>Ga0181591_10000480_pt1 | contig 32089 bp, 38 predicted proteins | sample 071ome_33_FD_133757 | JGI IMG/M metagenome (GOLD analysis project Ga0181591, IMG submission 133757) | Coastal salt marsh microbial communities from the Groves Creek Marsh, Skidaway Island, Georgia - 071412AT metaG (megahit assembly) | ecosystem: Environmental > Aquatic > Marine > Intertidal...
AAAGACAAAGATATTTTTGATTTATGGAAGCATTTTCCTAAAGTAGAACTAAGCTGTAGTATTGATCATTATGGAGATAGAGCTGAAGTAATGCGCCATGGCACTGACTGGGCTAGAGTTGAAAAAAATCTAAAAATGTTTAAAAGTTTAGATTACATTGACTTTCAACTGAACACTGTTTTAAGTATTATGAATTATTACACGTTGAATGATTTCTTTGAATATATGAACAGGGTTGGTTTAATAGATTTTGAAAAAGATTTTCATAACAGTTTATATCTTGCTGCCAATCCTAAATATTATTCTGCCCAAGCATTGCCAAGACATATGAAACAAATAGCAGCCAGAAAACTAAAAGCAAATTATACAGGCGACCGTGCTATAGATCAACTAATAAAAAATGGAACAGAATTTGCTGCGCAACACGATACATGGGAAGAGGTCAAAAAAGACTTCTTCCATATGACAAATAGGTTAAATAAAATACGCGGGGAAAATTTATTTGAAGTGTTCCCAGAACTAGCACCACTACAGGACTTGTAAAATATATGTCAGACACATATGAAAATAGAATACCGTTGCATCAGATAGATGATCAACAGGAGTTGCTGGATAAAATCAAAGACAGCAAGCACTTTTGTATTTTACCCTGGCTACATGTACATGGTTGGCCAGATGATCGCATCATGCCCTGCTGTGTTGCTGATTCTAATACACCTGTAAGCGAGTGGAAATCAGACATGACAATAATGGATGTTATGAATTCTGACGAATATAAAAAGATGCGTAAAGCAATGCTTAACGATGAACCTTATGCTCCGTGTCAGCGTTGCTACGATTTAGAAAGCATTGGCACATGGTCGTTGAGAATAAGTCACAATACACAGCAGTTCAATCTCGAAAAGAAAAAAGAAAGTGCTGAAGAAAATATACAGTTCCTGCGCGATACCAATGACGACGGCAGTATTGATACATTTAAAATGAAATATATGGATGTGCGCTTTAGTAATTTATGTAACTTTAAGTGTCGTAGTTGCGGACCAGGGTGTTCTAATCTTTGGGGCGAAGAAAAACTTAAACTAGTTGACGAGACTACATGGATCAATCGTAAAGGAAGAGAAACACTGCTTAACATCAATCATGACGGCAAGTTCATGGATGCTTTACGTCCTCAATTGAAATATGTTGAGGAATGTTATTTTGCTGGCGGCGAAATACTTGTGCATCCTGAGCACTATGAGTGTTTAGACTATTGGATTGAAAATGGCATGGCAGATAAAGTTCGTCTCAATTACACAACTAACATGAGTAAAATTACATACCAAGATAAAGTTAAGGGAGAAAGAGACTTATTTGATTTGTGGCAACACTTTCCTGATATTGAAATTTGGGCAAGTATTGACGCCATAGGACATGCAGGGGAAATTATTAGAAAAGGATTTAGATGGGAACGAATCAAAAAGAATTTATTTGCTATCAGAGAGCGAGCACCACACATTAGATTAGGTATAACGCCAACAATTAGTTTATGGAACATTTTTGATTATGCAGAAATGTTTGATTGGATGTACGAAAATAAATTTATTACTATTGAGAATCCTCCGAGATTAAACATGTTGACAGCACCCGACTATGCAACAATCAGTATTTTGCCAGAGCATTTTAGAAGAAGACTGATGGCACATTTTAGGAATTATTATGAAAAGTTTCCTAGACCTGAAGATACTGAATTAAACGACACATTTAAAATGATAATGGTTGCACTAAGAAACGGTGAGGAAGATAGAGAGAAGTTACAGAAATTTTTTGATGATAACGACATAATGAATGCAAGTAGAAATGAGAATCTGCCAAACAGAGCACTAGATGAGGTAAAAGAATGGATCCAAAACAATTAATTGCTGTAGAAGCACCTGACAAGTATTTAAGTATTACATGGCAAGTTAATAACTTTTGCAACTACAGTTGTAGTTATTGTAACCCTGGTAATTGGCTCGGAGACTTTCGCAACGAAGGCGAGCTCAGCACTTACTTGAAAAATCTAGATATCATTATTGAACGTTACCAAGAAGAAGGATACGAAAACTTTAAATTCTTTTTTAGCGGCGGAGAACCTACTGCGTGGAAACACTTCATAGATATTGTAACTTATCTAAGAGAAAAGTTACCCAAATGTACTATTGCAATCAATACTAATTTAAGCAGACCTCTTGCATGGTGGAAAAAGTATGTGCATTTGTTTGACGATATCGTAGCCAGCTTCCACGTAGAATTTGCTGACATGGACAAGTACGAAGAAAAAAATATCTATTTGTGTGACAAAGTAAATTATTTAAGCACAAAACTGTTATTGCATGATGAAAGATTTTGGGAAGTAGTTGAGTTTGGTGAACGCCTTAAAAACGTTATGCCAAACTATTTTATTGAGTGGACACCGCTGTATGACGAAATGACAGTGAACGCCGGTCCATGGAAATACGAGGACGAAGAAAAAGAGAAGTTTATTGAAGCTCACAGTTGCGAAATGCAGTTTACTATTCCCAAACCGCAAACAGATAATAAAGCACTTAGTTTTAGCGTATACGACGATGATAGCAGAGAACCTTGCAATAGCAATGATGTTATTATTAGAAGACAAAACTTTTTTGAAGGTTGGCAGTGCAGTATAGGAGATTCTATTTTTATTTCGCCTACTGGTCAAATCAGTCTTGCTAGTTGCGGCGTCAGTGGTGCTGTTGGGCATATTATGAAGGATGTGCGATTTATTGCGCCTAGAACAGTAGTATGTAATAAGTATCATTGTCATTGCGGCACTGATATTATAATACCCAAGAGTAAACTTAACACAGTTAAAGAAATAGAGAGCAAACAAGTTGCCGCTACTGAATCGACATGATTATTGGTACTTAGACATTCATGGCCCCGAAATTGTTGCAGAACGACGCGAAGGGGCATTAATAGCTCGTTTAAAAGAGTGGGACGACGAGCAAGACACTTTTTATTTAATTGAGTTTAGGAATGCTGATATTTTTAAGGAAGTTGATTTAACCAACTATATTCCTGCTGATATTTTATCCAAAATACAAGACATTAACTCTGATCACTATCTTATACTAGAAAATTTTCACGAAGGGTATAACAAACTAATTCCTGATTTGTATACCTATGTATTAGAAAAATATAATATACCACCTAAAAAATTTGTATACTACACTGGTGCATTAGACATACAGTTTATGCTTGATGATTATGTCGCTGAGCATGGTAAAACACCTTTTAATCTCGAGCTAATGCTTGAATTTGAGTACACTACGTGGGAGAGGTATCATTTGTTCACAGAACATTTAAAGCATGAACCTATGCCAAACACTCTACAACATAAAAATTATGACAAAAAGTTTTTAAACTTCAACAGAAGATGGCGCCCACATAGACCTCTACTTGTAGCATTATTAAAAGCAACCGACTTGCTAGACAAAGGCTACGTTAGTTTAGGAAAAGCCGACGACGATTGTAATTGGCAAAATCAAATTAATTACATAATAGAAACTACTAGATACCATAACAAAGTTTTCACAATGTTATGGAACAAAAGATATGATATTTTAAATTTGCCCGATTTGTATTTGGACACACAAGACTTAGTTACTAATAGAGCTTCTATAGAGCTCAATTCCAGTATAAGGAATTTGTACGAAAATACTTATTTTAGTGTTATTTCAGAAACTAACTATTTTAAAAACATTGAACATGCCAATGAAACATCATGTTTTTTAAGTGAAAAAGTTTTTAAAGCAATACTGTTTAAACATCCTTTTATTCTAGCTTCTACTCCCAACACTCTTAAATATGTTAGAGCATTGGGGTATAAAACTTTTAGTCCTTTGATAAACGAGGATTATGACTCTATAGAAAATGATCACGAGCGTATGCTTGCTATACTCAAAGAAATACACAGGCTATCTAAGTTAGAAGGTAAAGCATTAATAACATTCCTCGACTTTTGTAAGGAAGTTGTTGAATATAACTTTAATCTTTTAATAAACAAAGATAAATTTACTTACAGGATTACCTAATGTTGTATACATCACAAAATATTTCTACATTAGATCTGTCAAAATATAAAAGATTTGTTGCAATTGGTTGTAGTTTTACACAATGGCGGTGGCCTACTTGGGCAGACATAATTGCTAATGAGCTAGATGATAATGTAGATTATATTAATCTCGGCGCTCAAGGCGCAGGCAATGATTATATCTTAACTAATTTCAGTCAAGCAAAAAATTATTATAATCTAGGTGAAGAAGATTTAGTAGGTATAATGTGGACTTCATTTTACAGACACAGTTCATACAGAGGAGAACACAGAGATGCTTATCCGTGGAATTGCCCAGGGAACATTTACACACAAGACAGTATACCTCTAGATGTTGTCAATACACACTTAGATACTCCTCGAGGGTTTGCTATAAAAAGTTTAAGTTATGTGCATGCTGTAATGGAAATGCTGTCTAATGGAAAGCATGACAGTTTTGCTATGTGGGGAGTTCATCCTAACTCTCAAGCTGCTTATACACCAAAAGATGTATGGTCGTGGTATGATGTACAAACATTCTATAGAGGGCTAGATGAATATATTTTACCTGATTTACTAGGATACGGGTTTAACAATTGTTTCCCCGAAGGGCATGTGTATTACAACAATGATGGATCGAGACACCATGATTATCATCCCACAACAAATCATTATTGTCAATATTTAAAAAAAATAAACTTTCCAGTAAACAAATCGATGGAAAGTTTTGCGTCAAGTGTTACTAACTATATTGATCAAAATTTTAAAACAGTTGAAGATTTTAATGATAATGACTTCGGCGGCAGAAGGTATACGTTTAATATTTTATGAATATACAAAATATAGCAAAAGAGTGTTTAAAGTTTGGCTCAGGTTTTTGTGTAATATCTAACGGTGGTGACCACCCTTTATATGATGAATTGGCTAGGTTGTCAGACAATGTTTTGTTATTGTTTGCCGCACATATAACAGCTGATGTTGATATAAAGTATGACGTTATAATTTTCCCTGAGCCAATTTCAGATAAAAATGCCCTAGAAGTTTTAAATATAGAGTTGGTGTATTCTAGAACTATGCTGTTTATAGATACTACACACGATAATTTTTACAATAATATAATCAAGACTAACAGATTATTCAATGACGTTTGGCGATGGGGCAATGACAACTTTATTACAGATAAAACAAATGGCACTGATATGCAACCGATTGATGCTGACAAGTTTACTACTTGTATTCCTGAGATTGATGTTCTATTAAGAAAGAACACTATCTGTAAAGCTGTTTATGCTGGTCCTAATAAGAACATTGGCTCGGCAGCCCTTGAAAAATTCATAGAAGTATTTAAATACATCAAAGAGCAGTTTACAAACGGCGCTTCATTTATTATGTTTTATGACGGCGATGAAGCAATGGACAGCAGCCGAGTATATAAAGTTTTAAGGCTTGTGAAAAAATTTGAAAGCATTACCCCTAATAAAACATTTTTTCTATTAACTTCGAGCCTCAACTACAGGGAGCAATTGTCTAAGCTGTTTAGTAATTTTGAACAATCGTACTTAGATTGTTTGGACGTATGGCCTGTGCCGAGGTTCGAGCTTGTTGCTAGGGAGAATGTACAAAAACTTCTTCACACTACTAGCGATGTTAAAGTAGGCAATGAATACGATTATACACCTAAACCTAAAAAGTTTTTGTGTTATAACAGAATGCCTAGATCTGTACGTCGTTTAATTGTATCTTATTTGTATAAAAACAATTTACAAGATCAGGGTATTATCAGTTTGTATGATCCAGATAACTTATTAGATAAATCAAAGAGATCTAATATAGATTCGTTACAAAATATGCACGATGATATAAAAAATCTACATCACTATTTTTGGAATAACATACATAATCAACTACCTATACAATTAAGTTGTACAAACAAACGTCCCAATCCTGTAGATGTAATACAACAAGATTTTACAGACTTTTCTGAAACATACTTTAGTATTGTAAACGAAACTTATTTTTATCCTACTTCGTACAATTTTGAGGGAGAAATGACAACTGACGCAGTTTTTTTAAGTGAAAAAATATTTAAACCGATTATAATGAAACATCCATTTATTGTAGCAGGCAGACCCGGGTTGCTAAGATACTTAAAAGAATTAGGATATCAAACCATGCACCCTTTTATAAATGAAGATTATGATTTAGAAGAAGACGATGATAAAAGATTATTGATGATTTTACAAGAAATATCTAGATTGTGTGAATTAACTGACGAGCAGTGGATAAACATTTACAAAGATTTAGCGCCGCGGCTCGATCATAATTTCGAAATGTTGGCTCGTCCTAGAAATATTAGACTGAAAAGAATCAACTTTTTTAAAAAATTTCGAGATTTCCAACTTGATAGTCTATCAGGAAACAACGATGCTCGATAAAAACGCAAATAAATAGCTTGTGTAAAAGGAATACATATGTCTGATAATAAAACTCCAATAGACTTTAACTTAAATAGTTTAGCTAAAACAAAAACAGAATCTAATGAAAAACCCGAGCTGAGTGTTGAGGATGCTAGACATGCACAAATGCTTGATGCTATCAAAGCATATGCTCGCCCTGTACAACAAAAAAACATGACAGAGGTTTACGTGGATTATAAAACAAGAAATAGCAGTATTGTTCTTGTTATGTGTCCTGAATGGGCGCCAGAATTTCCCCCTTTTAATTTAGCAAGATTAAGCGGCGTTTGTAAGAGCGCAGGCTATCAAACACAGATTATGGATTTAAATGTTAAAGCATTCAACTTACATCAGCAAGATTGGATACCCAATAACAAAATTCCATTTCGTCTGTGGGATCCGAGTGCAAGTTGGCATTGGCTCAAAGAAACATATATGAACGATATACATCCTCTACTAGAGCCATTGTTAGAAGACGCCATACAAAAGATAATAGATCTTAATCCAACTGTTGTTGGGTTCTCTATGTATTACATTTCAGAAGAGCCAACTAATTGGATGGCGGCTCAATTGAAGGAACGTGCGCCGCACATTAAACTTGCTGTGGGTGGAAGTAATGTACACAAAGATTGGTTTAATCACAGAAGTTTATATGACTACGTGGTTGTAGGAGAAGGCGAAGCTGCAATTTTAAAAATACTAGGCGAGCTAGAAGAAGGTATAACGCATGACGAAGTTCAAGTTTTAAAACAAACTAACACAGAACGTATTAATATTAATGGCATGCCCATGCCTGACTACAGCGGTTTGGACTTTAATGAATACAAAGTACCAAATGGTGTAACATCAGAATTCAGCAGAGGTTGTACAGCAAAGTGTACATTCTGTGAAGAAACACACTTTTGGAAATACAGACAGCGTCAAGCAGTTGATGTGTTAACAGAAGCAGAATGGCTGTACTACAACAAGGGCGCAGACATCATGTGGTTTATTGATAGTCTTGTAAATGGCAACGTTAATGAACTAAGAGCATTTGCTATTGCGTTACGTGAGAAAAAGATTCCTATGCGTTGGACAGGCTACGCACGTTGTGACGGCCGCATGGACGAAGAATACTTTAAAGATATATCCGGTGAAGGCGGGTGTATTATGCTAAACTATGGTTGCGAATCAGGTTCGCAAAAAGTGCTTAATGATATGGCTAAAGGTGTTACCATTAAAGAGATGGAAGATAACTTTAAGTGGGGCAAGAAGTATGGTGTAATGGCCGCTACCAACTGGATTGTTGGATTCCCCACAGAAGAGCATGATGACTTTGCTAAAAGCATGCAGTTTTTATGGCGTAACAGAGACATGAACATTAACAACGTTGGTGCTGGCGTAGGAATGGCAGTAGGCCCAGAAACTATTGCAGGACAGAACCCTCACAAGTTTAATGTAAGTTGGCACAAGTATCAGAATCACTGGATCAGTAATGATTTAAGTATGGGTGGCACACATGTAATGCATCGTGTGAAATTTTTCCATATGTTCTTAGATTTCATGTCAGGTTGTACCGAAGTACCGTTTGGATACCCTGTGCGTTTTAATTTAGCAAAAGACCACTATAAAATTAAGTTAGACGACGAAGGAGCCATGCATGATATTGAATACGAAGATTTTGACTACAAAATAATCAAACCCAATATTAGTCCCTTTGCAGATAACTTAGTTAACGAAATATGGCCTTTTCTCCGCATGCTGTGGTTAACCAGAGGTGGCTATACAGCAGAGATTCATTTTAATCCAGAGATAGATTTGAAAGAATTCGGAAGCCAGTTTGGTCCTGGTATGTTTACTGGTGTTTATAAATTTAGGATAAGTGCCAAGGGAGATTGGCGAGCAGATTTCACATACAAGTTTGAACAAGTAGACAATCCTTATGATATGAGACCACTGCCTCCAGCTGGTCGTAAAGGCCCGTTCTTTGCACAGGACTATAGTCGTATGCAGAGTAATGCTGCAAAACGTGCTAGGAGACTTGCAAAACCAGATTGGGATAAAGACGCAGGCCGCAGTGATATTGATTTTAATGACTTACTCGAGGAAGAAAAGTTTTTAAATGAAAACATAGACTTTACGTTTGATTATCATTATGTGGGCGCAGGCAAGTGGGATAGAAGCCATAATATTGCTGTTCCTGATGAAATAGGCACAGGGGTTAACAGTGATAACGAACACTTAAACAGCAAGGAGCAATTTAATGCTGCTGCAGATTTAATATCTGTGGTACAAGTGGAAGAGGACTAATGTCTACTTTTTGGGCATTCTAGTAGATAAACTTTATGAACTATGCAGTTAATGAATGGGATAAGTTAAAAAAAGTAATTGTCGGTACTGCTACAGGTGCAAGAATACCTCCCATAGACAAAAGCATGAGAACTGTAAACTATGCAGATCATGACGATGTACGCTCGATTAAAGTAGGGCCATATCCCCAAGTTGTAATAGATGAAGCTAACGAAGATTTAGAAAATTTATGTAACTTTTTAAAAGGGGAAGGTGTAGAAGTGTTACGCCCGCAACAACAACACCCTGTTCTTTACTATGATTATTGCCCTAGAGATTTAGTATTTGTGCATGGTGAGCATTGCATGGCAACGCCTATGTCTTTACGTTGTCGTAAGTATAACTATCAAAACATAGAAAATCATTTACCTGGGCTACAAGTTGCACAGACTAGCAATAGTGATAGTTTGTATAATTCAGACTGTATTGGTGACCCTGATACGCTTGCACTACATGAAACGTTTCCAAGTTTCGATGCTGCTAACATCATTAGAGCCAATGATGATTTGCTGTATCTTGTTAGCAACAGCGGTAATAAAGCCGGTGCCGACTTTTTACGTGAAGCAACAGGTTTAAATGTACACACACTCGAAGGCGTGTACAGTTACATGCACATTGATAGCACTGTTGCTTTTTTACGAGAAGGACTGATGTTATTAAATCCCAGTCGTATCAAAAGCAAAGACCAGTTGCCTGAACCTTTTAGAAGCTGGGACGCCATATGGGCCACAGCACCAACAGACATTGGATACTACGGCAACTATAATCATGCAAGTGTTTGGATCAACATGAATTTGTTTAGTGTTAATCCACACTTAGTTGTACTAGAAGAACATCAACACGAATTGAGAAAGCAGTTGGCATATTACGGTATAGAAAGTGCTATGTTACCTATTAGGCATCAACGTACATTAGGCGGCGGGTTTCATTGTGTTACACTTGATTTGGAGAGAGACGGTGTATAAAATAGGACATGTTGATGTGTGTTGGGATGACGACTATAAAGAGTTTGAATATTCTAAACAGCCTCTCAAAGAAGAAGAAATTACAAAATGGAGAGATCAGGGTTATTACCATGATAGTTTTTCAGGCCATATGTATGACAGTCGCAATCCTATGCCCGAATGGGTTGACACAGTAGCAGATGAAATAGGATTAGAAAATTGTGGATTTGTTTTTTATAAAATGTCCACACTCGATATAATGCCTGAGCATGTGGATCATTTTGAAACTTACATCAAATTATTCGAAGTACAACGAGAAGATGTATATCGGGCATTATTATTTTTAGAGGATTGGCAACCCGGTCAGTATATAGATGTTGATGGAGAACCGTACACTAAATGGTCTGCAGGAGATTATATACTATGGAGTGCAGATGCACCTCATTCCAGCTCAAATATTGGCATAGTGGATAGATATGCATTACAAATTACAGGAACAAAAAAATGAATGATGATAACTTAGAAACTTTTAGAATTGACGGCAGCTTATTTGCATTTAATTATCCAGTTAAATTATCAGAGATACCTGCTGTAGAGGACGACATGGATTTTTTAGGTACGCTGTTTCAGACATATGTCGAACGCGATACACTAAAACTAGAGCATGAAAAACAAGCAGTATTAGCATATTATTCAAATGGGCCAATGTTAGCACTAGAAAGAACAGTTTACGATTTAGAAACCCGTAAACACTTAAACAAGTATGGCCTAAAAATATTCTTAACAGAGCCCATAAGTTCGCACATTATCGATGATCCAAATGGTGAGCACTTTTTTCATAATTTTAATTTTGGATTCTACAGCGAATTTCCTAACGAAGAATTAGATACTAAAAGGCATAGAGCCAAAGAGTTAGATAGTATCTTTAAACATGTTAGAGAAAATGCACTCACAAACGTTACTGTACACACATGCGATTATAACATTGATAATTTATACCCGCTATATGAACCATACATGAAACTTGTGTGTGATGATTTATTTTTACGAGGACTAGTAATATACGATAATGTGGACTTTACTGAAAAGAAAGAAATCACCAAAAAGTTTATATGTACTAACTGGAGATATACATCAGCACGATGTTTAACCAGTGCATTTATGCAGGACAAGGATGCTTATGTTTCGTGGCAGTATAATGTAGATTCTAAATTATTAGAAAAAACAGCCTGGGCCACTAAGGAAGATTGCGATAAATATGTGCCTGGCTTATACGATACATTGATTAACAGAATAGAAAAACTAAATGCAGTAGCACCTTTATGTGTGGACATACCTGCATCACAATCGACAAAAGTACAAGATCAAGCAGGGCATTATTTCCCAGAGCATTGCGAATCAAAAAAGTTTAGCGAAGGCCTCAATCCTGTTGCAATCAACGAACAGCATCAACCACTTGATAAATTATACAAACATACTTTTTGCAGTGTTGTCACTGAGAGTAGATTTGCACAGCCCACATCAAATTATAGCGAAAAAGTATATTGGCCCATGCAATATAAAACACCGTTTATTATGGTTGCTCCTCCTTATACATTGCAATACATGAAAGAGATGGGGTTCAAGACTTTTGATAAATGGTGGGATGAAAGTTATGATACTACAACTAATCATTTACAGCGATTCAAGAAAATTTGTGATCTAATTGATTACATTGAAACTTTGTCATATGATGAGTTATTTGAAATGCACAAGGATATGTATGGGGTATTAGAACACAATTTAAACAATATGATTTATAGAAGCATGTATCGAGAACTTGCAGTAACACCGGAAGAGCGTTTATTACATACATGGGATTCTGAATGGAGCAGAACACAGTTTGATCAGGAAGAACATGATGTTGTTCCTGGATATCAAAAGGAACAGGACAACAATGAGTGAGCGTATACTATTAATCTCAGGTTGTAGTCACACCAGTGGTAGTGAAATAGATGGCAACCAAGACAGCAAATATAACAGAGCTAATAGTTTTGGTGGTGTACTAGCTAAAAAATTAAATCGCAAGCCCGTAAACCTAGCACTTGTGAGTATGAGCAATCGTGCTATTGTTAGGAGTATACTGGACTGGTTTGATAAATTTTATCAACCTGATATGGATGTAATGGTTTTAATAGGCTGGACAGAAAATATACGCATAGATTTCCCTAATCCCTATAATGTAGACTACAAATGTGCTAATCCAGATGCTGATTACTACTGTGAAGCAAATGAAGATTTCTTACAAATAAATGCAGGTTGGCCCGGCGGCAACGAGTATGAAAAAAGTGTTATTCCTTACTGGCATGAGTACCAAGCAAAGCATGAATTCATGTGCGAGCTACACTGTATTAATCTAATATTACAGATGCAGTATTTTTTAAACATGCATGGTTGTGATTACTTGATGTGCAACACTATGAAAATGTTTTCTCCTGAAAATACTCATTTACAATTCTACATTAATTTAGTAGATCACAGTAAGTATATGAACATGCTTGATAATGATAAGTCATTTTTTTGGTATTATAGAAATGCAGGATACGAAAATCCTAAAGCAAAGTATTGGCATCACAACGAAGAGCCTCATAGATTATATGCTGAGAAGTTGTTTAACTTTTATTCAGAGAGTGTACTTGATTAATTAATTTTTGTATAGGTCCATGAAAAATATCGCCGAAATTTCCGCCCCATAGATCAGTTGATACAAAGTTTTTCCTAATGTTGTCCGTGCTTTCACTCATTTCTTTAAAATCCATAATTCTGTGTTTCTGCCAATATTCACGTACAAATTTAATAGTTGTGTCATCTACCAGTTCTATTTTTACATTAGGTTGTATAACATGTTTCACATAATGCAGATAATTTAACGGCTGAGGATGACCGTCTTTTTTTACTACATTTATGTCTTCTTGATCTTTATAATCCTCTTGACTATATTCTAACCGGGCACCTAAATTTATTTCTTGATTTAATAATTTTAACAACAATGGATGGTTGTCTACGTTGTATGGTTTAATAATAGACTCTATTTTCTTTAAATTTTCTATCGGGTCTATGTATCCTTCGAAATCTATATTAAACATTGATTTGCATGCAAGTATACAGGACAAATTTTTAACAAAGTCGTTTTCTAAGGTCCATGCTTCGTGTGCATATTGATTATGCCAGTGGTCTGTGTTGTTTAGCACACTTCCAAATGATGACCATTGCAATTCCTCATCTAGCATGTAAGCTGTTTGTTGCGAATATTTATTATTTACTAGTCTATCTTCTCTAGGCCATGATGACCATACAACCATGATTATATCATTATCGGTAAATTTATATATAGTATTAGCAAGTATTAAGTTATAAAAAATTAATTGATTCCCGGCCCCTGCCATTCCAAAATTATAACACTGATAGCCACGTCTATTTAAATGGTATGAAGCAATATCGGCCCATGTTAGCCATTTGTAATATGTACAACTACATCCAAATGCAAAAAATCGTTTAGGCACAAAACACCCTTTTGGTAGATAAATCGGGGTAGTCTTGCCAACTCCATTGTTTAGTAGCTCGTAGGTGTGCAGTGGGTAATTTATCTATTCCCATCTGTGCTGTTTCGGGAGTCATATAATAGTGATAGCCTATTGTATCTATATCTTGGTCAGCCCACGCTTCGTTGCCATAACGGCCGTCGTAGCTCATTTTCTTTAATGCTATATAATCCTCTTCTCTATCGCACAGTATAGCACCCCCTCTGCCTAAACTAAGAGGCTTCTTGAATTGAAAACTTAAACACATAAATGTGTCGGGTATATAACCCCCTTCTTTAAAGTAAACAGCGGCATCGATAATATTACTATTTCCTATTTGATAGTAATCACTCCATTTGTTTTGTTCAAAACTCCACCTTATTCCTAGTTTTTTAAAAGTAAAAGGAATAGATATATACGTGTGTGCAGGACAAGTGGCTGCATATACTTTTGTATGTCTAAGTGCTAACTCGACAGCATGTGTGCAACAATCGGTTGCTATTGCATACGGAGAATTATAATAGGATGCAATCTGTTGTTCAAATTGTGTTACGGTATCAAAAGTCACTATAATTTGCCTCAATACGATATAAATATTACTTTAATATTTATCGAGGTAAAACGTGGAAAAGTTTAAATTAGGAAACCATGATGCTATTATAATAAGTATTTGGGATAGCACACTAGTAAATGGACAGCACAAGACGAGTTTTTCCTACTGGACTAATATACTCTTTTATTCTAACAATTTACATTTAATATTAGATTGTTCTCATGAATTTGAGGGCAATACTAACGTTGGGCTTCCTGATAATGAAAGAGACCGCATACTTAATTTACTAAAAGAGCATAATTTAAAAAATAATAATATTGTAACAGTTATAACAGGCCGTGCATCGTATAAAAGACAAGTTGATGATTCCTATAAAGCTGACTGGTGGGTTGATACATTAGCACCTGTAATTGATTTCTATCATATTTGGCCTACATTTTTCTTAGTTTGGCATGGGCCGCAGCAATACATCAAAGATGCACCGCTAGATCATTCTAACATAGATAAATTGTTTGTTTGTAAAAACAGATTACCGCATCCTTTTAGATGTGCGTTGATCGATGAATTGGAAAAACATAACTTGATAAATGATAATCTAGTAACGCTAATTGATCCTAAAGATATGTTAACCTCTGAACACCCACCTTATAAGTTTAAATATTATTCAGGAGAAAAAAGGGTTTATGAGTATGACAAGGATCATATTGAGGTACAACCCAACGAATATAAAAACTGTTTTATTGAAGTTGTCTCAGAATCTAATACTGTGGATTTTTATACAGAAAAAACAGTGCAGCCTATTATTTTTGAAAAACCATTTATTATTTACGGTGCAAAAAATGCTAGTCGATATTTGCAAAAGTTTGGTTTTGCTATTTTTGATGAGTTAATAGACTATTCATTTGATGCGCTACCCACTTTCGAAGAAAGGGCTGCCGGGCTTGCAGCTGAATTATTGCGAATAAAGAGTTTAAACTTAAATTATAATGATGTAAGAAAAACATTAGAACCAAAGATTAAACACAATTTACATAGACTTATAGAATTAATCAAACACGACGAGTATATGCCAAACATAATTAGAGAACTTGCTAAGTCAATCCCGGAAGAAATACTCACGCCCGGTACTCCTGAGTACGTATATTCATATTATAAAAACAATCAACCTATAGAATTACAAGAACTAAAGAAGTCACCTTACTTTAGTAAACTTTTATAGGGTGTAACTAGTATTTTGCTTACTTTGCTTTTTGCTAAGATAAATATAATTATATACTGTTTTAATTGAGGAATACACATGAGCGAAAACGACAATAAAGACACACATGAAGGATCACTTGGTACTGACCGCAACCCTCCCAATGGCACAGATCAGCAGCCGGAAGAACAGCTCACAGATGAAGAATTATTAAAGAAGCGTATAGAAGAATTACGTAAGCGTGATCCTTTTATATACAGATGATTTCTCCCTGCAAAAACAAATGCAAGATTATGGAGAATAGTTCTCATTGTCTAGGTTGTAAAAGAACTATAACGGAAATTATCAACTGGACAAAGTTTACAGAAGAACAAAGAAACACAATTATGTTAGCGTTAAAACATAGAAACATATACAAAGACAGATACGACAGCGATGATTATACTAGGTATTAGCTCTGGATTTCATGATGCAGCTGCCACTGTAATTAAAAATAACAAAATAGTTTTCGGTGGTCATGCTGAACGTTACAGCAAAAATAAAAATGATGCATGGTTAAATAAAGAACTTATTGCTGAAGCATACAGTCATGGCAAGCCAGACGTAATTGTATTACACGAAAACAACAAAGCAAAAAAATTACGCAGTTTAATTTCTGGAGACTTCAACAGTGTCAAGGAACTGAGTCAGGAGAATTGGATTAAACAATTCTATCCTATGTTATCTGATATACCAATAAAACAGTATTGGCATCACGAAACACATGCCGCCGCAGGTGTGTTAACTAGCCAGTTTAATGAATGCGCAGTTATGGTAATAGATGCTATTGGCGAATTCGACACTGCTACAATATGGCAATGGAAAGACAAAAAGTTAACAAAACTTCACAGCACAATCTATCCTAGTAGTTTAGGATTGTTTTACACAGCAGTAACTCATCGTGTTGGCTTAAAGCCCATGGAAGATGAATATATACTTATGGGTATGGCTGCTTATGGCAATCCTATTGTTGCTAGTAAATTAAGTAGGCAGATGGGACGAGATTTCTTTAAGCATGCATGGGCATGGCATAATCCTAAACAAGCAGTCAAGATGAAAAAGAATCTGCAAAAAGGCATGAGCAAAGATATGTATGCCGAACATAACGATTTTGACATTGCTATGGCTGCACAAATGCAAATAGAGGAACGTGTTTTAGCGTATGCAGATTATGCCAAAGAACTCACAGGATCTAAGAATTTGGTATTCATGGGCGGTGTTGCTCTTAACTGTGTTGCTAACAGTAGGCTGTTTGAAGTAGGGTTTGATGGTGTACACATTATGCCTAACCCGGGAGATGCAGGAAGTAGTTTAGGTGCAGCCGCACTAGAGTACTACAATCAAACTGGCAAACGAGTTAAATGGGAAGGCCCGTATTTAGGCAAAAACATTCCTGGGCCTTACCCAGTTAAAGCAGCCTTAAAAAGTTTACTCAATGGTGAGATATTTGGTATTGCTAATGGCCGGGCAGAGTTCGGGCCAAGAGCACTAGGCAACAGAAGTTTATGTGCAGATCCGCGTGGGCCTGAAATCAAGGACCGCGTAAACAAGATTAAAAAGAGACAGGAGTTTAGACCGTTTGCACCTGTTATATTAGAAGAGCATGTTCACGAGTACTTTGAGATGCCCAACAACATTACAAGCCCTTATATGCAGTTTGTAGCACGTTGTAAGCACCCTGACAAGTACCCTGCTATCGCACATGCCGATGGCACAAGTCGCGTACAAACGGTCTCACAAGCACAGCATCCGGGCCTGTACATGCTACTCAGAGAGTTTTACAAGGCAACAGGGTGTCCTATGATACTTAATACTAGTCTAAACATCAAAGGCCAGCCTATTGTAAATGATTTAGAAGATGCAGCAATATTTGCAAAACACTACAACCTTCAAGTACATACAAGTGATTAACCTATGTTTGATGTATTTTATATAAGCGACAATCAACAATTACAAGATAAGTTTCCATTTGCTAAAAAAGTGGAATCCAAAGAATCCATAACATCTAATACAAAAATGTATTGGCTCGTTGAACCGAATATCGAACTCAATAATTTTGAAGTGCTACAGTATCGCCCACCTGCACATGATCAAGTATACGAGCATGTTTGGAAATGGAATAATGATAATTATGGTGGGATTCGTTTAATTCCTACAAAGGAAAATAAAGGGATTAAAGAAGTAAACAAAGTTGTTTGCAGTAAAAAATTTGATATATTATACACAAAAACACCAGGAAAATATTTTGAAAAAAATCCTTATGCAACACATGTATGGTGTGTAGATAAAGAATACAAACTAAACGACAGTATTGATTGGGCACCTGATAACTTCGAACCAGATTTTATACACAGTTTTCATTTGCGTGGACAACTAGAACACAAGTATCCTGCAGACGAAGGTGGTATCAAATTATATCCTAAAGATTGGAAAACAGCTAAAAATAAGTTCCATACTTTCTTAGATGCCACAATAGAATATCCCACAATGTATGTAGATGATGTTGAGGACTATGCACAGAGAGATGTTTACGATGCCGAATATGTATGGTTAATTGACAAACAACACAAGATTAACAAGGCAACACTAGATTGGGTTCCAAATCCTTTTGAAGAAAACATGGTGCATGTTTTTAGAATGCCTTATCAACTTACAGAAAAGTATCCTATGGAAATGGGAGGCATTAGGTTAATACCCAAGCAGTGGAAAAAAGCAGAAACCAAAATACATCCTGCCTGCCCGATTGAAGATGAAAACTATCCTGTGTTTTATGTAGATGAGGATGAGTTCACGTCAGACACTTATGCTCAGTATGCACAATTAATCAAGACAGATTGGTTTTGGATAGTGGACAGAGACCACACGTTTAACGGTAAGTTATTGTATGTTCCGGCAGAGCACGAACAAGAATATATTCATATATTTAAAGTCCCAGGACATCTAGACTTTAGGTATCCTGCTGATGCCACCGATCCATGGGATAATAGATGCGGCGGAGTCCGGCTGGTTAACAAAAATTTTAATGTAAGTAAACAAAAATATCATGAAGATATTGTGCCAGTGAGATACGACATATTCATTACTGATGATCCAAAGAGTTTTAATAGCATAGCAAAAAAGAGCAGGACAAATATGTTTTGGTCTATAGACAGCGAACACAGTGCAAGTCAAATACCTAAATATATTCCATCAAAAGATGAACAAAAACAGTTGCTTAGTTTTAAAATTGATGATAAACTAAAACATAAGTATCCCGATGAGGATAGCGGTATCTATTTGGTACCTAAAAGTATAAATGAAAATACAAGCATAAAACACATCAACTTTAACACTCTAACAAGTAGTAAAGAATACCCTATTTATTTTGTTGAAGACCCTAATGATTATTCTAGCGCAAAAGGGGAGTGCTGGCTTATAGATAAAGAGTATCAAATTAATACAGACATAGAATGGACACCGTCTGTATTTGAAAAAAATATGATACATTCATTTCATGTTGAGGGCCAACTAGAACACAAGTATCCTCAAGAAATGGGAGGTGTTAGATGGGTACCTAACAACTGGAAAGACGCAGAATTAAAAATTCATTCAGAGTCTCTATTTGAAAAAGCAAAGTTTGATACATTCTCCACAGAAGAAGAAGGATTAGAACACAGTACCACAGAATGGTATTGGGTAATTGATCCGGATGTCGAAGTACTAGAAGAGTTTGATTTTGGCTATGTGCCTACTGTGTGGGATAAAGGTAAAAAACACGTATGGCAAAAACTAAATCCTAAAACTGGAAGGCAATTTGACTACGGTGGAGTAACATTGTGTCACAAAGAGCCTGCAGAAAAAGGTAGACCAAAGTATATACGTGAAGCATCGTGTACACAAAAAGAATATCCTATTTTTTATTTAGAAGCCGATGATTATAAAGCACCTCTCGATACAGCATATAGACGTTTTGCAGAACAATCACCTACAAAGATGTTTTGGGTAGTTGACTTGTACACACAAATAAGCGAAGGGTTTGACTTTGATTACTACCCAACACAATGGGACCAAGAATTTTTACATGTATTCGAGAACGAAGATGGCGAACATAAGAATGTTAGATTAGTTCCTAAATCTTTGTTTGACGAATGGGAATACACTGACGAACAAATACTTAACAACAGTTTAGGTAATTTAAAATTAATGAACACAGTTGCAAGTGATAGACCCAAGTGGCCTATAATAAGACTTGATAGTTATGATGTTTCAGCGTTTATCAGCGAATTAGAAAGTTATAGGGATGGATACGAAACAGGAACGCCAGTGCCTTTTGTGTGGACAGTAGACCCAGGCAGTAATGCTAATTCTGTACAGAACTCTCCCGTAGATACAGGTTTTGCTCCTAAAGTAGCAGATATAAATAAAATTCATTGTTGGCAAAAAGTTAACGATGTTACACTTGCAGTACACGGGTATGGCGGACTTAGATTATGGCCTACTGGTGGTGATTATAGTAAACTAACCTCCGAGTCTCTGCGTTTGAACAAGATTAGGAATGTACAATATATGAGAAGTATAGGCACTATTACTAACACATTTGACATTGTGTTTCTTAGTTATTATGATGACAATGCGTTAGAAAAGTTTGAAAAGTTGAGAGATCAAGTTAGTTTAATATCAACTATGTCAAAACAAAAATTAAACATGATTTGGGTCAAGGACGTAGATGGTATTTTTGAAGCACACAAAGAAGCAGCTAACCGCGTATCAAGCAAGATGTTTTGGGTAGTAGATTGTGATGCTGACGTTAGTAGTGAGTTTGAATTTTCTTATGTACCGGATGCATACGACGAGGATATAGTGCATGTGTGGAACAGCAGAAATCCTATTACTGGCATGGAATACGGCTATGGTGGTGTTAAACTTCTACCCACGGAAATGGTAAAAGAAGCAACCAGCTGGGGATTAGACTTTACAACAGGACTTAGTTCTAGATTCAAAGCAATGCCTGAAGTGAGTTGTGTAACCAAGTTTAATACAGATGCGTACAATACATGGCGCAGTGCCTTCCGCGAGTGTGTTAAACTTGCACTCAAAGATGATGCAGAAAGTAAACAGAGACTAGAAGGCTGGCTGGATCCTGTACCTAATGCTGACTTTAGGGACGAAGCTAAACGCGGTGCTGAAGAAGGTAAAGCATACGCAATAGCAAACAAAGATAATTTAGCAGAGCTAAACAATATTAATAACTTTGATTGGCTATATGATTACTACTCACGATAAAATACATTTTACTGAATGGCACGATGTTGACAATTATATCAACTGTGGAAAATTAAAGTTTTCAGCAGGATATGTTGAGCGTGTTAAATATGGTAATTACCCAGAACTTGCGTTTAGTAAAGGACAAATGGCAAGCAAAAACTGGTTAATAGAACAGTTGTTTTCATTAAACCAATCTCACTCGCTAATTAATAACAAAGACATAATTGCAATACTAGGATGCTGGATAGGCAGTTTGGTAGAGCCACTTATAGATACATTCTCCCCTTATCGTATATACGGCATTGATATAGATCCAGAAGCAATTGCATTAGCAGAAAAATTTAATCAACATTACGTGGGTAACGGGTGGAAATTTAAAGGATTTGTAGATGACATAAACGAGTTACCAAGCAACAACATGCAAATACAATCCGAAGGAGAATTAATAGAAGTAAAGCCTAATGTTATAATCAACACCAGTTGCGAGCATGTAAGTAATCATTGGTTTGATACAGCTGATTCTGATCAATTAATAATAATGCAAACTAATAATTACACTGAATGGCATGATCACATTAATAACTGTTATAGTATTGATGAGATGCAACAAAAATATCCCCTCACTAGAACGCTTTATGCAGGCGAACTGTTGATGCCTGTATATACACGTTATATGCAAATAGGATTTAAATAGACGTATACAAAAACTGGCGCATTGCGCCAGTTATGTTTAATCACTAAAGTATTTGGAAAGTATTTGCTCGCTGTCTGTTTTGAGTACTTCGTATATCTTGTCAATGTCGAGAATAACTTCTACAGTTTTAAGACTATCGTTTTCAATTTCTTTTAACCAACGATTTAACTCGTCCATAGTGAAGTTTGGTGAAAGTTTACTACAGTCAAAGGATATAGTCTTGCCATTGCGAAATATCAAATCAATACTTTCTACAAAGTCTCGAGGTATATCAGTAGGATAAATCTCAGAAAGAAAATCTTTTTTGAATTTCCTAAATTCAGAATTCCTACTAGGTCTAGCTAATAAAACAATTTGAGCACCTCTACCTCTAGCCATAAATAGTTCTCTAGGACAATTCAGTTTTTCTAGGTCTACCTGGTCCACGCTTGGGCTCTAGTTCCGGATTCAACCTATATGCTTCTGCTCTCTTGGCTTCAGCATCTGTCATTAAAATTTTAGCATCTTCTTCTAGTAGGGTCGCTTGCATTATCAATCCAGCGGCTGCATCTTCGGGGTCACCTGCTTCAGCAGCATTTGCTTCTGCTACTACTTGTGCTTGTTCGGCTTGCGCTAAAATGGGATCACTTTCGAGTGTACTAGAGTCTACTTCTGTCTTTAATGGAGGATTAGAATTGTTTGAAAGTTTTCTAATTTCTGCATTTACTTCTGCTAACGCTATTTTAGTTGCAGGTGTGGGTGTAAGACTCACTAAACTTACTGCAACCTTTTCAATCTTCTGCGCCTGATGCAAACTGGTTAGCATATTCTCGCCATCGGGAAACTGGCGTCGATTAAGTACTTCACTGATATCGTTTGCTTCTTGTGCTTCTGCACTTTGCACTACATTCATTAATGCATCGTGATGTTGATCAGATAGCGTTCCAGTTTTAATTACTAAACAATTATCAGGTTCACTAGGAACCTCTCTGAATAGTACCACACACGGTTTATCGCCAACTGCACCAACATGTTTCATTGCTGTTGCCATATTGTTTACTCCTCAGCAGCAGTTTCTTCTGCAGCTTCTTCGTTTGCTTGTGCCTCAGCCTGTTGAGCTTGAATGTAACTTAAAAATGAATTAAGTTTATCGTAAACAGTGCCGACCTGCGACAACTCGTTTGCTCTAAAAGCACCGCGCTGCGTTGCAAGATCTACAATCTGTGCCAACAATCCAAGGTCTGATAAATTAATACTTTCAGGTACTGCTTGATCTGTAGTTTCTACTGCTTCTTCTACTGATTCAACTTCCTGAACTTTTGCCTTTGCCATAAAAAACTCCTGTTAATGTTTATTATATTTAACAGGAGTTTTAATTATTAGCAGTTATTTTTGGCTAGAAATGTGTTTGTACATTCTATCAAAGTTATCTTTGTCTATTGCGCCTATAAAATAAACTGTTGCATATTGATAATGAGCTTTAACATAATATAAGTCAGTTGCGTTAACAGTTAACCAATCCCAGATACCTTGCAAGTCTAAATTATTAGGTATTCTAGTAAAGTGTGTGATCATACTGTGTACTTGCTGTGATCCTGACTGCACTAACCAGTTCCATTCGTCATCAGTTAGACGTTTGGGACTATGCAAATAATTTATTTGCTCATTGAAAGTTCCAGATGCCATATTACGCTGCCTCTTTTTGTTCTGTTCTAGTATATTTAACAGTTATACCAAAAGGAGCCTCGGGAGTTTGGCTTCTGCTGTAACCACCATCGTGTACAATAAACAAACTGTCGCAATATGTTTCGTCTCCCCAACTACCAAAAGGATAACCATCTGTAAACATAATCATTTTCTTAGGCTGAATACCTTCTTCTTTCATCCAATCAAAACAACAATTAAAGTCAGTACCGCCCCCACCAACTAAATCGTAATCCTCAAACTCTTCCATGTTGTGTGGAGTAAACACTTGTGGATTGTGTACACTAGTATCAAAACATGCAATATGAATGCGATAATCGTTGTACTGATCCATAATACCTTTTACTTCACTAAGGAAATCTCTCACCATTTCGTCAAGTATTGAACCCGACAAATCTATGAAAATAGCAACATCAATTGTGGTTTCACGATCCATACCTGGCAACCAAATACCGGAATCTAATCCTTTTCTTGACACAACATTAAAATTGTAGTCGCTTCTGATCACACTCTGTATCTGCATGGCTAACAACTGTCTCCAGTCTAGTTGGGGATTAAGCAACTTATCTAACATACGCTTAACACCGCTAGGGAGATTGCCTGCTTCTCCTGCTGCTTTTGCAGATTGCATAACAGCATTTTGGAATTCTTGTTTGATATTTTCCTTCTCTTCTGCACTAAATTTTACTGGTCCTTTAGTGCCATCGTTATCGCCTTCTTGTCCTGATCCTTCATCGTCTCCATCTTCGCGATCAAGATGCATGTCAAAGTTCACTTCAACAATTTGACCGTTTTCCTTCATCTTTTCGTAAATTTTATCATACACCTCTTCACTGGTCATATCTTTGTATTTGGTGTCAAAGCATACTTCGATGATTTGTTTTCTAATTCTTTCACCAATGCGAGCATATTCGAGATCTAAATTATTCACATAATCGTTAGCGATATTCCAAAGCATAGGGTTACGATCACCTCTACGATTTGGATCCATATGATCGTATACGCAATGCAGTATTTCGTGTCCAAACAACCAAACCACTTCTTCGGGATAAAGTGCATCTGTGAAGTGTCGATTGTAATAGAAATATTTGCCGTCAGTTGCAGCAGTAGGACACCATTCTGTGGCATCAACCAGTACAAGTCTAGTAGCCAAGTTACCAAAGAATGGTGCAGTCATCAGCATGTCAATCCTAGCAGTTATCAATATCTCTTCGATTTCTTTGCTGGATTTATTTGTTTCAGGAATGTTTAATGATTGCATCCGCTTGTTTACGGTGCTATCATCTTCTTTGATTGCGGAATATGTCATAAGCTACCCTACCTACGTTTTCTTTATTATAGCACAAATATCACTAAGGTCAATCACTATGCTACTTCTTCTGCTGGTTTCCGATTCCTCGTCATAAATTCGTATAACAGATCATCCATCTCCAGGTTGCGAGGATCAAGCTCATTGTACTCGATCATGTCTCGCACATCTTCCTGAGACATATGTTTGATTGCCATAATAGCTAGTTCTCGTGCATTGATAGGACCTTCGTCTACCAAATCCAATGCGTACTGTTTATAGTCTGTCATAATAGTCTCCTTATGCTACAACTGTCTGATCTTGGAATGAAAGTAATTGGGTAAAGCCCATACCATCTACCATGTGGTATGTGCCTGTTTCGTTATCACGAACTACATCGCCTACACTAACGGAATGCATACGATCTAGTCGCTCAATGCTCTCTTCAGGGCCTACGTTACCAATGTGGAACACTCCTTCGAGGCTGTCAGCATCAATGTTGCACACAGGGTTGAAGTATTCGCTCATCCACGCATTAAAACCTTCTGAGCCCTGAAACTTGCAATCCATTTGGATCCTAACTTCTGGGTATTGCTTATAGGCTTCGCCCCATCCGAGCTCGTTAACCTTGTCGGCAATTTCACGTGACATATGGAATTGAAAAACTGTATAACGCATATCTTTTTACCTACCCTTTTTCCTAACTATATGTATATAATACGCTATCATGCCCAGAAAGTCAAACAGAGAAAACCTAATAAAATCAATAACTTACGTGTGCTGGCATATTTAACGACTGAGCTAAGTGCTTGTTTTTATTAGAGTTTTTTTACAGAGAATCAATGACTTACGTTCAAAATGGTCATATTTGGAAGGTTTGGGGGTATTGATACGCAGAAGTCAAAAAAAAGCCCTGTATTGCTACAGGGCTCAAAAACCTTATGCTTAGGGTAGGGAGTAACATAGGTAGGCGCACAAGGTTTGTTGATTGTACTTTACACGATGTACTTGAGATACCTGTCGTTAAAGATATTCTGCAAGTCTTTGTCCAGTGTCTTGCGTACATGGAACTGTATTCCATAATCTTTCATAATAGTCTTGAACAAGAATATAACCATTTCGGGTTCAAAGTTATCGAAAGAAAAACGCACCGTGTTGTTGAGGTTTTTAGACATACTATCGTCCATACCAGTATCTTTGAAAATACTGTGTAGTTCGTATGCAAGATTAACAACTAGGCTATATTTTGCAGATATCTCTTTGGCAACATCACCTGTAAGTTTAGTAACCTTGCCCTTTATTACATCCTCTGGGTTAGGCAGGCTTTTTGCAATCTTGCGATGCTCAAGGAACTTGATTGCCATACCTTCGCCAATAGTTCCTGCAACTTCAGCCTTTTGTTCCTTAGCTGGAGCATTTTCAAACTCTTCAACAAACAATAGATCTGATGTAAATTTCCAAGAACGTGGTGTAGCGAATGCCTGCGAACTAGTCTTTGGATCAAAATCAAACAGATCCTGTTTAGCATAGCTCAAGTAGCCGATAACATCAGAGTGAACATTGTTGTTAATGGCCCACTGCTGCCAATCGCTAAAATTAACAGCCATATTAATATGACGGAAACGATTAGAAAGTGGTGCAGGCATCCGGTAAGTAACACCGCGGTCAGTCTCTCTGTTACCTGCAGCAACAATTTGAACGTTATTTGGCAGTACATATTGTCCTACACGACCGTTTAGTACCAACTGATACGCAGCTGCTTGTACACTTGGAGGTGCAGAGTTAAGTTCGTCCATAAACAGCACAATGTTATCGTACATCTCTGCCATTTCAGCAGTAGGAAGATCCGCTGGGGGTGACCACTCCATTTGATTTGTTTCTGGGTTACGGAAAGGATAGCCGCGCAAGTCAGTTGGCTCCATGAGAGCAAGACGCATGTCTATCAACAGATTGTTACCCTCGAGTCTATTGTAAGTAATATCTTCGACAAGTTCAGATTTGCCAATACCGGGAGGTCCCCACAAAAATATTGGCCGGTTTGCTTTCATTGCACGTAGTACAATGTTTCGTACTTCAGTAGCTCTACTTTCTAAAGTGTTCATACTGTTACTCCTATGTGTGTGTATTTCTCTAGCCTACCAAACTAGTATAACATTAAATTAGTCGTTGTCAACCTTGAATTTGTATATAGAATCAAAAACTTTTGCTGCTTCATCATTTGAAAACTGTTCCATACCCCACGCTTCTCGTTCGATGTCGTTAAGCAATTTCCACTGCCTAAAGTTTTCAGCATAAGTATTTTGTTCGTTATATATAAACATTGTTTCTTCCATTATCTGTCTACCTAACAGAAATGTTTACCGGAATCACGCTTCCCACAGACGGTTCGAAATTACGAGTAACCACATATTCGTTGCTGTCTATGAGTACACGTACACGATAATGATCTAAATAAGAGTGGGTGCGTGGTACACTGTTAACACGTTCAACATCTTCGCATACCATCTGGCCTGCTCTGTTCCTTGCAACATTGTTACCTACACGGTTACCGACTATGCCACCGATAACTTTAGCGGCATCGTTACCAGAACCACCACCAATATGCTCGCCGATAGCAACACCAATTGCTGTTCCTATGAGGCCTTCAGTACTACCGAAAACACCAGACGTACCACGCTCAATCCAGCCGTCGTTGCTGGCAACCATATAGTCACGACATACAGTTTCTGTAGTAACTACCTGTTCATACTGAGTTCTTTCTCGGTATACTGGCTCAACAGATACTACACGAGCTTCTTCTGCTATAGCAGATGTACTTGCTAAAAATCCTAGTGCTAATGCTATTTTCTTCATTTTCATACTTTTTTCCTCTGCTTTCTAACTATTTATGTGTATATAATACAATATATTCGCTTATAAGTCAACGTGTAATTATGTATATAAATCAATGACTTAGCGTTCCTTCCCTGTATTTTATTCCAATTTCCCCGGGTTTTCTGAGGAAAATCTGCAAAACTGCACGGTGATCTTTGCCTATTACCTCTGTTGCTCCATGTTCTGCACCCTGTTGCTGACTATCAAAAATTGCATATACTCCGCAATTATACTTGGGCACCACACCTTTTATGCCCGATTCTTCTACCCATTGAAATATGCCACCATCATCTGCTCGCCATTTTTTGTTCAAAAAGATAGTCATTGATGCAATAGATGTGTCTATGTGATAGGGCAGTTTGGTGCCTGTTGGATATTTGATAATTGCAGCATCGCAATGTTTAACATCCTTCATGTTGTAAAAAGGACTTTGTATCCTATTGAACAGTTCGAACTGTATTTGAGTTTTATCTTTACCTGAAAGTTGAGTGGTATACACAGGAGGCAAGTTTTTATCCTCTGTCATCTTAGAGTCCCAAATATCGTGACTACTTTCGTCTGTGTGAGATATAGAATAATATTTGTCGTGCAAATAATCTATTATGTTATCACTAAGAATATTTTCTATATACTTAAACATTAAAAACTTTCCCCAAAATATTTTAAATTACCGCTTAACTTAAACCAGCCTGCATCTTCTCTGTTGTACAGTATTACTTTCTTGCCATCTATATAATACGGCCATTTCATGTTGTTGTCAAGCGATATCACTATACTGCCCGTTAACTCTTGATCTGATTGAAACTCATAATGATCAAACAACCGGTTGAGTAATTGATACCCTTTGCTACTTAGTCTTAGTCCTGTGGGCTTTTTGTTAACCATCCTAAAGTTAGAAAACACATAGTGGCATTTAGAATTAAATGACAGGCTCTTAAATTTTACTGACCTAGTGTGCTCTTCTAGATAGTCTAAAATTTGGAACTGTATAGGCCTATTCTTTGTATTTTGCAAGATCATCTTCGTTTACCGGTTCGCCTTGGATTAGCTTCATGACCATAAAGTCGGATGTTTGAAAAGTTTTGTTTAATCGTTCTGCTAGATTAAACGCATGCCCAGGATTGGAAAAGGAAACTTTTTTATATTTAGGACCAGGATAACTTACAAGGCTGTTAAGTGTTCTAAGGTTAATTGGTTTTCCTTGATAGAATACAGAAAAAATTGCATCTGCACTTAATACCTGCTCTGATTTGTATGTATGTTTGTTTATTGCTTCAAGTAATATTGTTGGTTTTGGTCTACTCATGTGTGTCTCCTGGTACACATGTATTTATCATTTTTCAACCATTAAAACATTGTTTAATTTTTTACTTTTTCCTTGAACTCGTTGAAGCCGCCTATGAATTCTCCATTTAAAACCACTACAGGAAAGGATCTAGCAGTTGGAAACTGCTCTAATAATTGTTCTCTTGTAAAGTCTTTGTCTAGTTTCTTTATGGTGTGTGGTAAGCCTTTGTGCTTTGCTAATGATATTGCCATGTCGCAATATCCACAGTTGTCCTTGCTGTAAATTTCAAAATTCATTAGTGTCTCCGACGTCTGTTTGAGTATGTTCTATCTATTTAGTTCTAGGTCAGGCATCATAAACTTAGCGTTTATTAAGTCGTATTTTTCTTGGAAAGTTATTACTAGATATGATGCATTGTCCTTGTGGGATTTCTCAAAATGCCAACCCCATGCATCTTCGCAATTGTCATCTAGCCAGGTCTTGCATCCACCACGCAATCCTTCCATGGATGTTTTCCATCTATACTTATATATTTTATTATATTCGCCGGTACGATTTCGGAAGAGTTCTAGCTGTTCAATCATTTGAGAATGCGCCACCGTCTCCGTAGTACTGGGCATTATTCTCATCTTTGATTCGGGTCAGTGTTTCAGGAAGTGGAGAAACATCCTCAAGTACGCTGTTCAAATAATCAACTTCCAGCATCACATTTTGCACACCTTGAGCTTTCAAGTTTCGTACGTGTACAACAAATTTCTGAAACTCAGTCATTTTTACGTTTTGCTTTGTTTAACTTTTTAAGTGTCTGCCGACATTCTATTTCAGTTTTGAAAGGACCTTTATATCCATATTGTAATATAGTAGACAATTTAGGTCCGTGTCCGTGTTTCCATCCTTTTTCAAAATTAATAGCGTACCAGCCTGCAGCATAATACACATCACTGCCCTCAGTTTTCAAATACAGAGGTAAGTCATCTCTGTATGCAGGATCAGATGGTTCAACTGGAACAGGATCGGGGTAATTAACACGATGCCCTTTAATAAAAAAGTTGCCGTTTGTAGTAGTAGGTTGATCTATTCTATCTTCGAACAACGTAATATTACCAAAATGTTCTCGCACTTCTTCGTCATTATCGAATAGTTCAACTGACTGACCGCTGATAAATGTATAGTGTTCTTGTACATCCTTGTTGAGAATACCAATACGTTTTGTGCCCTGTTGCACAATCCATGCAACATCGCTGATCTGCTGTAGTTTAGTTTTTATGTCTACCATTTGTGTACCTTTGTAAAGTATTGTTCGTCTAGTGTTTCTTCCGTGTCAACCTGCTTACTATTTATCATATAGAGTTGTCGTTCTGCGCCGGATGAGCCGAATAAACGCCTATATACTGTATTACCGTTATCAGGGCTTTCGTATGTCCACTTAGGATTTTTAGGCCACTGTCCACTTAATATTTTTTCAGCCTTGTCTACAGGGTGCATTTAAGAACTCCGAATAGTCGCCCGGTGTTTCGCTCATACGCATTAGATTCCACTTGGCACAAAATTTCATAAAATGTATACCAACTTGACTAATTCTATCTTTGTTCACAGCTTCTGTGACAATACGTTCACTTTCTTCTCGTATTTCGTCAGGCTGTTGTGTTAGATCAATCAGTATACGATTACGCTCGTAGTCATCCTTGACTCTGTGCTCAACTTCCTCGTGGTCTACCCAGCGTTGTAACATGAAGTTATTATAATTATAACCTGCACGTTCTTTATCTTCAAACGCTTCTAGTATACCAGTCTTGTTTTTAGTGCCTTTTGTTCGAGCGCCTGGGTATGCACTGAACACGTTGTCTGTGGGATCACCACGAACACACTTTTCGAATAGTAGCCATTCTGGGTTAGGTGGCTCTACAGGCTCATTTGTTTTTTTGTTTATAACAGGCTTACCATCTTTACCACTAAAGAATCCTTCCAAACTAATGATTTGGTCTGTAACACCGTTGTATTGTTTTACATTGGGTGCTAGTAATTGATAGAAGTCGCTATCACTGCTAACAATTACATGCTGGTCTTCTGTGTGCGTTTGTATCCATGCAGCAATCAAATCATCTGCTTCTGCATTACCCTGACGAATAACACTGCAATTTGTTTTATTATCTAAAAATTCAACAAGATTATTATATGCTTCGAAGAACAGTTCATCGTCTTCGATTTCTCTAGGTGATCTTTTGTCTGCAATCACTTTGCGATTTGCTTTGTAAGGAGTATAAAAATCCTTACGCCAACTACGTCCTTCTAAACAGAATACAACGTGGCTACCTTCAAAGTCACGCCATGCCTTCTTAACCGAGTTGAACATAATGTGCATGGCCATGCCAATACGCATGTCCATGTCTTTGCCTCGAGCCACATGTTTTGCACGGAAAAACATATTCATGCTATCTACAAGTATAAAAGTTCTCATTACATCGGGTTTCCAAAATAGTGAAGCCAAAGGAAAGTTAGTGCTGTCATAATAAGCGGCACAAACATTAAAAGTATCATATTTTTAATTTTAATCATAATCTTATTATAGCACAGTAGTCTTAGTTGTCAAGCAAATCGTCAAATGGACTTTGTTTGAGATTTTTAGTGCGTTGTTCTTCAAAGTCTCTTTTGAGATCATATGTGAGAAAACTACTAAAGTTTTCTAATATATAGTTTAACTCGTCAGACTCTAATTCTGATAAGTGTGTTTGTACAACTGGCTCAATCGCTTTTACTAGATTTACCAGTTTTACTTTTGCTTTTTGTTCCAGTGTTAGTTTGGTCTGTTCTTGTGAAGACATCTTCTCTGCTTGCATCCTGTAATCCGTAATCTAAATCTGCTTTTTCCTGTAATAGTATGGTTTTGCATACATCATTGAACCACGTGTTTACCACATCTTCGTCACTGGTACCAGTATACCCGTTATCGTGAAGAAACTTCACAAAGTGATCATTCCAGTCCAGCTCAATGAAACCTGCTTGTGCTGTATCAGGATTGATACCCATTTTAAGTACATTTACATATGGTTCATCTTTTAAATTAGCAACTTTTTTATCGTAATCAGACTGACTTATTTTTTTGTTTTTTAAGTCAACTGCTAGTGTGGCAACTTCTTTATCCACATCTGTTTTTGCATCTATAATTGCCAATGCCTTTTCTAGGTCTTCGCCTTCGTAATAATACTCTGCTTCAGCTACTGCTCTAGATCTGCCATTCAAACCCCAACTAGCTGGCATCATACTAAAAGGTATTTTGACTTTCTTTTTCATATTATGTTCCCCAAGCATTACCAAATAGATCTATGTGCAATCTTGGACTGTATTTGTAACCAGTTTGCATACACAGCTCTGCAACACTTTTTGCTGTTAGTGTTTGCTGTTCTAATGTAGCACCTTCGGGCATACAATATACAGCATTAATATTTACATTACTATTTTTGTACTCGTCTATATAGTGGTCAACTTCATTAAAGCACACCTCATCTCTAACTACAAACTTCGTGTACAAGTAACTGTTATCAACAGCATTCATACTTGCTAGTGAGTCAGGTTTAAGTGTGTCACTCTGTAGTTCTCCACTGATACTCAATTTAGGGCTTACGCTCCAAGTAACATGTATGCTGTTGCCAGGCCGTATCCGCCAATTGAAATAATCTTGTAGCTCTTTGCTTACTGTTTGAGTACCGTTGGTTTCAAATGTAACATTTTTTAATCCAATGTTTTTACATTTAGTAAGAAGGTCAGGCCAGACACGTTGCCACCCCAGTAGCGGTTCACCACCTGTTATTACCAAGTGAATGTCTTCACCGTGTCTGCCCTCGAAAGTGCCGTTGGGAAGTAGACT
>Ga0181591_10000488_pt1 | contig 31862 bp, 27 predicted proteins | sample 071ome_33_FD_133757 | JGI IMG/M metagenome (GOLD analysis project Ga0181591, IMG submission 133757) | Coastal salt marsh microbial communities from the Groves Creek Marsh, Skidaway Island, Georgia - 071412AT metaG (megahit assembly) | ecosystem: Environmental > Aquatic > Marine > Intertidal...
TCAACTGGAGATCGAGCATTTGGACTGAGGCGAGGCATTGCGGAGGATACGGAAACGGAGCATTGTGCCAGCACTCTGCTGAGCGGACTGGAAAATCCGCTCTGCTTTGCCTTATCGCTCAAGGTTACGGAAGCATAGTGTCCTTTACTTCGAACTTGCGAAAGGCGACGGGGCCGTGGTCACCCTGGATCGTGAAGGGTGCGCTGGCGACTTCCGTGCCGCCCATTCCACCGCGAGTAGGGCCAGTCACTTCGACATCCTGATGTATGACCACTCCGTTGTGCTCTACGAGAACAAAGCGGGCATTTTCGCTCTTTTTCCCATCGGGGGAAAAGCGCGGGGCCCGGAACTTGATCCGAAATTTCTGCCAGGTGCCTGGGGCGGTCGATGCGTTGGTGAGGGGAACAGTTCCCTCGAAACCTTTGTCTTTTTCTTCCTTTGCATCATCCCACCGTTCGTAGATGGCTCCGCAATCATGAACGCTGATGGTATCATCCGATTTTCCGAAGCTGTCGAGAATCTGGACTTCGTATCGCTGCATGAAGTAGATACCGGAATTGGAGGATTTTGGTATCATGAACTCCGCGAGAACTTCGACATCTCCGTGCGAAGTCTTGCTGACGATGTTGGTCGTCTTTCCCTTTGCTCCATTGTAGAGGACGCCTGCTCTAGGTGCGCCGGCGACAGGTTTGATGGACTTCCATTTCTTTTCGGTGCGGCTGCCGAAAATGCTTCCCGCAACGCTCCAGTCTCCCGTATTTTTCCAGGAGTTTGGGTGGAGAAAACCGGCGTCCGAAGCATCATCATCCACAGCGAGCAACAGGAGTATGCTCGATAAAAGGATCAACATTGTGCAGAACGTTTTCACCGAAGTATTGACTCATTTCGGCTCTGAAGTGTCAAACATACCCAAGTGCGTCATCATGGATTGCGCGGTTGTGCCATTGCCAAATCCCATCCGATTTTGGAGCGGTAATCAGTCGACGCAAAAAAGTCCCGCTCTTTCGAACGAGACTTTTTGAATTTGCTCGAAGATTCGGGCGTGATAAGTCACCCTCTGCCTTTTTCTTTTAGACGAGAGAGAGAGGGCCGGGTCGCGCTTGGTCCGGTATCCCGCGGAAGCGGCAAGGAAGCCCACGCATCACAGCACTGGTGATATTGCGATCTCCGATCTTGTATTCGACACGAAACTTGCGGTCGGTTCCCTTTCAGCGAACGCGAATGCGAACCGCTTCTCTACAGTCGTTCTAGACTCTGACAGCAAAGCGAACCGGGCGATTTCCGATGGTTTTGCTTCGAATCGACTGGCCGACAGGGCGACCGTATTTGTCATTTCCCCTTGGCTCACTTTTTCCCTCGAGAATCGGGTCGGGTTTATGGACAGGTGGTTCGTCGTCTTGGGCGATGAGTTAGGAACTCCCCCAAAGTGCGACTTCGGCGATAAGGACGAATGTTAGTTTCTCCTACGAAGGTTGGTTTTGGATTCAACAACGAAGCAGTGTAGGAGAGGGAAGATTATAGAAAGACTAGAAGATGAAACTTTTCTGAAACTTTCTCCCGTTTTTTGCCGATGGAACGAGGATTGACGAATCCCCGCGTGCTTGCCTATCATTCCGACATGAAAACAATTCTACGTCGCTTTCTTCTGATCGCCCTGGTATTTGCAACAGTTTCTGCGCAGGCTGAAATGCGGAAGTGGACGCGTGCGAGCGATGGCAAAGCGATCGAAGCGGAGTTCGTGGAAAAGGTCGACAACAAGTCTATCAAAATTAAAATGGTAAACGGCCAGGAGTTCACGATCCCCCTAGCGAGCCTCTCTCCTGCAGATAATGAGTTCGTAAAGGAATTGGAGGCAAAGATGGCAACGCCGACGGCCAAGCCAGCCGCACCAGCCAAGGTTCCGGAAGGTGAAGTGACAGTGACGCTCAGCGGCGTGCACATGAGTTGTAGCGATTGTGTCGAAGCGATTCATGCAGTGAAGGAGCACGATAAGATTGCGGTCGATCCTTCTGTGGAAATCGAGGCGAATAAGAGCGAAGGCACAGTAGTAGTGAAAGCTCCGAATGGGAAAGCTGCCCTGACGGCCCTGCGTGCCATGTTTAGTTCCGGCTTCTACGGGAAGTCTGACAATGATGCGATCAAGATGCCTGAGCTGAGGGAGGATGATTTTACTACCAACACGATGGTAGTACGTGACCCAAACCTTCGGTGCCGTGGAAGTCTCCGAGCATTCACCAAGGCAATTGAGAGCGTCGACGGAGTTGATGAAGTCGACGCCAAGGAGGGATCGACGCGCGTTTCCGTGAAAGGAGAGAATTTCAAGACCTATGACGTGATGAAAGCCCTCCGCGATATAGGGATGGGCGGGACGTTCCAGTAGAGAAACAGCTCAGCGCCCCAGCACTCCGGCTTCACAGACAACGGCATTCATGGGAACGTCGTGTGGCTCGGGGTCGAGTTCCATGATCTGGACTCGAAAGCATATGCCGAACGCAGGAACCTTTCCCTGGTGCGGTTCGAGAAAGCGGTCGTAGTGGCCTTTTCCGCGGCCGAGACGCGCTCCGATGGCAGGATCAAATCCAACTCCAGGCACGAGGACGAGATCGGGAGTTGTTCGTTCAGGGCACTTTTCCGGATCGGGCTCAAGAAATCCGAAGTCTCCCTCGCGGAGCTGGTCGGAGGCAGTGACTTCGTGAAAGGTGAGTCGTTCACCATCAGATCGAACCCTTGAGAATACCCATGCCTTCTCTGGATGTTGTTCGACCAGGGGTGAGAGGTCGGGTTCGCCGGCGAGAGCGAGGTAAGAAAAGACGATCCTTGCGTTTCGAAATTCCGGAGTCGCTGTGATATAAGAGACAATCGCAGTAGCTGCGTCCGATTTTTCCTCGTCCGACAGGGCTTTGATTGCGGAAAAGCACTGTCGTCGACTAGCGCGCTTGTCGATCATTGTCCGTCTTTATATTCGGACATCGCTCGTGGCATGAAAGCCTGCAGCTCTGCGATGCGTCGATCATCAACCGGGTGGGTGCTGAGAAAGGCGGGCGTCTTTTTACTCTGTCCACTCTGCTGGCGCCACTGAGCGAAGCGCTGCCACAGTTTGATGGATTCGCGGGGATCATACCCAGCTCGCGCCATGAAGAGCGCACCGAGCTGGTCGGCCTCCAGTTCTTGTTTGCGGGAAAAGCTTCGGGTTGCGATAAGCGCAGCACCTCCCAGCGCTGCGGTGGGGATAGCGCCGTCGCGTCCATCGCGATTTAAGGCGACTCCAGCTCCAGCGACAATGACACCTGCGACAGCGTTTTGAGAAAGTCTTTCTCCCGAGTGTCGTGCTACCACGTGGGCAACTTCGTGCCCAACGACTGCGGCAAGGCCGGGATCGTCTTTAGTGATCTGGAAAAGCCCGGAGTGAATGCCCACTTTTCCGCCCGGCAGAGCAAAGGCGTTGGGAGTCGGGTCGTCAAAAACAACAAACTCCCATTCGGCATTTGGCACCGGCATGACGACGGAGAGTCGCTTGCCGACGCGCTGCGCCGTGGTGTTGTATGCAGCATTTTTCGAGATCTTTTTCTCTTTGCGGATCTTTTGAAATTCAGAGAGACCGAGCGCTGCTTCTTTCGAAGGGCTCAGCATGTTCAATTGCTTGCGCCCCGTTTCCGGAACGGTGGTCCGGCATGCCGCAAAGGCAATGACGGCCACAAGAAAGAGAATCGAGGTGACAGCAGGGGAGGCTGAAAGATACTTCATTCGAGATACGGAGGGGTGTCTGCCCCCATTCGATTATTATAAACGGTGGAAGGCTTTAGGAGATTAGACGAAAAGTCCAATGCCCGGAAAGTTTTGAATGGTCTATTCAACGCTAAAATCGCATTGAATTTTAGAAAAACAAATCACCAAGCGCCTCGTCAGACAGCTGGGCCGGATCCGTCACGGCCATAAGTTGTCCGAGATACTCGACGTTCTCCAGCTCTTTAGCCGGGTCGAAGGTGGTTTCCTCCGCAATCACCGGAGGCGTGCCAGCTCCGGCACCGTTCTCGCTGGGAATCTGAAAAGCAAAGGTAATTAGCCCGACGAGAAGAACGACCGCTACCGTTGCGAAGACCGGCACTCGGAAGAGCGCGAGTGTCTGTCGCATGATGCTTCGTTTGTCTTCCAGCTTTCTCACTTCACGCGCCACGTTGCGGGAGAAAAACGGACCTGGCTCCACATGACTCGAATGTGAAAGCAGCTTCCAAACCGGATCTTTCTTTTCGGGATTATCCATGACAAAAGAGGGAACACCGATCTGGTGAAGCAGTTTCACGAAATCGAGATAAATATTTCCTCATTTTTTGATTCCGTTCGGAACGGAAAACGGACGAGCAAACCAGCACCCTACATCGGTGGGGCTTCGATGAAGCCTTCGAGCTGACGAATCCGGGTTGGATGGCGCATTTTACGAAGCGCCTTGGCTTCGATCTGGCGAATCCGCTCGCGAGTCACTTGAAATTGCTTACCGACTTCTTCCAGCGTGCGGCTGTATCCATCGACGAGACCAAATCGCTGCTCAAGTACTTCGCGTTCGCGTGGCGTCAGAGTATCGAGCACGTCTTTGATGCGATCCTTGAGCATCGACATGGATGTCATGTCGCTCGGATTCTCGGCCCCTTTGTCCTCAATGAAATCACCCAGGCTTGTCTCTTCGCTGTCCCCAACGGGTGCCTGAAGAGAAATGGGCTGCTGCGCCATCTTCAGAACAGCACGCACACGCTCGACGGGAAGGTGAATCTCCTCTGCAATCTCATCAGAAGATGGCTCGCGGCCATACTCCTGGACCAGTTGCTTCTGGACTCGCATCAGCTTGTTGATCGTTTCGATCATGTGAACAGGAATCCGGATGGTTCGGGCCTGATCTGCGATAGAGCGAGTGATTGCTTGGCGAATCCACCAGGTCGCATAGGTGGAAAACTTGTAGCCGCGGCGGTATTCGAATTTTTCGACCGCTTTCATCAGGCCCATGTTGCCTTCCTGGATTAGATCGAGAAAGGAAAGACCGCGATTGGTATATTTCTTAGCGATGGAGATCACGAGGCGGAGGTTGGCCTCGACCATCTCGTCCTTGGCTTTCCGTGCTTCGCCGACTCGAACCTGCAGATGCCCGGTCAGCTCCTCAAAGTCGGGCTGAGTCATCCAGACTTCCTTTTCGAAAGAGGTGCGAGCGCGTGTCGCTTCGCTTTTCTTCTTCGGATCCTTCGCTCGGGCGGCCTTTCGCTTCAGAGAGGCGGATCGCTCGGTCACTTTCTCAGTCTCGGCGACGAGATCTTCGGTGACTTTCTGCTTAAAATAGAAACGGTTGTAGCAGCGAGAGAGTGTAGAGTGCGTTTTTTTCCACTGTTCCTCCAGTTTCTTGCGCTTGGCGTCGCTCTTTTCTGAACGAAGTTTTGTGTAAAGCTCACTGAGATCATCCCGCAGCTCAGCTACCTGAACCTGCAGCTTGGTCAGATTCTTCAGATAACGCGGACGGCTCTCGATCTTTTTATCAATGATGAGACGGTCAAAGCGTTCTTCGCCGGATTCCAGGCGAGTCGCGATAGCAAGATATTCGTCGGGGATGAAACCGAAGCGTGCCAGGGTCTTGCGGATATCTTGCTCGGCTTCCTCGATTCGCTTGGAGATTTCGACCTCCTGTTCGCGGGTGAGCAGGGGAACCTGCCCCATCTGCTTGAGATACATGCGAACCGGGTCATCGAGAACGTCGAGTCTGCCCTCGCGCGCCGGAGTTGGCTTTTTCTCAGCCTCGGACTCCTGATTGGCATTCGCGTCAGCAGGAGGCTTAATGTTGTCGACCTCTGCGGAATCGATGATGCGAAACTCCATCGCGCGCAGTCGCTCGATCAGTTCCTCCATTAACTCCAAGTCACCGGTGGTATCGGGAAGAGCTTCGTTGAGATCGTCGAAGGTGAGGTATTCCTGCTCCTTCGCGAGGCGAATCAAATCGCGGACGATGGGCTTGAATTCCTGAGAATCGAGAAGCGATTTCACTGCTGGGCTCGTTCCAGTGGCTGCTTTTTTCGCTTTCGCAGCCTTCTTCGAAAGAGAAGATTTTGAGCTATTAGGCTTCACAGAAGTTCTGGCAGCTTTTTTTGTTGCCTTCCTCTTCGCGGGTTTGGTGGCCTTCGCTGAAGTTTTTCTCTTCGAATTGTTTCCTGCAGCCATGCTCGTCGCGCCAGACGGGTAGTGTTTAAAAAGGATCGCCCTCAATCTCAGAGGGCTGAGAATTGTCGTGTAATTGCGCCCTAAGGTCAAGGAGTTGTTTATTCAGGAGCACAACACGATCAACCGGGAGGCTTGGTGCACCGAGTTGAGATTTCACCATTTCCATCTGGTTATGGATGCTCTGTTTGCGAAGTGCGTTGAGGCATTGTTTGGCGAGGCCTGCTGAGACTGTCGCCGTGTCCTCATTGATAATCGCTGCTGCGATCTTCTGTTGTGCGGTGTCTAGCATCCCGACAAAGGCATTTACGCTCGATGGGTTTTCAGGGTCGAATTGTCCTTTCCAGAGCGTGACGAGAAATTCGGTTTCAGTCAGGTTTTGGAAAAAGTCAGGAATCGGCTGGGTTGCGATCTCATTTCGGGATGGCAGGTCCGTCAGGAGTGCCTTGCAGAGCAGGCGAATGGAGCGGTTTTGAATCTTAGCAGAACCAATCGTGTCGCTCGGGGAATCCTCGCCCCCTTCTTCAGCGAAGGGAGCGTCGTTCCGTGGGGTAGGGGAAAAACCGGGAGTGCCACCCGATCCACTCTGGCGCTTTCGCTGGGCCGCTTCGCGACGTTTTCTTGTTTTTTCCAATCGAAGTTTGGTCGCAACCTCATTTCGAACGAGTTTACGGATTTCTTCTTCGCCGACTCCAAGGCGGACAGTGACTCGACTGATGAGCGAATCCTGCAGCATCTTGTCTTCGATCAGAGCCATATCTCCGGCAAGATCTTTCGCGAAATTCAGCCGATCTCGTAGCGGACCCTGATTCAGCCCGCTGCCACGACGATCGATTTGAAAGTCGAAGAACTCGGGCGCGGCATCAAGAATCTCCCGCAGCGCGTCGGCACCCCGTGATTGGATCAACGAATCGGGATCTTCTCCATCGGGTAGCAACGCAAGCCGGATCAGCATTCCGGAGGGGGCGAGAATGCGGAAAGCTTTGCTCGCTGCTTTCAAGCCCGCTGCGTCTGAGTCGTAGCAGAGAACGACCTCGTCGGTGTGGCGTTTCAAAATGCGACCATGGTCCGGTGTAAGAGCCGTCCCGAGACCCGCAACGCCATTCTCGATTCCGGCCTCGAATGCAGAGATCAAGTCGAGTTGGCCCTCAAAGAGAATAGCCCGTTTTTCCCGCAGGATGGAACGCTTTGACTTATCGAGGCCGAAGAAATTTTTGCTCTTGTTAAAAATGATCGTCTCCGGAGAGTTTACATATTTTCCACCCTTCTGATCGGGAGAAAGAACTCGACCACTGAAGGCGATCGGTTCGCCCATGCCGTCGTTGACTGGAAAAATCAGTCGATGACGGAAAAAGGAATAGGCTCCGCGCTCGTGGTAGTTCTCGTCACGCCATCTGGCGAGGCCTCCCTCGACGAGTTGGGGGATGGAAAAGCCTTCCGCCTTGGCCCAATCCATGAACGAGCGTTGATCTTCCGGAGCGAATCCAAATTTCCAGTTCCGGGAAATCTCCATGGTGTAGCCGCGGCCCTTCAGGTATTCGCGTGCGGGTTGAGCGCCTGGGCTTTTGAAGAGGAGACGATGGAACCAATCGGCCGCCGAGCGCTGCATGCGCTTGATCTCTCCGCGCGCACGCATTTTCGCCTGTGCTTGAGGATCGTAGACTTCTTCTTCGATTGTGATCCCGTTGCGATTGGCAAGATGCTTCGCAGCCTCCGGGAAAGGGAGGTTGTCGTAGCGCATGATAAACTTGATCGCATCGCCACCCTCGCCACAGCCGAAGCAGTGAAAGGTTTGGCGTTGCGGGTTCACATTGAAGCTCGGCGACTTCTCATTGTGAAACGGACACAGCGCGAGGTAATTCACCCCAGCGCGCTTCAGCGGGAAATACCCCTGGATCAGCTCGACTATGTCAGTCTCGTCGAGGATCTTCTGGATCGTTTCCTGGGAAATAATGGACATTCGCGGAGGGGGATACAACGGGATCTCTTCATAAACCTGACCCTTTTGATTTTCATACCTAACCCTGATGGATGGCAGAGGCAAACGGGTCCGATGCCCAAGCGGATTTTTTTTTGGGAAATTCTGAGATCGGAAGCAGCAATCGGCGGAGATAGACAAGTTGAAAGTGCAGGATCCGACTGTTCGAAAATCAATTCGCTTAGCTATCTTCTTCATCGCTGTCCTTTTCCAGCGTGTGCACCAGCGCTCGGTAGAAAAATGCTACGGAATCTTCTTCGCCTTCTTCGATCCGTTTGCGTGCTTTGTTGAAGGGGAACGAGCGGAAATCTTCCTGTCCGCCGATTCTGGCGAGACAGATTCCATAGTCTTCGGACTCTACCCACTCCCCACCGTGTTTGCGGCGAATGACTTCTCCCATATAGCTGCCGATCTGCAGGATCGTTACCTGTGGGAACAAGGGTGAGTTGTCGGACCATTCCTGTGAAACGAGGTCATCAACTTTCTGCAGGCTTTCTCTGGAGTAATCAAAATCGCATCCCTTGATCTTTCCATAGGTGACCCATTGCTCCGCCAGTTCGGGGATTTGGTCGATCAGGGAATCATCTTCGTCGCGATCAGCTTCTGTTGGCTTGTTTTCAACCTTCAATACATCGCCCGTCGAGAGCGAAGAGGATTCCTTCTCCAGCGTTTTCTCTTCACGCGACGGATGCCTTCGTCCTGAATCCTGCGCCTTTGCCAGGGATGCGGCGAGCAGGGAAAGGATCGGAATGAGCATCAGAAAAAAGATTTCGAAATAGGAATAGGCAGCGAGACTGACCCAGAAAACAGCAAAAAGCCCGTCGGATATCCGACGGGCTTTGCAAAAACGAATGAAACTTCGTAAGAAAGCGAGGAGGAAAAGAAGAATCAGGATTTTTCCGAGCATCGCGCTTGTCCTGCCTCAGCCTTTTCCTGCCTCCGTTGAGCCGATCAATACTCGCGATCCTTCTTGATGCCGGGTTCAGGCTTCGCGTAGCGGCCCTCTTCATCAGGCATCAGCGGGGAGTCGCCGTCGAGGGTGAGTTCCTTGACGTTGGGTGAGAAGGCATGCTCACTGTTCAACATTTGGTCGTAAGTGATGACTTGTCCCGTGTGAGCGGCCATGCGTCCCATCGAGGTGGTAACACTTGCGGCGATGCCTCGCTCGACTTCGTTGTGGTCCTTGTTCTCGCGGACCGCTTCGATGAGGACTTCCCACTCGATGTCGTAGGGGTTGCCTTCGTTGTGACCACCGCGAGTTTTGGAATTGTTCGGGAAAGACCAGGCGAGATTGTCTGACTTGGAGCGCCAGTTGGTATCGATGTTCTGGTCTTTGTAAATTCGTGAGCGAGCCGGGACATGACCTTGCGAGGAGATGACGGCAGAGCCTTTGGTTCCGTGAGCGTAGGCGGCGAATTCCTGGTGGCAGCCAACCATGTTGCGTCCTTCGTAGATCGCTTTCGCTCCGTCGGCGAAGGTGTATTCGACACCATAGCTGTCGAAGTTCTGATCGACAGCTTCAAGGTGCTCACCATTGCGCTCGACCGTCTTGTGGTGGCGGCCACCAACGGCTTTGGCTTCGACGGGGAAGGAATTCTTGATCATGCACATCTCGTCGATACCGTGAATGAAGAAGTCACTGAAGGATCCACCACTGAGCCAGAGAAAGCTGTGAAAGTTACGGATCTGATACTGGAGCTCATTCTCTTCAGTCGTGTTTTTCGGTGTGAAGCACGAGCCGATCGGCCCCTGCATGCGGTAGGAACGCATGAATGTAATGTCGCCGATCGCACCATCGTCGATGCGCTTCTTCAGTTCGTTACGCGATTTGCAGTGACGGCACATCAGGCCGACGCCAACCTTAAGTCCTTTTTCCTTCGCTTTCTCATTGATCTCGAGAATTTTCCGGGAAGCGAATCCGTCAGCGGTGACGGGCTTCTCCATGAAAACGTTAAGTCCCTTTTCGACAGCGTATTCGAACATCGGCCAACGGAATGCGCAGGGTGTCGTAAGGATCACGATGTCGCCAGCCTTGAGCGAATCCATCGCTTTGCGGTATCCATCGAATCCAATGAACTTACGCTCGGGTGATACATCGATTTTGTCACCGACACTGGGATCCTTGGAGAGAGTCTCGTGTGACTTGTTGAGCTTGTCTTCGAATACATCGGCCATCGCGTGAAGCTTGAGAGGGCCGAGAGTTCCAGAAACAGAGAGGGCGTTTTTCACAGCACCGGTTCCGCGTCCACCTGCTCCGACAAGCGCGAGCTTTACCTCTTCGTTCACTTGTGCGTGAACGTGAGGAATAGCAGCCCCCGCGAGCACAGAAGCTCCGGCTACAGTTTTCATGGCAGAGCGACGACTGGTCATAGAATGGCTTGAGTTATCAGACATGCAGAAACTCTGACAGCTCGGCTTTGTGGAGTCAATCCCGCGTAAGCGGAATCATAAGTTAAGGCGGTAGCGTTTCGGCTGGAGCGGTAGATGCGTAGAAGTTTCGCGTTGAAGGTCGGACTCAAGAATGCGAAGGATTCAGTGGTGCTAGGGGGCTCTTGTTTTAAACCACTCGTCGCTCCCGGCGCTCGCGAGAAACCGGTTCTTTCAATTCCGGAAGGACCGTTCTCGCTGTCGGTAGGTCGCTCCGGCAAGAACGACCACTCGATTGACGAGGCTTCCGTTTCGATTTCGCAAGCGCCTCGAGAAGATTCTGCACAGCGAGGGAGTTGAGCCGTTTGAGAGAGATGTTGGCACTATGCTGACCTTGAAGCAACGCGGTAAGGTGCAGATCATCGGCAAGAAAGGCTGGGCACTCGCGACTTCATGGAGCGACCATTCCAGCCAGGTGAAGTCACCAAGGTAGTTCGGCCCGGCTATCGCGTCGGAGGAGAAGGGGAAAAGGCAATGATATTACGTAAGGTTGAAGTCTTGATTCGTGAGGCGTCTGAGTGACGCTATAGCAATGCCACCCCTGTCCAAAGCCAGCGCCGTAAAATGGCTGCTACTAGTCGGAACTTTCTTCGTTTCGACACCCTCCTGCTGGGGTGAGGAGGAGCCATCCGAGAAATGGGGCCGCGCCTACAGTTGGCTGCAGACGGGGGAACGGCTAGCTGCGAACGAGCAGTGGGCCCTCGCGATGGGCAGCTACATCGAGACATTTCGCCAGATGAAAGCGATTCGCGAGGCGCACCCGAGCTACGAGCCCGAATTAGTGAACTATCGAATCGACCGACTCGGGGAAATGATCGAAGAGACTGAGTCGAAGCTACCGCTCGGCGGAAATTCGATCACGATGAAATTCCTCGACTTCATTGAGTCGTACGACCTCGGGATGAAGCAGCGTTTTTCGAATCAATACAGTGAATCATTAGGAACGCTCGACATCGCCAAGGTGATTCTGGATGAGATTATTTACGAGAATCCCGAAGAGTTTCGCGATGCCGTCGACACGCAATACTCCATCATGCACGAGAGCATTGAGTGGCTTGAGCGACAGATTACCTACCATGCCAGAAAACCCCGAGCCACCTACACATCCGATGGCGTTGATTGGGGGACGACTGAGTTCGTTAAGGAAAAGAATCTGCCTGCAGATGGCGACAATATCCTGATGTCAGGCAGCTTGTTTTCGAGGGGGCCAGACCCGAGCCAGGTGAGGGGATTGACGATAATTTCAGAGTTGGAGAAAAACGACGAAGAAAAAGAGGAGTCGAAGGAGGAAGGCGAGGACGATCAAAAGCCGGGGCTTCCCGGATTTCGGATGAGTAGTAAGCAGAAAGAATCTCCGGAAGGAGAGTGACCTCTTCCACCCTTTCAAAAATCCCGGAACGGCCCGCGCTGTTCGGCGTCTTCCATCTAGTTGAGCCAGTCCTGATAGGCTTGCCTCATCTCAGCCAGCTTCTCTGGATTGGTTTTGCTGAGATCGCTTATTCCCGTTTTACGATTGAGAACGGAGCGGGCGAAAACGACTTTGCCGTTTTTGGTGATGCAGATCCCATTTCGGTAACGGGAGCTCGTTCAGTCTTTTGTCAGGATCAGGTGACTCATGCGGTTATCGACGATTAGAAATGCGGACTTGGTTGCGATTACAGGCTTGGGCCGCAGGTTCGCCTTCTCTCGTATCGACAAGTTTCAAGAATCCCCGCAGCGTCCGACTCTGTCAGGTAAAAGACTTCATTCGGTTTGAGAAAGAAATTCGGGGTGAGCTGTCCCTCGCGTTCTTTAACAAATTCGTTGGTATTCAGTTTCACGATCGTGTTGCCCTCATGCGCAAGGATTTCAGCGTGGAGGCTTGTCGTGGTGAGAAGGGAAAGGAGGAGGAATCAAAGCATTTTACAGGAGTTGACAGGTTTAGGTCGACCACCTGACAGGATAGGAGCGAGCATTCAACAGGGGTAGTATTGCATCTCTAATGCAGTGGAAAGGGGTTGGGTCTGTCAATCTTCTCACAATTTCTCTGCGGGATCGGAGTTGCCAATCGTCTCTGTCTTCGACAAGAATGCAGTACTGTCATGGCCTACTCCATTGAATCGATCGAACTCTTTGTCCGCGAAATGCCAGCGGACCGCATGTCTTTTGGAATTGGCAAAGCGGATGATTCCGGAAAAGCAAAGGCGACGAAGAAGCGGCGTCCGCGTGCGATTTTGCTGACGCAACTTACTCTCAAGACCGATGGCAAAGGCGTTGTGATCGGATGCTCGGGGGATCGGCCTTCTTTCGGCTGGCTCGACAAACGTCCTGATAAAACACCCGAGGAGAAATTGACTCTACTGCTCGATCTGGTGGAGGAAGCGCGGGATATCTATCTCGAATGCGGGAAGTCATTTGAGACGGCTTTCGATCTTTGGCTTGAAGCGGAGGCAAAGGTGAAGGAAAAGGCTACCGAAATGGGGGCGGAGGATTTGATGGGGAGCTATGCTTCGGCCTTGTTGGAACGTGCGCTGATAGATGCTGTCTGTCGGTCTGAGAAGTGCGGATTTAGCGATGCTTTGAAGCAGGATTTACTGGGAATCAAGCCGAACGATGTTCATCCGCAGCTGCAGGAAAAGGCATTTCCGATTTCGCATGTCTGGTCTCCAAGAGTTTCTTATGCTGTTCGCCATACTGTTGGCTTGAGCGACCCTCTGGATGAGGAAGATTGGTCGGAGGAAAAAAGGATCAATGACGGTGAGCCGGAGACGCTACAGGAATACATCGAAGCTCACGGGCTGACCCATTTTAAAATCAAGATTTCGGGCGATGCAGATGCTGACCTCACCCGGTTGGGTAAGATATGGAATCGGTGTCTGGCACAAAATTATGAATCAAAAATCACACTAGATGGCAACGAAGCCTATACCGATATTGAAGCCTTCGCGGACTTTGTAGATCGCTTTGAGAAAGAATTGCCGGGAATGTTTGATCATACCCTTTTCATTGAGCAGCCCTTGACTCGCGCACTGACGCATGATCTTTCCACAACACGCACTGTTCGTCGAATTGCCCAGAAGAAACCACTTGTGATCGATGAGGCTGACGGGACGACAGATGCCTTTCGTCGCGCCTTTGCAATCGGATATTCCGGGTGTTCGCATAAAAATTGCAAAGGGGTTTTCAAATCGATTTTAAACAAGATGCTTTGCGAGGTGTTTGAGGAATCCACGGGGAGGGATGCATTTTTGAGCGCGGAGGATTTGTCGAATATGTCAATCATTCCTCTGCATCAGGATTTTGAAGTGGTGTCAGTCCTGGACTTGGAGCATTGCGAACGAAACGGCCATCACTACGCTTTCGGAATGTCTCACCTGACCAAGAAAGAAAAAATGCGGATCATGAAATCCCATCCGGAGATGTATTACGTTCGCGACGGAGAAATATTTCTCAAAATCGAAGGAGGATTGCTCTCCTATTTTGGATCTGCGGAAGGCTTCGGTAGCGATACGCAGCCGGAATGGGAAGCGCTGACCCCAATCGTGAAGTGGAGAGAAAAAGAAAGAGCCTGACAATGACACATGACACATTCCAAATCGGCGATCTGACGGCAGTCATAGGGGACAATTCGGCAGACGAACAACTCGGGCAAAGAGCGGGATACAATGGCCTGTGGTCTCTGCGACACAAGGACTCGGACCGCAGCTTCTTCGTTCCGAGCATCGCAGGGCTGAACTTTGAGCACATCATCAGCGGTGAAGGAGAGCAGGATAAGGACATCTTCTTCGAGCCGCGTCGCAGTCCAATGTTGTTTCGGAGAATCTCAGATTCGGCAGCTGAGTTGCACCAGCTTCCGACGGAGACTTTCTACTTGGAGAGTTGGACAAAATTCGAACTGGTCGCGCCTCACTACATCGACATGACGTTCCGATTTCGCGCGACGCAGCATGTGTTCGAGCGGGGATATATTTCTCTTTTCTGGGCGAGTTACATGAACGCCCCACAAGACAAGAGTCTTTATTTTCGTGGAGGGAAGGAAGGCACTCAGAATCAGCAAATGTGGCAGCAGCATTGTCCGCCCTCGCACAATCATACTTCCACGGTGCGGCCCTACGGCGATGACTTCGAGATGACCTTTGCTGAGGGTGCTCCAGACGCACTCTACAAACACTTTGCGCCACTGCGATTTGCGAAGCCTTTCTACTGCGGGAATTTTGATGACTTCACCGTGATCTATTTATTCGATCGCAGCGAAGGAATCCGGTTCACCCAATCACCGTCGGGCGGGGGTGTGAACCAGGAAAAGGAAACGACGAACCCGGCCTGGGATTTTTCGTTTTTTGTTCCGAACTACGAGGTGGCTGAGGAATATTCCTTTCGGATGAGGGCTGTTTTTCGTCCGAAATGTTCGCGCGAGGAAATCGATCGGGAGTATGCCGACTGGGCGGGTTCTTCGGGGTAGAAATTGACGGGCGGTAGCTTGGGAGAAAGTGTTAGACCTGCTCGACGAACTGTGAATTGCGGAGAATGATCGTCGCGTGAAGCGCATGGCAAAGCTGATGGTTGAGCATCTTGCTGCTGCCGGAGCGCCAGACCTTCGGCAGGACTGGAAAGCGAAGGGTGTCACCAAGCCGGTGACTGCAAAATAGATTCTATCCTCGCGCTTTTCGCGCTGCGATAAAGGAGCGCACTGCCATAACGGTGTAGTAAGCGCAGATGACAACCATCCCCAGGATGAGGAGGGTGGAGGTCGCACCCCAATCGAGGGTTCCTTTGATTGTCGAAGGTATCAGGCGACCGAGTCCAGCAACTGCACCGAGCAAAGAAAAGAGAACGGCGATGTGCATGCCGGCCATGTGATTCTTGTTGGCAACGAGTGCACCGATCAGCATAAGGATTCCAAAAATAGCGGGAATCGCAGCCGTGATGGATTGCTTGGAAGCACCGAGGGCCTCCCAGGCGAAGTAACCGAGTGCGCCGAGGATGATGAGAAGAATGGAACAGATGTAAGTGAGCTTTTTCATGGGGATCGTAGGGATAGTCTGGTCTTGGAGAGGAGAGATTGCAACTGGTATAGGGAGATCGAATTACCGGGGGGCGACTGTTTTCTCTGGCTTGAGCGCCTGCGAAAACCAGTTTCGTAATTCCTTCCTCGGGCTGATATCTCGCAGCGTCCAGCGAGTAGTGTGTTCGCCAAAGGGCAGGGGGACAAAAGTGAAATTCCCTTTCGGATAGGCTGCGGCAAGATAGGTCCTCGTTGCATCGGTCGTTCTTTCGTGGCTGATGAATTGGGGGCGTTCACCGAGACGGGCGAGGCGAGTCTTTGCCGATGCGCGGTCGCTCGCTGGATAGCCCCATTTTTTGACTCCGTCGTAATGGCTGTGGCAAATGAACCCGCGCCAGAGAGCTGCGATTTCATCATCGTGCAGGCCAATGTAGTTGCATGCGATGGCTCCGCGCGAAAATCCTGCGAGAAAGAATTGATCTGGATTGCCTCCGAAATTTTCCGCAACCATATGTGCCGAGTGTTTTGCATACTCGACAGTCGCAGCGACGTCCCCCCACCACTGGGGAGCGTGGAGGTCGGTTGCAAGGTCGACGAAGGGAAGGCTGATCCAGATCACACCTTTGCCTCCGGAAATCCCGTAGCCGAGTTCACATCCTTCGATCGTGCCGGGGCTTGTTCGATATCGATTGCCGGGGTACTCGAATATGACCGGGTAAGAATTTCCAGCCTCCCAATCCGTTGGAAGGTAAACGAGATGGTAGACGCCACTCGTTTCCTTGCCTTCCCAGCGATGGCGAACTCGCTTGCCGGGAGCGGGATCGGCATCTTCGATCGGAGGAATGACGAGATCGGTTTCATAGTCGTCGAGCTTGATAAGTTCGGCAAAAGCCGGGAGCACGGCGAAGGTAAGAAGGAGGAAGGTTATCGAAACAGTGTGGCCGGACATGATTCAATCGATGTGGACAAATTCATTCAGATTAAAAAGACTCAGGGTGAATTCTTCGAGCGGCAGCTTCATTTCTTTCCATCCCGACCCATCACGTTTTTGCCCTCCCGCTTCGTGGAGGTCAGCTCATAGCTGTTTGTGTTTTCCTTTTTTCGTAGGTGCTGATGTGGCTCGTGACTTCCTGTCCCATCACGATATCTCCCATTTGAGTAGCTCGCTGCCGCGCCGCTTCGACAAGCTGCGGGTTGGGCTTTTGCTGTGCCAGAAGCAGGTAGGGGACAATGGACGCTGCGATGAGAAGGCAGAGTAGAAAACGACTCATGGAAATTGGGGGGCGGAGGAGAGAAACCCAGTAGAACAGAGTTTCCAGATATCAGTCAAGTGCCGCGGGTGGGCAGCCGCTTCCTGCAGACACGAAAAAAGGCGGCCCGTTTCCAGACCGCCTTCTTCGAAATGCGTTTTCGAAAACGCAGAAGCAATCAGTGATTACTTCTTCTTGTCTTCGAGTGCCGCCTGGGCTGCTGCCAGCTTCGCGATTGGAATGCGGAAGGGGCTACAACTGACATAGTTCAAACCAGAGCGGTGGCAGAACTTGACGGACTCAGGATCGCCGCCGTGCTCGCCACAGATACCGACCTTGAGGTTCTTCTTGGAGGAGCGTCCTTTCTCCACTCCGATCTCGACGAGCTGACCGACACCGGTCTGGTCGAGTTGAGCAAAGGGGTTGTTATTCACCACTTCAGCATCCTGGTAGGCAGGAAGGAAAGAGCTGGAGTCATCACGTGAAAGGCCGAGACCAGTCTGCGTGAGGTCATTCGTTCCAAAGCTGAAGAACTGAGCGTGCTCAGCCACTTCGTCAGCGGTAAGTGCCGCACGAGGAATCTCGATCATGGTCCCGACCTGATACTTCAGCTCGCTCTTCTTGAGACCATACTTGAGACGGACTTCAGCAGCAGCTTCGTCGATGACGGCCTTCTGGAGCTCGAGCTCCTTAGCGTATGCGACGAGAGGTACCATGATCTCCGGCTTGGGCTCTTTGCCCTTCTTGGCTTTCTTGCCAACTTCGACAGCGGCCTCAAGGATTGCAGTTGCCTGCATCTTGGTGATCTCTGGATAAACGATTCCGAGACGGCAACCACGGTGACCCAGCATGGGGTTCTCTTCGTGGAGGCTGTGGATACGGTGCTTGATGAAGTTCGGGGTGACCTTGAGCTTTTTGGCGAGATCTTTGATCTGCGCTGGAGTCATGGTTCCGATGAACTCGTGCAAAGGTGGGTCCAGCAAACGGATCGTAGCAGGACGACCTTCGAGAGCCTCGAAGATTCCGGTGAAGTCTTTCTTCTGGTATGGAAGAAGTTTCTTGAGAGCCTTGGCGCGACCCGCGTCGTCTTCGGCAAGGATCATCTGACGCACAGCGTCGATGCGGTTGCCTTCGAAGAACATGTGCTCGGTCCGTGTAAGTCCGATACCTTCAGCACCGAATGCGATCGCATTCTTCACCTGGCCGGGAGTATCGGAGTTGGTGCGAACACCAAGCTTGCGATGCTTGTCGGCCCAGGTCATGAGCTGGTCGAACTTCTTGTAGGTAGCGGAGCGCTTTGCGCTTGCTTTGCCCTCAACGAGAGCCTGGATAACCTGGCTCGGTGCCGTTGGGATTTCTCCTGCGTAGATCTTTCCTTCGAATCCGTTGAGCGAAAGGAAGTCACCTTCTTTGAGAGTGACTCCGTGTCCGCTGAGCGTCTTCTTGCTGTAGTCGATCTTCATGTCGTGAGCACCACAGACACAGATCTTGCCCATCTGGCGGGCAACGAGAGCCGCGTGTGAGGAAGCACCACCACGAGTCGTGAGAATACCTTCTGCAGCGATCATTCCGCGAAGATCTTCCGGGGAAGTTTCCTGGCGAGTGAGGACCACTTTCTGTCCTTTGGCAGCAGCAGCAACTGCGGCCTCAGCTGTGAAGTAAATCTGTCCGCAGGCAGCTCCAGGTCCGGCAGGAAGTCCGGCTCCAACGAGCTTGGCCTTCTTCTCAGCATCTGCGTTAAAGACAGGAGCGAGAAGGTGACTGAGGTCTTCTGCAGGGATGCGCTGAATAGCGGTCTCCTTGGTGATGAGACGCTCGTTGACCATGTCGACGGCGATGTTCACAGCGGCGAAACCGGTGCGCTTACCGTTGCGGGTCTGCAGCATCCAGAGCTTACCTTTTTCAATCGTGAACTCGATGTCCTGCACATCCTTGAAGTGTTTTTCGAGAATCGTGCGGATCTTGAGAAGTTGCTTGTGGCTGGAAGGCAAGTCCTTGGCCATTTGCTTGACTGGCTTCGGAGTACGAACACCGGCAACGACGTCCTCACCCTGAGCATCGACGAGATACTCGCCGTAGAAAACGTTCTGGCCGGTGGCGGGGTCGCGAGTGAAAGCAACACCAGTTCCGGAAGTCTTTCCGGTATTCCCGAAGACCATTGCCTGGACGTTCACAGCCGTTCCCCATTCTGCGGGAATGCCATACTTTTGGCGATAGACCTTTGCGCGGTCGTTCTGCCAGGAAGAGAAGACAGCGTCAACAGCGCCACGGAGCTGGTCCATTGGCTTCTGTGGGAAGTCTTTCTTCGTGCGCTGCTTGATGAGCTTCTTGAACTGAGCCACGATGTTCTTGAGAGCTGCGACGGAAAGCTCGGAGTCGTTGTCGACCTTTTCCTTGGCTTTCGCCTTGTCGAGGATTGCCTCGAAAGGATCGTGGTGTTCGCTCGCCTTCTGTTCGACGCCCATGACGACTTCGCCATACATCTGAAGGAAGCGGCGGTAGCTGTCGTAAGCGAAAGCTTCGTCGTTCGCCTTTTTGGCGAGAGCCTCGACGACGTCATCGTTGATGCCGAGGTTGAGAATTGTATCCATCATTCCAGGCATTGACTCGCGAGCTCCGGAGCGGACAGAAAGAAGGAGAGGATTTTCGAGATCGCCGAACTTGGCGCCCATGACCTTCTCAGTCTTCTTGATGTTGAGCTCGATCTGACGCTGGAGATCAGAAGGCCACCTGCGACCGTTCTCGTAGTAGTGTGTGCAGACCTCAGTCGTAATGGTGAAACCGGCCGGAACAGGAAGTCCGATCAGTGCCATTTCAGCGAGGTTCGCGCCCTTACCTCCGAGGAGGGATTTTTGAGTGCCGTTTCCGTCTGCTTTTTCGCCTCCGAAAAAGTAGACCATTTTTTCGGCACGCTTGGATGCCTTCTTCTTTGCGGTTTTCTTCGTTGCCATGGTGGGTTCGATAATTCCTTGGTTTTTTATTGTAGGAAATTGAGAAGTAGAAAGAGTGCCTCGCTCGTGCGGAGCGCGTGTCATCGTGAGAGTGACATGGGGGAGACCTCGGAAAGGAATCTCGGTAAAGAAAGCCCGGCGCGAAAGCGGCGGAATGTAAACGCGTCTTTCCAACTGTCAACTTGCTTCACGGTGCGCGTTCTGCGCACCGCCTGCAGCCGGTCTTTGTGAGGCCAGAATCTGCGTAAATCATTCAACAACGCGCAATCCGAGGTCACAGACCTCGGATACGGTGCCCCCGGCAAATTTCGCAGCGCAGTGCATCGACGCCGAGGACTCAGTGCGCCAGGATCCGTCTTCCTTTTGGCTGACCGATTTCTTTGAGGAGCTTCACGAACCATCCTTCATCGATGTTGAATGGCTTGCCGCCCTTGATTCTTGGGAAAGCGATCGTGCTCATGACATCTCCGTTGTCTTCATCGAGTCCGGCAACACCAGACTCTCCTTTAAGAGCAGCATCAGCTGCGTGAAAAGCGCTTTGCTTGATGAGTTCAAGGTCGTCAGCATTTGGTTCGGCACTTCGGGCGAAGTATCCGCTCTTTTGCACGAGCACTTTCTCGGCTCCGAGTTTGCCTTTCAGTTCCTTGGAGAACCACTGCCCAACATTGACATCGTCGAGACGGTAGTGATCAAAAGCATCCTTTTCAGGTTCCATGCCCAGAGCCTTCAATTCGGCGATCACGTTGTCCATGCCTGCTCCTTCACTGAGGAAAATGTTCACGGAGTCGTGCTCGTCCATCTTCTCATTGAGACGTTCCACTTCTGCATCGAGATCGATTTCCATTTCAGGAACCCAAACAGCGTCGACGTCCCAGCGAATCTGGTGGAGAAGCGCGTCGGGGAGCCAGTCATATTGGTGGAGACTCTCGTGATACTCGTAGGCAGCGCGAGCGGTGAGCCATCCGCAGTGGCGACCCATCACTTCGTGAATGATGAGCTGGCGGGCACTGGTCGTGTTCTCGTTGGCAACGTTGCGGAAAAAACGCGCACTCTGGTGAGCCGCGGTCCACGCACCCAGCGTCTGCTTGATGGGGAACACATCGTTGTCGATTGTCTTTGGCAATCCGACCACGGTGAGTGGGTAGTTGTTTTCCTCGAGGTAGGCAGCAAGGTCAGCGGCGGTCGTATTGGTGTCATCTCCACCAATGGTGTGGAGAATGTCGACTTTGTCCGCGACGAGACGGTCTGCAGCCACCTTAAGAGGAGTTTCGCCCTCCTGCACCAGGCCTCGCTTCACGCAGTCCTCCACATTTGTAAGCTTCACCCGACTGTTACCGATTGGGCTGCCGCCGAATTTGTAGAAGATCGCAGCGCGGTTACGCACGGACTGTGGAAAGTGGTAGGACTTGCCAGTCAGCAGTCCCTGATAACCGTTCAAATATCCCATTAGATCGGCGTCCGGAGCGATATCATTGTAACGTTCGATGAGTCCTCCGATGGAGGCAGAAAGGCAGGGTGCGATACCCCCGGCGGTCAAAAAAGCAATTCTCATTGGGCAGGTTCAGTTCTTAGCGCGCATGTTCCGCCGATTCATTACGAAGTCAAGTCAGGGCCGGTGAGAGCTGTCTCAAAATGAGGGAGACAAACAAAGTTTACTAAACATAGATTAATTATTGATGTTTATGAAATTTCTGATACTCTGGTAAAAATCTGTTTGCTCTAATGATTCGTATTCCGTTTTCAGCCGCTTCTGAATCAGGGGATGAACCTTCCGGTTTTCCTCGTCAAAAAAGAGAGTCGGCGCGTCCTCACTCAACCAAGGATATTGATTCTCGCATTTCGATGCTGGAGTCCAAGTTGGCTTCTCATGCCATGGAAATGAAAGAGAACGTGACGGAGCGAGTGGACCGAATCGAGAGTCGTTTTCATCGTGCCATGGTTTCATTGGGATCTTCGGAAGAACAAGAGGGTGATAAGGTTGTCGAATTTCGGAGCGATACCGTGACCTTGCATCATCTACCGGCCACAGCGGCCCTGAACTGCCTGAACGAACTCAACGACACTCTGCAACTGACGCGGGATCATGTTGAGGCCTTGGAAGAAAGCGTTGACCGCATGCGTCGACTCGCGCGCCGAGCGTGAGGTTTTCAGGTGAGGCGCGCTGCGAGAGAATAACGTTTGACGTCCCATTTGATTTAGTGCAGCTAGTTTCTTCGCATTCCATGCGAATGGAAAAGAGTGGCCGCTAATTTCGCGAATCCGGGGGAGGAAACCAAGTTCTTGCGAGAAGAAGCGTGTGACCATCGAGCGCGGACCGAAGCACGAAGTGATCCCGAATTCCGTTACGCCCAATTTCCACATTGATATGGCGCATTTTTACAGAAATGCTCGTTTCAGATTTGTGGCAATATCACTACAGTAGTGTTGAACGCCTGCCTACCCTCCGGAGCTTTCGCAAAGGAGATTAGGTGTATGAACAAACCCTGCTTGTCCTCCTTAGCTTCAGCGAAGTAGGGTCAGATGACATGAATAGAACCTTTCTGCTCTCACTTCTTCTCGTCATTTTAGCTCTCGCCCCTTCGGCCCGTGCAGACGATGGAGCCGTTTTCTATAAAGAGGAGGTTTTTCCCATTCTCGAAGAGCGTTGTTTTTCCTGTCATGGGGGGGAGGAAAAACTGAAAGGAAACTTCCGGGTAACGAGCCGCGAGGGCCTGGTTGTTGGTGGCGATTACGGCAGCGGTATTGATGCGGAGAGTCCGGAAAAGAGTCTCCTTCTCGAGATGGTGAGTTACAATGACGAGAACTATCAGATGCCGCCGAAGGAAAAACTCTCCGACGAGGACATCGCCGTCCTCACCGAGTGGGTGAAGATGGGGGCTCCCTATGACCCGGAATTGGAAATCAAAGGGGATGCATCTGAGCGCCGTGGTTTTTCGGTCACGGACGATCAGCGCAATTGGTGGGCCTACCAGCCGGTCGTAAAGCCTTCGGTTCCAAAGGTCGATTCCGATCTGGCTGCTTTCATTGACGAAACCAAACCGAATCCGATCGATGCCTTTCTGCTCCACGACCTCAGCAAAGCAGGCCTGACGCCGAACGGCCCGACCGATGCAAAGGCGTTGCTGCGACGCGTCCACTACGATCTCATCGGGCTGCCGCCGACTCCGGAAGAGGCCAGCAAATTTGCGACCCACTTTGCCAGTGAACCTGATCAAGCTATCGACGCGGTAGTCGATGAGCTGCTGGCACGTCCGCAATACGGAGAAAAGTGGGCACGACACTGGCTCGACCTGGTTCGCTACGCAGAATCGAATGGCTTCGAGCGAGACAATCCCAAACCCCACATCTGGCGCTACCGCGACTATGTGATTTCTTCCTTCAACGAGGACAAGCCCTACGATCAGTTTGTGATTGAGCAGCTAGCTGGTGATGAAATTGCGAACCCGACGATGGCTTCAGTCACCGCGACGGGATTCCACCGCCTCATGCAATGGGATGATGAGCCCGCCGATCGCAAGCAGCACGTCTACGATGTTCTCGCCGACAACGTTCTCGTAACGAGCGAAACTTTCCTCGGCATGACGCTCGGTTGTGCGCGTTGCCACGATCACAAGGCCGATCCGATTTCACAGAAGGACTACTACTCCTTCATGTCCTTTTTTCACGGCGTCACTCCTTACGAAACGCCCGGGACAATCCGCCCGTGGGCCGAGCCTGCTGAATTGGCTGCTTTTGAGAAGAAACGAAAAGATCGGGTCGTCGCGAAGCGAAAGAAAATCGAGGCACTCGAAAGCGATATGATTGCTTACCTCAAAGAGGTTGGAAAATTTCAGAAAGACAAGGCTGCTCCCTCGGTGAAGACCTATGTCGATGACGCGCGCGGAACTCCGGCGACATGGAATTTCGTGACAAGTGCTCCTGCACCCGGATGGAAGGAAGTGGGATCCAAGGCTTTCAAAAACTGGACCAAAGGCCAAGGAGGGTTTGGGACAGAGGGTACCCCGAATTCTTTCGTCACTACGGAGTGGAAAGAGCCGGAGATTTGGATGCGCACCAATTTCGGATCAAAAGAAATTCCCGAGTCGCTCGTGCTTGAGATCTTTCACGACGAGGACGTCGAAGTGTATCTCAATGGAGTCGAGATTTTCAAAGCGAGTGGTCACATTTCCGATTACCAGTTCGTCGAGCTTGGTCAGAGCGCGCTCGACGCTTTTCAAACCGGAAACAACGTGCTAGCTATCCACTGCAAGCAGACGAAGGGAGGACAATTTATCGACGCAGCGCTGCGCACAGGACCGCAAATGCCGGGAACCTTGCCGGTGGCTCTCAATCGCGGCGGAAAACGACTCGAAGGTGAACTCTCGAAACATTTCGGGCGCGAGATCGTCAAGGAATGGCGTGATGAAAAAAATAAATTGAACGGTATACAACGGGAAATGCCGGGAACGCCGCTGAACGTGGTCAAAGAAAGCGGTTCCCAGCCATTGCCCTTACAAGTGCACCTGCGAGGATCTGCTCATGCACCTGGTGACGAAGTCGAGCCTGCTTTTCCTTCGGTTCTTGGTGGAGGGGACAGTCCGGTCCCGGCAACCTACGAGCCGGTCAAACATGAGGTCGGTAACGCCACATCTGGTCGCCGTCTCGCTCTCGCCAAATGGATCGCGAGTCCCGAAAATCCGCTCACCTCCCGCGTCATCATGAACCGTCTCTGGCAGCACCACTTCGGTCGCGGGATCGTTCCGAGCACGAATGACTTCGGCCAACTCGGCGAAGATCCGACCCACCCCGAGTTGCTCGATTTTCTTGCCGCAACATTGGTGGAAAATAGTTGGAGCCTGAAAGAGATGCATCGACTCATCATTTCGAGCCGGGCCTACCGCCGGTCTTCAACTCCTGACTCGCAGAATCTGCTCGAAGATCCGCAGAATAACCTTTTCTGGCGCTACGATATGCGTCGACTCACTGCCGAAGAAATTCGTGATTCCCTTCTGTCATTGTCAGGTAATTTGAATCTGGAGCAGGGTGGCCCCTGGGTATACCCCGAGCTGCCTCCGGAGGTTCTTGCGACAGCGTCACGTCCCGGAAAAGGCTGGCCCATTTCACAGGACTTAAAGGATCGGAATCGGCGGTCCATATACATCCACGTAAAGCGCAGCCTTAGATTTCAGATGCTCGCCGACTTTGATCAGGCAGACACCGACACACCCTGCGCAGTTCGCTTTGCCACGACCGTCCCGACACAGGCTCTCGCTATGCTGAATTCCAAACTGGTCAACGACCAGGCCGTAGTCTTCGCCGAAATGCTGCGGGCCGGTAGTGAGGACGATCTTCGCTCCCGCATACATCGCGGGCTCGCCCTCGTAACCCAACGCAATCCGGAAGAGGCAGAGGTCGAGCATTGTGTTGAGCTTGTTGAACGATTGCAAAGCGAGCGCGGTCTAACCGAGGAGCAAGCGATGGAACGGTTCGCGCTTGTGGCGATGAACTTGAACGAATTTATGTATCTGGATTAACGAAATGAAGGAAAATGGAAAACAGGGAGAACGCGAATGATCGCTAGTAGCCGCGAATTTACGCGAATCTCTGATAGAGAGTGTTGACGCTCATCTGCGGAAATTCCTTTCCATTCGTATTCTTCCTGTTTGCTGATTTCAAAATAGTGACACCCACCCAATTTCCCCATGAAAAAGCCAAATCAATTTAACTTCTGCGGCAACGTAAAACGCCGTGAATTTCTCAGCACTGTTGGCGGTGGATTTCCTGCCCTTGCTCTCTCAGGAATGCTCGGAAGCGAAGGATTCTTCAACCAGGCGAACGGTGCAACAATTGGCGGCTTACGAAACCCGCTCGAAGCGAAGCCTCCCGTGGTTGGGGGAAAGGCCAAGAGCGTCATCTTCATCTTTTGCTACGGCGGACCGAGCCATATCGACACCTTCGATTATAAGCCTAGCATGTATGGCATGGACGGGAAAACGATCGATGTGAAAACCTTCGGTCGGGGAGGAAAGAAAAATCAGGGTCGCATCGTCGAGCCGAAGTGGAAATTCAAGCAATACGGTGAGTGCGGAAAATACGTCTCCGATCTTTTTCCGAATGTTGGCAGCTGTGTCGACGATATCGCTTTCATCCACTCGATGACTGCGGACTCTCCGATTCACGGTTCCGCCCTTCTCATGATGAATTGCGGTTCCGTCATCAGCGGAAAGCCATCGCTCGGATCTTGGGTGAACTATGGACTCGGTTCGGTGAACGAAAACCTGCCGGGCTACGTCGTTATGCTCGACGAATCTGGCGGTCCCATTTCGGGGGCGAAGAACTGGACGAGTGGCTACATGCCCGCGAGCTACCAGGGGACGGTCTTTCGCTCGAAGGGTGATCCCATTCTCAATCTGAAGCACGTCAACGGTATGCCACGCGAGGAGCAGCGAATGCTGATCGATTCGCTCAACCATCTTAACACAGGCCACCTCGAGTCCCGTTTCGACAATACTAACCTTTCTGCCCGCATTGCGAGTTACGAGCTGGCCTACAAGATGCAGGCGACTGCACCCGAGGCGATCGATCTCGATTCTGAATCCGAGGAAACCAAGAGCCTTTACGGAATCGGAGATCAGCAGACTGATTCCTTTGGACGAAAGTGTCTCCTTTCCCGCCGACTCGTTGAACGCGGTGTTCGTTTCATCCAGCTTTATTCCGGCGGTGCGCACAACGATCAGAACTGGGACGCCCATGGCGATCTTGAGGACAATCACAACAAGCATGCCGGCGCAACTGACAAACCGATTGCCGGACTGATCCAGGACCTCAAGCGACGTGGAATGCTCGAAGATACCCTCATCGTGTGGGGAGGGGAGTTTGGTCGCCAACCCACCGCCGAGTATGCGAAGGGAACGGGACGCGACCACAACAGCTACGGCTTTACCATGTGGATGGCCGGAGGCGGCATCAAAGGTGGCGTCAGCGTCGGCCAGACCGACGAGCTAGGCTCCGCTGCTGTGGAAAATCGTTACCACGTCAAACATCTCCACGCCACCATCCTCGATCGGATGGGACTCGATCCAAACAGCCTTACCTTCTTCCACGGCGGATTGGATGAAAGCCTCGTTGGAGTTGAAGGTGCCGAGCCGATACGCGAGGTGATGGCGTAGGTGAAATACCTCGAGGTTTCACCGTCTTCGAAAATGGTCACAGGTTCGCCACCGAGCATCATTTCGACCCAAGTCGGAATCGCTGCCGCATAGGGGCCGCCAGGATCCCGACGCGGGCAGAAAGCGTTGAAATAGCGAAGCCCCGTAGACTCCATATCGTAGATTCTGGAAAAGGCATTCGCGTAGGTTTACGCGAATGCCCCCTCGCAAACTGCATATTCTGCAAAATCTCCTTCCCTGATCCGGAGTCTTTCTTTCTGCCAACTGGAAAGATTCCCGATAGCAGATTACAGGTTCGATTTGTAGCCATTTGAATAGTTGTTGAGGGAAATGACAAACTGATCCAAGCGCAGAAGCTTCTTGACGATGTGAGATATAGTGAGGCCTGCACCGCCAGTGACGAGCCACTTCTTTGGACTTTCAACTAGCTGTGATTGCAGATACCCGACGGGTGAAGGCATAGGGGGATATCCAGTTGTAGAGTCAGTTTCAGCAGGCGCGACAGCTAACCATCGGGGACTTGTCTAATTTGGGGGAATTGTCACAGTTTTTCTCGTCGATCTCTTTGTTTATTTCGTCACTTCAAAAAGATGAGAAACTTGTGGTAAAAAAATCGCGTGGGCGGACGAAATCATGAGTTAGCCTTGCGCAAACCATGGATTGAGTCCTCTGGAAATCAGGATCGGTCCGGAAAATAGACTTAACGCAAAATTGAAACTTGACTCTACTTCGTGCCGTTTTTCTACGCTTCACTCCGAATCTATTCAGCCCCCGCGCTCTGGCTATCCTGAAGGGCTGCCAGCTCTTCGGCTTTGCGCTGAATCTCCTCGGGGGAAGGAAGTGACGCGAGATCCAGTTCGGCGAGGACTTCGGCGGGAATGATACCAGACTGTTGGAGTTTTGTGAGGCAGCGCTTGCGCTCGTTGAGAGCTTTGTCAGGGCTGCGCTCTTTCGAAAATCTCGATTTGGCTTTTTCGCTGCGGGTTCGGAGACTGGAGTAGATATCGCCTCCGAGCAGGGAGGTGATGTCGACCTTCATGCTCTCGCGCTCGACGTCAGCCTGTTTGACGGGTTCGCCGTTGATGGGGCCAGTTCCGTATTTGGGAAACATGATGGCAACTTCGGGGCAGACGCGGGAGCAGGCGGGGCAGTTGGTCTTGCAATTGTCGTTGTTCTGGACCTGAATCTGCTTGTCTTCGTCAACGCCGTAGACGTCGAAGAGGCAAAAGCTGAGGCACTGCATGCAATTGGTGCAACGGTCGTAGTCGATGACGGGAAACCAGGGCTTCCACGCTCCGTTTTCTCCCGGCTGATTGAGCCCGTCGGCAAGTTCGGCTCGGGTTTCTTCAACGAGAGTAACGACAGCTTCGGTGTCGAGTCCGGAGGTGTCGCGGGTTTCAATTTTTCGATCGCTTTTGCTATCGACGACTTCGGGAGCGTTGTCGGTAAATTCTCCGAGCACGATGACGGAAGCTTCGCCTGAGACATCACTGAGGGCATCGGCGTTTGCCGTATCGGTGATCCGGGTCACGGAATAGCCTCGGTCGAGGAGGTCGGTCGTGACTCCAATGCGGCGACTGCTTTCCCAGGGGGTGGCTCCGTTTCCTTCAAAGAGGATGACCTGAACAGGGTGGATTTCGTTTTTCATTTCTGGGTCAGGTTTTCGATGATTTCATCGGCGCTTTGTTCGCGCATGTTGAGGACTTCGACGCTGTCGCCGTCGGGAAAGGGGGCCTCGGCTTGGTGAAATAGCCATTTCACGGCACGGGGATAGCAGGCGGCGATTTTAACACTCTGTCCATCGGAGAGGAGTTGCTTGATGCGGTCATCGCGGCGCGCCGACATCTCGCAGAGATCGGCAACGCATTCGAAGCTTTCTCCTGATTCGCAGAGTCGCTCAAGGACTTCGTTTTTAGTGCCTTCGGGAATGACCTTGGCGAAGGCGCATCGGCAGTAGAGGATCTTGGTTGAAGGCTGGCTCAAGGGGAAGGCGGGTGGTATTGGTGCGGGAGTTTCGTCTCGGGGAGCGCGGCTTTCAATTGGATTTTGTAAGCCGCATCCGCGTCTGAGGGCCTGGAACGGCTCTTTAACCCCGATTTTCCTTGATCTGGTGCGAATTTTGAGTTTTCAAGACGGCGATATTCGTTACCTTTATAGATGCCACGTTCCGGAGTTCATCAATGCAGCCTTTTCTGCGGCTTGGTGACTCTGTCTGTTTCGGTTTTTGCATTTGCGCCGAGTTCGTTTTCTCGGGAGGGAAAGGCGGTGGAATTAGTACCGGTGAAGGACATCCCGGATCGTTTCTTCCAGGTCCAGGGCAGCAATGGCTTTTTCTGGCAGGCGGTGAAAAACGGGGCCATCACTTCCGGTGAGACGCAGTATCTCCAGTCGGGGTTGAATCTGCTGATCGATGGCGAGAATTTTTCGCCAGCGGCAGCAAGGGTTCGGGAACCCTCTGACGACGTCCCTGGTGTTGTCGAATTGATGGGAAAGCGCGAGGGAGTCTTGATTGTACGGACGATGATTTTCGATCGCGAGCGAGGTGCGGTCCAGGTGGTGGATGAGTTGCAGAACACTTCAGGTAAGGATTTGAGTCTGCCGGTTGACTTGCGGACGACCTATCCTTTCGGCTGGGAAAGTTTGCATGGTCAGGGCGGGGGACTGCTTTCGCGAGATCCGGTGCTGGCCTTGGGCGAGGAGGATGCCGGGATGATTATTCATTTCAGCGCAGCGGATGGCCGTCACGATACATTGATCGTATCCGGGATGGGAGAAGTGAAGGCAAAACTGATTGGTTCGACGAATCGGCGGGAACTGACCTTGCGGTACGATCTGACCATTCCGGCCGGCCAGAAGCAATCGCTTCTGCATTTTCTCGGGCAGGTCACGATTCCTGACATGGCAAAGTCCGACGAGGCTTTTGCTTCTTTTCTCCGTTCCCGCCGTCTCGTGAATTCGGTTGCGAGGGCCGAGGTCGTAAAGACGATTGTGAACTTTCCGCAGGAGGCGTTTACCGAAGAGTCGGCTTCGCCGGAGAAATTGGGCTCGCTGATTGCGTTGAATGAATTTCTCGATCGGATGGGTGTGTATCGTCGGCCGAAGGACATGCTCTGGCTGTCCGCGACGAGCCAGATCACCGGCACGCTGTCGGCGAAGGCCACAGTTTCGGTGCAAGGGGCGTCAGGTGAGCCTCGAAAGTTTGGTATCAAGGAAGTCGCTGCGATTCGTGGAGGATCGGGTGTTGGCCGACCGGCTCGGGTTTTTCTCCGAGATGGAACGGTGGTCGCCGGTGCGGTTACGGCGGTGGATTTGAGCTTTAAGGCGGATGGAGAATCCGAGGCACAGGAGCTCGATACGGACGCTTTGCATTTGTGTCTGACGAAAACGTCTAGTGGAGATGGGGTTATACCCAAAGGGACGGTCGGATTTCTGGAGCTTGCCAATGGCGATGTAATCCCGCTTTCCGGGGCGGAGGAAAAGATTCCAGTGGTGGCTTCGTGGGGCCGGATGGAGCTGCCCCTTTCTTCTCTTCGGGAAATCCAGCATGTTCGCGAGCCGATGTCGTCGCATCGGGTTCTGGCAGTGGATGCATCGCGGTATCCGGTTTTTCTTTCGGGGGCTACAACTGTGTTGTCGATCGCGGGCGGGGAAAGGAGGGAGGTTCCGGTTCGTTCGATCTCGCGTTACTGGAGTGCCGACGTTACGGATATCGAAGAATTTGCGACAGATGAGATGTGGCTCGACTTTTCGGAGTTGCCTGACAGTCCCGAGGTGAAGCAGGGATTCCTCCTGCAGGGCAACCAACTCCTCGCGGGGACCTTTGCAGAGGCGACGGTGAGTTTTCGGACAGATGGTCCCGTAATTCGCGTGGAGGCCGAGAGAATCCGCTCAATCCGCCGAAATCTCGACGTTGCCGATGTCACAAATGGCCGCTCGAATCTCTATTCAGTAGAGTTAAAGAATGGTGAATCGCTCGAAGGGGAGATCGCCGATAGTTTTTTGACCATCCTGCGGGATGGGGAACGAATTCGGATTTCGTTCGACCAACTTCTTTCCTATCGCTCGTTCTGATTTCATGTTTCGAATTTTCTCCAGATTGACCTCTTTTTTCTCCCGGCGCTTCGCGTCAGGAGTGGTTGCTGTCAGCGTTGCCGCGAGCGGCGTGGCGCAGGATGTGGCTGACGGAGAACTACTGCCTGCTGCATTGGGAATCCGATCAGACAAGGTGGGTAATTCCTGGAATATCGAGTCGAACGGGACGATCGGGCGCATTGGCAGCACGATGGTGAACAGTGGCCTGGCGCTTTCTGTCGATAGTGAAAAGTTCGTCTCCTATCAGCCTTTGATGACTCCGGATGGGAAAGAGTTTGTCCTCACGGGGCGTCCGATGGCGAGCATTCCAGGATTGCGAGTTCAGCGGCGCATCCGTTTATCAGAGGAGAGTGGTACGCTTCGCTACGCAGAGTTTTTCTACAATGGTTCGACCGACCCCCTGACGATCAATTTGTCGCTCGCGACAAATTTCTCGGGCAATTACAAAACCTTCCTGACCGATCGTGGGCGCACCGAGCCAGTAATCCTCAATGACACGGAAAGCGGAATCCTCGTGCTACCGGGGGCGACACAATCCACTCGTGCCTTTCTCTTTTCCCTCGCAGATCCAGCGAGTGCGATGAAGCCGACAATCTCGGCTCAGAATCGCTACGCGCTGGCATTTCAATTTCCGCTGAAACTGAAGCCGGGCGAGACACAGGTTGTGCTGCACCACGTGGCTCAGGTCGTGATTCCACAGAATTTCGATAGACGCAAATTGCAGAAGGTATTCCGTCCGCACTCCTTTACAGAAAACGAGAACCAGATTCCTGCTTCCTGGAAGGACTGGCTTGCGAATATCGGCGTGGCGGCCCGGAATCCTGCGATTGCGATGGTTCGGCA
>Ga0181591_10000500_pt1 | contig 31655 bp, 42 predicted proteins | sample 071ome_33_FD_133757 | JGI IMG/M metagenome (GOLD analysis project Ga0181591, IMG submission 133757) | Coastal salt marsh microbial communities from the Groves Creek Marsh, Skidaway Island, Georgia - 071412AT metaG (megahit assembly) | ecosystem: Environmental > Aquatic > Marine > Intertidal...
GAGGAAAACAATGGGTGAAGCAGTACACGCTTGGAACACCATGACATATGCTGAGGGAGCACTGTTCTCCCTCTGGGTCATCGGTATGTATTATGTTAAACTACGGATGGATCGCAAATTCGGACGATGAAACTCCCTAACTGGCAACACCACTCCAAAAAGGAACAGAAGCGCAAACTGAAACCTCAGGCATTGCGTCAGGCAAAAGCACGTCGTGCTGCTCTGAAGGCGAAACTCGTCGCCTCTGCGGTGCTGCTGGTTAGCGTTGCATCTCCTGCATTGGCATCTCACCGTTCTCCCTATGTAATTGATCGTTACAGTTACATGAGAGATCGTGACTGGGCAACCTGTACCAAAGAGGAAGTCCACGTCACTCTCTACAGCGATGGCACTTCAATGAAGGAGTTTCGTCGCCACCCATGGCAACGTTGCATCAATAAGCATCGTCATGGGCACCATCACCATCATTCCTCTGTAAGACCTCCGCAAAAACAGCATCAAACCGACGACAATTCCTGCATTGAGGGAAGCATCATCGGAGGCATCGCTGGAGGGGGTCTAGGTGCCGCTCTAAGCAGAGGAGACGGTCGCTGGTGGGCAATCCCCACTGGAATCGTTGGCGGTGCCCTTGTAGGGTGTCAGGTTGATGGAGGGTGAAACCAAAATCAACTTTTAATTACAAAAATACCCCGAAAAAATCTCGGGGTATTTTTTTGTCTGTAGGGTTTTTTAGTATCCGCTACTACCAGAACTGGAAGATCCTTGGGTTGTAGTAGTTGTGGAGGTTGTGCCACCACTAGCAGTACCAGTGTCAGATGCAACTTGTACACCTGTAGATGCATCTTGTTGAACTGTTACTTCAACTTGAACCCCAGTTCCAGCAGAAGATGTAGCACCCGAAACACTCAGGTTAGTTGCAACTCTACCAGTGCCCGTGTAAGTAGAGCTGTACTGACGACCAATACCACCACCAGAACCTTTGGTAAGGAATTTTTCTGCAATAGAGATATTGGTCTTTTTGACTCCATTATCATCAACTTCAGTATTCGGTTCATAACCGACAAGATCTTCAAATTCGTCAATAAACGCTTCTAGCGCATTTGGCATAGTAATGTAGATATTGCGCTTTAGTTCATTCTTGTAATATTCATATTCCCAGTTAGAAACTGGGAATCTTGCGTTAGTGCCCGTTACCAGAATTCCATCGGGCAGAGTGTAACTAAAATCTTCAGAAACTTCAATTCCCTGTTCAACTAGAACGTGATTTTTCCACTTAATTTCATTAGTTTCCCAATGATGGACTCCATCAACATCATCATATTTTTGTTGGGTAAAGTATTCTAACTCCCTTCTACTTTTGGGCCATTCTTCATAAACATCAATGATATTATTAGTGAGAAGAACTACCCAATCAAGTTCAGGATCGCCATAGTATTTGTTAGCAATCTGGAATGGCAATTGTCCATCCTCAATGGAGACTTGCTCAAAGAATTCAGTGTACTTTGACAGATCCTCTCGCGCCTGGATTCTACGAAAGATATTCTTAACAACAGAATATTCTTGTTTAGTATTAGTTGTACTTGATGTCCCAACATAGATGTTGGGCAAGTATGAAAAATATGCAGCCATTAGTAACCTACCAGTGCTTTCTCTTGAGTGACAATAGAAGTTTCAGTGAATGACAAACTAATCTCTACAGCAGGTACAAAAATGACATTAGGTGATTGCCCTTTAACCACATTTGCATCACTACCATTGCTGATTTTATTGGCAGCTCTATACTTCTTTGCAAGTCTATTACTCTTAATAGCAACATACTGTCCATCAGGAGTATAGTTGACCGACATACCTGTAAGGACACAGAAGTCAATTTTGAAGTGGTCTAGACTTTCTGCGGTAAGAGAACCTTCATGGATTCTCTTAAATTCAATCAAAAACTTATCGGGTACGGAAAGGAAACGCTGGGCGGCAGAACTTTCGCTCAAAAGACCACCTAAACCACCACCTTCTCCACTATCACCACCAGCATAAGAGGGAAGCATACCAACTTTGAACATCTCAAGGATATCCTGGATAGATTGTGCCTCTTTTTCGCTAGTAGCGACCATTTTGAAGTTAAATTGGAACTGGCGGAATCCAACACCGTTGAATACTTGTTCTGAATAGGGGTTGAGAACTTTACCCTGAGAGATTGCCATCAGAGAGTTGGCATCAACACCTTGAGTGTTTAATGCAAGGAGGTTACCAACACCCTGGACACCTTGTGCCAGATTGTTAAATGCAGACTCAGGAAGACCTGCATCTGCTGCCTGTTGTAATGCTTTAGCGACTTCGGCACCATCTTTACCAGCAAGAGCACCAGTTGCTGCTCTACCAAGAGCACCAAGGTTGGTTTGGTTGTATGCAGCACCATAGTCAACACTCAGACTGTTGGGCATTGCAATATATGCCGAAGTAATAAGAGACTTATTACTTTTGCTGGCGTTATCGGGAACATTAAAGTATTGTGCTCCGCCACCACCTTTGAATGAATATCTAGAAAACTTTACATAGTCCGCTGCTCTAGGTTGATAACTATCACCTACAGACGGACCCTTCTCTGCAAAAGGAAGTTTCTCTGGATACTTAAGTGTTACGTTGGTCTTTGACGATGCCACTATAAATATATGTAATGGTCCAACTATATTTATGCGCTACCAAGGAAAGTACCGTCCATCTTTCCCTATGAAGTACCGTGGTGATGTAAACGACATTGTTTACAGATCATCTTGGGAGTACAAATTTATGAAATGGTGCGACGTGACCCCTACCGTACAGGAATGGGGTAGTGAAGAGATTATCATTCCATATATTTCCCCCGTAGATGGGAAAAGGCATCGGTATTTCCCCGATTTCTATGTAAAGGTGAATAATAAGAAGTATATCGTTGAGGTCAAACCACTACGGCAGACCATGGAACCGAAACAACAAAAACGGATTACCAAACGATACATAAATGAGGTTGTCACATGGAGTGTCAATCAGGCGAAGTGGAAAGCAGCAAGAGAGTTCTGCAAAGATAATTCATTAGAGTTTATGCTAATAACCGAAAAAGAACTTAAAGTATAATGGCAATTTCATTCGGGCAGGACAGATCTTACGACAACTCCTTTACAGCGTTTCAATCGCTGATTAAGGGTAGAAAGACCGCACCTTCTCTCAACAACTTATACGGAATTGAATTTTCTGCTCCTCCCGTTCTCACAGAGAAGTATGGACAGAGGTTGATTCCTGGTGGTTTTCTGTCAGAGGGTCTTAGTGTTCAGTTAAATCACTACTGCACAGAAATTGGCACTCCCACTAGAAATATTACCACTTCGCAGGTAAATCAAATTGGTGCAGCATTTAAGTATGCTACCGCTCAAAGTCATAGTGAAGTTACTGGAACATTCATCATGTCCAGAGACACTAGAACGTATACCTTTTTTGAAAGGTGGATGATGTCCATCACCAGTGATGCGGATCAATACGTTGACTTTATGAGCAACTATTCCTGCACTATGAAGATTTTTAAGTTTGAGCGTGGACAAGGTAAGAAGGTAGAATATAAAGAGAGCGATCTGATCAAAGAGCAGCAGGGTGGTTCGGGTAAAAAGCAAGGTTTTTACTATCAAAATGAGATCACTGGTTGTTGGGTTCTGACTGATGTATTCCCTACAAACCTCAGTCAAATTCAACTGACTTCAGGTAAAGCAGACTTTACAACTTTTACTGTAGGATTCCAGTATCGTAATTTTAGATTCTATCCTAATAATAAAAATATTGATTTGAGATCTTTTACTGAGTTGGGTACAAATCCACAGCAAAATTATGTGAATAGTCTTGGAGATCAGTCATTGGCCCAAGATGCATTCAATGCATTTACCAATCCTATTCTGAATGAGAACTATTCGGAATTCCTGTCTAACAATAACTTTGATTTTAGTGCTGTTGCTAAACCAGAGTTTAATGTAGACTTCCAGTCTAATTTGGCATTAGATGTTAGTACATTTACCCAACCACCTGGCACCGCTGGACTTAACTTCTGGGGTAACACTGCTCCAGATAATAATGGCTAAATACTTTCAATGAAGTGAACAACTATGGCATTACCTAAATTACAAGTCCCCAGATATGAATTGAAACTCCCGTCTGACGGTAGAAAAGTTAAGTATAGACCATTCCTTGTAAAGGAAGAGAAACTTCTCCTCCTTGCTATGGAGACGCAAGATCAGCAAAACATGGTTGATACCATTAAAGATCTGATCGTGAACACCACTAATTTGTCTATGCCAGACGTTGACAATCTGCCGACATTTGACATTGAATACCTGTTCCTGCAGATTCGTTCTAAGTCTGTTGGTGAAACTGTTGATCTTATGATGACCTGTCCTGATGACATGGAAACTCAAGTTCAAGTGACTGTTGACCTTTCACAGGTTGAAGTCAAGAGAAATCCTAAGCACACCAACACCATCAAACTTGACAAAACCATCTCCATGGTGATGAAGTATCCCAAAATGGATACCTTTGTTAGTGCTAATTTTGAGACTGGCGATCAACTTGACAACGTATTTGAAGTTACTATTAGTTGCATTGATCAGATTGTTGATGGTGAAGAAGTATATGATGCCAGAGAGTCTTCTAGAGAAGAACTTCAAGAGTTTTTAGAGCAGTTTGACTCCAAACAGTTTGAGCAAATTCAAACGTTCTTTGAAACTATGCCCAAACTGTCTCATGAGATTAAGTTCATGAATCCAAATACTAAGGTTGAACAAACTTATGTACTTGAAGGACTATCATCTTTTTTCGGATAGCCCTTCTCCACACTAATTTGGTGAATTATTATGAAACTAACTTCGCACTAATTCACCATCATAAGTGGAACCCTGAGTATTTGGACAATGTAATGCCATGGGAGAAGGAGATTTATACTAATCTTCTCATCAAACATCTTGAAGAGGAAGCAAAACGGTATAAAGAGCGGCAACAACAAGGAAGGTAATGGCAACCAAAATTAAGGCACAAAAACTAATCTCCCCTTCTATTGGTTCCGATGAGATCCAAGGGTCTTATGTGCCTAGTAGAGGAGTTAAACTGGTTGCCATCAAAACTACAAAGTCTTTTAATCAATTAGGAAAAACCTTAGTCGGTATTGGTAAGGTTACAGAAGAGATTCGCGATATTGTTAAGGGAAATAGTGTTCTAATTAAGGACACTGCAGAAGATTTAGAACGTGCCAAAGATCGTGCTAAAGACGATGCTGCCGAAAGAGAGGCAGAGGGTGCGGGTAAAAAAGTTGGAGCGCAAGAGAAGACCAAAGGGAAAAAGGAACTTAAAAAGAAGATGCCCAAGGGCAAAAAGGGTCCTTTGGCATGGTTAGATAAGATCCTTGGACCATTAAAACCACTAGTGGAGTGGTTGGCAAGGACAATTATTAGTAAAGTAGTTCTAGAATGGTTTGCAGATCCCAAAAACCTAGAGAAGGTTGAAACGTTCTGGAATACCTTATCTGACATCGGAACCTTTATCATGGGTTTGGCGGAAGGAAGTATAGGTGCCCTATTTGATGGATTTGCAAATATATTTGGTGGTGCAGATAAGATTAAGAATGGAAAACTAGGCGGTGCCTGGGACATGATCGTGGGATTCGGTCAAGTCCTGATGGGTATTGCTGGACTTAAAGTGTTAGGATGGTTGCTCAACCCATTCTCCTTGGTCCAAGATATCATGGGGATGGCAGATGCCATTGACGCATGGCAACAGGCAGAAGCGGCAAAAGATGCTGTTGATGCTGCTAACGATGCCAGAAAAGGTGCAGATGCTGCTGCTGACAATGTAAGGTCGCGTCAGCAGATCTTAGAACAGGTTCAAAAGCGTCACGGTTTTGCATCTGCAGAACAGGCAGAAGAATATCTGCGACTAAAAAAGGCAGCGACTGAAGCGGGTGAAGAGATCACCGATGAAGTAACCACACGTCTGGTTAGACAGGCAAGGAAGAACAGACCTGCTGGCATCTTTGGCAAGATGTTTAACTGGGCAGAGGATGCAGCATATGGAACTGCTAGATGGTTGGGTAATAACGTCCAGCAGTTCATGAACAAACTGGGCGAGTGGGGTAAGCATCTTAAAGGTTCTTTGATTGACAGACCTGCCGATGCATTGAAAAAGGGTTTTGCTCACGCAAAGAAGAAATATAATCTGCCAAATAACTTTGCAGAACTCTGGGCACGGATGAGTGATACTGCAAGGAAAAAGTTTGACGACGGGGTAAAATGGTCTAAGAGCGTCGGCAAGGGAATGCTGGCGAAGGGCAAAGCGGGATGGGGTGCAATCTCTGGTGCCGTTGGTGGTGCTGCCAACTACGTCTCTGAGCAAGGGAAAAAACTTGGTGGGTTTGCTCAAGAGCAGGCGATGAAATATATCGTCCAACCCATGAAAGAACTTTTCAAACCAGCACTTAACTTTTTTAAGGGTTTAGGAGATTCTGCCTGGAAAGCAATTACCAACTCTCCCATGGGGCAGATGGTAGAACAATACCTTCAGAAGAAGGGTATTGGTAGTCTTAGTAAACCCCTGCCACTTTTGGGCAAGGTAGGTGCTAAAGGCATTGCTATTATTGGTGGTTTGGTTAACCTCATGTTTGCCTTGTCTAGGGCAAAAGAGGGTGACCTTATTGGTGCCATGTATGAAGCACTGTCTGCAGGTTTTGACCTGTCTGGTGTGTTTGGTTTTGCCCCTGGTCCATTTATCTCATTGGGTATTGACATTTTCTCTTTAATTAGAGATCTTGTTCCTGGTATTAGAGAACTAGAAGAGGCATTCATAGATAAGATTCCTGGAATGAGACAGGCATATACAATGATGCAAGGTATTGCATCAAAAATGCCTGATCCAATGGGCGATATGATCAATAATATTGTTAGTGCGTTTCAGGGTAAACAGGAAGAGAAGGCAAAGGGTGGTACTGTTCGTAAAAAGGGTGGCAAAGCATCTGCTATTGCTAGATACAATAGACAGCAGGAAAAGTACATAGGTATGGCAACTGTCATGCCGACACCTGGAACTGCTCTGGCACAAACTAACAACATTTCTAAGTGGAATGAGTTCGCTGCTGGTGGTAGTACACACAATCATCCAAATGGACAAGTTCCAGCAGCAGAGATGGTAAAAGTCCATGGTTATCCTGGTGGTTGGGGGCAAGCGGGTTCTGGTATTCTGCACAAGAGTGTTGCCACTCAATTCCAATCTATGATGGATGCTGCTAAAAAAGCAGGTCATATGCTGGGTATCAATGATACCTATAGAACGTATGATGATCAAGTTTATATGAAGCAGACTAAGGGTAACCTTGCTGCTACTCCTGGCACGTCAAAACATGGACTTGGACTTGCTGCTGACCTTAACTACACCGATGACGGATATAAGTGGTTATGGGCAAACTCTGAGAAGTTTGGATTTACTACACTAGACAAAGGTTATTGGGGTCTTGCCCCTAACAGACCTGGACAGCATGAAGCATGGCACTTTGAAAACTTAACTGGTACTGGTGCTAAAGATCCTAACGTTCAAACCTCACCCGCGTCTGCTGCAGATGTGGGAGGATCAAGTTCAAGTTCAAGTGCTGGTACTGCAAATACAAATGCTGGAGGTAATGCTTTACCTGTAGTACCATCACTTAGTCCCGAACAGATGCGTCAAAATGCATTTGATGCCCTTGCTAAAGCATTTGATGAAACTCGTCAAGTTATGGGATTTGCACCCAGAGAAGTTGGAGACAAGGAAACGGCAAATCCAGTAAATGAAGCAGCAGACGGAAAAACTAACAACACTACTCCTACAGCAGCACCATCCAGTCAACCCTCTGTTGCCGATCAAAGTGCTAAAAATGCACTAGACAGAGCAAGTGAAGCAGTAGAAAAAGGTACTGCAAAAACTGAACCAGTGATACTACCTATCACTAAGACGAAGGTCCTAAATACTTCAAGTGAAGTTGTTGTCACTACCAAGTCCACTAACGCTTCGTATCCTACTAAGTAATGGCACAGAAGTCAGGAAAAACGACAAAAATTGACTTGTACAAGTTTATAAGTCCGAAGGGTCAGGTAAAAGATGACTCGGAGGGAGCACAGGCGGGGTATGCTCTCGGATCAAAAACTGTACAAGGAATTAACTCCTTAGGACAAACTCTGAATGGTATTGCTGGTGTAGTAACAGAAATTAGAGATATCCTTAAGCAAAATGCTGCTGCTCAAGGAAAACTCTTAGAGAACATAAAACCAAAGCGTAGGGACGACAATAAGACTCCTGCTAAAAAGAAGAAGTCTAGTGGAATTACAGACTTTGTTGTTCCTGTTTTAGGGTCATTCTTTGAGGGTCTCGCTCAACTTGCAGGATTTTTATTCAGGACTCTTGTTGCAAGAGGTATTCTTAAATGGTTATCAGATCCCAAAAACCTAGAGAAGATTGAAAAGATCTGGAACGGTATTAAGTCTGTTGCTGAGTTCTTATACAACTTCTTTACTAGTTCTATATTCAACATGTTGGATGGCATCGCTAAGATGTGGGATCCAGAGGCAACATGGTGGGACAAGATAATTGGATTTGGACAATTCTTATTAGGATTTGGCACACTACTGCTAGGACTTAGGTGGTTGACAAACCCGATGAAAATGGTCAATGATTTCATCTGGGTCCTGAAGACTTTGTGGACTAATCTTACTAACAGTAAGAAGAGGATGAAGAGAGGCAAGTGGGGTAGGATCCTCGGTGCCTTTACAACGTTGGCAACAGTTACAGCAGCAGGTGTGGTAACTTATCAGGTTGCAAAATCATTGCCTGATGGAACTACTCCAACCACAACAGAAGGAAATGGTGCAAATACTACACCAGGCGGAACTGGTAACACGGATAAAACTCTTATTATTGCTGCTGGCACCAATGATTTTGGTGATCCTGACAAGGGTGCCAGAGGTGTTGCAGATGCGATCAAAAATGCTAAAGAACTTGGATACAACCCTGTATTCATTCCACCTGCAAATATGGACAGATATAAACCTGTTCATGCTGCAACTGTAGAAGCGGCACAGAAAGCAGGTGCTACTATTGAACAGGCTAATTACGACCCTAATGATGCTACTTGGCCCTATACGCATATCCTTCCCAAGGAGATGGAGAGGATTCAGGGTAAGTATAATGGAGCACCTGTTATTGGTGACAGTAATGCTGAATGGGCAGATACTCCTAGATATCCACACAGAGGTAAGAGTGCAACAGTTGTTGCAAGTGCAGTTAAGAGTAAACTGAAACCTGCATCAGAAGCAAAAGTACCCGAAAAAGCGGCGGGTGGTTGGATTCAGGGTCCTCAGTCTGGATACCCAGTATCACTTACTGGTCAAGGTATAGACTTTATTGGTCACGGGACAGAATATGTTGCACAGAAAAAGGCAGGCGGTGGTTTTGTAGTACCATTTGATACTCCTGCAACTAAAAATAATCCTGGTCTAACTAACCGTAGGATGGGTGAAGCAATTCGGGGTGGGTTTGACCTCGGTGGAATGTTTAAGGGGTTTGATGGTGGTGGAAAATTCATGTCTACCATGAATGAAATATCTGCCCGTATTCCTGGATATGCTGCAGGCGGTCTGCTAGACTTCATTGCATCTGGTGAGGGTGGATATAACTCTATGAACCAGGGTACGATTAACGACAGGATTGTTGGTTCTACTCATGACGCTAAGGGTAAGATTGGCAAGAACTTGACTGACATGACTGTTGGTGAAATTATGGAACGTCAGGCGTACCTTATGAACAAGGCAAATCCTCAGCAAAGTAATTACGGAATTTTTGCTGCTGGTCGTTATCAGGTCATTCCTGCAACAATGGCGAGCATTGTAAGAACAATGAACATTGATAAGAATGCCAAATTTGACAAAGCGACACAGGATAAAATTGGTGCTGGATTGATCCAATTCAAAAAACCTTATGCCTGGAAATATATCAAAAAAGAGCATAACGACAGACGAGGTGCAATCCTTGCTCTCGCTCAAGAATGGGCATCAATTCCACACCCTGACACTGGAAACACTATCTATGGTGGAAACAGAGCAGCGCACACCGTTGCTGAGGTTGAGGCAGCGATTGATGGTGCCAGAGGTGGATCCCCATTGGTTAGCGACAATCCCAATCTAAACATCGCGGGTGTTCCTAGTAGTGGAAGTGGCGGTGGTGATACCATTGCTGCTGCACCTGCTGTAGATCCAGAGGCACTCAAAAGGCAAGCGTTTGATATGCTCGCTAAAGGTATTGATGAAACTAGAAAGGTTCTAGGGTTTACTGAAGAAGTTGCTGAAGAGAAAGAGAGTGCAGAAAAGACTGTACAGGAAGAGCAAACCAAAAAAGTTGAGGCAGCAACTGCTGTTGCCACTGCTGCAACTAAGGCAGACGCAGCAAAAACATCTTCAGATGATAAAGGAACTGCACCACCTCCAACAACGGTAAATATACCAGATAATAAAATGCCAGATTGGTTAGCATTTATGCCTAAGATTGGATTATTCGGCGGAGGTTGGGGTTAATGGCACCACTACAAAAATCGGGACAAACTGCACTTAAAGCGTTCCTGTTAGATGGCAATGGTCAGATAAGAACTGCAAAAGATGGTGCTCGCGACCTCACAGAACTCATCTCCGAAGTTAAGATTATTGAAAGCATCAGTATGCCTGCAATCTTTGCTGAGGTTGCAATTTTTGATGCCACAGACTTCATCAACACTCTAATTGGTAATGAGTATTGGAGAATTGAACTGGAGGCATTTGGCACCCAGGTTACATATATCCTCCAGTGTTATGAGATTGGATCCCGATCTAAGCAAGAGAAGAAGGAAGCGTATGTTCTGAAGATGGTGTCTCCCGCTTTTATCACCAATGAAATTGTCAATGTATTTGGTGCGTATCAATCTCTGGATGCTGGGGCACACGTCAAAAAGATTTTAGAGATGGTTACCACTCTTGGCGGAAAGAATGGTAAAAAGTTTGATGTTGAGGCAGCAAACAAAATGAGATTTACTGCTCCTAACTGGAGACCGTTTGATGCCATCAACTTCGTAGCATCTAAGGCAACTAGAACTGGTTCTAAGGCAGATAAAGCACAGGGTGCATATGTTTTCTATGAAAACGCCAAGGGTTATCATTTCAAAACCCTAGACAAGTTGGTTGAGAATGCAGTTGCACAAGATAAACCTACCTATGTGTATGGTCAAAAGGCAGTATCGGATGATCCTGGCAGAAACCAGTATCTTATTAACAGACTTACATTTCCAAAGTCGTACAACAGTTTAGAAAATCTCCGTCAAGGTACATGGTCTGGATATATTATTGGTTTGGATCCTAGCACTCTGGGAGAATCTGTATTGCCAACTAAGAATAAAAAAGTGACTGCAGAAACTGCATATTATAACATTGAAACGTACTACAAAGAGTTTTCTCTTCTAGAGAAAGGTGGAAAGATTCCAATAGACACAAAGGATCCAATCGTCTCAAAGATGATTAACAATCCTAAGCGTGTTCATTATAGGGTGTTGCCTACTCACTTGTGGGATACACCATCTAAAGATGGAAATAGTAGTAAGAAGTCTAAGAACCTTAACTACTATTTGGACACTGCTGCATACAACTATCTTAGAAAGAAGGCACTTGAAACTATTCAACTGCAAATTGAAGTTCCTGGCAACTTAGGACTGAACGCTGGTGAAGGTGTAAAAGTAGAAATTCCACGAATGCAGGCAAAGGGTAAAAAGGTAGAACTTGACAAAGTATATTCTGGCACCTATCTTATTGGTGGTGTCACTCACGTCTACAAAGTTTCTCAAATGCAAACAACTCTGCACCTTTTGAGAGACAGTATCAAGGTGGCACCTAAATAATACAAACAATCAATTCCACAGAGGAAAATGGAATCTATTGAAAAGCACATTGAGGCGGACAAGGAAGAACTTCAAGATCCGCAAATCTCACCTCAACGTCGCCGTCACATTGAGGGAGAACTTCATGATTTGGAAGAATATGTAGAGCATCACAAAGAAGAGATTGAAGCGGGAGATCATCACGATCCCACACCTCTTGAGTTGTATTGCGATCAGAATCCTTCGGAACCAGAATGTCTCGTCTATGACGATTGACAAACCTCATACATAGTGCTATAATCACAATGTCAGTTGGTCAGAGACACCTCTAAGATCAACTTTTACAATCCTCTGTAGTTCAGCGGCAGAACATCCGACTGTTAATCGGAATGTCCTTGGTTCAAATCCAAGCGGAGGAGTGAGGGTGATTAACTCAGCGGTAGAGTTCCTCGTTTACACCGAGGCAGTCGGGGGTTCAAATCCCTCATCACCCACTTGATAACATATCATCATGCAAATTATTCCTTCCTTCTCATATCCCGTATTAGTAGATGAGTTTGAAATTAAAGATCATCTAGTTTCTAATCTAGAAGCATCATGGGATGATGTACAAAGAGAAGGTGATGTATTTGTCCTTAAAGGTCAAGTACCCGACTGTGGTGGTTTCTATAACTGGGTAGAAGAACGTGCAAACTTCTACATTACAGAAGTCCTTGGGTACAATGCTGAACTGACTATGTTCACTGAGGTACAAGTGTCACAAACAGGCACTCAAATTCCTGCACATATTCATCGCGGTACTTACATCACTGGATATTACATGGTGAAGTATGATGAGCAGGTAGGTCATACTCCCCTTGTCATTGAGAATCCTTTCCGAAATACTTTGGTTCCTAGTATTGATTTGAAAGAGAATCGCCCTACGATGTGGAACACTGCTAACTTTATTCCACCTGTGAAAGAGGGTCAACTTGTTTTGTTCCCATCTAATTTGACTCACTTCTTTCCCCAGATGGAAGGCGATGATCGTGTGGTTGTATCGTTTGAATTTATCGCTAAATAATATCACCCAGTCTAATTAAAAATGGCAGCATACGTTGATAATATCGTAGGTGAATCTTCTACAGATTTTGTAGGTAAAGATGGATTTATCTGGTGGGTAGGTGAGGTTGAGGATAGTGAAGATCCTCAGAAGATTGGTAGGGTAAAGTGTAGAGTTCTGGGTTTTTACACTGGTCCTCAGGCAGGTTTCCGTAAGGATCTTGAAACTAAAGACTTGCCATGGGCAACTGTATTGCAACCTACTGACCAGGCAGGTATTGACGGTGTTGGTAAATCTTCTCACCAACTGCGTCCTGGTGCTATTGTCATGGGATTTTTCCTTGACGGTGAAGAAGCACAACTACCCATTGTTATGGGTGTTTTGAGAATCAGCAATGCTCAGTCTGGTAAGTTAGATTCTAAGCAAAGTTCTTTCCTGTTCACTAATGCACCGAACAGACAGGATATCAACCCAACTAATAAAGAGGTTGGTGCAACATCTCAACAGTCGGACAAGACTAAACCTAACACTGGCAGTAACACTGTAAAAACTCCTGGCGAAACTGACGCCACAGTTACTAACAATCAGGCACCTGCTGCCCTGGGTAACAGAGCACCTGCAACTAGTAGTAACACTACTAAACCAACTGTTAGAGAGAATGGTGTTCCTGCTGCGTCTGGTGTTGGTGGTCCTTGGAAGACCCTAGAGATTAAATTGAGGCAACTTGTAGAAGATCTCATCTCAACTGCATCCTCTGTTGTTAAGAATGAAGAGGGTGAGTTTATTGATGTGTTTGAGAACAAAATTGCTAAGGTAGATGATCTGACGCAAAAGATCCAAGGATTTCTTACAGCAGTCATGGCACAAGTTGTCTCTGCATTTAAGGAACAACTCACCGTGATTGCAGGTGAAGGTCTGTCAATGGCAGGAATCATCTCTAAATTTACTGGTATTCCTTTTGTTGTTCTTCAAATTGTTCAGACAATTATTGAGGCGCTCCTCAACCAGATTTGTGGTCTGGATGATTTGATTAAACAGATGGTTGCTGACCCCATGGGCGTCGTTACTTCCATGGCGGAGCAACTCCTTGATCAGGCAATGGATGCTGCTACTGCTGCAACCGCTGGCGTTCAAGATATTATTAACCAGATCACCTGTTCCATTCAAAGTGGTCTTGGTTTTGTAGGTCAGATCCTTCAACTGGTTAAGGCAGCAACTGCTGTTGCCGAGGGTTTTGACACCTTGAAGGATGTATTTGAAAACGGTAAGGACATCTTTACTGGTAAGACTGACATTAGTAAAATCAATCTTCAGTCTATCTCTCAGTTGATTAGTATCATCTTCTCACTGTTTGACTTTGGTGGATGTAACCGAAAACCTGGAGCACGAGCGTCAACTAGTAAACAATTCTATCCATTCTTAGGAGTCACGGGATGTAGTAAGGATGACCTAGATAAACTGAAGGGCAAACTAGGTAATGCATACCCCCCATGTGGAGGATCAGGTGGTGGAGGTACTATCGTTGATGCCATCTTTAACGATGCTAACACTTACCTAAACTCTGCTCAAAGTTTTATCAACGGTGCATATAATCTGCAACTGAGCACTCCTGGTAGGCAAGGTTCAATCACTAGATATGCTTCTGGTTATACAGTTACCGATGCTAGGGTAGATAACAAAGAATATACAGAACACGTTGCACGAGTCCAAGCAGGGCAATCTGCTACTGAATCTGCTGAGACTGCTAAAAAATTAAACCCAGACTCTAAAGGTAGTAGTGATCCTCTGGTTGGTACTCACGTTGATTGTCCTGGCAACTATTCTGCTGAGTACAAACAGTCTAAGTGTGAGTCTATTGCAAAGGACAACATCATCACCATTGATGGTGACTACCGCCTGAAAGTTACTGGAGACTTCCACCTGGAAATTGGTGGTGGTATGTTTATTGACGTGTCTGGCGCACCTGGAGAAGGTGAAACTAAGACTCAAAAAAATACTATTAACTTTGCATCAGATACTGCTATTGATTGTAAAGGTCACCTACAGGCACAGGCAATCGGCAACACTGTAGCAGGCAAAGGTGGTACTAACGCTGAAATTATTGCACCTAACGGTAACACTAAGATTGATGCTCAGGGTTATGAGATCTCTGCATCTGAGATTAAGTTGTCTGCAGGTAACTCAATCACGATGACTGCACCTGCAGAGTATCACTTCATCAACACTCTTGATGGTGTTATTCCTAAGGGTAAGACTGGTATCTTTAACACTGTTGGTGGTCCTGTTGATTACGTTATGTTCCCTGCACCTTCTGCAGATCCTATCCCCAGATTCTCTATCAACACCCCTGGTCCTTTCCTGGTCAACTGTGCTGCTGGTGGTGCTCTATTCACTGTTGCTGCTGGTGCTTTTGCTGCCAACGTTGCCACGGGTGCTATCACCCTGAACGCCGCTGCTGGTGCTGCCAGTATCGTCGCTGGTGCCGCGATCAACATCACCGCTACGGCAAACGTAAAAGTCACTGCTGCCACCATCTTGCTTAATTGACGGATCTGTGCTATGATGTGGGGGTTCACCCCCCAACCTCATGGAAACCTATCTAGAGCACGTTTGGATCAATGTTTCTAAGCGTGAAGTAAAAATCATGGATAATGAGGGTTATGACGAAACCATCCGATTCAAGTTTGACGAAGAAGGATCCGAAGGATTCGCAGAAACTCTCGCAAACTTCTCTGAACTCAATCCTTCCCTATTTACCTACCACTATGAAGTCGCCTCTTGACATTGATTCTGCTCAATTTGAGGAGAACTTTGAATTTATTGTTGATCTTTGCCATAGTAACCTTCAACCGTTCCGTATCAAGCACAATGGCAAATACTTAATGCTGGTTCCTATTTTTGAGAAACCGACTATTGACCCTGATATTGTTGATCAAGTTGAGGAGTTTAAGAAAGAATGGATGGCGACTCTAGAAGAGAACACTTCATCAAACTGATAGAAGGATCCTATACAAATAAATCGCAGGCAATGTCCGACCCCACTGGACATGCCTGGGTTTGGATTCAATGGATAAAGTTAGACGATAATAAGATTCAGTCTCGTCAGTGGTATCATCACACCAAAGAAGTATACCGAGAGCGCAATTTTATTGTTGAGACTGAGGGAGACAACATTGTATTAAGAAATCACACTCTAAACTGGGAACCAGTAGGTTGTGATATTATATGGAAACCATTCGGCACAGGATACAAATCTAATGGCGAATGTAAATATGGAGACCTGGAGATCTTTTACAAAGGACAACTTACTCAGCATGAGTATCGCAGTTGGGATCAAGGTTTCCGAAATGGTAAACGTGTCATCGGTAATGTAGCAAGTGAATTCATCTTCAACAGACAAACTAAGCGACTATAAGGTATATGATATTGACTTTGTTCGTCAGTATCATATACACTTGTGTGACGCATGTGCCGAAACCAGTGCAAGAGCATCTGGTGTTTTAGATGGCGTTTCATATGTTAGAGAGGGCAAACATCAGCACAATCCAGACTATCCTAACAGCACATGGTTGTATGGTTATTATAACTTTTTTGCCTGCAATCCCAGAGATAATGTAGTCTATGATCTGTTTGCTCATGTAAAGGAATCTATCCGAGATTACATCGGAATGGAAGAACGTGCATGGACACAATGTTGGGTAAATACTCATCCCAAAGATGGTTTGCTACATAAACATTTCCATCAGTATCCAATTCATTGGTATTTGTCAATCTATCCACAGAATACTGAAACTGTATTCTATGATGGTGATGATGAGTTATATCGTATCAAGAATGAGACTGGAAAGTTGTATATTGGTCCTGGAGATAGAATGCACGAAGTAGTTCCTACAGGAGAATTTGATCACATGCCCAGAGTTACTATTGCTGGAAATGTGATGCGTAGCAGTGATACTAAGTACCAATGTAAGACCTTCACATTCATCCCAATCTGATGTACATTTCAGACAATTTTTTTGACAAACCAGATGAAATCCGTCAACTTGCTCTAGCGCAAGAATATGGAAAGCATGGTCATGATAACTATCCTGGATTTAGATCTAAGATGATTCATGAGATTGACAAAAATCTGTGGGATGAACTGTCACTACGTCTAATGCAGTTTCCAATCTGTTCTAGACATAGACTCAACGTAATGAAGGCAGAGTTTGCATACGTTCCTGCCAAATTTGGTCAGGGTTGGCCTCACATAGATGACGATGCTACATTAGCAGGTGCTATATATCTATCGCCAAATCCTGCTAAGAACAGTGGGACAAGTTTTTATGAACCAGTCCCAGGTTGTACTAAAGCGAGAGATGTGAAGTACAATCGTAAAAAGTTTTTCATGGATCCAGATCCAAACTACGATGATGCCATGGAGGCAAACAACACGATTCGTAGTTGTTATCGTAAAGTTCATACTATTGATAATGTTTACAATCGCATGGCAATGTGGTACAGCAATGTTACTCACTCGGAAGAGTCATTCTTTGGTGACAATCTTGACGACTCCCGATTAACTTTGCTATACTTTCTCCATCGCATCTGATAAATATGGAAAAAGCATCCGACATGAAAATCAATCTATGGTATGCCACAGAGATGAAACAGTGGCGATGGACTCTTACAGATGACGATGACCACAGTCTGATGGAGTCTGGGCAACGAGAGTTTCTTAAAGATGCGATGTTAGATGTTGCCAATACCGTAGATTATGTGCTAGACTGCAAACAGTCTGAATGACCTATGACTGAAACTCAACCCGAAACCAAACGAAAAGTAAAACTGTCCGACTCTTTTGGCGGAACAGTTGAAAAAAACATCCCCGAAGATGTTGAGTGGATTGATGATGCGTTTTACATCAAAGAGACTCGTTTTGGAATGCATACTAGTATTCTAAAAGAACCCCTAGGTCAGCACTTTATCACTGGTCTGGATTATCAAACGGTGCTAGAAATCACACGTTGGCATCTCAAATCTATTCAAGATGGAAGTCTTGATGATCACAGTACAGTTCTTAACTCTGGAGTAGTTGGAGGAAAACTATGACAACCCGCGAATTTGTTGACAAAAACGGCAACACTTGGACCTGGGAGGAAACTCCTGAAACTGCTGCTGCACTGAAACAACTGCATAACTCTGTAGTTAATAACCGAGTGACGCCCCCACATGCACCCAAGTCAAAAGAATAGCACATATAAATTTGGCGGAATGGAACCCCATTCGGTTAACATTCTCCGCCTAATCTCTGAACTTGAGGGGTCATACTCACTCCTCAAGTATATGGGATTTAAGGAAGACATGGATACACTTGATAGCATTAAACAACGTTATTACAAACTTTACTTCCAAACTAAGAAACATGAAAATCAACAATCTGCCTGATGTTCCTTATGTGTATCCTGGAACTTATTCTGAACAACGTAAAAATCGTTTAGATGACTGTGTTGCAGATTATCTGAACGATGAAGATATTACTCCTTCCGACTTTTTCTACGATCTAATTGATGTAGTTACTGAGTGGGAAAAGTATCATGAACAGTACATGCAAAAAGCACAATCAGTAAAGAGTCTTATTTGTGGACGACAACAACCAACCTCCCGAAAGCACAACAGACTTGATGCCCTTGACTGAGTGGGAAAGTTATAAAGAGTGCTGCTTATCTCTCGGAGTTCCTTGGGATCCAGTCCGAAGACTCCGAGGGTTTATGATGTACAATACGCTCTATCCTAGAACGTATAAATAAAAAAGTAGCAAGATATTGAGTCTGTGGCAACTAAGAAAATCTCACAGTTAGATGGCATTGATGACGCCAACTTGTCAGGAGAAGCAATTCTCCCCGTTGTCGTATCAGACCCACTGATTCCTAACCGTAAGTCAAAAGTTAATCAACTTTTTAAGACTGTTTCGGCAGGTACTAAAGCAGCACCTGGACTGTGTTTTGACCTAGACCGTGATACTGGACTGTACCAAAATGCGTACAATCAATTCGGTATTTCGTATGGTTCTGGTGGTTTCTATTTCTCTCGTATTGAGAATACCGATGGTTCTTCTACGAACCTGATCACAGTTGCCGACGACTCTGCTACTAACTCCAACATTATTATCTCTCCCAAAGGTGCGGGTAGAGTAGAAGTTACTGGTCAACTTCTACTTAATGACAACCTATTTGTCCTTCAAGATAATAGTGATAACACTCGTAAGGCACGTTTTGAAGTAGGTAACATCGGTAATACTGGTGGCACCCGAGTATTTACTCTGCCTGAGATTGTTACTGGCGGTGGTACTGTTCTTCTGGGTGATGATACCAACCAGTTGATTACAAACAAAGATATTATTATTGAAGACCAACGATTCACTATTCGTGATGGTGTTGGTAACAATGAAAAGAACGCTCGTTTCACTTTTGACTGGGATGAAACTGTAACTGGCACTAAAACTTATCAGTTGCCCGATCCTGGTATTGCTGTTGTAACGAGTGAACTTGTTGATGATGTGTCTACCCAGAAACTGTCTGGTAAGACTCTCATTGATGCCAAGTTTGCATCCACTACTGCAACTGATGCACCTGCTATTACGTTTGACACAGCATCACTAACCTCTGATCGTACAGTAGTCTTCCCTGATCTTTCTCTGACTCTGGTTGGTACTGATTCTACTCAATCTCTCAGTAACAAAGTTATTGAAGATCTGATTCTTGCTGATGGTACAACTCCTACCAAGAGAGTTATTTTCAATCTGACTAATCAGTTTGAGTCTCTTAACTATCAGTTCCAGTTTCCTAGTGAGAACCTTAACGAACCTCTCAATCCGAGTGTTCTGGTAACTACTAACGCCACTCAGAAACTTACTAACAAGGAACTAAATAGAGTTGATCTGGTTGATGATCTTGACGAGCAAAGACGAGTCAGAATTGATCTGACTAACATTACTCAACTTCGTAACATCAAGTTCCCAGATTCTGACGCTACGTTGCTGTCCACCAACAACGTTGCCCTTGAAGACGTACAATTTGGTGCTGGTATTGGTGCTCAAAAATTAACCTCTCGCGTTCGTCAACAACAACTTTACCTCTCACAGATCTTTTAATTAAATGGCAACTAACACTGGAGTTCTTGGCGCGGTAAAACCTGCTGCGGCGACCGAGACCACACTATTTAAGAACGATGTATTCAGTTCTGCTACTGGAACAGTTATTGTAAACTGTGACAATAGTGGTGCTGATACTTACAACATTTCTCTACGACAGTGGGATCAGGCATTGACTTTGGATGCTACCACTTATAAATTGCATCGTGGAGATATTATCAGTAACGTAAAGTGGAGTCTGTCTGCTGCTATTCCTCTCGCAGATGCAATTCCTGGCACTAAGTTCACCAGCACTGATGGTGAGAAGTGTGCGTATCTCCTAGATGTTGTTGACCCTGCAATTACAACTTATCTGGTAAGATATGAATCTCTGATTGCTTTCACCCTAGAAAACGTTGCCGATAATGCAAGTAGTCCCTCGCCAGATTATGCTAATGGTGAAACTGTAAGTAATGGTGGTGGTGTTACTGGAACCGTCTACGAATTTGTCCCTGGTGTAGACAATGATGGTGTTCTTTGGGTGGGTAATGTTGCTGGTGGTACATTTGCTGAAGGCGATGTTCTTACTGGTGGTTCATCAACCACTTCTGGTACTGTTAGTGTTGGTGGTATTGCTACTGCTGTAAGTAGATTTGTGTTTAACGATGGCGCTAGCGGTACTGTATATCGTCTGCAAAATCAGATTCAACCTGAACTGCTGACCGACCGTGTTTATCGTTTTGATGTATCTCACACCAGCATGACTGGTATTGATTTGAGATTCTCGGAATTTGCTGGTGGTACTAACACTGGACAGACTGAATATACCACTGGTAAGACTACCTCTGGCACCGCAGGTTCTGCTAATGCGTATGTTCAATACGATCTAAGTGGTGCTGAACTTGTTACTCAATGGTATCCATTTGATTTTGCGGATGCTAACTATGATGACGATTCACAGTGGTTTGTCTTCTCTGAGGAGTATACTTTCAATGAAGTTTGGGTATATACTCAAGTAGATGAAGGACTTAAAGATGTTAGCGGATGGGTCATCACCGATTCATTTACCTATCGTGATGTTACCTATGCTGTTGATGCTATCGCTGGCGACAGTTATGGCACTGTTCTTGATTGGGATGATGCGACTGGCATCGCTTATGTAACTAATGGTCCTGGATCTGCTCTCTGGGTTGGTACTGACACTTTCCTAGATTCTCCCCGTCAGACTGCAACTAGCAAGGCAACTGCAACTATCAGCAGCGTTAGCAATACTGATGCCGCTGATGTAATTATCAATGCTGATGCTATCGCACAGTCTGCCTCTGAAGAGCGTAAGGGAATTATTATTGGACCTGGACAATCCATTAAGGTTGAAGCAACTAACGGTCGCGTCAATTTTGTACTGGATGCTTTCCAAGATACTGTAAGCGAACTTACTACGAGTCTTTATCAGCGTACGACTGATTATCAGACCGCTGTTGCAGATACTGCTGGTGGTGCTGGTGATGATGCACCGTAATTCCCTTTGATGATCCAATAAATAACTCAGAAGGATAAAGTCTAAAAGATGGCACTAACTCGTCTTAAGAATATCATCACGTCCCGTACGGGTCGTATCATTTATGTCAACCCTGATGACTTTGATGCGAGTGATGATATTGATAACAGAGGTAATTCCTCACTCAGACCATTCAAATCTCTGCAACGTGCTTTCCTTGAAGTAGCAAGGTTCTCGTACAGAGTTGGTTTGTCTAACGACGAATTTGATGCCTTCAGTATTCTGCTCTATCCTTCTGAGTATATTATTGACAATCGTCCTGGTGAAGTCCTTTACACTAACATTCCTCCGTTGGATTCTAACTCCAACATGGATGTTACCTCTCCCAATAATGTACTCTATAAGTACAATTCTGTAGAAGGTGGCGTAATCGTACCTAGAGGTTGTTCTCTAGTTGGTATGGACCTCCGTCGTACTAAAATTATTCCTAAGTACGTCCCCTATCCTACAACTTATCCTGCTAAAGGTATCAACACTGAGGAACAAGTTCCCTCACAAACTGCCATTTTCCGTGTAACTGGTGGTTGCTACTTCTGGCAGTTTTCATTCTTTGATGGTGATCAAACTGGTGTGTATTTCAAACCAGATGATTCTGAAACCATCCCTCCTTCGTATTCTCACCACAAACTTACGGCATTTGAATTTGCCGATGGTACGAATACTCTCAACCAACTGATTAACGACCTTGGCACTGTAGAAAACTCTGCTGAGATTACTGGTTCTTCTATTCCTAACCTGCTAGAAAGAACCGACCTAGATATTTACTATCAGAAAGTATCTCGCGGTTTTGCTACTATTCCTGACACCTCTGGTGATCCTGCAACTGACCAGATTCAGGCAAGGGTAGAGGAAAACAGAATTGTTGGACCTATCTCCGATGAATTTAGAGTTCTCCAAATTACACGCAACGGCAACACTGCTACAGCAATTACAGTTGACGAGCAGGGAAACCCAAAAAACCACGGGTTTTCTGTCGGCGTTAACGTTAACATTTCTGGTGTCACTGGATCTACTGGAAACCAGTCGGAGTTGGACGCACAACTCTACAACGGATCTTTCTCGGTAACTAGTGCATCAGGTAACGTATTTACCTATCAATTAGCAGAAGAACCTAGCGGCAATGCTATTGGTTCTAACATTGTTGTTAAAGTTGAAATTGACACTGTTGACTCTGCATCTCCTTACATCTTTAACCTGTCCCTTAGATCTACCTGGGGCATGAATGGTATGCACGCTGATGGTGCAAAAGCAACAGGTTTCAAATCTATGGTTGTGGCACAGTTCACTGGACTGTCACTGCAAAAAGATGATCGTGCGTTCGTTAAATATAACGCATCAACTGGAAACTATGATGAGGGTGGTCCTGGTGCTCACCTAGATGGTTTCGCTGAGTATAAGAAAGGGTGGAGACATACGCACGTTAAGTGTTCTAATGACTCGTTCATTCAGGTCGTTTCGGTGTTCGCCGTGGGATATGGTGACCACTTTGCTGGTTACGCTGGTGCTGACATGTCTATCACCAACAGTAACTCTAACTTTGGTAATACTGCACTGCGTTCTAAAGGATTTAAGCGCACTGCATTTACTAAAGATAAGGCAGGAACTCTCACCCACATCATTCCTCCCAAGTCTTTGTCTGATGTAGCAGAGATTTCTATCAACTGGACTAACATTGATATTGCTAGAACTAAGGTAATTAACTCTGCACTTGCTGGTCAGGGTGGTGTACTTGGTTCTAGACTGTATATCTATGGTTACACGTCTCAGACTGCACCTCCACCCAACAAAGTTCAGGGTTATGTTGTAGGTGCCAGACAAGATGGCACTGGTGTTAATGCAGTGCCCGATAAACTCTATTGTTTGTTGATTCCTGCTGCTGGTCAATCTCCCACAATTCGTTCTGCTGAGATCAATCCTTTTGGTCCCACTGTATCTGGAACTACCGCAGGTAATGATGGTTCGCCTATCCAATTTGATAGTAATACTTACACTATCAATGGTCAAGCGAATCAGGTTGGCGGTTGGTATCTGTCTGTCAACGCCACAAATAACGAGATTTATCAGACTCTCAGCACTAATACCACCACATACGCTACTCTGAACTTTACTCCTACAACGTTTATTAAGCGTGTTCCTGATGCTAGAAACCTGACTGACAGAACTTATCGCGTTCGTTATGTCATTCCTAAGGACCAGAATCCTCCTCTGCCTAGAGCACCTATCAGTGGTTTTGTACTCCAACCCTACAACACTGACAACACTAACTATAACCTGAACAAGGTATATTACATCTACGATACTCAGGAAGTTCAATCATTTGAGCGTGGTGTGAGTGATGGTATCTATTATCTGACTCTGTTGTGTGCATCTATCTCGCCCACAACTTCTAACTTTGATGACATGGCGTTCTCACAAAACGTCAATGAAGTTTATCCATCATTTGACAGAGATAATCCTAACGATGACCCTGAACCCACAGTATCTGTCGCAGATAATGAAGTCATTGGTCTGGTATATGGTACTGATGGTGCATCTCCCACGCCTAACAAAGATGATCAACGTTCTATCACTAAAGAGGCAGTTAAGTTCCTCCTTGCTGACAGTGGTTGGGTTGCTGGTCAATCTCCTGGATGGGATTCTATCAACGAAACTCTCTCTGACATCTCCCTGACTTCACGCCTGGGTGATGAAGAGACTCGTAAGATTCCTATTCTGGAAGATGCTGATGGTGATCTTTTCCCGATCAACGTAGAACTTCGTCGTCACTCTATTCTTAGATCTGGTAACCACACTTTTGAATATACTGGTTTCGGTCCTGGTAACTATTCTACTGCGTTCCCACAAACTCAGGTAGAAACTCTCAGCGATGAGCAAATCAGACTGTCACAATCGTTGAAGGAAGAAGCAGGCGTCGCCTTCTATTCTGGTCTGAACTCTAATGGTGACCTGTTTATTGGTAACCAAGTTATTAACCCAGTTACGGGTCAGATCACGTCCGAAGATATTGCACAGTTGAATGTTCTCGGTGAAGAGAACACCACCATTGAAACATTCTCTGAGGTTGTTGTTACCGATAAACTCACTGTTATCGGTGGTGCATCTAACAACCTGGAATCTATCTTCTCTGGTCCTGTAACTGTTCAGGGCACTCTGACATCTCAGAAGGACATTGTTGCTAAGAAGATTACATACAACAACCAGGATGGTACTGTACTTAAATCCACGCTACTTGCTCCCGAGTTGGTAACTGGTGGCATCGCTCAAGGTGTACCTGACCTCAGCAATATTCAGAACTATAATGCACCCTCTGATGGTGATATTGTCTACAGCATTGATTGGACTCCTGGCACCAATCTTGGTTGGATGTATTATGAAGGTGCATGGATTAAGTTCGGTCTGACTAACACTGGCGTGTTCCAGTTTGGTGCATATGATAGTGCATATCCTCAGCATATTGGTATCGGTCGTGCCGCATCTGCCACATATAGACTAGAGGTAGAAGGTTCCCAGCGTATCACTGGAGACCTGAGAGTTGATGGTCGTGGTGGTGTTGCACCTGACAAATATATTACTAGAAGAACTCAGGGCGATGGAATTACTCTCAACTATCCCATCACATCCTATGCTGGCGTTGTACACAACTCTAAGTCAGTTATTGTTACTGTCAACGGTGTACTTCAGCACCCTGATGTCAACTACACGGTAGATACTAACGGCACTAACGTAGTATTTGCCTCTGGTGATGCACCTAGCACTGATGACTTTGTTGAAATTAGAGAACTCCCTATCTAAATAGTAACGGAATCGGTAGAGCAATATGGCACTTACTAAGATCAATGGTAATAATATTGATACCACAACTGAGGCGCTGATTAAAATCCTTCAGTTGCAGGGTACTGGTTCTTATTTGGAACTGCCTAAGTACGCTGACCAGACTGCGATTGACAGCGCAGTTGGTTCACCTGCCATTGGTACGATTGTCTTCAACCAAGAGGAAGATCAGGCACAGATTTATGTTGCTGACGCCAGACAAGGACAGGCAGGGTGGGCAGCAGTTGGCGGTGGTGGTGCATCTCTGGGTGAGAAATCTATTGTTAGAACTAATGCTAACGTCATTGATGAGGATATTGACATCGGAGCAATCAGCAATCCTGACCCTGAGTTTGCAAATGCCATGAGTATTGGTCCTCTGACTATCAACGCCACCAGAACAGTTAGCATTGATTCAGGTAGTGTCTGGACAATCATCGGCGGCGAAGGACATGCACAAGGATTCGCGACCCGTATGGGTGGGTGACACTTTGACCGACTGGCACAGTTGACAGAACGACCCTCATGGTTTTATACTATGGGGGTCTTCAATTCATGACATGCAATTTACTCTTATCTGCCGCGACGATGATGGCACCCAGACCAAAAAGAAGTTTGAGGGTATGTTTTTGGACGACGTAGTTCAGCAGACTGGTGACTTTCTGCGTGGTGTAGGTTTCGTCTTTGATGAGATTCAGATCTACAACACTGAAGAGCAAACTTATGCTGAGAAAACTGCCAGTCCAGAGTTCCTGAGCGAAGATTCTCCTTATGATGTGGTATCATTCTCGCACACTTCTGATTGATAAATACTCACGATCCTTAATTCCAAATATAGATTACTAGCAATGGGACGTACTTACCGCCGAGGTGGAGACGATTACAATTCCTACGGGAAATCTCTCCGTGAAAAACGTCAACGTGGTAACATTAAGCGAACTAACTGGGACGCTTATGATTACAACGACAGTCACAAGTCCACTACTAAGAATAAAAAAAGCAAAGACACTGAGTATTACGAGGACTGGCAACAATGACATATCTCCCACGCGAAATTCTTACTGTAATTGATGGGGGAAAAGACTTGTTTGACGAACTTGAAGAACTGATGCTGGAAGATGATGAGGTTATCTATGATGACCTCACAGGATTAGAGGTGGAATGTGAGTACACCGTAGATTACTAAGATTCTTAAGGTTTGCTCCATGGACAAATCCTCACCACCTAGATAAAATAAGTCAGTCAAACGGAGATCCAAATGGACGGCGAAAGTAAAGACGATAAGTTCAACCGAGGGTTAGACCTTTTCATTGAATCTGTATTGAAACCTGACAGCAAACTTCGTCAATGCGCCCACAATCAGAGATGTTATCATGAACTGATGGAAATCCGTGAGATAGTTCTTAACTACCTCCCCGAATTGCGCCGCCCCCAATGACAGTTATCAAAACAGCAATGTTGACCTCAGAGCAAAAATCTCTTCTGAAACAGTGTCTGTACCTAAAAATCTGCAACTTGCAGAAGTGTTTTTATAAGGACAAATCTATCAGTGAAATTGAATACAACAAAGAGTTTGCTAAAATAGACGAACTCACTGAAGTCCTTGGTATTCGTGATGCCTACTCCTATTACTCATGTTTGTGAACAAATCACGCCCCATTGTCCCCCAGATGGATACAGATACGAGACAGTTCGCTTTAAGAATAATGTTCTTGCAATTTGGACTGTTTTTAATCCTGGGTTTGTCTACAATGGTGGCAGTGAGTGTCGTTGTATCTGGGGATTCTACAACACCAAAACTGGAAACTACCATGCGCCAGTGAATCCTAAGACTGTGGGAGATGTTGTTAGATTAGAGGACACATCTCCCTACAGTGCTATGCAACTGAACTTAAAAGGACTAGAACAGTTCTTTGTGTGACAGTGATCATAGTGGCACAGACCCCTTGACAGGGGTCTTTTTTCATGCAATACTATATTCATAGTCAAGCGATTCACATGCAACTTCGTCCACATCAGCAGCGTGCATTTGACTCTATGGAGTCTGCAACTGCGGGACAAATCTACTGCCCCACTGGCGGCGGTAAGACTTACATTATGATCGCAGATCTGATGCGTCGGTTGCGTCAAGTTGACAAACCTTCCGTGTTTGTTGTTGTCGCCCCTCGTATTCTGCTCGCTAATCAACTCCAATCTGAGTTCTGTGAGTTTATCACTGATGCACAGATTGCACACGTTCACAGTGGCGAGACTGCACACTTCAGCAGCACCAAACCCGCCGAGATTCGCTCCTGTGTGACTCTCTGGCAGGTCAATCAGAAGCACACGATGATCTTCACCACCTACCATTCTCTCGGTCGTGTTGTTGACAGCGGTGTAGATATTGACACTATCTACTTTGACGAGGCACACAATGCCACTGGTCGTCACTTCTTCACCAGCGTATTTGCTGTCTCTCAGTATGCAACTCGTCGCTTCTTTGTGACTGCTACTCCTAAGCACGATCGTAGCACTGGTTATAAGCGTGGCATGAACAATACCGACGTGTTCGGTCCTGTCCTAGAGTCAACTGCTGCTCCTGAACTTATCAGCAGCGGCAGCATTGTTCCTCCCGTTGTTGTACCTTACGAGACCGACGAGATTCGTACTAAAGAGAACGCACCTATGCTAGATGCTGATAACATTCTCGGCATCCTTGATCGTCTTGATGATGACAAGTCTCAGAAAGTTCTGGTCGCTGCACCTAACACCCGTGTGCTGTGGCGTATGCTTTCCGAGTCATATGTGCTAGACGAGATCAAACAGCGTGGATATGATGTCATGCACATTACATCTAAGCACGGTGCATATGTCAACCAGACTAAAGTCACCCGCGAACAATTCTTTGAGACTCTTGATGATTGGGGTCGCGATAAGTCTCGCAAGTTTATCGTCTTCCACTATTCTATTCTGTCTGAGGGTATCAACGTCCCTGGTCTTTCGCACTGCATTTTGTTGCGTAACCTCCCCACGATTGAGATGGCACAGACTATCGGTCGTGTGATTCGTACTGATCGTGATGACGTTGCTGCAATGCGTGACGGTTCGTTGCAACCAGGCGTGTTCGCTAATTACAACAAACCGTGTGGTTATGTGACTGTTCCTATGACCTCAGGTTATGGTGCTGGTGTGCGTACTGCCAAGAGACTTCAGTCCTTGGTTGATACTATCTTCATCAAAGGTGTCCCCGCTATCGCTTTCTGCTGATCATGGAAATCTCAAAAGACCTTCTCTTTCTCTGTGTAGATCGTGCCCTGGGTTGTCCTATCGTAGGGCAGGGAGATCTATTTGAAGAACTCTACACTCTCTACATGAATGACAGTAACTCTTCAACGCTACGAGAATACATCACCGCAGAAGTTGCGAGGTGTGATGCTATCCCTGGTAAATTGGGTCGTGACGCTAAACACAAACTCACGGGCGAAGAGAAAGAAGTTAAACCAAAGAATTACACGGGCAAGACTACAAATGGAAGTGGTTGTTTTAATGATTACACAAGAGCACGATTCCTGAAGGATAAAGAGGCAAACCTCCCCATCATTCAGTCACTCTTTGTGGACGGTGTGTTGGTGTATGTTATTGAGTTCAAGTTTGAGGCGATTGCTGACAGACTTGACAAACAGATTAGCACGATTTGTGAGGAGCAGGGCAACCGCTATGTGAGATCGTGCGGGTGGACATATGCTGATTGGATTGATCACCCCAGTTTGATTGTGCATCACATGAATAATACTCTCCTTGACAAGTCTCATGTCAAGGGTAACTACAAAGTGTGCAACCCATTCTATCAAAAACTGAAAAACCTTTAATTTCGTTTGCGCGGCATGACCTACCACACCCCCCAGATTCCGCGATGGATTTTTCACGTTTTAGATTCCAGTCCCTGACTGGGGTCTCAGGTGGGTCTCGGGTGATATTTTGCCACTCTGCCCCACTCTGCCCAAACTCTGCCCCCTGTGCCAGTTACTTAAACTGAAATGCAACAACACAGACTGAAAGGTATCTCTAGCGAAATGCTATTTGCTGCTCGCTGGTATGAAACTATTGATGATGAGAAAGATTCACTTATCTCTCCAACTCTTGACACTGGATGGGATTTTATGGTCGCATCTACTGGTGCTAAGATACAAGTGAAGCGACACACAAAATCTAAAAAGTATAACCCTTACAACTTAGATTTGCGTCGTAAGCGTAACAAAGGCACTGGTAATTACACAGGGAAAGAGTTTGATTACATTGCCATTCATGATACTGAGAGCGATGAATTTATCATTGCTGATGTTAAACAACTCATGCGCGGTGATGTAATGAAACAGAGCGTAGGTATCAAATCATTACAAAATCTGGGCATGTGCCAGTTGGTCAAACTGTCCACTTCCGCTTGCAATGCGCCTTGATCGGTGCAATACTATAAGAGTCAAACAAAGGAACGCAATTTATGTGGGATGAAATCCAAGACATGCCAGGCGAGATCTTTGATGTTGCTCAACTGGACGAAGATGAGTGGGTCGGTGATGTCCTAGGACAAACTGATGACCACATTGCTCAACTTATTGAGGACTGATTCTTGAAACAATCCTTCGCTGATTTCGCTGCTACTCAACAACAACGCATGAACGACACTAACAACGTGCTCAGGTATTCTGAGATGCTGTGTGAAGCATTGACGCAACAATTTAAGAGCAGTCATCCTAACTCTGACCCCTATAAGTTCTACATTGAGTCTGGTCGTAAGTATCACAAACTCATCATGGAGACTAACGGAAACTCTCGCAGTGTTCATGCGTTCGTTGATAAGAAGACTGGTGAAGTCTACAAACCAGCATCATTCAAGGCACCTGCTAAGCATGTGCGTTATAATCTCCTGAGTGAGATGTCTCGTGAAAAATGTTTTGAACGCTGCGATTGGGCAGGTGGTTACCTTTACATTGCATGATCATGGCAAAGAATCAAATGAAGACAATCCGTGTTATCATGGAACGTAATGGGTTTGAACTTGCTAGGGAAACTAAACACTTCATCTGGAAACATCACACAGGTGTGGTGATGACAACTAGTAAGACTCCTAGTGATAACTATGCCACCGCACAGATCACTAGACAAATCCGACGCACATTGGGGACTGTGGTATGAACTTTGTTTATGATCGTGAGAACGCTGGTGATTATCCACTAGACAATACTTCACTGGTTTGGAGTTACCTAGGGTTTGAACTTCACCGTGAGGTGAGATACTACCCTGATGACATTGTACGTCATTGGTTTGTAATCAATCATAATGATTGCGTTGCTATTCTGAGAGGTAACGAGTACAATGAGATCACTGAACAACAGTTTCGCGATCTAATCAATGAGTTTAATCAAAACTATGCTGCATGAGATCATCCGATCAAATATGCCTGAGGATCCACAAATGCGCTTGTTAATGGAAGAGTATTTGTGCCACTTGGAGAACTGTCACCAACCCCTTGACTCTGCCGACAAACTGTGCAATTATATAAGAGTCAAAACAAACGAGACGAATGACTGACTTCATCTGTGCATACTTCGGCAGGGACTGGACTATCACTGCCCGTGGGTTTGGTTCACTTAAGCAGGCAGAAAAGCATGGTCTTTACATGATGCCAACCGCAGGAGTCTTCGGTTTCGCTGTTATTGCTGAGCATGAAGATGACTGGGTTTTGTATGATCAATTCAGCATGTTGTCTGGCAAAGAGACAGTAACTCAAGACAAACTAAACAACACTTTCGCTGTTTCCTTCTGATGCAATTTCAAATCACTGAGATTACATTTGATTTTGAAGATGACAACTTTGAGTTGTCACCTTCCGCACAACTTGAGGTTTATGAGGATTACATTGGCACATTCTGGGAGGCAGATGATGAGGATGATTTGATTGAAGAGGTGACAACAGCAGCAGGATTCTGCATCAAATCTATTGACTACCGTACCATCCTTAACTGACATGCAAAACCAAGGAACTGACTGGGAAAAAGAGACTTCCATTGACAATATGGGAGACACGTTGTTGATTGCCATGCAAGACTGCATCAAACAGGACCGACAATTAGATGCCCTCGCTATCATGAATGAGTGGGTGATTGACGGCGTTGCTGATCCTTGTGACGGCAATTATGAGTTCTTGTTTATGGACAACTACACGCTAAACGCATGA
>Ga0181591_10000502_pt1 | contig 31558 bp, 40 predicted proteins | sample 071ome_33_FD_133757 | JGI IMG/M metagenome (GOLD analysis project Ga0181591, IMG submission 133757) | Coastal salt marsh microbial communities from the Groves Creek Marsh, Skidaway Island, Georgia - 071412AT metaG (megahit assembly) | ecosystem: Environmental > Aquatic > Marine > Intertidal...
CATTCGCTTCAGGTCCGATCGCATCGGCTGCTTGCGCACCAGCAACCTGAGTTCGCGTAGCTATCCGTGTTCCTTTGTATGTATCTAATATCGCACCGCTAGCGTTATACGGTGTCGGGTCTATTGAACCACTCTGATCCGGTAATACCCCAGGAACATACCGCCAATTACCGTCGTAATCCCACGCTCCGTTTAGAGTTGTTCCACTTAAAGGTGAGCCAGCTACAACAAAGCCTTCATCAGCTCCGTCAGCTTGCACCCCTGAATACAAAACTACATAACCTTCATGATCCGGGCCAGATTGTATCCTCCTCGGCCCAGAGTCATGATTGAAATTAGGCAGAGGAAGATACGGCATGGCCGATCAGTCATCCAGCAGCAGGAATATCAACACCAGGATTATCGACAGCAGGAACATCAGGACTACCCACATTCCCGTCAGCCGCAGGGGTTTCAGTTTGTGCAGCAAGTTGCGAAACGAGCACTCGCATATCGCTACTAACACTAGCCATGTCCTGCATATACATCTTACGGAGCTCGTTGAGCTCATCCTTCAACCGAGCAACCTCAGCAGAAGAGTCAGATGAACCAGAATCAATGCGGCGGTTACGACCAAGAGGATTAGGCATTTTCAGAGGATTTCTTTCTCTCACTGTACATCTTAGCCTTTTCCTTCGCCTTAGATTTTTTTGAAACTCTCTCAGGCAAATCGCCTTTAGTCTTTTCCTCGTACTCAGCTACTTTACCTTTAGAAATTTCACCTCGCTCAGCCATGGCATAGAACTTACGTCTTTGTGCTTCGCTCTTAAAAGGCATCCTAATAAACACCAGTTATAACTATTTTACATAAAAAAGGACCCGCTTAGAGCGAGTCCCTCACCAACCCTACAAGCTAAATATATCAGCCTTGGTCCATGAACAGCAGTTTGCTGCGCACGGCCTCGGGGCTCATCTGAGACAGATAACGCCACGCTTGATCAGGGGCTTGGTTCATAACCTGATTAAAACCTTGCCACTGCATGTCAGGATTCACAGCAGTGTTCCCAGCAGAAGCATTAGCAGGAACAGCAGGGAACTGATCGTAGTCAGGAGCAGTGGCTTGCTGATTCGGCCAGAACTGACCTTGATCGTCGTAATAACCCTCGTCAGTCTGCACATCAATCGGCTCTACTTCAGTGAAGTACCGATCAGTGTAATCGGCCAGGGTGTCACCATCGGTCAGGATGTGCTCCATGGCAGCAGCACGCTGAGTGGTTTGCTCAAGCACAGCTTGCTGTTGGATCAGAGCATCTTCCAGCGTGGTGGCATACTGATTCAGAATGCCAGGGGCCTCGATACCGAAGTGATTAACGACGGCGGCGGTTTCGGCGCTGAGTTGAGGTGTCGCCGTAGAACCCTGATAAGAAGTCGGGGTTGTAGAGGCGTTGCTGAACGAGGTCTGCGGAGCCTGGGCCGCCGGATATTGCGCCGGTTGGGCCTGTAAATTCGGACTGTACTGTGTTGTAACCTGCGGTGCCGTTTGGTACTGAGGATACGATGCTGTCTGGCTGGGGGACGGCGAAATCTGCGAAACCACCCGCTCCAGGCTGCTCATTGCTGCCTCCCACGGATTGCTCGGGGAGTAGCTGGACGGAGACTGGCTGAACTGGTTGTTGGTAGAAGGGGCCGTAGCCGGTGTTGCCGGCGACGGCTGTTGGGGCATAGCTACCGAAGGTGCCCCCTGGGTATTGGCTACCCATTGCGGGTAACTGGTTGAACCCATATCCGCCGAGGGAGCCGCCTGCGGGGCTGCTACCGCCGGAGAGACCGGGCTCGGGATCGAAGCTTGGATCTGCTGGCTCATAGCTGCCCGAGTAAGTTAATTCTTGCGCAAGGTGGTCGAAGGTCCTGTATAAAAGACCAGTTATGTTGAGCCGAGGGTCAGCGGCAAGGGGCTGGTTCGGCGCAAGCGGATGTGGCACTTGCAACATCTGATTCAATAATAATAGAAATTGCTGAAAAGCGCCCTGGGTTTGTTGAACCATTCTGAAAGGAAATCCTTTCAACATCTCAGCCCGCTCAGTTTCAGTTTTATCAGGGAAAAGGTAACGAATAGCTTCGACGCTATCGACACCTAATTCCTGCAAGTTCCGAACAACAACGGATTTCTGTACAAGATCGTAAGCAGTGTCTTCGTACACATCGCCTTGATACCGGAAGCTAACGTTCCGATCACCATCAGGCGGTAGCCCGTAAACGCCACGCGGGATTTTTTGATTTTCAAGAGCTTTTTGAATCCTTGCATCAACATCCGCTTCGAACTTTGCAAAGCGGTTTTGATAACGAGCAACAGCTTCCTCAGTCTGCTCCTCAGGAGGCTTGGGCGGCTTCATGCCCGTAACCTCAACAAACGACTCTCTAAAGACGTTCTCTTGATGATACAGAATCATCTCAAGAAGCCTACAGAATCCGTAGGTTAAGAAGCTCTTGTTTTTACGGGTGGCCGTGGCCTGAGCCCGACCCATCAAACCTTTAATCTCCGTGGCAGTCGCACCAGCTGAGATCGAAATCTCATCCACGCCGCCTAAAGCTGTCCGAATCTCTTCCCGAAGCAACAGAGCGTAACGGTTCATGTCACCGTTAACCGGGTCAGGCGTCAGGAAGCCGACCCGATCGGACGGTTCAACGTTCGCAATGATTCGCGGAACACGCAAACCGCCAAGCAAACTGTTCGAGCCAAACGGGTCAGAAACCCGAGTTGACGGATTATCGATACCAGCAAAACCGCTTTGACTACTAATAGTCGGGCGGAAATTACGGTCACCGCCGGCAGATTCGACCAGATCGCTACGGGGACGGGAGCTGACGAGCGTGGGATTACCAAAGAACTCAATGTTCTTGGCAATATTGCTCATCATCTGATCATGAAGAACGATAGCCTCCATGAACTGTTCAAACTCGCCTTCGCCTTCAGTACCACTGGCATTTGGCTTATTTAAAACCTCCACAGCGGGAATGAAGCCCAGAGCATTGGGTTTTTTGCTCTTAGGACTCAACAAACCGCCGGGTTCAAGGTCAAAACTCAGTTCTGTGTTCGATTCGTACTCAGAAATAGTATCTGCAGTCAAAGATAAGCGAACATAGCGCTTATTCTGATTCACAGCTTCGCTAGGAAGCCCCAAAGCAGAATTTCTAACTTTATAGCTGTACAGAATGACGACTTCTTCTATGCCGCCGTTAACATCGTGATAAACTTTGTACTGATCCTTGTTAAAAAAGTAAATCTGGTACTTTAACTTCTGATCAGGCCTGAAATAGAACAAACCACAACCGTCGATCAAGAAATTACGGATGATCGCCGGAAAACGTATGTCTAACCTGTTCAGATCTATAAGATCAGCTAGAAATTTAGTCCTAGCACCGTAAGTATCCTGATCGCAGTAGAAAAACAGGCCCTGTTTCATCATCAGCAGGATCATCTGCTGTAAATGACCCAAGACCACCATCGTGGCCGATTGCTTGCTGCGATCCTGGGTTCGCGCAGCCTCCAGAATCTCACTAAAGCGACTGCGGACGCTCAGATTATCAGCAGGCATCAGATTTAAACCCGTTTATCGTCAATTTGAGGTCGGAAGCAGGAAACTTCTGACTCGATCTATTCTAAACAGCTCAGGCGGCAAAAACTCATGGGGATAATCGACAAGAATGTGGTCAGTGCGGCCTAAAGGATCTGTAGCACCAGCCTCAGCCTTGTACTTATCCATAAAATCAAGCATTTCCTGGCTGTCAGCGGGTGCTACAGCATTAGGAATAACGTCATAACAGTGAGAAAAAGACTGAACCTTAGTTTTGTGCCGGTCTGGGCCTCCCATCCACGAAAAATGCCACCCGGCATCGCAGTTCCCGTAGATGCAGTCGTTCGGATTCCGCCGAATCTGAGATAACGTCTCGCCATTCAGGTGCTCGTGGAGTACAAAGGTGCCGCAAATCCAATTATTCGGTGCTTTTGTGTCATCACCGTTCGGATCTGTAACTCGAAGATCGGCCCGACCATAAAGCATAGGCATTGACAGCCGAATACAGCGATCCGGGGAGTCTTTAGCGATACGAGCGCCTTCAATTAAGGCTTCTGGCCTCGGAATTTCGTCTACATCACTGAAAAAGAAGACAGAATCGGGCGGAGTCATCCGCATACCGACAGCCAAAGCGTCTCTTTGAGCGTACTCTCGCGCCCACGGGCTGAAAATCTCCTCTTTAGAGGGGAGCTCAACGTGTAAAACCTGCACTTTGTCCTCAGGAATGCCTAGCTCCCGAAGAGTATCAACGCACGTAAAAGGTTTAGGGTCGCCCTTAAACGTACGATTTGCGTCTGTGATGATAAAACCGTCTACAACGTCTTTAAGAAGCTCATATCGAAGCTCTAAAAGCTCCTTCTCGTTGAAGTAAAGGAAACAATCGAACAACATCAGCCGCTTCAAGCTGTCAATATAGTAGTACAGACAGCTTTAAAACACAAAAATCAGTTGGATTTATCTCGACTTAGATAAGCCCTGGCTTTACGGCTGGCCCGTTTTGCAGCTTCTGTATTAGAAACTTGCGTATTGACTGGTTTGTCGCCACGGGTGGCAGCTTTTTTCTTCTCGTCAGTAGCCCTACGTTCCTCGGGGGACAGTCGAGCCCAAGCACTTTTAGGTAAGTACCGCTCAGTTCGACCTTTTTCGCGAGCTAGATCGGCCATCAGTCCTTCTTCTTCTTCTCGTACTCTTCCCTAGTCTGCCAATCTTCTTTAGACCACTTAGATAGTCTGTTCTTAGATGACTTTTTACCTTCGTAACTGCCTCCCATGTCCTTGTAATACTTTGTAGCCAACTGCATAGCACGGGCACTGTGGCCGCCCATTTTGGCGCGAGCTTTCGCTTTAGCCCTCGCCCACTTCTGCGGATCTCGTTTTTTAGCAACTTCAGTCATTAGTAAAGAACGAAGACGCCACCAATGTCACCGCTGTGGACAGCTGTGCAAGAGATAGGAACCAACATATCGCCCTTTAAGTTCTCTGCACGAGCATACTGCCCAGGAGCATCACTCAGTTCTACAGTTAACGTGCCGCCAGCTCCGTTGCTTTTAGACATGATAAAGATGGCCCGACAAGCGGCAAAATTTATTGAGCCGCCGTCTCCGCTAGGCGATGGCACAAAACCAAAGCCACTGGTGTACGGAACTTCACCGCGATACGGGTAAACGCCGCCGAAAGCACGAAGATCCATATCAATAAACTGTTTCCACTATTCTACCTAACAACTCCGTTCAGTCGATCGCATACCAACATCGCATAACCTGCGATGTCTCGCCACGAGTCGTCGTAGTCGGCATCTCCATTTACAATCCGTCCAATCTTATGACAAATCATATCTAGAGCTTCTTTCTGATCATCAGCTAACCTTTTATTCTCACACACAAGACCTTTAGCTATTACATCTTTAAGATGCTGAGTAATACGAGCGTGACCAATGAAGCATCCGTAACGGCTCCCACGCTCGCTTAAGACCGAATCGAGATCACTAGGCTGCGTTGAACCAGTAGACGGTTCCATTGTGCTCTCTAAGAAACTTCAGAAGATTATAGGCGTCAGAACGCTCAAGGATTTCAGCTCCGCGCTGACCGTTAAGGATGTAACACACCGAAACCCGGCCAGCCCCTCTAGTTAAAGTCACTCAAGAACAAACATTTCGGTACAGTCTATAAGATCAACCCCGTTCTTACTTAACTCTGGAGCGTACTTATAGTCATTATGCTTCATCAAACAACATGCTTTTGGAATATAATTTCCATTTTTCTTGATCAGGGGGATGCAACGACGATGCTCATAGCCAACAGGAACATCTTCAAAAGCTAAACCCATAGAACTTCTATCTGCGATAGGCCAGTTACGGATGCCTACGCGGGCGTAACTCTTCTCAGGATCGAAGCTGTCAGACCGGATATAAGCCTCACCATCCTTCTGATCTAATATCATCGCTCCATAGTAAGGGTTAGCGGCCTGCACAAACACACTTATCTCATGATCTACCACTAAGATTTTAGGAACAGTGAACCCAACGTCAGACCAGACGTTAGGCGTCTCTCTCAAAAGGGAGTATCGATAGTGATTATCGAAAGGAACGCATAAACCGTTGTACTCTTCGTACCTAATAAATCCAGGCTCAAACCCGGACTTAGCCAAGCGTGGCTTCCAAGCTAACCAGTAATGAAAATTATCTAAGTTGAGAGCCATATCATTCTCTTGATAAATATAATAATCATGCCTTCTATTTAAAATCTCAAGAGCTAGATCCGTTTTATGCGCCCAGGTCAAGTACCAGCCTTCATAGCCAGGGCTAGCGACCTTGACGCTAGTGTTTACATTCTTGAAAATATTTACAGACTTCTCTAGGAACTCCAGGTCACCCTGAGAACCATAATCAATATAGATACAAGCAGTAACTCTGTACGGGAAAGAATCGTATTGCGACAGAGTATTAAGTAACGTAGACAGACGCTCAAGCGGTTTGTGCGCAGTAATAGCGACCCAAATACTCTTCACATCAGTACTCGATGGAGAAGTTGCCACGCCGCTGGAGGAATGTGATCAACCAAGTATATGCGTCCAGTAAGTCATCGTGCGACGTAGCACCAACATTTATTAACTGTTCAAATAGCGCATCAAACTTCCTGTACTTGTTAAACACCACCTTTTTATGCTCAAGGATTCCCAAGGTGCCTCTAAAACGAGACAGCTTGTCGCCCCGGAAGCCTTTAACTTCATGGACATGTAAATTCGTCAACTCTCGCTCGTTAATCAACACCCTCTTGATATCCGCCGCCAAAGACGCCTGATACGCCACGGATTCAACTACCAGCGACACCGTGGAGTACGTAGGGACATACCGATCCTCTTGCTTATAGAGAATGCCCCACTCCAACAACATATCGCAGAGCAGATCGATCTTTTCTAAATTTCCGATACTCCGGCATTGGTGAGCATCGATGATGTAGTACATATCTTTCAGGCGGCCACCCAGAACGAAAGCTGTGTAATCACTCGTTTCGTTCTTACTGGCCGACAGGTCGATGCCTACAGCCAGTGAATCGAACTCTGTAACCACTTCGCCTTTGACCAACAACTCAGGCGAAACAATCAGGTCTGAAGTTAGAACAGGCTGTTGCTGGTACTGGAAGGCAAAAGCTACAGGATCCAGTTCTTTTTGCTGCTGTAAGTAACTAACGGACCACTGCTCAGGCCAGTAACTTACAGCTTCACCGCGATTGTCATAAGTCAAGGCCTCTTGAGTTACCTGCTTCCAGCCTTTTGATTCAACAAACAGAGTTTTGTGGATGTCGAGTGGGTGGAACCGAGTACCCAAGCAAATAGAACGCCCACCTTCGAAGATAATCGGCGCGATCACAGAAGACCAGTTATTATTCATTTCTTCCCTAATAGTAGGGTTTTTGATATCCGTACTAGACTTAATGGGGTCATCTACAATAACAAGGTGAGCACGCTTAGACGTAATAGAACCTCTAAGACCGGCTGCACGAAGAGTAAATTCTTCATCGCCCACGCGGGGGATGCCTGCGTACTCAAAATCAATAGACCAGCCAACGTCCGACTGCATACCAGTCTTCAATCGAACGCGAGGGAAAATCTTCTTGAACTCAGCAGAGTCGATGATCTGCTTGATAATTCGACTTTTGGGTATAGCGGTATTGATGTTATACGAAACGTAAATAATCTGCAGAGGCAGCTTCGCAGACGTGTGCCGTCCTATAGTCCATGCAGTGAACAGGTTTAGTACGGTTGACTTTGCAGAGCCTCTAGGGCTTAGAATGTCAAGATTAGGTCCAGCAATGTCTATAAGATATTTATTAGAATCACCTGTTATCAAGTGCTGATGCCATTCCAGCATGTGCTTGGCTGGCGGTTTATCTAGAACCGTACAGAACGTCTGGAAATCGTTAGCAGCCTTGGTGTAAACAGTATCTACAGCGTTTTCTGTTGTCTCTTGAGCACGAACTGCTTTGATCTGTGCAGCACGACGGTAAGCAAAGGACTCGCGACTCGGCATATCAATATCCTGACAGTGTTGCTATAGTGACCCTACCGAGATTCTACATCTGAATGGCGAAAGTACTTTGGTACGGAGACGCTTGTTCTAACACTGGATTTGGACGAGTAACGCACAGTGTACTAGATCACTTGCATAAACACCATGACGTTACAGTCATGGGAATTAACGCTGTAGGGGATCCTCACGAATACCCCTTTGATATCTACCCTGCTGCCACGGTCAACGCTCCTGACCGTTTTGGTATGCAGCGGCTGCCGGAGATCGTATCCAAAGTCAAACCAGACGTATTTATAGGTCTGAATGACATCTGGGTACTGAATCAGGTGTGGGAGAAAGTCCACTTCCTGAAGGAGCAGCACAAATTTAAGTTTCTGGCTTACTTCCCTACGGATAGCGAAGCGTATCTCCCCGATATGCTGCGCAACATCGAGCACTGGGATCTGGCCACGACGTTCACGATCGGCAGTGCTGAACGCTTACTGAAACACAAGATCCATCCGAAGCGCTTGGCGGTTCTGCCTCACGGTGTAGACAACGGGCGATTCAAACCCATGTCTAAAGACGAGGCACGCGATAGCCTGGGACTCCCGAAAGACAAGTTCATTGTCTTCAATGGCAACCGTAACCAACCCCGCAAACGCATTGATTTAACGATCCAGGCGTTTGCCAAGTTCGCTGTAGATAAACCGGATACGATGCTGTATCTCCACATGGGTCTTAAAGACCTAGGGTGGGACATTATGCCGATCTTCCAACGGGAGATGGAGAAGTACGGCTTAGACCCGTACAACCGCTTGATTCTTACGTCCAACTCAATCTCTTACTTGGACGCTCCGCCAGACGAACTTCTTAACCGCATCTATAACGCCACGGACGTTGGCCTGAATACAGCAGACGGCGAAGGCTGGGGCTTAGTTAGCTTCGAGCACGCAAGCTGCAAACGTCCTCAGATTGTACCTAATCACACTGTATGCAAAGACATTTGGGAAGGGGCGGGTATGCTCGCAGACATCGCAACTTGGGTCACCGATAAAGATCTCGGTGTTGTTAGGGGTCTAGTCGATACCGACTCAGTGTGCAGCCAGTTAAATGAGCTTTACGAAAATGTAAGTACTTACATGGAAGTTGCAGACGCCTGCTACGCCTTGACTCAGCGTCGGGAATACAGATGGGAACACATCGCTGATGGTTTCTCTCAAGCAATCACTGATCTCCTCGCCTGATTATGCAATCGACTAACCGCTTCTTCCACGCATACTCCGGCGTGGCTCAACTGATCCGCAAAGAAGAGAAGGGTATCCCTAACGTCTACCAACAGGCCGAAGCGCTTGGCGGCAAGTTCACCAGGATCACACACGGTCTACCGGACAAGGCAGTTGCCAATTTCAGCCCTAGCATTATCAAGCACGGCGACAGAACCCTGATCGCCTGGCGCTGTCAGCCCGAACCTTTCTGCTTCCGGCACGACAGTAATTACTTCTACATGAACGAAACTCCTACGGAGGTGTACATCGGTGAACTCGCTGACGACAGTACAATCCTGGGTGCGAAAAAGATTAGATCAAAGCCGCACAGGCTTAGCTACGAAGATCCACGGCTGTTTCACGGACCTGACGGTGAACTATATGTTCAGTTTGTTGGGTCTACATACGCCAGCAAGTACAACAAAAAAGACAAAAAACTATTCGATCAACCGAAAGTAATCGTCTGCTACTTAAACAAAGAAGGGGAAGCTTTATACCCAGCGATCCCGCCTATTGGTGAGAACAAAGTCATAGGAAAACCCGAGAAAAACTGGTGTTTCTTCTCCCATGACGATCAACTTAAGTGCCTCTACTCCACAAGGCCTTTGAAGATCGAGTGTGAGCGAGGTGACAACGTTGAAATAGATACCAGTCCGCTAGAGGCAGCTACAGGCGGTAGCGCAACCTTCAACTCACTGCCGCCAATCAACCTCGGTTACGGCTATCTGATCTTCTACCACTGGAAGCACATGGCCAAGGATGAAGCAGGGTTTACATACCTGCTGTATCACCTCGGAGCTTACATTATCGATAAGGAGTTTAAAGAAGTCTTGTACGTAGACGAGAAGCCCCTTTTCAGTGGCTCTCTGAATGACAGGCTTATTTCATGGACAGACGCCAACGCTAACGTTGTGTCGTTTCAACCAGCAGTGGTTCTGCCTTTTGGTGCCTACATCGAAGACACACAGCTGGTTATGTCATTGGGTGTTAACGATGCTTTCATGGGGGTCTTCCGATGCCCGCTCGAAAGTATCATGAAGCGTATGAAGAGAGTTAATTAACTCTTCTCTTCTCGCTCAACCACGGACCAGACCAGAAGCGCAGCATCCTCAAGCAGAGCTTGAATCGTCGGCTGTGAGTCAAAGGTCTGGTTCAATTCCCTGAGGCAGCGATCGGCACCGGCAAGTAACAAGCCACGCCGATCCATGCCATCAGTAATGGCTCGAACAGATTGGATGTGCGAGCGGAGTTCTTTCTGAAGCGCTGAGATCTTAGTGGCCGCCGTGGCATGATCCAACATGCCTGTAGTCGTCATGTCTCTAACGTTTCTAATATCCATCTGCAGCTCATCAATCTCGATGAGCAGGACTTTACGCAAATCGACCTTAGGGTACTTCTCCTGCACCCAAGCAGTAAGGTCGCTGATACTACCGTCATAGCTAGGCTTCAAAAACCTAGCGTATAGGTAGGCCTCTACGTCGCTGGCAGCATTTTTAGCGTAAAATAAGAACGCATCTTTGTTAGACTTATCTAAAGAGTCTAACCAAGCAGCAACAGTCTGAGAGTTACCAATAGATGAAGTAATCATCTGAAAGCATTCGTCAAAGCAGCTCCACGGGCGTCTCTTCTATTAGCTAAGAAGAAGTCCTGTTGTTGTTTATTTAAAGCAGCCTGGGCTTTAGTTTGAGTATCTATTAGAGACATTTTAGCTTGCGCGTCTGCAGTCAATCCGTAAGCGTTATTTATAGCACTTTGCTTAGAAAAGCCCATATTACTTATAGCGTCAGCTGCTTTAGCATACATACCTGTGATTCCTTGCTGAGCAAGACTAACCTTATTAAAGGTGTCTGCTACTTTACCTTTTGTTATATCGCCAAAAGTATTTGGGACATTAAAAGAACTAGCTATATTAGCTAAATTTGAAGAACCTAAAGTGTCTATGTACTGCTGACCTAGAGTACCGGCAATACCAGCATGTAAAGCAGTTTGAGTATTTCTCTGATTTAATGCAGAAGCCAGGAACATGTTTTGAGCAGTAGCAGCGAGGCTAGGACCAGTCCCCAAAGCTCCCGCATATATACCACCAACATTTCCATATAAACTAGCAGCAGTATTTAGAGGTGTCTGAGCAATACTAGCTAGCGCTAATTGACCGTAAAGTTTACTAGGGTCTGTAACTGTCTGCTGAGGGCCTCCACCAAACAAATTAGAGATGGCACCTATGGCTGCGGAGCCACCCCCAAGCAAAGAGCCGGCAGCTGTAAGAGTGGCGGGATCTAAGACCATTAGCCTAAAGTAGTGCGAGGGGTAGGAAGGGAGATGTTGTAAGGGCCAACGGTACCAGCAAGACTGGCAGAGTTAGCGTTCAGTGCTTGCAACAACTGAGCACTAGGTCTAGATAAATCAGTTATAGCAAGGCCCACGGCTGCCATGGCGTTCTGTCTAGCCACCTCAATCGCTTTCTGCTTATCCAAGTAAGCTTGCTGAACCTTAGCTTCAGTCAGCTGTTGGATATCACCTCTACGAGCGGCGGCGAGAATCTCAAGCTCCTTTAGAGCATACATTCTCTGTGCGGCCGCTTGAGGCCCGAGAGCCTCTAGAGACCCTCTGAGAACGTCGAGAGGATTTGTAACGCTGGGATCTACTTTATACTCAGGTCGCTCACCAGAAGAAGGAACAGAAGAAGCAGGCTGCTCAGGTAAGTCAGCTCCCGTAGCGGGCCTACGAGCGGTCTCACCAGCGGAAGCAGCTGCACCAGCGCCCGGACCTGTATAGGGGTTTTCCTGATCGTCTTGAGCTGAGGCGGTTGCAGGAACAGTCCATTGCCCTTTAGATGCGTCCCAAGTAGCAGTCTTACCTCCTAAAGTTGCTTGCTGCCCCTGAGCCCTCCACGCGGCGGCTTTAGCTTCCTCTCCAGGTAATAACCTACCCTGAGCATCACGGCGCCCAGTGTCAGGCTCGTATTTCTGAGTATAAGGATTTAATTTATAAGGCTTACCATCACGTACGGTAGTGGGAGGTAAATCTTGCTGAGGGACCATCCTAGCGAATCTAAGAAACCTTCCAAGATTCTCTGCGCCTTTTTTCCAAGTCTCTGCCTTGAATAAAGGACCATTCTCAAGCGCATCTAAAGCGTACGTAGGACTTACCGGCCCCAAAGGATTTTCCTTGAGGTAGTCAGAAAGCCACGAGGCGGGATCTGTTAGGGGATTATTAGTATTCGACATGGCGCTTACGAGACCGTGGGAAGGAGGGCCAGAGAGGAAGCAGCACTAGAGCTAGGCACAGAACCCAACAGGTTAGTAATAGTGCTATCCAAAAGACCCTTTGCTGTATCGTAAGCACTAAGAGTTTTCTGGCTAGCCACATTGGCTAAACCTACTTCCCTTTGTTTAGCGATCTCACGTTCTTTTATAATGTTTTCTCTTGCTACGTCAGCTCTACTTATAATATTCTGAATAGCTACATCGTAATCTCTTTTTGCTTGTATCTCTTTAATCTTCCGATCATTAAGAGCATATGCCTCACGCTGACGCATAGCCTCTATTCTTGCTTGATAATCATTAGGACTTTCGATCTCATAGGGTGGTTTATACTGTCCTAAAGTAAACAGATTTGCCAAGAATCTATTAAAAGCTTCTTGACCAGCAAAGCGTTGATACTCTCTTAGATCTGTAAAAGGAATCCAATAAGGGTTACTAGGAGCCCTGTCTCCTACTGTTGGACCTCTTAAATAGTCTAAGATAGCCTGTCCGCCTAAAGCACTACCACCGCCGAGAAGAGATGCTATAAGTTGGCGGTTAGTCCCAGGGGGCGCAAGACGCGAAGGTTGGGAAACAGGATCAGGTGACGCTCCCTGAACTAGGCTCGAAGCTACAGCCAGAGCCTGAGGGGACAGGCCTCTAAGAGCTTGTAAGACAGCAGGAACCTGAGACGCAGGTATAGCCGTACCGGCACCAGCAGCACCGGCAGCAATAGGAGCAGCAATAGGAGCAGCCATCAATACACCTGTGGACGGTCGTAAGAAGTTCCGCTACCCGGATTTCTTTTCTTTCTGAAGTCTAGCTGACTTTCATCAGACGTAGCTACCACGCCGTTAGCTTTTTGCTCCTCTGATGGATAAGCAGAAGTCTGAGGAAAGTTGGACTCTATATAAGAGTCTAGGAAAGATGTAGGATCTAAATCATCCGCATCGTTCCTAGCATCTCTGTCTAAAAGTTGCTGTCTGCGGTTCATCTCAGCTCAGTTGTTGGAAACTAACGGAAGGAGGAATTTGACTGTTAGAAGGGGCGTTTAACACAGAGTAATGCCCGCCATAGTTAGGAATATCGTACTCAATAGGAGCTTGTTGACTTAAATAATCACCAGAAGCTTCAGACTCCATTTGATCACCTAATAGCATATCTAAAAGCATTTCAACTAACTGAGGATTTTCTAGAAGAACCTCAGCTATAGCCTGAGCCTGCGCCATATCCTCAGAATCTGTGACGCCAGCCCGCATACGCTGCTCAAGCTGAGCCTTGAGCTCAGGCTGAGCCGTAGAAGGGGGAGCATTCAGTGAGCGAGTAGCACTTAAGGTCCGAACTGAGGGGTCTTCGAAACCAGGAGAAGGTGCCATACCACGCCCGAATTCTCTCAGAACACGAGCAACAATAGGGGCAGCAGCTGCCCGCTCAGCGACAGTACGAGGAACCGGAAGACCCGTAATACGGGCAGTTAGCTCATAATCTGCGGGACTAAACACCGGAACATACCGCCATCTGTGATTCCATATTAGACGAGATTCGCAATATATCGCCAGGCCCAACATCTAAAACTAAACAAATCCTTTCTAAAACGTCAGGAGAAGGTATGTAATCAGAATCACTATAGATACGCCGAGTAGTCGTAGGCGAGAGATTAGCAACTTTACTAAGTTTAAACGACGAGATGTTGCGGCTATCGAGAACACCGCGCAGCGAGTTAACTAACCGCTTCTTAGAAGGATAGGAAGAGTAAAAAGGCACCACCTTGAGACTCGCTAGTTTAATTTACCAATGGATGCTTCAAAAACCCAGGTTTTTAGTGCGTACGAAGTGGAGATCGTACGTCGTGTAATCAATAGGTATGCTGGGGTTATTGAATGGAGTCTTGTACACCTCCCCTTCTACGTGAGCCTGCCACGCTGGATTCCACTTCGAATGCAGGTACTGCTTGTTCAGTTCATGGGCGAAATTGATTTTTTGGGCCAATTCTGGCTCGGAGCGCCAGGTCTGTGACCCGTCCGCGTAATCCCCGGAGGTCTCCCCATGGAAATAAGGAACGCCAACAGACATACAACGCTTTAACTCCTGATGCTTAAAACGCATCCCATAGTCCATATCCTCACAGTACGCTGGAGCTAAGTTCTCATCAAATAAACCAAATTTCTGCACCACCCAGTCCTTCAGCAGGAACACATCCCAGCTTCCATTCTCCCCATGGACTATACCTGTTTCTGCATCCCCTGCGTGGTTTACCATGCGCTCTAGGAACCCAGGTGTGAACATGATGTCATGGTTCACGATAACCCAGTAAGGGCTCATCATAAAGCATTTGACGATTAAATTCCAGTAGCCACTGCAACCAATATTCTGCGGCAAGTGGCAAACTTTAACCTGTTTAACGTACTTATGCGGTACTTTAGTCAGCAGGTCTAACTCCTCAGTAATCTGGTCCCTACCATTATTATTAAATACTACAAACGTATCTACAGGATAATCAATACTATAAAACAGTCTGTAAACCCAATGAGGTGCATTAACAACCCCAGTACCGATAACAGGTATTGACATACGAACCGAGTGTCAGAAACTCGCTTAAAAACTGATACCATAGTAACACTCATTTCAAGTGAGGGTGCATAGCCAATGACAACTTTCCTTTGGGGGCCACAGGAGCCCCTGATCCAGAAGATCCCCGGTCCCGCGTTTCTGATGCACGATGACGATTCGGGCCGTTGTCAGATGTTCAAAGTCGGCATCCCCGAACTTGCCTTAGTTGAATTTGCCAGAAAGATAAGACGCCCGGATTCCGTATTTATCGACGGCGGTGCCCACATGGGTGTGTACTCGATCCTGCTAGCAGACAGATTCAAGGAAGTACACGCCTTTGAACCGCAGCGCCGCACATACAACCAACTGTGTGGCAACATCTTCATCAACGAAAAGAACAATATCTACACGCACAACGTAGCCCTCACTAACTTAGCTAACGCCAATACGACCAAGACCTTATCCATCGTGTCCGACGATGGTGGCGGATCTACCCTTCAAAAAACGACAGAGCACGTTCAAGCCACGGAGCTCGTCAAGACAGCAACGATCGACAGCCTTCACTTAGACAGCGTGGGGTTGATCAAGCTGGACGTTGAGGGCAACGAATACGAAGCCATCGAAGGCGCCCAGCACACGATCAAACGATGCAACTACCCGCCAATTCTCTTCGAAGCAAACGGGCACTCGTGGTACAACTACACAAACGAGAAATTATTCCAACTTCTACGAAACATGAATTATCAAATCATGAAGACTCGTCCTTTTGAGAACATGTATGTAGCTCGACAAGGTACGGATCTATTAGCGTAAAGTCTACGCCACACTCGCGGAACATATCCTTAGACAGGTTGAAGCTGTCCGCCCAACGATCGGGGATAGGCAGGTTTGGCGCCACCACTCGCTGAAAACCTGCCTGGAGCAGCAATGTGCAGCACGAGTTGCAGGGGGAAAACGGCCAAACGTAAATAGTTGAATTCTTCAAAGACACGCCATTACAGGCGGCTTGAGCGACGATGTTCGCCTCAGCATGGACAGTGCGCAGCAGCTTCTCAGAACGATTGTGGAGCCGCGTGGGGAAGTCACTCAACCCCTGGGGAAAGCCGTTGTAGCCGGTAGCCAGGACTCGGCGCTCACGAACTGCCACGGCGCCAACTTGGGTTGACGGATCCTTGCTCCACGAAGAGATGTGCCTAGCCATGGCGAGGAACCGAGCGTCCCACCTGTATACGTCTCTCATGAAATAATATGAGTAGAATTGAGAATAATACGACAGGTTCCGCCGGGCATGGACCCTAAAGTTAAAGGCGCTCTTAGATTCGTAAACCAACAAATCGGCCTTGGGCAGCCTACACACAGGAACCCCTTAGTCCAAGGCGCAATGAGAGCTGTAAAGTATGTAAATCCGTATTCAGTTAGAAATCAACTGGAAGACACAGCGTACAGATTGGCGGGCCAAGTTTTTGGTGAAGAGTCTCCGGTCGTGAAACTTATTGGCAACTACGCTTGGGGGCCTCACGTAGGGACAGTACTAACAGTAATGGACCCCTTACCAGCAGGTCCAACTGACGAAGAAGAACGCAGAAGAATAGAAGAATACAATCGACAGTACCCTAACCGCTAAACAAGTTCTGTATAACAGAAACACTCTTTAGCAAAATCTCCACCAGCCTCAGGGAATCCCATAGTGCAGCCCTGAGTCGCACTCATGTGAATACAGTAATCACACGAATCACGAGGATTTGCACCGGCCACGCCGGATCCAGACTCCTCACCAAAACACGAACGGATACGGTCTAAGGTTTCAGCAGCTTTCCTGAGCTTCTCAAAGTACTCAGACGAGAGCTCGTAAGTAGTAAACCTGTAGTCACACGAACGGCATATCTTACGTCGCCGAACGTGATCCTTCATTTTGTGGCTTTCCCCATAGCGGATATTACGCTCTCCGCACTTGGGACAAGTAGGTAAGTTGTTTGCCATGATGTTGATGTGTATACCCGAGATGGGATTCGAACCCACCCTGTAACGATTTTAAGTCGTTTGCCTCTTCCGCTGGGCTACTCGGGCGTGGTGCGCGTCGAGGGAATCGAACCCACCTCAGGCGAATTATGAGTTCGCTGCATTCACCAGATTGCTAGACGCGCATGGCAGAATCATAACGTCTGCCGGGTTGCATGAAGGCTGTGTAACGGAAAGCGACTTATACGCCTAACTTCCCACAGCCGTCCATGAACTTCTGCACATGCCTAGACCGATCAGTCTTACGCTTAGAACTATTCTTCCGGTTAGCTACATTTTTTACATGTTCCCCAAGCACCTTTTCAACCGCCAAAATACCGCTACTTAAATATCCAAACGACCGAACGCTAGTCACCGTAGCGTCTGGTGCTTGGCATACATCACAGTAACCCGTATGGTACGTGGCGTACAAAGGGAAACAGTTAGAGCTCCCATATGTAGCGCCGCAGTGACCGCACACGAAATCTGCGTTATTTAAATCCCTCAAAAGCTCCTTGTAGGATTCCGTTACAAAGTCATCGTCAAGGTCGGGATCTAGGTCAGACAGAGGCAGGCGGAGTTGTGAGTTGGATACCACGGTTTTGATGAGCGACTTTGATGTTCGCCCTACACGCACAGGTGTAGCTGCAATAAGGACCAGCCTTATCAGGCTTGGCCTTCACGGATTTTAGCCAGTCCCTCAATCTGGAACCACGCAGTTCAAACTCTTTGCCGCATTGCGGACAATCTTGCACCATTCGCGACGTGCGACTAACCATAGACCGTGGGACTACAGAGGGTTAAGCCGACTAACGGATTTGAACCGATGGCCTTCGCTTTACAAAAGCGCTGCTCTACCACTGAGCTAAGCCGGCGTTGCGCACCAGAATAACCCACGAAGCGCTTGAACGACGTAGTTAGTTAAAGAAACATGTACATATCTCAAACCACTAGACTAAAAAATATAGCTAGCCGGATATGTCTAACTTCTTTAAAGGCCTCAAGCTAGCCGGTTCACACACCTGGAACACAGTCCAGCCGTTCAATAATGTAACTACACCACTAAGAAAACTCGTTGGAAATTTTACAAGACTCTGGACCATAGAAACACGGGGTATGGTCTTACAGAATTCAACCTGGGGCTCGAACACACCAGGACTTGTAAGAGTCCAAGACGTACCGTGGAAAAAAGACGGCAGCCTAAACGAACGTTATTACAACCGCTTAGAGAACGTAGTACGTAAGGCAGAACGTAGGGATGTAGTTACAGGCGTTATACTCTTCGACCACGCCTTCAACGCATACTTCCCTCGTGGTTGGAAATTCCACCCCCTCAATGGCCTAGGACCCAAAGACGCGACTGAGATCCACACTAGAGGCCGGTGGAACAAGTACCAACGCGCCCATGTAAAAGAAGTAGTTAAGCGCCTAGAGGACTACGACAACGTAATCTACGAAGTAGGTAACGAACTACATGGTAATTCCGTCTCTTGGTTCCAAAAAAAAGTAGTCACATGGGTCAAGAAGTGGACCGATAAACCAGTTGGCGTTAGCTACGCATCTGGAATTAGACCCAGCAGAGGGCGTAGCCAAGACTGGATCACAAGGACAGGTGCTGATTGGGCCGCCCCATCAGGCGGGGAAAGAGTCTCAGGCTTCAAGGGACATTACGTTTTTGATACTGACCACGCCTCTGCCCTGCGTCCGAACGTATCTGGATTGCGTAGCGCATGGCAAAGAGGAGACTCCCTCTGGTTAATGGATGGACTTGACGGCAACATCCTTAGAAACCAGGGGAGTCTCGCTGCCGATCGGAACTTTATATCGGCAAGTATTGGCTAATTTGAAGTACCAGACAATACTTCATCACCTGATATGGAAGCTACTAGAGCTAACATAGCCTCCCATTCACCCCAGGTGATGGATATGCGCTGCTCTGCTCTAGCGCTACTTATATGGATATCAACCCCTTCGCCGTTATGCCATTCAATAACTTCCAAGAAGTCACTTTCTTTGGCAAACCAGTCATACTCTTTTAGAGCACTAAAGCAGGCTTTGAGGTTGTAGGACTTGATCATCTTCAAATTTGAATGAAATTAGGAGTTAGTTAGCCCTTACCACGGTCGAGAAGGCGTAAGCGTCAGGCACATCCGCAGTAGAGACCTTCCATGTGCGGTGATGCGAAGTAGGTTTTTCTACTGTTATGTAGCCACGCTCCTCCAAGTACAGGATGGCTCGGACATAATCCTTGGTCTGTGAGTTTACGCGAGGTGGAATGATGCACTCCTTACCTGGGTTCTTACTCTCAAATTGAATAATGTACCTAAGAAGGTTGCGCTCGATTGGAGTGAGGGATCTGCGGCGACCAGTCGGCATATTTATGTCTTGTTAGAAACGTTTCCCCATCCGTCGGCCCTTCGGACTCCGGCTGAGCGAGAAATGCGCGGGCTTCCTGGGCCAACGCATGTGTCTCTCGGCGGTCATCCATCAGGAGCTGTTTGTAGTGATCTAGCTCATCAGCCAAGCGCTGGATCAGGTTGCGGGCAGTCAGATCAGACATCAAGATACTCCAGACCGTTAACCGCTCTGGCTACCACGACCTGCTCAAATACTTCACCCAAGCAAGAACACCCGCCAGAGTACTCATCAATACCATCGGGACCATCCCATATCCTCCATGAATAAACTTCCAACCTAGGATCGTAGTTAACTTCTAGTTTCATTGATTAAAACGAGTCAAATAGATAGTCATGAGTGCGAGGCCTACTAGCCACGAGATCGTTACCAGGACGATTGGCGGAAGTTCTTTCACAACAAAAGATCGATCAGAAGTTAAGCAGCTCCAAAAGACCCTGTTACTATAGAAACACAACTAGAAAAGTCATGCAAGGCACCTTAGACACTAAATACACCGTAACACATGCATGGTACGAAATGCTAACAGGTGGGTATCAGAGGATTTTACAGGAGCCAAAGGCGCAGAAGCTGCACTTTGACCCTAGCGAAAAGCGAACCATCGTTGAAATCGGTGTTTACGAAGGCGCATCATCGTGTTGGTGGTCCGATAACCTGCTCGAACACCCCGATAGCCTGCTTTACAGCATCGATCCCTTCCTTGGAAACGTCGAATACCAGCAGGAACGAGAAAATTTCCCCACGCTGGGTCAAATCGAGCACATCGCGAAGTCCAATATCGCCAAGAGCAAGCATCCTGGCAAAGTTACAGTTTTGAAAGGCGCCTCTTGGGACGAATTTCCCGACCTTTCCAGCGAGATCAAGGGAATGGGGCGCGAAATTGACATCCTTTACATCGATGGCGAGCACACATCAGAAGCAGTGTGCCGCGATATCGCCTTATACGTCCCACTTGTCCGGCGTGGTGGCGCTGTAATCATTGATGATTATGGCCACGAGGACGTTCGACGTGGTGTAGACGGCGCTTTGGCCGCCCTAAACTGCATGGAAAACGCTTTTTATACAGGCTGGCAGCTTTGGTGCGTTAAGAATTAAAGTTCGCCCCTATTGATTACGTAACCCTCGGGAGAGTTTTTGATCTCATACGGTGCAGGAGTGTACGGCAGAAGATACAGTAACGCTCTAGCAGCGGATGTCGCAGGAGTGTTGAAGTTACTTTGCCGTTTCTCGTTATAAGAAGTTTCCCCTACTCTACGCTTGTCGAGGTAGCCAGATTTATTATCAAAGATACCTCGTATCTCCTCCAAAGCCTTATCAGGCCTAAATGTACCTTTAACAAGCTCAGGATCTTCGCCAGCATTTACCATATCGTACGGTGCATCAGATATAACTACTTTATTAGGTGTAACTTTATCAACATTATAACTTCCTAACGAAAGGGAAGCGGCTTGCTCTTTACCTCCATACGGAGTGACTGGCCCAGTAGTTATAACACCGGGACCGGCATAACTACCTTCGGTCTGATTTAATTGGTTGAGAAATAACTCTGGATTAAATCCTGCCGCCTCCATTTCTTTGCGGATATTTAAAGGAATAGAAACCCTAGGTGCTGGAGAAACTTCAGCAGCCCGCAATAAAGACTTTTCTGTATTTTTATCTAATTTAAGATTAGCTCCGCCCACGGGGGTTACATAGCGTATAAATAAATTTGCAGGTGCAGGAAGTACATTCAAAGCAGAACCAGCCATGCGCTGCAGCGTGGGCGCCACCGGAACTCCACCACCAGGCAACAATCCGCCCAAGGCTCTATCCGCACTCAGAAGAGTGCTTCTAACCCGATCCCCGGCCATTCGAAAGAAATCCATTAAGCAGTATTCTTCACTCGACAGGATCAGGGGGCCAGGAACCTCCCCCAATATATTCGTCCATCATATCGTACACATACTCGTTAGCTGTGTGATTTCTTACACCAAGTTTACGTAACTCTCTACGAACATCACTGTAATTTATGGAACCTACAGGACGCACAATCCAAGAGGGATAAATACGTTGAGCAGTATCCCCCATATCTTGTCCTAGGCCAATATATTCATCTAGGAATTTATTAGCATTCATCTGCGCCTTTCGCATAGGAGGCAAAGCAGGCTGCATCTTCTCTTGCATGTCAGACTGAGCCAAAGGCAGCCTCACGCCACCGGATCTTCTACGAATATCAGTGGGTACGTCACGGATCAACCTTCTAAATGCCGGATCGGGATCTTCCGTAGGAAGAACAGGCTCTCTGCGGCTAGGCACTACCCCAGGAATAGCAAAGCTGGGGTCAGCAGCCATCAACTCGCCGATAGATCCGTAGTACATCAGTAACCGCCTCAATACCTACTATTCTACCTACTGATACTTATTAATGATGTCTTGTAACTTAAAATCTATGATCTGTCTAGCACGATTCCTTATTGAATCCTCAGCAGACCTGTACTCAGGATCTAAAGCCAGATTTAACATACCTCTAGACACCTCAGAAGAAGGATTATAAACAGAGTAAGCAACAGCACTGTCTTCAGGTGTTTGCATTAAAGTCGGTCTAAATTGGCTATACATAGGCGCCCCTAAATAACGTCCTACATTTTGCATTGCTGCGGAGTCTAACCCAATCTCCACCTTACTAGCAGGGTATCCTCTAAACATATAGTCTTTAACATAACTCCCAGGATTTACACCTATTTTTTCTAAATAGTCAGCAGCGCCTCTATTAGCTTCAGCTTCCGCTTTTGTACTGTCTATGAAGCCGCGCATGTAGTCGCTTAAAAAAGCTTTAGGTGATTTATTTAGGTCAGAATAAGAATCTTTTAAATAGTTGGAATACTGCTCACCTAAGAACTTATTCGTTAAACTAGGGTCTATATCAGGATCATGTGAATGCCGAGCTTCATGTGCGGTTAAAAATAGATCTACTTCGTCGTCCGGTTTTACATACACACCACGCTCCTTAGGATTGGAGTGTCCAAGATTAGGATTAGAAGCAGTGTAAAATCCACCTAGTTCAGGGCTAGTCTCCATGTCATACTTACTCATAGGCAGTATCTTTAAATCTAAACCAGAAGATTTCTTATACTCGTTTATAAGTTTCTGTGCTGCTGCCGAAGGCACAAACCGTAACGAGCCTTCTCCTTTTTCTGGGCTTTCACTTTCAAAGTATCCAGCAGAAATAAAGGGTACAGTATCTTGATCTTGATTATTAAGAGGATACAGTCTTAAACCAAGCTTATGAGGTAAATCATAGTTGTAAATCGGACCTAAAGGACTCGTAAGATACGACATAAAAATCAAGCCTACCCTAAAAGTAGTCTACATCTTTTAGTTAACGGATCTAAAACCGCCATGCGTTAGACTGACTTGACGCGATCGACTCAATGATCAACCTGGCTCGCATCCACGCCTATCGCAGTGGCATCTTCCAGTTGTTCGACGTACCTAAGAAAGAGTGCGAAAAACGAAAGAAGCACCTCATCTCAGAGGGCTACGTAATCACTCATGTTGAGTACGTGTAGTCTCATCAGACCAACAGGCTGGGTTTTCGACGCAGTACTGCCGAAACTCAGCCTTAGTTTCAGTCCAGCTCTCAGCAGACGGTGTTCTCCCCATGTGCAACGAAGCCTGGGGAATATTCCACCGCGCTGTAAAAAGCATGTGCATGGCGTGGTCGAACGCTTCAGTAGTTTCTTTAGACATACGATCAATAACCCCTTAGCAACTCACTGATGCCAAGATCAAGCTTCTCAAGGTTAAAACGCTCTGCAGCTAAGCGAATACGGCGTTGAATTTCGTTCTCGTTCTGACGACGTTGCATCTCAGCTCGCTGCGCTTGATTCAACGGACGGATTTGTGGCGTCACGACCGGCGTAGTGCGTTGAGGTGAGGCCACGCCGGTTCTGGGTTCAGTGCCAATAGCCTGCCGAAGCTTGGGAACAATACCCTCACCAGTCTGCTGAAGAGCAACTGCGTTCACCGCTTTCGCAACATTAGTGCCAACTAAGCCAGCGCCGATGCCAGGAGCGAAAGGAGCAGCGGCCGGCGTGGCTAGAACAGCAGCTGCAGCAGCACCAGTAGGTAAGCTCTGCACAAACTCACGCCCCATCTGAGCACCCATAGCCGGCAACCCTTCTCGATACCCGGTACGAACGGCTTCTTCTGAAGGAAACAAGTCAGCAGCGCCAGGGAGTAATGCAGCCGGAGTCCTCTTGATACCTGTAGCTAACTCTCTAGCGCCAGCCACGGCGGCACTAACGGGGTCAAACGAGTAGTAAGCTTTAGACGTAAGAGGTAAACGATTTTGAGTTACTTCAATATCCCCAGCATCACTTATAGATAGCCTCCCTGCAAGAGCCGGCTCAGGTGGAGATAACTGCAGAGGAACCACCTTACCTTGAGAATCTATGTAAGCATATTGGTTACCGCTAGTAACGGGACCGAAACCAGCGGCTTGATAAGCTAGGCCACGCACGTTGGGAAGGCTTTGGCCAGCCTCAACGAACGGCTTAAGTTTTCTAACTGTTGAGCTTGTATCCTCAGTCTCACCAGACCTAAGTTTTTGCTCATAGATATCTCTGGAGCCTAAGGGTGAGTTGCCAACTAAAGTTCCAGGGGGTAAACCTTCTAATGCTGTAGATGCAGCGAATCTACCGAAAGCATCAGAAACAGCAGAAGGTAATTCTTTCGGTTCGTAACTGTAGTAACTATTAGGGCTCTTTGTCGTAAAAGAAACTGAAGTAGTACCTAACACGGGGTTATCTGCAAGAAACTTCAAAGCATTTATAGACATAGTGCTAGGTAACGAACCGACACCCGCAGAGGGTTCGAATCTAGGCCTACCTGTACTTACCTTTATACCGTATTGTCCTTCCTCACCCGGCCCAGGTGTAGATACTGAATCTGTATCTGGATCATAATTTAACTCTAGTTGTCTAGAAACTAAAGGAGCATCGAAATAATCAGGATAAGCTAAACGTAGGTCACCTGTAGGAACACCTGCTAGAGAAGACGATACTGCTCTAGATCTATTTTTTATGCTGTCAATGAGACTTGAAACCTCTGGATCAAGATTGCTGCCGTAAGTAGATACATACCTTCCTCCACCCACAACGGGTCTGGACATAGATACAGCTGGGGTAGAGGCTGCCCTTAACTGATCACCTTTCTGGACAGCATCTAAAACTTGTAAAGCAGTCTTTTGGCTAGAAGTATTTCCACTCGTAAAAATATTCTCTACATTTTTAACAAAGTCAACGGCTTTACGGAACTCATCTGGATCAGCAGACTTCTCTGAGAGTATTTGATCATAAATAGCTTTTCTCGACTCTGGGAGAGTTATTAACTGTTCAGTGTCAACATAAGGAGCATACCTCTTCGAATCACTACTTTTGACAGGTTTACGTTTAGTATCCTTTAGGGGATTATCTAAAAGATTAGACACTTCAGGGTATCTAGACAATATTGATTTAACTGCATTTATACGGTCAGCAGCAATCTGTTCATTTAGACCGGGTATAGGTCTCATTCCCTGGCTAGGCTCAACAGCCTCAGTAGGCCTAGTGACCTGCCCAACGTTCCGGTCTCTAATAGGCCCAGCTTCAGGCTGACTTCTAATTAAATTAAAATAATCAGAACGCTCTCGTATATTAGAACGCTCTAGATCTCTTTCAGCATAATAGCTACGATAAGCGTTCCTAGCAGCTCTCTCTGTCTCGTAATCTCCTAAAGCCTGTTCAACTTGAGGTAATACACTAGACCTCAGGGCAGCTCTAGCAAGATTATTAGGATTATTACGACCACCAACGTAAGAAGCTAAATCTCTTTGGACAGACTGAAGTCTATTCCTAGCACTCGTCAACTCTTGTAAAGTATTTATAGAAGTAGGTAAGGAATCTACACTAGACCTAATAGAATCTAATACTCTAGTAGTATTATATGTATCTATAGGAATATTAAGCTGTCTATTAGTACCGTAATCTTCAGTAGAGTCCGCAGTATCAGTAAGATTAGACTCATAGAACCTATTTAACCTATCTCTAGTCTGCTCTAAACCCTCCGTATACTCTCTTAAATTAGCTGCAACAGACTCAAGGTTTTGTATTTCGTTTAAAGCGTTAGCAGCATTCTCATAAGTAGTATATAGAGGAACTGTAGGGCCACCCGTGGCAGCTCTATTCACAGCATCAGCAATATCATACGCAGACTGACTGGAATTATTTTCTAATAAATCAGAATTTCCAATAAAACGTAAATCACTAAGACTCCTTAAATCGCTCTCACTAAACACCCCGGCTCTAATGGCCCGTAAAAACCGATCAGCAGCATCAGTACCACTCAGGTCTATAGTCTGGTTGGTAAAGAACTCGCGTGCTTTAGGGTTTTCATTTATAAAGTTATAAACTTCATACTCCTCAAGATCAGGGTTAACGCTTATGGAATCAGTAACGGGTATAGCATCGTCAAAATCAGGAGCCCATAACTGACCTCTACCCCTTTCTATGTCAGAATCAGTGATATCATAATAAGGGTCGAACTCTGGATCATTTGCATACCCTTCTTCTTCTAAAATTTCACGAACATAGTCATCAAGAAACCCACTATCGCGAGCTTGTTCAAACAGATATTGTCTAGCTCGATCTAAATTGTACGACTGACTTCCACCTCTGGTATAAGCGTTATACTCAGATATAGCTTTCCTTAAATCTTCTGTATTAAACTGACGAGGCACGGCCCTTAGTCATCTTTATCAATTATAGCGATGGATCAGACGGCGACCCCTCAAGGCAGAACGACGTGGTACACTACATGAGTGCTATGAACTTCAAATGGCTAACAGCATGATGACGATTGAAATCTACCGCCACGCGGGGACGTGGTGTTTTACGGACGAGGCTAGAGGTTTACTGCACGAGCCTTTTGTCTTAGGTATACCAAATATAATCGATAACATAATAAAAGATAACGAAAAAGAAAAACATACAATAACTTTCAGCTCTCAGAGGTTCCCTCTCTGCTGTATGAACATGAAAAAAGTGTACGAGGAGTACGGGGGAGCGTGGTATGAACTTGAGTCAGCCCTGGACATGACTTCAAAGAAGAAAGGTTGGCTTTGCCCCGCCACGCTGAAGTTCTTCTCAGACTTCCCAGACAACATTTACTTCGATATAGCCTAAATCCAACGAAAATGGCCGCCCGAGTGGGCGGTTTTTTTGTGTCTAGAGCGCCCACGGCTGGATTCGAACCAGCGACCGACCGCTTAGAAGGCGGTTGCTCTAATCCGCTGAGCTACGTGGGCTTGAAAACCGGGCTCAGTCTACCAAATTTCGCCGCGTAGCCTCGATTTCTTTACGAATATTGGCTGCCATGAACATATTTCCTGCTTTTTCAGCGATTTTCAGCGCTTTTTGGAGCTTAGCGAGCCTGTCAGTTTCGGATTCCATGGTCTCAAGGAGCCTGAATAGGTCCAAATACCTCTCGCAGTGTACGTGTGTCGTGATCAATTACGTCTAAATAATCCAAAAGTCTACGCTTTTGATCATCTTTAGTCAAAATACCAGGAATTAGACCCTGCTGACCGCCTGTCATAATGTTATTTACAATACCCGGGGTTATTTGAGCGATAAATCCATCAAGAAACTCAAAAGGATTCTTCTTAACACCATATTCATCATCTTCTGTAAGGATAATATCGCTACCATCCCCAGCGGCGAAGCCTCTAGGACGAGAATTAGTCATCAAAATACTCACGGCAGCCCTATAACCCGTACAAAATATTCTACTCGGTTTGTCGCGCTGAAAAATTTTTATGCTAAGGGCTGCCAATATACTGACATTACAACTTTGAGCCCCGTTTTACCCGCTCGCTACACAAAACCTTCTCGCCGCCGCCGACGACCAACGCGCATATATAAAAAAAAGGCGAATTGCGGGGTGCCGGTAAGCTATACAAACTGTTCTCGATATAATTATTCAAACTCAACGCAACGATTATTCTTTATACTTATTGAGTTAGCTACAACAACTCTATCGGCATAGTGTGCTGGTGGCGTGCCTGAGTTTCACAAAGCACATAACGCTACCGTTATGCACACATAGTTGTATACATGTAACGCGCGCGGTTCCTTCCCGGCCTTGGCACAGACCTTCCCGAACGGATTGGTTGACGAGCGAACCGCCGTGTGGTTAATCTGGGCTCAAGCCGATCGGGGAGCGACACCGCGACCCAGGCAGGAACCTTGACAACCTGGCCACGCGTCCCCGCTCGTGTGTGGGCGACTCCCGCGAGCGCCGCGTGGCAGGCTCAAACGTTCTAGGTGCAAACGGTGCACCGAACCTTGACAACAGAATACCTGCGCGAGACTGTAACTGACAGTGAGACACTGACAAGATCAGTCAATCCATCGTTGGCGACCGCTGTCTGTTAGTTACAGTCTCTCGCGCAGTTATTTAATAGTAGGTGAATAGGCGAATTAGGTCACTGCCGGTATTAACTGAGGGGTTAATACGTGCAAGCATACTGAAACGGCCACCTTATCAGCAGGCATGTTGTATACATTGTCAGCGCGTAGGTTTAGTTACAGTGTCACACTTTCCTAGTGCTAACCCGTTTGGTTAATGTAACCACGCGGGCCACATTGTCTCTCACTGAGCGGTAGTCTCACGATGGCGAGGCAATGTAACTAAGCGAACGGATTGTGTGATCTGTATGTAGTCTGTGCGCTGATTTATGTTTCATCGATTTAGTCTGTCCCTTCTAATTAGAGGGGGCAGATTGTTTGTAACTTGCTGGCAGGTTAGATCAAACTTAGATCAAACGTGATCCGATTGGATCATGGCACAAACCCTAGATTATGTTCTGACTTGTCAGCTTGATTCTCTCCCGGTGGGATTATGTATCCCACCCTGAGGGATTCACCCTCACTTGTTGTCAGCTGCCAGCTAAACGGTTGGTGAATGTTATGAACCGCAACAGAATGTCCTGGAACATCGTCAATCACCGCAATGGTGAGGGATGGGTGAAAGTCATTCTCCCCCCACAAGGGGAAACACTAAAGCAACTGAATCTCGCAAAGGTGCGGGGAGCCCGCTCTTGGATGGAGCGTAGACATGGGAGGCAAGTTACTCTCAATTTTGTCAACGGCACAGTTAAGTGCGAACAAGAATAGATAAATAGATTCTCTCCCGCAGAGTAATTAACTACGCTGTCGCTGTTATTTAGCCCCGCACAGATAACTAGGGCTTCGGACATTACATCATAGCGATGTAAGTGTCGCCCAATAATGTTTGCAAGACGCTAACACTAACAGCACACTTAATTAACTTACTCTGCCTGAGAGATTCATCCTCTCATCTATTGCCTCCAGCGGAGATAGGCACCGCACACGTGGAGAGATCCATGTCCATGTCTACTCATAACGGTCTTTATTCTGTCCCATTTGCCATTCATGGGAATGAGGATGGAGTGATGGTTTATGCCCACGACTCGGGGCAAAGGTACCACTGGTCATATGCACCGCAAGGTGCAGTAAGCTCCTGCCATGAGTGGTTGCAGGATGCAAACCGAGGGTACTTCCCTCAGCAGTGCGTAGGCACTGTCGACCTAATTCCACTTTCGTGGATTTCAGAGGCTGATGAATACGTCGGTTCCTAGCTTTAGTTTGATTCTCTCACGCAAGATGTTTCATACATCTTGCCTGAGGGATTCATTCCCTCATGTTGTTACCTCCCGTCTACATTGGCGGGGAATGTTATGAACATCACCTACAACGGTTGGTCCAACTATGAAACGTGGAACGTTTCCCTGTGGTTGAACAATGATGAGATGATCTACCGCCACGCCAGAGAGAATAAGAATCTCGGCTATAAACTTTGGGCCAAACGATTCAGGGATGAGTTTGGCGAGTTTCAAACTGCCGATGGTGTCGATTGGATCAGTGATCGTCTCGACTATGACGAACTAGATGAGATGATGTCCGATCTCTGATTCTCTCCCGGTGGGATTACGTATCCCACCCTGAGGGATTCACCCTCACTGTCGTCAGCTCCCGTCTACATTGGCGGGGAATGTCATGACCTTTGCTATTTACTCCAAGACTAACAACGTGGTCAGAGTTCACTACTCTCACCTAACAGAGAAGGAGGCAGTAGATGAAGTCGATCGCCTAAACGACCACCTAACAGAACGTGGTCTGCCTGCTACTTATTGGTATGAATCACACCACCCCGACTGCATCTTTGTGATCTGATTCTCTTAACTACCAAACGCAAATCGCAATCATCACCATGCAAAAGTCTATGCGCGCCCGACTCAATCAAGAATCCATCAACACTATTTACGGAACTTTGTTCAGCTTTGTGTGCATGTTGACCGACGAACAATTAACCCGATGGTGGGAGAATAGCGTGGTAACTATCCGCGCATTGAGCAACAGTGTGGACAAAGATACTGACGAAACGAAACAATTTATCCGTGAAGAGGAGTTGAAGAAGGCAATCATCGAGGACGTATGTTTGCGCAGGCAGGTAAAACTTGCCACGCCTGGCTATTGATCGGTTCCGCTACGCGGAGCGCCCAAACTATTTAACTAATCCAATGTCATTCAAACTCTACAAAGTCAACGCCACATACAAACCCGAATACCAACGCAACAACGTTATTGGATGTGGCATGATATGTTACACAGAATCTGATGCACAACAGTGGAAGGAACGTTACTTTTACGATCCTCACATTCAAGATGTAACTGTAACTGTTCAGAGTTACGGTAGCTGACCTTTAGCTAACCCAAGTCCCGCTAACGCGGGGCGCCCGCATACAGTACAACCTACATCACAATCAATCATGCGTAAGATCGAACAGCAAATGCTCCAAGCTATTCACGAACGTCGTGACTGGCGCTCTGACAATACGCAGGTCGTCTGTACAGTATTCAGCCACGGCGATCTGAACATTGATCGTGTGCATGTTCAACTGCACGGATCAACGATTGCGATAATAACGCCGGATCATGTAGACGTTTGTGACTATGGGTGGCAAACACCAACAACTAAGTCCAGACTTAACACAATCCTACACGAACTGTGTGGGGCTGGTATCTACCAGAAGAACAAGCGTTGGTACGCACACGCTGAGGGAGAGAAAGATTGGGAGATTAAACCTAACTCCCGTCACCTGTTCTACCGAGGCGAATGATTAACTCCCCTGCCATGATCCTTGAGCGCCGCCCTACTCAATCCGTCTATGAAGTACGCCATGACTTCAAACACTATGCCTACACATTCTCACCCGATGCTGCATGGATTATCAAGTCAACTCTAATCAACAACGGGGCTAACCCTAACAAGTGCTACATCACACGCAAACGATTCTACGCAACCTACGTAAACACTTCACTCGCAACAATCTAATGATCGACATTCAAACCATCGACAAAACAGATGACGGCTACGAGATCGTAGCTTACCTCGAATACGCTACACAAACACGGTGGTCACCACACGCGCCTCAGGAATGCATCGGGGGCACATGTATCTGCACCATCAGTGATCTACTTCTTGACGGCGAACCTTTCCCGTCGGATCCTGACGAACAGCAGGACATTTTAACTAACGCAGAATGGTTTCCGCTTGTCTGGTGACCAACCTTCCGTTACATCGTCTACGCATGAACGACTCAACCATCAGTGTCCTTGACCTATTCCAACCACACGCCGTCATTGACGCAATCGTCTACCAAGCTACAGCAATCGAATCTGACTGTTGGGAACAACGTCACATCGAAGCAATGAAAGAACTGTGCGAATACGTTCGCACAACATACCCCAGACAATACTATAAAGTTCTCGCTCATCACCAACGTTTCAACAACAAACAGGCTGACATCTGATGACTACCAACAACGAAACAAACCCCACCTTTCTTGTCTGCGAAACTCCCATCGAATACACTGTGCTCCCTTTAACAAGCGGATGGTTTAACATCGCTGCTTGCGCAAGGA
>Ga0181591_10000503_pt1 | contig 31553 bp, 28 predicted proteins | sample 071ome_33_FD_133757 | JGI IMG/M metagenome (GOLD analysis project Ga0181591, IMG submission 133757) | Coastal salt marsh microbial communities from the Groves Creek Marsh, Skidaway Island, Georgia - 071412AT metaG (megahit assembly) | ecosystem: Environmental > Aquatic > Marine > Intertidal...
CCAAACAATTCCTGCATTGCCGCTTCACTGGCATTTTCCTTCAGCAGGTTATCAAGACGTGATAAACACACGTAACGCCCCCTGCCCTTGGCCAGGGCGGTACTGAAAGACAGCTCGGTATTCGCCTGCAACTCTGGAATATCCTTGAACAGCAGCTGCTCCTGCAATGCCACGGTTGCCGTTGCAATGACCAGCTGCTTGCCCAGTGCCCTGGCTATTGGCAGGGCCGCAATAAGATAGGCGATGGTTTTGCCGGTACCGGTACCGGCTTCAATTACACAAAGTGGTGGCTGGCTTAGCCTCTCGCCGGCATCCTCTGCCAGCTGAATCTGCGCCAGTGATTTCGCTATTTCAGCAATCATCAGCTTCTGCCCGTAACGTGCCTGCAAACCCCTGTTTTGCAGATACTGGGTATAGTAGAACTGAATCTCTTCCTTAAGCTGATCGGGGAGCATTACTGGGAAGGTGCAAGTGCTTCAATTGCTTTTGGCAATAACAGGATTGGCATACATAGCCAGTATATAAGGTTTCAGGTGACTTGCATGCGATGCCAGTCTGGCCTGAAATGCGGACTTTTGTCTGCTTAGCTCAGCCTCGCTCAAACTGAAAATAGCACCCAGATCATAGTGCTTTTCCAACTCTGGTTTTAAGCTTAAATAGGCGAAATAATTACTCGGGTGCAGCCGATAATTCTTGATCACCTGCAAATCAATCTGAGCTGCCACTTCTTCTTCTGTAACTTCTTTATCCAGACGAAGCGGTTGACCAAAGGCAACGTGTATATCTCCCTTGTTACCTACCATGCCTGCCAGGATGCTCTGAATATCCGAGTTTTCATTTTTTTCAAATTTGCCGCGGGTATCAATGGCATACAGTTCTTCGGCCTTGTATTCATCACAGGGGTCCAGACCATAGGATATGGCAACTGGCACTATGTTAAGTTTATTGATCGTTTCAGCCAGACTGAGCTTGCTACCCTTGTCCCGTTCGGCCAGGTGTAACATTTTGATAATGGCAGATTCTGTTCGGTCTATACCATTTTTGGCACGACCTTCACGCTGTGCAATCCAGACGTTCTCGCCACTTCCAATGCAATGGTGGATATAAGCCGACAACTGCTTGCTGGCTTTGAGTTTCTCTCTACCCTGTACGCCTCGCTTGACCAGAAAGCTTTTATTGAGTCGCATCAGATCCGATAAAAAAGGTCGTTTCAACAGATTGTCACCAATGGCAATCTGCAAGGTGGAAAAGCCATGATGATAGAGCATGTAATTAACCAGGGCCGGGTCCATCGTGATATCGCGATGATTACTGATAAACAGATAATACTGGGCGGTATCCAGCTTATCCAGGCCATCCTGCGTCAAACTGCTGGTCGTGTTTTCAATCAGCTTATCCAGATACTTTTCAATAATGATCTGCACGTCATGAATGCTTTGGACATGTGCCGTTTCACGTTTGAGATATTGCTGAACGATTTTCCCTACCATCAGGGGGAACCAGGTGTGCCAGCGCGGATAACGAAACCTGGCTATGGCAGCGCTGAATTCAGGGTCCTGCAATAATGAATCAACTACGGGCCGTACCTCATGATCAAGGTAGGGTCTGATATCTTCAAAATCTTGCATCAACGATCTATTCCTGTCGGAAATTCAGGCGCATTTTAAAGCACCCGAGTGAATAAGGGAAAACACCTACTTATGAGCACCTGCAGACGGATTCTGGCTTAGGTAAAAAACTGCTGTCGAACTTCCACGAAAAGTAAAAAACTGAATAACAACAGACACACCGTCAACAAGGTCTTGGTTAACCAGCTGTTGGCATAAGCTCCCAGCCACTTTTTAGAGCTATTCATTACCAGCAAGAGTGCAGCCACCAGTGGCATAAAAAATGCGCCGAGGACAGCATAAAAAATAACAATCCAGACCGGCCTGCCCCAGGTCAAGAGCAGCATGGGGAAAAAACACAGGTAAATCAGATATCCCCGGTAAGCTGGCGATTTGCTGATACTTTCCGGCGTTTCCAGCAAGTTTTTCTGATCTTTCAGGTGATAGTAAAAATTGGCGAACATAAAGGGTACACCATGCCAGACACCTATCAGTGAACTGATTGCTGCTCCCCAGAAACCAAAAAGGAATATCCACTTGCCGGTCTCGCCAAGCACCGGCACCAGCTGGTCAGCAATGGCCAGGGCAATTCCGCTGCCAGTGACATCCTCGACATCAACGCCGGCTGCAACCAGCATGATAGCCAGACCAAAAATCCCGGTCAGAACATAAGCCGCACCAAGATCGACACGCATTGCACCCATCTTATCCGGTGTCTTCCAGCCAGCTTCCTTCATCCAGTACGAATAACTCAAAATGGTGGCACTGCCACCAACACCGCCAATCACACCAAACACAAAAACCATGCTGCCATCAGGCAGGCTTGGCGAAAAAATACCACGCATGACTTCAGAGGCCGGCGGCATGACCATGAAGGCACAAAACAGGATGCAGACAAACATCAGCCCGATAAATATCTTCATCAGGTTTTCCAGAAAGAAGTAACCACCGTTCCAAACTAGAATGAAGGCAATCAGGCCCTGAATGGCACTCCACTGGGCAACTGACAAGACCGGAAAAAAGGCATACGCGACCAGACCTGATGTCGTCATCATGGCGGCTGCCACCATGAAGGTCCATATCAGCAGATATAGACCGAAATAGATTGGCACAATCTTGGGCATGTCATCTATCCAGCCTTCCAGCAGAGTTCTACCGGTGATCAGTTGCCAGCGCCCGATGCCCTCGGTCAGACAAAACTTCAGCACACTGCCAATAATCACTGCCCACAGCAGGCTGGCACCATAATTGGCCCCTGCCGCTGAAGCGGCGACAATATCACCACCTCCCAGGCCTGTCGCAGCAACGACCATGCCCGGGCCCACCATGTGATATATCTCCTTGAGTTTCATCGTGCCTCAATTCCCAAATCACTGCATAAGCGCGCAATGTACTGTGTTAACTCTTCCAGTGCTAGTTTTTGCGCCTGGCTGGCGCTTTTAATTTTTTCATCAATTCTGGCACTTACCGCCTGAAGACTTCTATCAGCGTTTGCAGGACTGAGCAGTTTTTGCCGGCAATAGATCTGCCAGCGACTTCGTTCTACTGAACTCAGACTGTCCGGAAAATTTCTGCAACGGTAACGGAAGAGTAATTCCGGCAGTCGTGCATCATGCCATTCGCCTTGATAGGCAGCCAGCTCTTCGGCATTCAGCTGACGCAGGTGTGACATGGCTTGCCGGTCATGCTGATCGAAGAAACCGCCGCTGTACAGCATCAGGTCCGGGTCACTTTCCTCAGGATACTCCCTGCTAAAGACCTCGCTCAATTTCTCCTGTAGACCGGTTGTTGACAGCAGAATCTGTCGATGCGCCTCACACTGCGCCAGATCAATCTCATAGCGCTGCATGATCTCTTGTGTGAGTACGCTCAAGGGAGCCAGTGCCGGGCAACGGTTACTGTGTAAGGTCTTCAGCGCGATACGCTGACTTCCCTCAGGAAGTTCTGCACTTGGCGTAAACAACCTGTGCTGTATCGCCTCCGCGCTTTCATCAATCCATTCCCGGGGATCCTGGCTCAGATCGTAAACAATAAAGCCATTTGGGTTGCCCGGATCCAGCATCAAAGGGACTACCGGGGCCATGCAGGCACGACTGGCAGGATAACGTGAAGATATATGCAGCAGAGGCTCAGCCTGCTTCAAGTCGAGCATTGCCAGAACAGCATGTTTATCTCGCAAGCGGTAGTAAAAATCATAGAGCTTTGCCTGTTTCTCGCGTACCAGCCTGGCCAGGGCAATGGTCGCATACACATCTGACAGGGCGTCATGAGCCGCTTCATGACTGATCCCATTGGCATCAGTCAGGGCTTCCAGCCTGAAACTTGTTGCCCCGTCCTCCCTGAGTGGCCATTTAATGCCCTCCGGGCGCAAGGCATGGCACATTCTCAATAAATCAATTATGTCCCACCTGGAATTTCCGTTTTTCCATTCACGCTCATAAGGATCATAAAAATTGCGATAAAAGAGCCGACGCGTTACCTCATCATCGAAACGCAGATTATTGTAACCGGCTACACAGGTACCTGGTTCAGAGAATTCTGCCTGAATTCTTGCAGCAAATTCTGCTTCCCTGAGTCCCTTTTGTTCGGCCAGCTGTGGGCTAATACCAGTAATCAGGCAGGCTTCAGGCTCAGGCAGAGTATCCAGGCTTGGTTGGCAATAGAGCAGCAGCGGCTCATCAATGATATTTAACTGCTCATCGGTGCGGATTCCGGCAAATTGACAGGCTCGGTCTTGTTGAGGGTCACTGCCAAATGTTTCCAGGTCGTACCAGTAAATAGTTTTTTCAGTTTGCAAAGTAAATCCCAGATAAGCCGGATATCACGTCTGTGACCCGGCTAACATTCCCCCCATCCTGAAGCTCCCATTATATGGTGTTAGCCGGATCGAGTACATTAGACTTTTGATTACACTATGATATCAATTTGCCCTACTCTACAATGACTTAGCCTGATATAAGGATAAAGTATGGCCAGACGTTCTGATCATAATCACTAAGAGCTCAAGGAACTGGCAATTAACAAGGCCCTGAAGCTGATAGCCGAACACGGTGAAGACGGTTTTAAAGCCAGAACCATTGCCAAGGAAATGGGATATACCGTAGGGACCCTGTATTACCTGTTTAGTGACCTCGGCCAATTCCGATTCCATGTCTGCGGCAGAATTCTTGATATGCACCTTGAGGAAATCAAACAAGGTCTTGCCCGTCGCAAAAATAAACTGGATTACCACATCATCAAGTACATAAAGCTTGCACAGGAGCGCCCCAACTTATCAGAATTCATGTATACAGAGAAAGTTGGAACACTCAAGCAAAAGCCCAAGTGGTATATGGATAAATACCAGGCGCACTTTTCACTGTTTATAGAAACCTTCAATGAACTCATCGACGATAAGAAACTCGCCCTAAAGGCTGGCAACACAATCTGGGCGACCATTCAGGGAATGTGCATGTTACTACTGACAAACAAACTCCCCATGCTGGGTGTGAATAGCCCGGAAAGCATGATCCGTCACCTGGTAAAAAACTATCTGGATGGCCTGAAAGACTAGCTTGACCAGTCACAAGCGGCCTGACAATCAGATTCAGCCCACTGGTATACAATTTCCTTTAGCCCCGCTTAGTAGTACTATTTGCGTTCAGTACATGACTGACGGAATGATTTCTCTGCATGAATTTTTTGGGTTCGCATATCCTCTCTATCGACCAGTTTGATACCAAAGACGTAGAACAACTCTTTACTATTGCCGATCAGATGGAACCCTATGCCCATCGTGAACTGAAAACACGAGTACTTGAAGGAGCAATTCTCGGCGCATTATTTTTTGAACCAAGCACCCGAACCCGCATCAGTTTTGGCTGCGCCTTCAACCTTTTGGGGGGGCAGGTCCGTGAAACCAGCTCCATCAAGTCAAGTGCACTTGCCAAAGGTGAATCGCTCTATGACACGGCCCGTGTCATCAGCGGATATAGCGATATTATTGCCATGCGCCATCCAATGAACGGTTCGGTCGAGGAATTTTCCAGAGCCAGCCGGGTCCCGGTCATCAATGCCGGCGACGGATCAGCTGAACACCCATCACAGGCACTACTGGATTTATACACCATCAAGAAAGAACTCAAGATCAAGAACGACTTCGATGGGCTCAATATTGCCATGGTTGGAGACCTCAGATATGGCCGTACAGTTCACTCACTGTGTAAATTATTGAAACTCTTCAAGAATATTTCCTTTACCCTGATTTCTCCGCTTGAATTGAAAATGCCAGAGGAAATTGTAGAAGAATTGCGCGAGGCGGGTCATCAGGTTACGGAAACCGAAGACATGGAAACCGGCTTGCATGACAAGCATACGGTATACCTGACACGCATACAGGAAGAACGCTTCAGTTCGCAGGAAGAAGCCAATATCTATCGCGGCAGATTCAGGTTAAACCAATCTATTTATACTGCACACTGTCAGCCGAATACTGTCATTATGCATCCCCTACCCAGGGATTCCCGTGCAGAAGCTAATGAACTGGATAACGATTTAAATCAGCACCCAAGTCTGGCAATATTTCGACAAACGGATAACGGTGTGCTCATTCGCATGGCCTTGTTTGCCCTGATGCTGGGCGTTGAAAATGACATTCACAAAACCAGCAGTAAGGTAAACTGGTACACTGACAGACGATTCTAAAGCAGGAGGTCCTCATGGAGTTAAAAGATCTTCTCAAAGTCATGGTCGATAAGGACGGCTCAGACCTGTTTCTGTCAACCGGTGCTCCACCCAGCATGAAAGCTCATGGCCGACTCATCGCCATGACTGACAAAGTACTGCCGCCCGGATATACCCGTAAAATTGCCAACCAGATCATGAATGAGGACCAGCGCACTGAATTTGAAGAAAAACTGGAAATGAATCTGGCGCTGATGGAAGAAGGTATCGGCCGCTTCCTTGTCAACATCTTCGTCCAGCGCAATGAAGTCGGCCTGGTATGCCGAAGTATCGCCACTGACCTGCCAGACTATCGTAATCTGGGGCTACCTGAAATCCTGCCTAAACTGATGATGAACAAGAATGGTCTCATTCTGTTTGTAGGCGGCACCGGCTCCGGTAAATCCACCTCTCTGGCCTCCCTGATTGACTACCGAAACCAGAACTCGGAGGGTCATATCATTACCATTGAAGATCCGGTCGAATTTATTCATCCACACAAGAAGTCTATCGTCAACCAGCGGGAAGTCGGTGTCGACACCCTGTCTTATGAGGAAGCCTTGAAAAATACCCTACGCCAGGCCCCGGATGTCATCCTCATCGGTGAGATCCGTACCATGGAGACCATGGAACATGCCCTGGCTTTCGCAGAAACCGGTCACCTGTGCTTGTCCACCCTGCACGCCAACAACGCCAACCAGGCACTGGACCGCATCATCAACTTCTTCCCGGAAGAACGCCACAAGCAGCTGTACCTGGATCTATCACTCAACCTGCGTGGTTTTGTCTCACAGCGTCTGGTGAAAACTCCTGACGGCAAAAGCGCAGCAGCCATTGAAATTCTGCTGGGCACTCCCCGTGTCGCTGACCTGATCAAGAACGGTAAAGTCGAGGAGATAAAGGAAGTCATGGAAAAATCTGAAAACATCGGGATGAAGACCTTTGACTCGGCCCTTTTCGATCTCTATCGCTCCGGAAAAATCTCCCTGGAAGAAGCGCTCAAAAACGCTGACTCCGAAAACAACCTGCGCCTTAAAATCTCACTGGCGGAGAGTGGACGTAGCGATGGGGTTACCGATGATGAGGCTTCCGGTGGCCTGTCGCTGGCACCCAAACCTGAAGAATGATCAGCAAGCCTTGCCGGCAAACAGGAGCATCAATATGTCTTCTAGGCCAATTAAGCATGGGATAAGAGCATTCGGCTTTTGTCTTTTGCTGCTGCTAAACCTCCTGCCACAGTTCAGTACAGCACAGCAGGATCATCGCCTGAATAAAATCATTGAAGCGCTGGAAACTGGTAATCCAGCGATGGCTGACAGCGAGTGGCAATTGATTGATATGGAACATGCTGCCTATTCTGCTGATCGCCTCGGCAGCATACTCGATGAACTGGCAAGAGATTCAGATGATCGCTACAGTCTGACCCCTCTGGTTCGTATTCCGCATAATGGTGATGAAGATTTTGCCTGGGCGGTCAAACAGGTGCTTGATCAGGGCATCTTCGGCATCCTTTTGCCGCATGTCGAATCCCGCGAAGATGCAGAGCGCTTTGTACAGGCAATGCGTTATCCGCCACCCAGAGATTCAGCCCAGCCAGAGCCCCGTGGTATCCGCGGCTGGGGACCCGGCTTGGCCATGCGTCGCTGGGGTATTGAAGACAGCAGGGAATATTACCGCCGCGCCGATGTCTGGCCCCTCAATCCGGCGGGCGAGTTATTTGCAGTGGCCATGGTGGAGTCCGCCAGAGGCGTCGAAAATATACAAGAGATTCTGCGCTCTCCGGTCAGTGCGGTTTTTGTCGTACCCGGTGACCTGGCCATTGATCTTGGGCTGGGACCAAATCCACCTGAAGGCTATCACCCCGAGGTACTGGAAGCTTACGCAGCCGTGCTAGCAGCGTGCTCACAACAGCAAAGGGTCATTTGCGGTCTGGCTGATTCAGTAACACGTCTGCAGCAGCGTCTGGACGAAGGCTGGCGCTTTATTGATACCCTCTGAACACAGATTTCTGCCCTAGTGTTCACGGGTGGCGTGGAACTGAATATCCGGCCAGCGTTCCTCAGTCAGATTCAGATTAACCCGCGTTGGAGCCAGATAGCTCAGATGACCGCCACCGTCCAGCGCAATATTTTCCGGTGCCTTGCGTTTGAGTTCCTCCAGCTTGGCCGGATTGTCACTGCTTAACCAGCGTGCCGTGACGATATTGACCGGTTCATAGACACAATCCACCTTGTATTCATCTTTCAGGCGATAGGCCACAACATCGAACTGCAGCACCCCGACCGCACCGACTATCAGCTCATTGTTGGCCAGTGGCATGAATACCTGGGTTGAGCCTTCCTCAGATAGCTGTTTCAAGCCTTTTTGCAATTGCTTCAGCTTGAGCGGATCTTTCAATCGAATACGCTTATAGAGCTCAGGAGCAAAATGGGGAATACCGGTAAACTGCAGTGACTCGCCCAGGCTGAAGGTATCGCCGATCTGGATGGTACCGTGATTATGCAAGCCGAGAATATCGCCTGAAACGGCATACTCAGCCTGTTCCCGTTCACCGGCTATAAATGTCACTGCGTCACTGACACGTACTTCCTTGCCCAAGCGGACATGCTGCATTTTCATGCCTTTCTCATATGTCCCGGAGCAGACCCGGAGAAAGGCTATACGGTCGCGGTGTTTCGGATCCATATTGGCCTGGATTTTAAACACAAAGCCACTGAAACTTTCCTCGTAGGGGTCCACAAGCCGGCTTTGTGTTTCTCGTGGCAAGGGAGCCGGAGCCCATTCAACAAAATCATCCAGCAGCGCTTCGACCCCGAAATTGGTGAGTGCCGAACCGAAAAAAACCGGTGTTTGTGTGCCCGCCAGACAGGCCGCATGATCGAACACATGACTGGCGCCCTTGACCAGTTCAATTTCGTCACGGAAGTCCGCGGCATAGATCCCCAGATAAGCCTCCGCTTCAGCACTATCCAGACCCTGAATTTTTTTTACCTCATGCACTGCACTTTCCTGTCCATGGGCGAAGCAGTGGATGGTATCCGTGTAGAGGTTATAAATGCCTTTGAAAGCCTTGCCCATGCCCAATGGCCAGTAAATCGGCGCACACTCTATCTTGAGAACATCTTCGACCTCATCCAGCAATTCAATCGGATCCTTGATATCCCTGTCCATCTTGTTAATGAAGGTAAAAATTGGCGTAGCCCGCAAGCGGCATACATCCATGAGTTTAATGGTACGTTCTTCAACCCCCTTGGCGCCGTCTATGACCATCAGCACCGAATCCACGGCGGTCAAGGTGCGGTAGGTATCTTCGGAAAAATCTTCATGGCCGGGAGTATCAAGCAGATTCACCACCCGCCCATGGTAGGGAAACTGCATGACAGAAGAGGTCACTGAAATTCCACGCTCTTTTTCCATGCTCATCCAATCCGAAGTGGCGTGGCGGTCTGACTTTCTGCCTTTCACCGTGCCTGCCTTCTGGATTACTTTCCCGTACAGCAATAATTTTTCAGTAATAGTGGTCTTACCGGCATCCGGATGAGAAATAATTGCAAAGGTGCGCCGTTTGGCGACTTCGGCCTTGAAGTTTGCCATAGATAATGCCGGAAATTGTGCTAGGGAAAGATGGACATCGCTGCGGGCTTGCTAATGCAATACGTCATGCCCGCCAGGGCTAGCACTGGAGTACATGGGATGCAGCACCTGATGGCGTTTGACCATCAGAACATCGTGCGGACATATCTCAATAAACTCGCCATCCACTCGGATAGCAAATTCATCCAGCATGACGCAAACCACGTCATCATCCTGTGTATCAACGATAATGCCACGTTTAAAACCGTTTAAGGTATGCAAACTAACTTCACTGCCAAGGTCGAGGTTGGTATATACCTGCTCGGTTCCGCTGCTTTGTGCCAGTATTTGCTCACCGGATTGCACCAGTCCAAAACCTGCAGCAGCTACTATCTGGACTATTTCAATGGTTTGCGGGTCACTCAAATCGACCCTGACTGACTGTCCGCCAGGTACGTGCAAATCACCATGCTGATTGGAAATCAGTTTCAGAAACAGACTGATATCCTCCTCGTTCCATTCCAGCACTTCTTCTTGCTCTGGCTGCATGGCTTCGCTGGCTAAACTGAGCACGTCAGTTTCTATGATATGTTCCAGGCGCCTGTCACCCTGATTGAAGGGTACCACCATGGTGACCATGCAAAGCCCATCACCGCTTTCGTCACTTAAACGCCACAGGAAAGGAATGTTTTGATTCAACTCTACCATTGAATATGAGAGGCACAGAACTCAATAAGTATTACCTGCCTTCAAGTATAGCACTGGAAAATTGGCAAGCTCCACGCCTATTGTAGATAAATAGACTCGTAAAACAGCTTTGCGGCAAAATTTTTCTGTCTTAATCTAGGCTTTATAAATTTTCTCCACAAATTCTGTGGATAAGTTTGTGCATAAACCCTCTTGAACGGCTCTTAGTCGGGTAAAACCCTCAGGCGAGCTTAATATGGTTAAAAATTAACCAATTATTTTTCCTTATTTTTCAATATGTTATTTTTAAAAAACTCTTGAATGCTCTAATATGCCGTTATTTACAGTCTTTCAGGAGGGGCGCTACGATTTGTGCATAAATTAGCGCACTATCTGTAGTATTAATATTAGTTAAAGCGTAAAAGACTATTATTTAAAGGGTATTTCTGGGCGAGCTGCGCCAGCTATTCAGCAACAATTCTCAGCAGCTGCTCATAATCGGTCAGGCCCAAGAAGATTTTCTCAATACCATCCTGCTTGAGCGTTCGCATACCATCCTTGAGAGCCTGCGCCTTCATATCTTCCAGACTGGCTTTTCTGTAGATCATGGTCTGAAGCTCATGCGTGCCCACCAGTAACTCATGCACACCGGTACGACCACGGTATCCGGTACCACCACATTTATCACAGCCAACGGCCCTTTTGAGTTCAACTTCTTCGGTGTTGATGCCCAGGTCGGCAAATTGTTCCCGACCATACTGGTCGATCAGATGATTCAATTCCTTTTCATCAGGCTTGTAGGATTCTTTACAATCACCACAGAGAGTTCGCATCAGTCGCTGGGCTAGAACCCCGAGCAGGGCATCAGAAAAGTTAACCGGGTCGAGTCCCAGATCCAGCAGACGGGTGATGGTTTCTGGCGCGGAATTGGTATGCAGGGTGGATAAGACAAGGTGGCCCGTGAGGGATGCCTCAATACCGATATGGGCAGTTTCATGGTCACGCATCTCACCAATAAGAATCACATCAGGGTCAGCACGCAGGAAGGCACGCATGGCTGCAGCGAAGGTAAAACCGATCTTTGGCTGCATCTGTACCTGCTGTAAACCAGGCTGGGTTATCTCTACCGGGTCCTCTGCAGTCCATATCTTGGTTTCCGGTTGGTTGATATAACCCAGCACGGCGTGCAGTGTTGTGGTTTTACCGGAACCAGTCGGACCAACAACCAGTAGCAAACCGTGGGGATGCTTGGACAGCTCGATGACATGCTCATAATTGCGTTTGCTGAGATTCAGTTTTTCCAGTGGCAAGGCGCTTCCTGCTGCAAGTATACGCAATACCGCACTTTCGCCATTTACGGTGGGAACGGTGGCAACACGTAGTTCCAACGTGCGCCCCCTGATTTTAAGCTTGCACTTACCATCCTGAGGCAGACGTCGCTCAGAAATATCCAGGCGAGATATAACCTTGATACGGGCTAGCAGTGCGCCAGCATGCTCGGCAGGTACCTTGAGCAGTTCCCGGCAAATCCCGTCAACCCTCACCCGAACGATACAGGGTGTCTTGTCCTTGCCAGGCTCAATATGAATATCCGAACCACCAAGCTTATCACTCTCAATGATGATACGGTTGACCAGCTGGATAATACCGGAGGTTTCCGCGGCACTTTCCGCATCGCCGTCATCAGCTTCCTCTTCAATTTCAATACCGCCCTCACCTTCGAGGTTCTTGAAGACATCATCAAAGCCTTCCTCATCATCTTCCTCAACCTTGCCACCGAGGTATTGCAGAATATGCTCAGGCAGACCAACCCGGAAGATATAGTTGCGGGCATTCAAAATGCCCTGAATTTCCATGATTTTCTGGTAATCGCTGGGGTTACTTAACAGGATCACTACTTCCTCTTTACTGCCTGACACCGGCAACCAGAGGTTATTGCGTAAATAGGAGGTGCCGATATTTTCCATAAGATCGGTAGGCAGGGTCAGTTCCGCGTCGAACTTCATATAGGGCACGCGATAGTACAATTAGAGCGATTTGCCGATTTCATCAGCTCCAATCTTGTAATCTTCCATCAACATTTTAGTGACGGTGCCGCCGTACAGAGAAACGCCCTTCTCTATGTCATCCAGATCCTTGCTGCTGATTTTGCCCTGCTGCACCAGATAGTCGTATGGGCCCTGCGTGCTCTGGAATTCCGAGCGGAACTGTTTTGCCAGCAGATTGGCGAACATGCTTGCATGCTTTAAATCTTCCTTGGTAAAGACATCGTCTTCCTTGAGCTTGATGAGCTGAATGACACCCAGAAGAATGTCATCCTTGATGGGGACCACCAGCATGGATTTGAAAAACAGGCCCTGCGACTCGCTGAAGCGCTTGTCCCATTGCAGACGCGGATGAATATCTTCCAGTGCTTGGGCATCATACACATCCTTGACCAGGATCGGCCGCTGACTCAGCGCAACATAACCGGCCAGTGAAGTCGGACTGAAGGGCACCCGGATTTCGATATCCTCGCCCTGGTCGGAACCAATGCCTCCCTTGAAACTGGCAACGATCTCCTTGCCATTATCAACACTCTGGTAAATGGTAAACAGTTTGGCTTTGAACAGATCGAGGATGGTCCCTTCAATCTGCTTCATGGACTTCTTGAGGTTCTTGGAAAACTTCAGGCTTTTATGTTCAGGCTTTTATGAATGGTGGCAAGATTTCTAACGAAATCATCCTCAGCACCAGACTTCGGTTTCTGAGTGGAATCCGCTTCATTTTGCTTGTCCGCAGCTACATTACTTTCCATTTTGTTTCAAAAGTTTACGCTGTTTTATTACGGTTTATGTTAACATTTTGCCACTATTGTAAGCATAAGTATGCCCCTACGCCATGCTTTTAAGAAATCAACAAGGCCTGCTCACAAGAGCTTTAAAAATACTTTGGCGTTTTTGCATTCTCCTTTGCTGGGATGCAACAGCTACGCTTGCCTCTGAGTACCCGGTGTTAAGTGCTAATGACAAGGCCTGGATAGGCCAGCAGATTTTCAACAACGAATGTGCTGCAAAATTTGTGTGTTTAAGTAGCTGGAACGCCAGCGAAGCATTTCCCTCGATGGGTATCGGACATTTTATCTGGTATAGCGAAGGGCAAGAAGAAATTTTTGAAGAAAGTTTTCCAGAACTGCTACATTATTTAGTCTCTCAGGACATTGAAGTTCCCGCCTGGATTACTGATACAAATTTCAAAGCCCCCTGGCAAAACCGGGATGAGTTTCTGAGCGAAGTAGAGGGACCACGTTTACAAGCATTGCGTGAACTACTCGCCAGCACCATGGCGGAACAGACAGAATTTATCATCCTGCGTTTCGAAACTGCATTAGATAAGATACTTGCCGCCTCCTCACCGCAGGAGCAAGTGGAAATTGAAGAAAAGTTTTTCGCTATTGCAAACGCACATGCACCATTTGGACTGTATGCCTTGATTGATTACGTGAATTTCAAGGGCGAAGGCATCTCCGATGATGAACGATATGCAGGCCAGGGCTGGGGACTGTTGCAGGTTTTGCAGCAGATGCCAGCTGATAATTCGACACTGACCGCTTTTGTCGATGCTGCCAGGCACACCTTGCAGCAACGGGTTGCCAATGCCCCAGCTCAACGCAATGAAACACAGTGGCTGGCAGGCTGGATGAAACGCCTCGACACCTATTTGCCCCCTCTTTCTGGCCAGGAGCGCTAGATGGCTTACGAACGAAACAATATTCAGGAATTGTCCGCCTATATCCCGGGAGAGCAGCCCGAGAATGGCAAGGTGATCAAACTGAATACCAATGAAAATCCTTTCCCGCCAGGACCAGCAGTGGAAAAAGTACTGGGCAGTTTGCAGGCAAGCGCATTAAGACGTTATCCACCACCGACCGCAAAAGGGCTGCGCGAGAGTATTGCACACTTGCATGGTGTCGCTGATGAACAGGTCATCGTCACCAATGGCGGTGATGAGCTATTACGCCTGGCAATTACATGCTTTGTGGAAATCGATGAGGCAATTGCCGTAGTCGAACCCACCTACACACTCTATGAAACTCTGGCAAAGACGCATGGTTGCGGCTTTATCCAGTTTCACCTTGAAGAAGACTGGTCACTGCCACAGAAGCTGGCCGAGAATCTAAATAGCAGTGGGGCGAAACTGTGCCTCATCCCGAATCCGCATGCCCCTTCTGGTACACTGACCGACGCTGCCAGTTTGAGTGCGCTGGCACAAGAGTTTGAAGGCATCCTGCTGATTGATGAGGCCTATGTCGATTTTGTTGATCCACAACTCAAACACGACTGCATTGCATTGCTCTCGCATTGTGACAGAGTGCTGCTCCTGCGAACATTCAGCAAGGGGTATTCCCTGGCTGGCCTGCGCATTGCCTATGGACTGGGTTCCAGAGCACTGATTGATCCGCTCTATAAAACCAAGGACTCATACAACACGGATTACATCGCCCAAAAACTTGCCCAGGCTGCCCTAGAAGATCAGGACTATGCGAGAGGTTCCTGGTCTTTTGTCATTGAACAGCGCCGACTCTTGCAGAAAAGCCTTGAAGCAATGGGTTTTTCCTGTGTTGACAGTCAAAGCAATTTTCTTCTGGTCAGCATGCCATCCCAGCTCAATGCACAAAAGCTTTATCTGGATCTCAAAGCAAAGGATATTCTGGTACGTTATTTTGCACAGCCCAGATTGGATAACAAATTACGAATTTCTGTCGGCACGGCCGACGAAAACAAAAAACTCATCGATACTATCAGGCAGCTGCTTGATCAATAAGTAATCTTGACTAAAAAGAAACGCAAACTTAGCAAGAAAAACCGCAATACGATATCCGGCCTGCTGGTCGGAGTAGCATCGCTTTATGCCGTCAGTACCTATATGGAAGTCCCGCAGCAGGAATTAAACCGCTTCCTGCTGTCGACCATCCTGTTCTTTGTTTTCATTCTGGTTCTGGCAGGACTAGCAATCACTATCCTGAAATTATTGGGCAGAGCCAGAGAGCGTATTGAAGATAGCATCCAAGAGCACGATAGCCAGACTACAGAAGATCAGGAAAAAGATCGGCAATAAAGCAGCGCATCTTCACGCCCGTTGCTGGCTGGATAATAGGCCTTGCGTACAGCAAGTTTGTTAAAGCCCTGCTTTTCATAAAGCCTAATGGCTGCTGCATTGGAAGCCCTGACCTCCAACAGCATCTGCTGGCTGTTTCTGGATTGCACCAACAGCATTAGCTGCTGCAGGAATGACGTGCCCAGCCCCTCACCCTGCCGCTTTTTCAGCACAGAAATATTCAGCAAGTGGGATTCATCCAGTACGAAATGCACGACTGCATAGGCGAGAATAAGACCGCTGTGTCTGTCACACAACACAAAAGACTCATCCATTGACGAATTCAGTGAATCAATAATGTTGCCAGGCTTCCAAGGAAACTCACTAGCATTGCTCACCAGCCTTATGACCTCAGCGAGATCATCCTCGTGCATTTCACGCAGATCACATTCATCCATGCCGGCTAGAACTGACCAGCACGTGTCCGTAATGTGGCCCAGGTTTCACGCTTGAGTTCATGCATTTTGAGCATTTCATCCAGGCTACGACAGACCAGAAACTCACCATCAATCTGCTGCCTGAAGTCTTCTAGCAAATCGGCGATATTACTCCCCAGCAAGAGCAGATGGGAAAAACTGGCATCCTCGTGCAGCTGTGAAAGGTAGGTATTCAGCGCAGCCCGGGCTGCGGCCTCACTCTTGTCCAGAAAGGTCGCTTCACTGAAGGGCCAGCGAAATGCCTTGGTAGTGAAATCCAGCACATCAGGTTGCAATTTCAGGGCCCGGCACAGATTGCTGAACAGGCGCTTCTGGGCGCTGTTAAGCGTGCCTGTATCCTGCACATAGGGCAGCGAAACCAGAACCAGTAATTCATCGCTGGCCCGTATGAAGGAAAGCTGAAATCTGATTTCTGATGCAAATTGGGCGCTGGCTTCTGGAGACTCTCGCTCTAGGCTGGCAGGCTTGCTGGCTTTTTCAGCACTTTGCACACTCAACCTGGCAGCAGCTAATGCCGAAGTTGACGCAATACTCTCGCCTTCAGCAGGCTTGGGCTGGTCCGCTGGTTCAGTCTGTGTTTCTTCCTGCAACTTAACTAACACGGATGCAGCAGCTCCCTGCAGTTGCTGGAGGGGGAAATAGGATTGGATTCCCATGCGCTGCAGATATGCTTGTCTTAAAATTTCATTCATTGCGCTTAACTGTTAGCCGAAGTGATATCCCGGCAGTGGACTTGTCTTGAAGAAGTACCCAGCGTCATAATGCCTCAAGCTCATAATCAGAACAAGCCGAAGACCCATGAACCGGAAAATCATTCACTGCGATTGCGATTGTTTTTTTGCCGCTATCGAAATCCGTGATGATCCATCCCTGCAGGGACTGCCAGTAGCCGTCGGCGGAGACCCCGGCAAACGCGGTGTCATAGCGACCTGCAACTATGAAGCCAGAAAATTTGGTATCCATTCAGCCATGGCTTCAGCGACGGCCAAACGCATGTGCCCCGACCTGATCATCATTCCACCCAGCAAGGACAAATACAGCACAGCCTCCAAACAAATTCATGCCATCTTCAGGGACTACACCGGGCTGATAGAACCCCTTTCACTCGATGAAGCCTTTCTGGATGTCAGTCAGAGTGACAAATGCCAGGGTAGCGCCACCCTGATGGCCCGCGAAATCCGCCAGCGGGTCAAGGATGAACTCCACATTACCCTGTCTGCGGGTATTGCACCCAACAAGTTCCTGGCCAAAATTGCCAGTGACTGGAATAAGCCTGATGGGCAGTTTGTCGTAAGGCCAGATCAGGTGGAAGACTTTGTTGCCGGTTTGCCGGTTCGTAAAATTTTCGGGGTTGGTAAAGTTACGGCAGAAAAAATGCAACGCATTGGCATCAATACCTGCAGGGATCTGCAGGCCCTCTCCAAAAGTGAACTAAGTCAGGAGTTCGGCAGTTTTGGTGAACGCCTTTATCAGCTCTCACGCGGCCTGGATGATCGTCCTGTGGTAAGCAGCCACCCGCGTAAATCGATCAGTGTTGAACACACCTATGACCAGGACCTGCCCAGCGTCGAGCATTGTCTGGCTGAACTCCCCGATTTGCACGACAAACTGCTCAAACGTATGCATGCTAGCAGGCAGGACATCAATATCGCCAAACTCTTTGTTAAACTTAAATTCAATGATTTTATTTCTACCACAGTAGAACAATCGGCGCAGGAACTGGATATGCATCTTTTCCAACAACTCTGCCAGACAGGCTACAGCCGTGGCGACAAACCAGTGCGCCTGTTGGGACTCGGTATCCGTTTGCGTGAAGCACTGGACTATTACCAGTTATCCCTTGATATCGACCAATACAGAACTGCCCGCTAAAATGTCGCGCTATCGCCCCCCCGCTGCCGCTGTCTCCAATTACATAACACCCGAGGGCGAACAGGCCCTGAGTGAGGAACTTGAATACCTCTGGCGTACTGAACGCCCACAGGTCACGCAACAGGTCTCCGATGCTGCAGCTCTCGGCGATCGTTCCGAGAATGCCGAATATATTTACGGAAAGAAGCGCCTGAGGGAAATTGATCGGCGGGTTCGTTTCCTTCGCAAACGACTGGAGGTGCTCAAGGTGGTGGACCAGTTACCAAACAATCAGGACAAAATTTACTTTGGCGCCTGGGTGGAACTGATGGATGAAGATGAAAAGTGCCTGAAACTGCGGCTGGTCGGTCCGGATGAAATCAATCCGAAGCTGAATTACATCAGTATTGACTCACCCCTGGGTAAAGTACTGCTCGGCAAGCAACTGGACGATGAATTCAATTTCATCAGCCCGTCCGGAAAGAAATGCTACTGCATAGAAAAAATTGACTACAAGCAACCCTGACAAAGACATCCTGCATGTCTCCCTTATCGGTTACAAGAAGGTACTCGGCACCAGTATTACCATTCCCATGGAAATGCTGAATGCCGCTGACCTGATTGCGCGTATTCACCATCCGAAGACCCCTAAACTTGAATTGCAGGTGGCCAATCTAGATCGGGGAGATATACAGCTCAATGCTGGATTGCAGATACGCTGCAAACAGAGCTATAGCAAGCTCCATCACACCGATCTGCTGATTTTACCGGCCATGTGGGGAAATCCCTTGGGAGTGGTAAAAAAATATCCCGAATTTCTCAGCTGGTTGCGACAGACTGCCAGCCAGGATTGCATCATCTGTGCGGTGGGTACCGGCTCCTATTTTCTTGCGGAAGCCGGACTGTTAAATGGTCTGGTAGCAACCACACACTGGTATTACTTCGACCAGTTCGAAAAAAAATACCCCCGTGTGCAACTTAAACGCGAACGCTTCATCACCAAGTCAGGGAATATTTACTGTACTGGCAGCGTAAACTCTGTGCGCGATGTCATGCTGCATATCATCCAGCAGCATTATGACGAAAAGATCGCCAATCTGGTCTCCAGCCATTTCACCCATGAGCTTAAACTGTCCTATACCACCACCTTCCTTAATACCCCTGGCCACAATTTTCACGATGATGAACTCATCATCAGCCTGCAGGAACACATGCACCGTGATTTCAATACGAACCTGGACATGAAAAAACTTGGCGACAGCTTTGACCTTAGCCAGCGCAGCCTCAATCGCCGCTTTAAAAAGGCAACGGGGCTGAGTCCAGTGCAATACCTGCAGCAGATCAGACTGGATAAAGCCAAGGAACTACTAAAAACCACTAACCTCAACATCGCCGAAGTTGCAGACCAGGTGGGCTATTCTGACAACGCCTATTTTTCAGCCCTGTTCAAACGGCAGATTTCCCTCTCACCCGGCGAATATCGTCGCCTGGTGAGAAAGAAAATCTTCAAGTTGGATATTTAGGGCTCTTCGGCTACCTGCAGGGTATCAACAGGTTTCGGTGCAGTTCGATCCTGGTGGCGACGTTTCTCATAGATACTTTTTATCTGTCGCTCTAGCGCATTAAAGGCATCCCGAATAGCAACATAGATGTCTTCGTGGGAATGATTGTCATGCTGGTCATGATTCACCAGAATGTCGTGATTGGGAATAACGGCTTCGACGCCTACGTGAAAAACCTTGCCTTTGTGATGATGATTATGAGGGGATTCAAGCGTGACTCTTAAACTCTGTATTTCGTCACTGTAGCGTTCTAACTTATCCAATCTTTTCTGTACTGCATCTGCTACTGCCTGGGAATGATCTATTCCGCGAAAAACTACTTGAGTGTCACTTACCATAAAAAAACTCCTCATTGGTATCGATAAGTAAAAAAGAAATTTAGATTTTTGCTTTGAAGTGACCTTCCTTTTTCCTAAGAGGGGTATGTAAAGATACTACTCTTTTGCCTAAGGCTGTCAAAGAAATTCGGCAGATTTTTGATGCAAAATAAACTGACGCCAACAACTTGCTGAAAACTAACAATTATTTTTGCCGATAACACCAGTGCCAGGGTTCATACAAAAAGCCCTGTGGATTATTACGTGGGAAAGACAGGTGAAAATCAAACGCGGCTGCATGCTGCTGTAGCCAGGCAAAGGCTGTCGTCTGCTCAAAGCTTTCCTCCAGACACTCGGCGCCAGGACAGCTCAGATCCAGGGCGCAGCCGCTGTGATGCTCACTGAAGCCGGGCGCTGCATTCACCTTGAGAATCGCATTGATATCCTGCCCGGTGGCCAGTTTCTTTTTGAACAGATTCTCCTGATAGTTCACGCTGCGGTAGGCTGACACCAGCTGCAAAACTATCTGAGCCTGCTGTGCTGCAGCACACATGGCCTGCCAGCTTTGCCAGGCCTGCTGATGCATGGACTGCTCACGGTCAAAGATATCCCTGCCTGCCGCAACCAGCTGATCACATTCCGGCTGCAGGCTTAAACCACGAGTACGGGCATAGTCAGCAGGAATTCCCAGGTCTGCATGAAGAGCAGCAATGCGTTGTTGGTAGGACGACTGCAAGCGCCTGATTACCTGTCATCAGTAAATGTGAAGTTTGCAGTGTAGCAAATTCCATTTGTGGAAATCCCCTAAAAACCGCGTCTTCCGATATGTCTAATTTGTTATATTATATGTCTATTTTACAATGTTTATTTCAGGCCAAACACCGTATAGTTATGCGCAAGTTTTTGTTTTTTTTAGGGTTTTCAAGGTGTCTCATTTACCCCTTATTGTCGGTTTTGGCGGCATCAACGCCGCGGGCAGGTCTGCCTGCCACTATGCCTATCGGCGCCTGGTCATTGACCGCCTCGGGGAGGCTGAAGCCGATCAAACCCTGCTCAACCTGGCCATCCTCATGGGTCTGTTGAAACAGCAGGACGGACGCTGGCTAACCCGTACCGGGGAATTAACCGATCTGAATGAATTCCTGACCTTTCACCGGGAACTGATTCTCAACAGTACACTGATCCGCAAGCTGGAGAGCAATCTCTTTGATAATACCGCTCTGTACCAGCATACCCAGAGTTCGCTGCACGCAGCAGAGGGAGAAAGCTTGCGCTTCACGATTGCCAACCGACGGCTCCCCTCCCGCATTCCATCCAACTGGCAGGTGCAGGCAATAGACACTCGCCACAGCCTGGTTGAAGTCAGTGGCAGTTTGGATGCCATGCTGCCTGATCTTTATCAGGGCGCCGTCAACTGTGCCGGGCAATTGCCCAGTGGTTTCGATCCTGGCGAACTGTACCAGTCACGCAATCACCCTCGCAGCTTGCAGATGACCATTTTCGGCATTTCCGATGCCCTGCTCTCAATGGGAGTTGACTGGGAGCTGATTAAACAACGGGTACCGGCTGATCAAATTGCCGTCTATGCCGGTTCCGGCATGAGCCAGCTGGACTACAACGGCAACGGCGGCATGCTGCAGTCACGCCTGCTGGGCAAACGGGTTACCTCCAAACAGCTACCGCTGGGGCTACCGGAAATGGCTGCGGATTTTATCAATGCCTATGTGCTTGGCAGCACGGGAAAAACCGGCTGCAACCTGGGAGCCTGTGCTTCCTTTCATTACAGTCTGTGTCAGGCTGTACAGGATATACGCAGTGGAACACATCGAGTGGTGGTTGTTGGCAACAGCGAAGCCCCGCTGGTGCCTGAAGTGTTTGAAGGCTACAGTGCCATGGGAGCCCTGGCGGATGATGAAAAACTCCGACAACTGGACGGGCTCAAAGAACCCAATCACCGGCGTGCCTGTCGTCCCTTTGCTGAGAATGTCGGCTTTACCCTCGCCGAGTCTGCCCAGTTCGTCATCCTGTGCGATGACGAACTGGCCATGCAACTGGGAACCAATATTTACGGCTCGGTCAATGATGTCTTTGTCCACGCTGACGGGCACAAAAAATCCATCGCCAGTCCCGGCGTTGGCAATTACCTGAGTGTCGCCAAGGCCATGGCTGCCACCCGCGCCGTGATCGGTGCAAAAGCCCTGCAACGAAATACCTATGTGCAGGCTCACGGTACCGGCACGCCCCAGAACCGGGTTACTGAATCCGCCATTTTCGATCAACTGGCGGCTCACTTTGGTATTGAAAAGTGGCCGGTCGCTGCCATGAAATCCTATATCGGACATTCCATTGCCTGTGCCGGTGCTGATCAGCTGAACCTGAGCCTGGGCGTCTGGCAACACGGCATCATTCCCGGTATTTTAACCAGTGAAGCCATCGCCGATGACGTGCATCAGAAGCATCTGGATTTTCTGTTGACGCATCGGGAAGTCGACCCTGAAGCCATCGATGCCGTCATCATCAATGCCAAGGGCTTTGGTGGCAACAATGCCACGGCATCTGTCTTCTCTCCCAGCCAGACCCTGAAGATGCTGCAGCACAAGTATGGCAAGGATGCCATGACAGCCTATGCCGGCAAGCATGAACAGGTGGCCGAGGCCACCCGACACTATGAAGAAAGCAGCAACCGGGAACTCATGTCACCCATCTATAAATTTGACCATGCCGTGAAGAGCGGTGCTGACCTGAGTTTTAACGAAAAGCATATCTCCATCAGCGGTGACAAGCTGCCGATCAATCTCGATATGCCGAACCCTTATGCGGACATGTGCAAATAAGCCAGAGACAGACCTAAAGGAAAAACTATGTTTACTAAATCTATCGACACCTCCTCTCCCATTCATGACTTGATAGCCGGACGCTGGAGCGGCGTTGCCTTCGATGCACAGCGCCCTGTCAGTGATGAGGACTTGCATTCTGTGCTGGAAGCTGCACGTTGGGCGCCCTCATGTTTTGGCGATCAGCCCTGGCGTTATGTCGTTTGTAAAAAGGACTCGCATCCTGAGGGCTGGCAAACGATTTTTGACAGCCTGATTGATAAAAACCAGGCCTGGTGCCAGCATGTTCCCGTGCTGATACTGGCCTGTCATGACACCCAGTTTTCACACAATGACAATCCCAATCGCCACGGTGCCTACGATACCGGCGCAGCTTCCGTATCGATGTGTTTACAGGCAGCAGCGCTGGGCTTGATGAGCCATCAGATGGGGGGCTTTGCGGCGGAAAAACTGCAGCAGTCCTTTGCCATCCCCGAACGCTTCAGTCCCATTGCCGTGATTGCCCTGGGTTACCAGGTGGCAGAAACTGATATTCCGGATGCTTTCAGGGAAAGGGAAATGGCGCCCAGAAAACGCAACGAACTGAGCCGCAACTTTTTCCTCGGCGCCTGGCAGGAATAGACAAAGCTGTCAGACAACTTTTACTGGCTGGGCATCCTGAATTTTGGCCTTCCATTCGGCCGGGCCCGTCTCGTGTACGGAAACCCCCTTGCTATCCACGGCCACCGTTACTGGCATGTCTTCCACTTCAAACTCATGAATTGCTTCCATGCCCAGGTCTTCAAAGGCAACCACGCGGGACTTGCGTATTGCCTTGGAGACCAGATAAGCAGCGCCACCGACAGCCATCAGGTAGACTGACTTGTGTTTGCGGATGGCCTCAATGGCTAGCGGCCCACGTTCAGCCTTGCCGATCATGCCCATCAGTCCTGAATGCGCCAGCATCTGCTCGGTAAACTTGTCCATGCGGGTCGCCGTGGTCGGACCTGCCGGGCCCACCACTTCATCACGTACCGGATCGACCGGCCCCACGTAATAGATAAATTTGTCTTTCAGGTCCACGCCATTGGGCAGCGCTTCACCTTTTTCGTACAGCTCCACCATGCGTTTATGGGCAGCATCCCTGCCTGTCAGGATTGTGCCACTGAGCAGCAGCGTATCGCCGGGCTTCCAGGAAGCAATATCTTCACGGGTCACTTTCGCCAGATCCACCCGGCGTGAGGAAGCCGAAGCCGTCCAGGTCACATCCGGCCAGTCCTCCAGTTTGGGGGGCACCAGTTCAGCCGGACCGGAACCATCCAGGGTGAAATGCACATGCCGGGTCGCCGCGCAGTTTGGAATCATCGCCACTGGCTTGCCAGCCGCATGGGTTGGAAATTCCTTGATTTTGACATCCACCACCGTGGTCAGACCACCAATCCCCTGGGCCCCGATTCCGAGCTGATTGACTTTCTCCATCAGCTCAAGACGCAGCTCTTCCGCTGTCGTCTGTGGACCGCGCTGGCGCAGCTCATCAATATCCACCGGGTCCATCAGGGCTTCCTTGGCCATTAACACGGCTTTTTCAGCAGAGCCGCCAATGCCGATACCCAGCATGCCAGGGGGACACCAGCCGCCACCCATGGTGGGAACCGTTTTCAGCACCCAGTCAACGATGCTGTCACTGGGATTGAGCATGACCAGTTTCGACTTGTTCTCGGATCCGCCGCCCTTGGCTGCCAGCTTGAATTCAACCTTATCGCCGGGGACAATCTTGTAGTAAATATTGGCAGGCGTATTGTCTTTGGTATTTTTCCTTGCACCGGCAGGATCACTGACAATCGACGCACGCAGGACATTGTCAGGATGGGTGTAAGCCTCTCGTACGCCTTCATTGATCATCTCTTCCAGGCCCATGTCGGCATCCCACTGCACATTCATGCCGACTTCCACGAATATCACCACGACGCCGGTATCCTGACAAAGCGGGCGCTTACCTTCCGCACACATGCGTGAGTTGGTCAGAATCTGGGCCATGGCATCCTTGGCTGCGGGTGACTCTTCGCGCTCATAGGCCCGATACACTGCCTGGATGTAATCCAGCGGATGATAATAGGAGATGTATTGCAAGGCATCAGCGACGCTTTGAATGACGTCTTGTTGTCGAATCACAGTCATGAACTTTTTACCGTCTGAAAAATATACAAGCTTTCAATTCTAGCATGGAACCGTATAATTTCCGGCCAGCCGTTACCTGCCTTAAAGCGCAAAAAAAGCCCTGAGGAATCAGGGCTTTTTTAAACTGCTATAAAGCCGCTCTTAGTCGGCAGCGAAACAGTAAAACAGTCCATCACCACCGGTGCTGATCAGCGCCTGCTGGCCGCAACCACGTGAATCATGGGCCGAGTTCCAGTTGGCAGCATCATGATGACCCAGTCTGGCTTTGGCGCCACCCTGGTCACTGCTGCTGGTCCAGTTATTACAGGTCATGTCAGCACCTGCCGGATAGGCAGTACCATCAGGCTGGGACCCCGTAAGGATGTCATGCCGGTTGGGCGCGAAGCCACCACCGGGAATGATATTGCCGTTTTCATCCAGTGCTGTCAGTAAAGCTATTCGCTGATTCATGCTGTGCAGATCATCAACATTCTGGGCAATACGGTTACCTCTGGCGCCAAACCAGGGGCCTTCACCGATACGGTCACGCGCGTTGACGGCATTCGGTCCCTGGGTGCTGAGATAGGCACGCCAGGTATGATCGCCGGCACCGGCTGCTTCGGCTCGTGCCTGACAGATGGCATCAGCCCCGGCGAGTCCACCCAGGTTGCCACCATTGCCTGAACCGGTGCTGGTGATAAAGAATGTCATTGGTCCTGTCGGTGGCTGTGCTTGCGACATGCCAGCGCTCAGAAGGCCGGCCAGTGTCAGGCCAAAAAAGCTTAAGGTTTTGCGGGTTAACATATCCCTGATCTCCTGTTAATTATTGTTAAGTTGTTTTTTACAGTATCAAACACCGATCACTATATTGTAAGTCGCCGCCAAATTCATGTGTTTCCGGAAGGTTTCACGCTGATTGCCAGTCTGCCTGACAGCTGCATGGGAGACCTAATCCCAGTACCGGGGGCTGGACGTAAGGGTTTCAGTAACTGGCTGAAAACGGGTAGTATTCCTGCCAGGTAGCACCGATAGATCATCATTTTCGCCATACTGCTAAGGGAATGTCCTGTGCTTGACAAGCTAGCCATGAAAGGGCTGCATCCAGAGCTGACGCATAACGTCGCCCGCAACAACAATATTGCGGTCTTTGCCACTATCTGCGGCATTATTTTCATCTTCCAGATTTTATTTGCCTCCGTGCCAAGTGGCATTCTGGGGATCTGGGTAGTCATCATTATTATCCTGTCCCTGTTTCGCCTGTTCATGGGCTACAAGCTCCTGCGTTTCAACGTCATCAATGACGAATGGAAACGAACCACCCTGCTTTTCATCATCAGTACCAGTCTGACTGGATTAGGACTGGGTGTGTCAGCCATTCTGGCTGAGATATACAGCTCGGTACAGGAACAGCTTTTTATCTTCGCCCTGATGATTGGCTTCTCCGGTGGCGCTGTGGCCACCCTCAGTCCAGTCCTGCAGGGATATATCGCCCATGTCTTCGGCATCATGCTGCCGCAGATTCTGGCCCTCTTCTTTACCAGCAGTGAAGCCAACCTGTTTGATTCTGAAGACCTGGAAAGAATGATCGGCATTCTCGGTATTCTGTACATGATCGTCATTATCAGGGCTGGCATAATCCTGCACCGCACTTTCCTCGACAGTGTCACCCTGAAGAACGATCTCGCCGCTGCCAAAGATCTTGCAGAGGCTGCCAACAAGGCAAAATCAAAGTTTATCTCCAGTGTCTCCCATGAACTGCGCACCCCCCTGCATGCAATCATGGGCTACAGTCAGCTGTTTGAAATTGATGACAACCTCGATGAAGAAAAGAAGGATTACTCACGTCAGATCGTCCAGGCTGGCAACCATCTGCTGGCGCTGATAGATCAGATTCTGGAATTCTCCAAAATAGAGGCCGGCAAACTCAAGTTCAACCTGCAGCAAATCAGCCTGAACAATTTACTGCTGGAAACCGAGACACTCATGCAGACTCTGGCTGCCAGACATGAGGTGTTGCTCAGCCTGACACCGCTCGATCCGGACCTCAACTTTCGAACTGACCGCCTGCGCCTGAAGCAGGTGTTGTTAAACCTGATCTCCAATGCCATTAAATATAACAAGCCAGGCGGAACAGTAGATATCAGTGTTGAAAGGCTGTCTGCCAAAACGTTAAAAATCAATGTCGTGGATTCCGGTCAGGGGATACCGAAAGAAAATCAGCAGGAAGTCTTTGTTTCCTTCAACCGCCTGGGCAGGGAATCTGGCGATCTGGAAGGCACAGGCATCGGACTGGTGATTTCGCAGGAACTGGCAGCTTCCATGGGCAGCAGGATTAAATTTGAATCTGAGCAAAATGTTGGCAGTCATTTCTGGATAGAACTAGATACCCAGTTTTTCAACGAAACCGCCAGCGAATAAACTGTAAGGCTGTACCCTCTGGAACTTAAGGGTTACGATGCCTCAGAATTTTTGATTACTGAACCAGAGTGCACAGTTACCGGAAAGGGCATGGCAAAAAAACCTGTATTGATCTATATCGTAGAAGACAGTGTGCCAAGTGCGATGCTTTACAAAAGCTATGTCGAAACTCTGGGTTACCAGGCCCGAGTTTTTTACACCGGAGATGAAAATGGCTATCTTCAGGCTGAAATTGATCATGGCACTTCACACTTTGAAGTTAGTAAAGGCAATTTTCATTGTGAGGCCAATTTTTCAAATCCCGAAAGCAGTGACCTAATAGTCCAACTTGGAACACTTCAGTGCCTTTAAAATATTTAGGCGATATTCCTGGCTATATTTTTTTCTAAAATCTCAATGAGCATTTGAAAAGTAAAAGGCTTGCTGAGAAAGTCATTCATACCTGCTTCCAGACATCTATTGCGGGTTTCCTGCTGCACATCTGCAGTCAGGGCAATTATCGGAATGTATTGATAACGAGAATTTTTACTTTCCCTGATTTTTTCAGTCGCTAGCATGCCGTCCATAAGAGGCATTTGGCAGTCCATAAGAATCAAGTCAAAGTTCTGTTCCTCCAGTTTAGAAAGAACTTCATGACCATTTTCGGCGATAACGACATCTGCTCCGATTTTCTTGAGCATAGCCTCACTGACCAACTGACTGGGTTTATTATCTTCAGCCAGTAGTATCTTCAGATGCAGATCCTGTTTTATTGACATCTGCGGTTGAACTTAAGTTGGTCAGGCCGGGCTCTGGACAACATGCAGGTGCTCTCGAGCCTTACCTGTCTTGAATATTTTCTCACCCAGCACCAGCATGCAGGGGGTGAAAATCAGCGTCAGGATAGTGGCAAATAGCAGCCCTCCGGCTATGGCCGTGGACAATTGCACCCACATCTGGGTAGAAGGTCCGCCCACGATGATCTCCTGTTCAATGATATTAATGGAAACCGCCAGCACCATGGGTACCAGACCCAAGATAGTGGTTGTCGAGGTCAACAGCACCGGCCGCAGACGCTGGGCAGCCGTTTCAAGCACCGAATCAATGACCGAGAGATCGGTATCCCGTCTGACTTCGTTGTAAGTATCGATCAACACGATATTGTTGTTAACCACGATACCTGCCAGCGCAATGACGCCGATACCGCACATAACGATGCCGAAGGGTTGGCCACTGACAATCAGGAAAATCAGCACACCGGCAGTGGAAAACACCACGGCAGAGATTATCAGGAAGGACTGATAAAAACTGTTGAACTGTAGCAGGAGAATGACCATCATCAATACAATTGAAATCATGAAAGCCTGTGACAGAAATGCGCCGGCTTCAGCCTGGTCCTCGTCCTGACCGCCAAACTGTACCTGAACCTGCGGATCTAAACTCTGTTGCAACAAAAGGTCTCTGAGTTCATTAATCTTGTTGGCAGCCAATATCCCATCCTCAACGTCAGCCTGAATGGTCAGACTACGCGAACCGTCAATGCGGTTAATCACCGACGTTTTTTGTGAGGTTTCAAAACTGATGAAATTACTGATGGGAATCAGGCCACTGGCAGTGGGGATCGTCAACTGCATCAGTCGTTCTAGACTACGACTGTCATCGGTAAAACGAACACGAATATCAAGCTCTTCATCCGCATCATCAGGCTGATATTCGGTCAGTTTGAGACCGGTAGTCAGCAACTGCACGGCGCTACCCAGACTGGAAATATTCGCTCCATATCTGGCGGCCTCTTCACGATCAACCAGCAATTCCCATTCAATACCGGGCAAGGTGCGGGTATCCTCAATATTGGTGAAACCACCTACCTGATCCATGGCCGCACGAATCTGAGCAACTGTACTATCAAGCACATCAAAATCATTGGCCCTCACTTCCAACTGCAGGGGTTTACCAGTCGGCGGACCATTTTCCTGCTCGGCCATCTCAATCTGTATGCCCGGTACATTGGCCAGGCGTTGTCGAACTTCCTGTTGTAAAACATTGGCCGGGGGGCGCAACTGCCAGTCGACGAACTCCAGTTGCACGACACCGATGGTATCCTCGCTAGAGCTGCCGCCGCCAAATCCGCCACCGCCACCACCACTGGTACCAGTGCGGGTATAGACCGCTTCCAGATAATTCATGTCCAGCAGCAAATTTTCGACATTGCTCATGATCTGGTCTTTTTCATAAACCGAAAGGTCACCACGGGCATGCACCTGCACCTGAACAAATTCAGGCTCAATTGCCGGGAACAGCTCTACACCTTTACCCAGCATGCCATAGGCCACATAGGAGCCCATCAGGAAGGCGACCATCAGCACCAGTACTTTTGCCGGATGTCTGAGTAGAACACCCAGAAAGCCCAGGTATTTTTTCGTCAGGTAGCCAGCGGCTTCCAGGCTCTGATGAGGATTATGCTCGCTTACTTTGGCCGTGGTTGCCGCACTGATCTGACGACCGATAACTCCACCCACGACCGGGACAAACAGCAGCGCCATGAACAGAGAAGCCCCCAGTGTCGCCAGTACAGTTATCGGTAAAAATTTCATGAACTCCCCGATCATACCCGGCCAGAACAGCAAGGGCACAAACACGGTAAGCGTGGTAGCCGTTGAAGCAATGATCGGCCAGGCCATGCGTTTGGCGGCTCTGGCAAAAGCTTCCCTTTTCACCATACCTTCTGACTGCAGGCGTTCAGCCAGTTCTATGGTAATAATCGCACCATCGACCAGCATACCGACTACCAGAATCAGACTGAACAGGACAATCATGTTCATGGTCAGCCCCATGATATTCAGTATCAGGATGCCGGCCAGAAATGAGCCGGGAATGGCCAGACCTACCAGCAGGGCAGGTCTGACTCCAAGCGCAGCAATAATGACGATCATCACCAACAGGATGGCAGTGATAACATTGTTTTCCAAGTCTCCCAGCATGGAACGTATTTGTTCGGAACCATCCATCAGATAGGTCACCTCAATGGACTCGGGCCAAGCCTGCTGGGTCTGACTGATCAGGGCGCGAACACTTTCAATGGTTTCAATAATATTGGCACCAGTCCGCTTGGAAATTTCCAGTACAACGGCATTATCACCGTCAATACGGGCAAAACTCTCCGGATCCTTGAAGGTTCTGCGCAGGGTAGCGATATCCTTGAAAAGCACCACCTGGTCATCGACCACCTTGACGGGCATGTTCATCATGTCATCCAGTTCAGAAATGACACCCGGCACCTTGAGCACCATGCGGCCGGAACCAGAATCCAGAGCGCCGGCTGCAATCAACTGGTTGTTTCCCTGAACCAGAGCTGAAATATCCTGAAAAGAAATCTGATAGGCATCCAGCACATCGGGGGCAATCAGCACTTCGAGCATTTCTTCACGGTCGCCACCGATGGTGACATCCAGCACATTAGGTAGGCCCTCGATACGGTCTTCCAGATCACGGGCTATGGTGATCAGCGTGCGCTCGGAAACTCTGCCTGACAGGGACACCGACAATACCGGGAACTCGGCCAGGTTGACCTCACTGACGGTTGGTTCAAGAGTCTCGGGGGGAAGTTCGACTCTGGCCCGGTCAACCTGTTCACGCACATCATCCAACGCCTGATCGATATCATAACCGGCATCAAATTCCATCAATACGGAAGCATGGCCTTCTGAGGCCGTTGAACTCATCTCGTCAAGGCCTTCCAGACTCTGTAACTCCCGTTCCATTGGCAAAACCAGCAAACGTTCGGCGTCCTCAGGCGAGATGCCCTCATGCACCATGGAAACATAAACAATCGGAATTGGAATATCCGGATTGGATTCTTTGGGAATGGAAAAATAGGACGAAATACCGGCGGCAAAAATGGCAACCAAAACCAGGATGACTACCCGGGGCCGTGAAAAAGCTGCATCAATAATGGTTTGCATGGTTCTCTTCGCTGTTTTGTCAAATGGTTAAATTAATAGGTTTCAAGCAGGCCATCTACCACCGTCATGCGCACCGTTTCACCTATCGGCGCAAAACCCTGACCAGCGGTAATTACTCGTGCCATCGTCGGCAGACCACTGACCCACATGCCATCGACATCAGAACGCTCAATGGTAATTTGATGGAACTCCACCCGGCCTTCCAGATCAACAGTCTTGATACCAATATCACCGGCCTCATTCAGGGTCAGCAGACCGGCAGAAATATAGTGCGCCATCACCTGCCGCCGGGGAATGCTGGCAGTAACACTGCTACCCGAACGGAGTCCATCTGAATTTGGAATGGCAATTTC
>Ga0181591_10000505_pt1 | contig 31479 bp, 29 predicted proteins | sample 071ome_33_FD_133757 | JGI IMG/M metagenome (GOLD analysis project Ga0181591, IMG submission 133757) | Coastal salt marsh microbial communities from the Groves Creek Marsh, Skidaway Island, Georgia - 071412AT metaG (megahit assembly) | ecosystem: Environmental > Aquatic > Marine > Intertidal...
CACTGCTCATCTCGAAGATGAATTAGATGAAATTTCTCGCGGAGAAAAGGATTGGATTCCTGTCATGGAATCTTTTTGGACACCTTTTGAAAGCCTCGTTAAGGACAAAGAAGTCTCGGTGACACGCGAAGAAGCTATTGAGGCTCGTGATCTTGGCACACATCCAAAATCAGGCAAACCTGTTAGTGTGAGAATGGGTCGCTACGGACCATTTGTACAAATAGGCACCAAAGAAGATGAAGAAAAACCATTGTTTGCTGGACTCATGCCGGGCCAGAAAATGGATAAAATCACGCTTGAAGAAGCGCTGGAGTTATTTAACCTTCCACGTGATTTAGGAGAAACACCTGAGGGGGAGAAAGTCCTAGCCAGTATCGGTCGCTTTGGTCCTTATGTGAAATATGGAAGTAAATATGTATCGATTAAAGGTGAGGATCCTTACACGATTGAATTAGATTTGGCGCTTGAATTTATTGCTAAGAAAAAAGAAGAAGATGCTAATAAGTTCATCAAAGAATTTGAAGAAGAGGGTATACAAGTGCTGAATGGACGCTACGGCCCTTACATTACTGATGGCACTAAGAATGCCAAAATTCCAAAAGACATAGAGCCTGATTCACTCAATTTAGAGCAGTGCTTAGAACTTCTCGCTGCTGCTCCTGTTCGTAAAGGACGTGGCAAAAAGAAAGTAGCAAAGAAAAAAATTGTAAGAAAAAAAGCACCACCTAAAAAGAAAGCTGCGAAGAAGAAAACCGTTAAGAAAAAAGCCGCACCTAAAAAGAAAACTGCAAAAAATAGTGACGATTAAGCAATAGCTCCATGGCCTCATCGTCTCACATACTGACCCAAGTATTATCACGAGGTGGAATCATTGCCCACCAAACAGACACCGTATTTGGACTGGCCTGCATTCCCAAAGAAGCTAGTTTGCAGAGATTAGCCCGTCTCAAACAACGTGACACTGGACGAGGTTTTATCCTTCTAGCCTCGAACTGTGAACAATTAAATAATTATATCGAATGCACACTTGACGAACTCAAACAACTCAGTTACCAACACACACCCCCCACCACTTACTTGGTTAATGCAAAACCACATTTACCTGCAAGCTTGCTCGGGCAACATTCTAAAATTGCTGTGCGCATTGTCCAGCATCCAACTGTTGCAGAAATCTGCCGTAATATTGGTGCTATTGCATCCACTAGTTGCAATATCAGTCAACAAGAGATTTGCAATGATGCCCGTATTTGCCGCACACTATTCGGTCCACATATAGATTATATAGAAACTGAATCGATTACTGGCACCGGACATGCAAGTCGCATTATTGATTTGTCGACACAAAAAATATTAAGAGAATAAGTTATTAAGAGTCAAAGCATGCAAACACCTCCTGACCTGAATGCCGTCATTGAGTATTTAGAATCTCTTCAAGATACCATCTGTAAAAAAATTTCTTCTATGGATGGCTGTGAATTCAAAGATGACAGCTGGTCGCGCGAGGAGGGCGGCGGTGGACGCAGTCGAGTGCTCACTGAAGGTCACATCTTTGAGCAAGCAGGTGTCAACTTATCACGCGTGCATGGCGCAGAACTCCCCAAAGCCGCGACGCTACAGCGCCCAGAACTCGCGGGTTGTAGTTTTGAAGCCGCCGGTGTTTCTCTAGTTTTACACCCCCGCAATCCGTTTATTCCAACCACGCACTGTAACGTGCGCTTCTTCCTTGCTGAGCCAAAGCATGGCGAACCCATCTGGTGGTTCGGCGGCGGCTTTGATCTCACCCCGTATTACCCTTTTATGGAGGATGCCGTACATTGGCATAAAACTGCCAAAGCGGCTTGTGAAGGCTTTGCACCTGATAGCTATAATCAATACAAGACTTGGTGTGATCGATACTTTTATCTTCCACATCGCCAAGAAACCCGTGGTGTGGGTGGTTTATTTTTTGATGACCTAAATGAGCCTGATTTCGATACTAGTTTTGCTTTTACACGTAGTGTTGGTAATCACTTTCTCTCAGCATATACACCCATTGTTGAACGTCGCTCTGATCATCCTTACAGCGAGCATGAACGCAATTTTCAACTTTATCGCCGAGGGCGCTATGTTGAATTCAATTTAGTCTATGATCGTGGCACTTTATTTGGCTTACAGTCAGGTGGGCGTACAGAATCAATTTTAATGTCACTGCCACCACAAGTTCGATGGGAGTATAATTGGACACCTGAGGCTGGTAGCGCAGAGGCAGACTTGTATGAAAACTACCTCAAACCAAGAGATTGGTTGAATCCAGATGACTAGACTAAATACTTAGAACTAGGCCGTTAAGTAAATTTCATTTAACACCAAGCGATCTTAATGATGGTGTATTGTTTGTGTTAAGTATAAGGTGTTCTTAGATAAACCAGTGTCAGACAAATTGCACTAAAAGGACTGTTTGTGAGCTATTTTCCTATTACCCGTATGCGCCGCATGCGTGCCAAAAAATTTAGTCGTGATCTCATGCGTGAGAATGCCCTTTCTCCGTCAGACCTCATATACCCAATATTCGTCGTAGAAGGCAAAAATGAAAGACAGGCTATTCCTTCTATGCCCAACATTGAGCGATTAAGCCTCAATGAATTAGCAATAGAGGCTAAACAGCTGCATGCCTTAGGCATACCTGCCATCGCATTGTTTCCTGTTGTGTCAGATGATAAAAAATCTTTATCCGCAGAGGAGGCCTACAATCCAGATGGATTAACTCAACGTGCGGTAAAAACCATTAAAGATCACGTACCAGACATGGGCGTGATTACAGATGTTGCACTCGACCCTTTCACTTCTCATGGACAGGATGGATTAATTGACGATACTGGCTATGTTATTAATGATCAAACTATTGATGTGTTAATTCAACAAGCCATTTCTCATGCTCAAGCAGGAGCTGACATAGTCGCGCCCTCTGACATGATGGATGGACGAGTTGGCATGATTCGAAATGAACTTGAAAGTGAAGGGCACATTAATACCCTGATTCTTTCATATGCAGCTAAATATGCCTCCAGTTTTTATGGGCCATTTCGAGATGCCGTCGGTTCTGGCAGTAACCTTGGGGCAGGCAATAAATATACTTATCAGATGGACCCTGCTAACAGTGACGAAGCACTCCGTGAAGTGCAACTGGATATCGATGAAGGTGCAGATATAGTAATGATAAAACCCGGCCTGCCTTATTTAGATATTGTTCAACGCATTAAGTTAGAGTTGGCAATGCCAACGTTTGTTTATCAAGTCAGCGGAGAATATGCTATGTTGAAAGCAGCCGCACAAAATGGCTGGTTAGATGAACATTCATGTGTATTAGAAGTATTGGTTAGCATGAAACGTGCAGGTGCAGATGCGATTTTAAGTTACTATGCAAAAGATGTTGCCATGTGGCTAGCTGATTAAGCAACCACACCCTAATATGTCTCATACTGATGAGACCTAACGGGAGTATAATTGCAGGGTGGGCTGGGATAGTCATTAAAGTTACGGCCAGCCACACTATATTCACACTTTAGCAAAGCAGACACCCTGGCAAAATGGCTGATGAAAACAGTCATTTCGATTATGAAAGTTATAAATCAATACCACTACATGATACTAACAACAATGGAATAAAATAAAGAAAAATAATAATTGTCTTTTGCATATAATTTCAATTCATGCAAGTGACATACACTATGAATACCATGGATCTGAAAAATTATATCTGGTTCACTTTAAACTTATTTAATAACACATATGGCAGATAATCCGTTACATCATATCGTCATCGTAGGTGGTGGCGCCGGCGGCCTTGAACTGGCCACAAAACTAGGCCGCCGCTTAGGTCGCACAGGCAAGGCTCAAATCACCCTTATCGATAAATCTAAAACTCATGTTTGGAAACCGCTGTTACATGAAATTGCTGCTGGCAGCATGAATCCTGAACGTCATGAACTGGTCTATTTTGCTCAAGCCCATTGGCATCATTTTGAATTTCGCCTAGGCAATATGGACCGCTTAGATAGAGATAAAAAAGAAATCTCTATTGCCCCAAATTATGATGAAGATGGATATGAGGTAATTCCTCGTCGTACCTTTAATTATGATACTTTAGTGCTCGCAGTAGGTAGCATGACCAATGACTTTGGCATACAAGGTGTGCGTAAATATGCTAAGGCTTTAGATACTCAAGACCAAGCTGAAAAATTACATCGACTAATCCACAACTCATTGATACGCGCACAAACTCAAAGTGGGCCATTACGACCAGGACAATTAGAAGTGGCCATCGTTGGAGCAGGAGCAACCGGTGTAGAGCTTGCAGCCGAGTTACACAATACAACGCGTGAATTGACTGCCTATGGTCTGAATAAAATCGACCCTGATAGAGACATAAAAATTTCATTGATTGATGCCAGTGAACGCCTATTACCCGGATTACCGGAAAAAATATCCGAGCCTGTTCGAAAAGAACTACTTAAATTAAATATTAAACTCTACCTTGGTGAACGGGTAACAGAAGTCAATCATCATGGTGTTAGCACTCAAAGCGGTCAAGTCATTGCCTCAGAACTTGTGGTATGGGCAGCAGGTATTAAAGCGCCTGACTTTCTAAAAGATTTAGACGGACTTGAGACAAATAGCATCAACCAATTGATAGTCCATGACACATTACAAACGACCTTAGATGAAAATATTTTTGCTTTTGGTGATTGCTCAAGCTGTCCATGGTTGGGGCATGAACCGTTAAAAGTTCCACCACGCGCGCAAGCAGCTCATCAACAGGCTTCTTTGTTGGTGAAAAGCATGAAGCACCGTGTCAATAATAATACTCAACTCCCTAAATATACTTATCGTGATTATGGTTCTTTGGTTCATCTCGGTGCATATACGACTATAGGTAGTTTAATGGGAGCAATTACAGGCGGTCGACTTTTTATAGAAGGTGTTATGGCTGGACTGATGTATCAGTCATTATATAAATTTCACCTCATGGCTGTGCATGGATTTTGGAGTACAGCCCTGCTAACACTATCACGTATGATCACACGCAGGACTGAAGCCCGAGTCAAACTACATTGATGTAATCTATCCTCAACTTATGTTAGATTAACTACATTCAGATGTTAAATATCGTGTTGATGGGGACGCTTAAATACTGACTTACCATAAAATAAGTCGGGTTATAGGGAGGGCTCCATGAGCAAACTACTTTTACAAGAAGCCGTTCAAAAAGCCAGTCGCCAATGGCAAGAAGCATTCAATGATGGGGACGCTATTAGTTGTGCAGACTTTTATGAAGACGATGCCATTATGCAAGCGATTCCATTTGGCATTTATTGTGGCAAAGACACCATACTCACATTCTGGCAACAACTAATCAAAGACGGTTATCGTGACATCACTTACATAAACCCTCAAATCAAAGTGATCAACGAACAACAAGCTGTGCTCACAGCCAACTGGAGCATGAACAAATCCTCTGGTGTTATTCACAAAGAAATGTGGATACTACAAGATGATGGCAACGTGAAATTATCTGAAGATCATTTCGAAGCCCTGTAATTAAGTATGTGATGAGTCTATAGTAACTCGCAATATCAGGCGCCTATTACGCTTGACTCATGTTAATATCATCTTTTCAGAATAACTATATCTTCGTCTGTGAACAAATACGCCGTGGTTGGAAACCCAATCCAACATAGTAAATCACCAATTATTCATCAGGCTTTTGCTCAACAAGAAGGCGTGCAAATAGAATATCAGCGCCTACTCAGTGAAACCTCTAATTTCATCACTGATGTTAATCACTTTCATGCCCAGGGTGGAATGGGGCTGAATGTCACCCTACCTTTCAAAGTCGACGCTTATGAACACTGTGTGAGTTGTGATGATTATGCGCAAGCGGCTCAAGCGGTAAACACTATCCACTTTAATTCGCAAGGACAGTGGCTAGGCTCTAATACAGATGGTATTGGCCTACTTCGTGATCTCACACACAATCAACAGCTAGATTTACACAATCGATCAATTTTAATTTTAGGTGCTGGAGGTTCAGTGCGTGGCATTCTATTACCGTTACTGTTAGAAAAGCCCAAACAAATTTTAATAGCCAATCGCACATTAGAAAAAGCCATCACATTAGCTGAACTATTTTCACCAGAGGGAAATATCAGTGCCTGTAACTATGAACAACTATCAGATAATCAATCAGCTAACTTTGATGTTGTTATTAATGCCACCTCAGCCAGCCTCAGCCAACAACTCCCACCCATCCCAAAGTCTGTTGTCAGTACTCAGAGCTTTTGCTATGACCTCGCTTATAGCGATAATGCCACGGTATTTATGCGGTGGGCACAACAGCAAGGAGTGCGTGCTTGTTGTGACGGTATTGGCATGTTGATTGAACAAGCCGCTGAATCTTATGCCATTTGGCGCGGCGTAAGACCAGATACACAGCCCGTATTTAAATTATTACGCCCTTAAAAAAGTGCCTCAACCCTTATGCATATCTTTTACCTTCACATAGTGTTGAGCGGAATAATCTAAAGACTCTATTTCTTGTTCTGTTAATGCACGGATTTGTTTAGCTGGACGCCCCATATACAAATAACCACTTTGCAACTCTTTCCCCCTCGGCACCAATGAACCAGCTCCCAGAATGACATGTTTGCGAACAATGGCTTTGTCTAACACCACTGAACCAATACCTATTAAGCAATGATCTTCAAGGGTACAGGCATGCAGCACAACAGAATGTCCCACGGTGACATCATTACCTATAGTCAAACACGCGCCGCCCGGACTATAAGGTCCATCATGGGATACATGACAAATAGTTCCATCCTGAATATTGGTGCGTTCACCAATACTGACCGTGTTAATGTCTCCACGTATAACCGTCATCGGCCATACTGAGCTGTCTTTGCCTATAGTAACTTGACCAATGACTAAAGCCGTTTCATCAACATATGCGCTAGTATGGATCGTCGGCGGATGATTTTGAAATGTTCGTATGGTCATTATGCGCTAAACTCCCTAAAGTTAATTGATGTGTTAACTATTAATTCTTAATTCATTCAAACTACGAGCTTACAACCCATCTATGCTCAAATGACCACATGAATACACCCCTGTGAAACAAGAAAATTCTAAACTCAAAGCTTATGCTGAACTCATTCGCCTAGATAAGCCGATAGGTATTTATTTGCTGTTATGGCCAACCTTGTGGGCATTGATAATTGCAGCTGATGGACAACACGATTTTACCATCATAAGTGTCTTCATTGTGGGGGTGATTTTAATGCGCTCGGCCGGATGTGCTATCAATGATTTTGCTGATCGTCATTTTGATGGGCATGTAGAACGCACGCAACATCGACCTATCATATCCGGTCGTGTCTCAGCATCTGAAGCACTATGGATATTTATAATTTTGAGTTTATGTGCATTCTTACTCGCCTGGCTAACGCTAAACAAATTGACACTGAGTTACGCGATTGTTGCGGTCGCACTTGCAGCCAGTTATCCATTCGCCAAGCGTTATCATTATTTTCCACAAGTGCATCTAGGTTGTGCGTTTGCTTGGGCCATTCCCATGGCCTTTGTGGCCTACACAAATGCTCATCCCCCATTAATTGCTTGGGTATTATTTGCGACCAACTTACTCTGGACTACGGCATATGACACTATGTATGGCATCAGTGACCGTGAACATGATTTAAAAATTGGCGTGAAATCTACCGCTATTTTGTTTGCTGCTGCAGATCGTTTAATCATAGGCTTATTGCAACTCAGCAGTTGGCTATTATTATTTATCATCGGACAACAACTGTCTTTACACAATAGTTATTTCATCAGTCTGGGAGGAATTGCCTTATTATTTATTTATCAACAAAATTTGATCAAACATCATCATCCAAAACAATGTCTCAAAGCTTTTCTTAATAACCATTATGTTGGAATGCTGGTATTTATAGGTTTATTTATCAGTTTACAAATGAATTTTTAATTCAATATCAGCCAAAATTTATTTGCCAATAGCAGCGACTGGATATATCTATCTTTACACTCAAGCGCGCGCTAAACACCATACTTCAACTCGCTTAGCGCCGGCCTGCTTGATCACCCTAGCGCACTCATTCGCCGTAGTGCCTGTTGTCATAACATCGTCAAATAATATGATCTCATCTGATCGCAGAGGTTTGCGCACTGCAAATATCTGGCGCATATTCTTGATGCGTTGCTTACGTTTCATGCCTGTTTGCGTAGCCGTGTAACGGGTACGCACTAGACTATTCAACGAATAATCAAATGCCTGATAGCTGCGCCAAGTCCGCACACATTGATTAATGACATTGAAGCCGCGCTCACGCACACGGCGTGGGTGACTGGGCACGGCTAAAATCTGTGCATGCTCAGGAATAGGCGGACATTGCTGCGCATGCAAAGCAATTAAACAAGATAAATTCTCCCAACTTTGATGATACTTAAGCTCACTAATAAGCCTATTGATAGGCTCACGATACCAAAAGGAAGCATATACATGATCATAATAAGGCGGACAGCTCAAACACTCTCCACAAATTGAGCCAACCTCAACTGATGAAGGTGCTAACTCAACACCGCAACACTCACAAACATGCTCACGACTGTGATTATGATATGGCAATGTAGGCTGACAACGTGCGCAGATACCCTGTTCAGAGCTAGTTTCACATCTCACTGCACAGATTTTACACGTGCAAGGATAGACGTAATGAATCAACTCCCGTCTGAACTTGTAAAATTTTGATTGTTTATTCATTTGACAATAGCCGCACGCCGTTTAGACTGAGGCAACGATCAATCACCCAAATTTGCCTGCTATGAGTAACAAAGTCTGGACGCTGCAAGAGACCCTAGAAATATTTTCTCGCCCATTTAATGATCTTCTATTTGAGGCACAAAGCATTCATCGTCAACACCATAATCCCAACCGTTTGCAAGCTAGCACTCTGCTCTCGATTAAAACAGGCTCTTGCACTGAGGATTGTGCGTATTGTCCACAAAGTGCACTATATGACACAGCTATTGAACGTGAACGTTTACTCTCCATTGAAGAAGTGCGTGCAGCCGCACTTGGCGCTAAGGCGCAGGGCGCAACACGCTTTTGTATGGGCGCAGCATGGCGTAATCCGACTGATCAAGACTTGGAGTCTGTTATTGCTATGATTCAAGAAGTTCAGTCACACGACCTTGAGACTTGTGTCACCTTGGGCATGTTGACAGAACGTCAATCTAAACGCTTGGCTGAAGTTGGATTAGATTACTATAATCATAATCTGGATACTTCTCCTGAGTTCTATGGAGAAGTAATCACCACACGAGATTATCAAGACCGCTTAGATACACTGGAAAATGTGCGCAACTCAGGTATCAATGTGTGTTGTGGCGGTATTCTCGGCATGGGTGAAACCCGCGAGTCACGCGCCGGTTTAATAGTGCAATTGGCCAATATGCAACCACAGCCACAGTCAGTCCCTATTAATCTCCTAGTACAAGTTGAGGGCACACCGTTACACGGAACACCAGAACTCGACCCTATTGAATTTGTACGCATGATAGCCACCACCCGTATCATGATTCCTGAGACATACATACGCTTATCCGCTGGGCGGGAATCTATGCATGATGCAATGCAAGCATTATGTTTTCATGCTGGTGCGAACTCGGTATTTTTTGGTGAAAAACTATTAACAACACCCAACCCAGATACTCAGCATGACCTACAATTATTTAAACGTTTAGGCATGACTCTAGAGACTCAAAATCATCACTAACTGGCTATGTATGGATGTCTACAAACGTGGCTAATTGGAATAAAGAACTCACAGCATTAAAACAACAACACAGCTATCGCGTCAGACGTTGCATGGCTGGACCACAATCTAACCTAATCAAACTTGACGGTGAACACTTTCACAATTTTTGTAGCAATGATTATTTGGGCCTAGCACATCATCCACTGGTATGTGATGCTGCAAAAAAAGCCATTGATCAATTTGGTACGGGCAGTGGTGCCTCACAACATATTAATGGATATTCCCTTGCACACGCAGCATGTGAGGAGCAACTGGCTGATTTCTTACAAGCAGAGAAAGTCGTATTATTTGGCTCTGGCTACTTGGCTAATTTAGGCGTACTCAGTGCTCTAGCTAAGCGGCATGATATTATTTTTGGTGACAAGCTCAATCACGCCTCTTTGATTGATGCCGCACAATGTTCAGCAGCAAACTTCCAGCGTTATCGTCACACAGATATGGATCATCTCGATACCTTGTTATCCACCAACGACTATAACAATGCATTAGTTGTCACCGATGGCGTTTTCAGCATGGAAGGTAGTAGTGCACCCATCGCTGAATTGGTTGCCAAATGTAATCAATATGACGCCTTATGTATCGTTGATGACGCTCATGGCATTGGCGTGCTTGGTGAACATGGCCGTGGCTGTTTGGAAGCTCAAAATATTTCTAGTCAACACGTTGATGTTTTGATCGGCACTTTTGGCAAAGCCTTTGGTAGTGCTGGCGCTTTTGTCGCAGGTGATACCGCGCTGATAAATTACCTCATTCAAAAAGCCCGCAGCATGATATACACCACAGCACTTGCACCTAGCCTGGCAGCAGCGGCCAGTCAGAGCTTACAAATTATCTGTAATGAACCAGAGCGCCGCGCTCGCTTACATGCCAATATTGATTATTTTCGCCGTGCGCTGGCTGATAGTCATTTAAATTTGCTTCCCTCTGACAGTGCCATTCAATCTATCGTCTTAAACTCAAATGAAAAAGCCATTGCCTTTAGCCAAGCATTAGAAACACGCGGCTGTTTAGTCATCGCCATACGCCCACCCACTGTACCCAAAAATAGTGCACGTCTAAGAATCACTCTCAGCAGTGAACATGAAACCAATCAAATCGACTGTCTAGTATCAAGTTTATTAGAGATTAATTCAGCCTACGCATAATCCCCATCATAAGATATATAAATTCTCTGCATTCGAACTAACACTGACCATGATCGGCCATCGAATAAGTATCATCACCCACAATAATATGATCTAACACGTTGACATTAATCAAAGCTAACGCTTTTTTTAAGTGTTGTGTAATGTGTAAATCTGCCTGACTAGGTTGACAATCACCAGAGGGATGGTTGTGGGCAAAAATAACAGCGGCAGCATTCACTTTGAGCACACATTTAATGACTTCACTAGGATAAACACTAGCACTATTAAGCGTGCCCTTAAATAATTGTTCAAAGTGTAATAACTGATGATGAGTATCCAGTAACAAACAAGCAAATACCTCGTGTTCATGATGTGCCATCACTAATTTTAAATAGCGACTGCAAATCACTGAACTATTCAGCACGCTTTTATTTGCTAATTTATGCATTAAGCTACGCTCAACAATTTCATGTATTGCGCAGATCTGTGCATATTTCGCTAGCCCAAGACCTTTGATATGAGACACATCGTCATAAGACACATTAAGTAACTGGGCAAAATTCTGATAACGAGCCAATAATTCCTCTGCCATACTCAATACATCCTTACCTGCATATCCGCTGCGCAACATCACTGCAAGCAACTCTGCATCACTTAAACTTTTAGCACCTCGTTGAATTAACTTTTCACGTGGTCGGCTTGCTTTAGGCAAAGTTTTTAACATGGGTCTAATTTTAGTCAGTTTGCTGTGGGTTTCTGTTAAACTCACCTTATGAATTTAATTGGAAAAAATATTGTCGTCGCTGTATGTGGTGGTATAGCTGCCTATAAGAGTGCCGAATTAGTTCGCGCTCTGCAAAGGGTTGGCGCACAGGTCCGTGTTGCGATGACGGAAAGTGCAACTAAATTTGTCACTGCGATGACTTTCCAGGCTTTATCAGGTCATCCTGTGTATCTTCAAGATAGCGGTGATCTTGATCCTGCAGGCATGGACCATATTGCTCTAGCTCGATGGTCAGACTTAATTTTAGTGGCGCCTACTACAGCCAATGTTCTGTCAAAGATCAGCCAAGGGCATGCTGACAACTTCGTTTCCTCTTTATGTCTTGCCCATGAGGGTTATCTAGCGATTGCACCTGCAATGAATCAAGCTATGTGGCACCACCCTGCCACACAGCAGAATCTACAAGTATTACAGCAACGAGGCATATACATCTTTGGCCCTGCTGAAGGACTTCAAGCCTGTGGTGAAAACGGCAGTGGTCGCATGCTGGAGCCAAAGCAACTGGTTGATTCCTGCATAAGTATTTTTCAACACCAGGCCTTACATGCAAAAAAAGTTGTGATTACTGCAGGTCCAACAATAGAGCCTATTGACCCTGTGCGTTATCTAAGCAATCGATCTTCAGGGAAAATGGGCTATGCGCTTGCAGATGCTGCTGTTGAAGCCGGCGCTCACGTGCAAGTCATCACTGGGCCAACACATTGTAAACAAAATTCGCGTGCAAACTATCATCCCGTTGAAACGGCTGCAGACATGTATGAGGCATGTATGCAATATGTTTCAGATGCCGATATCTTTATTGCATCCGCCGCCGTGGCCGACTACACACCCAGTCATCAACGTGCTAAGAAGATAAAAAAGCATACGGATAAACTTGTCATCGAATGCGTAAAGACACAAGATATTATCAAGCAAGTCAAACTTCTGTATCCAGATTGTTTCTGTGTTGGCTTTGCTGCAGAAACCGATAATGTAATCGTCCATGCAAAAAATAAACTACAGCAAAAATCACTCGATATGATTGTGGCTAATCAGGTTGGACTCTCTGGGCAGGGATTCGATAGTGACTACAATGCGGCTGAGATTATTTGGCCTGAAGGCAATGTAACTGTTGATAAGATCCGCAAACCTGAATTAGCACGCAAAATTATTCAGCTCATTTCAACCTTTACTCAAAAGACTAGTGACAATGTCAGATCATTTAATTCGCAGCAAAATTAAACTCAAAATCTTGGATGCACGTATCGGTGATAATTTCCCATTGCCGACATATGCCACTCAAGGCTCAGCAGGATTAGACTTACGCGCTTGTGTTGAATCCATTACTGAAGTCGGCCCTGGTGAGACTATTTTAATACCCACAGGTATTTCAATTTTTATTGATGATCCTTCCTTGGCTGCCGTCATTCTTCCACGTTCAGGATTGGGTCATAAACACGGTATCGTATTAGGTAACTTGGTTGGTTTAATCGACTCGGACTATCAAGGACCATTGATGGTATCAATGTGGAATCGCAGTCATCAATCATTTACTGTCAAACCCGGTGATCGCATCGCACAACTGGTATTTGTACCTATTGTACAAGCAGACTTTGAGGTGGTTGAAGAATTCTCCAGCAGTGATCGAGGTGAAGGTGGCTTTGGCCACACAGGACAACAATAAGCCCAAAGCATAGGCACTATGACAAAGATATGAGCATCGATGTGAACTCAAACATTTTCCCAGGCCTTTTCAAGGCTTATGATATCCGTGGTGTGGTCGAAACTCATTTACGCCCGGAAGTCGTGAAGCTTATTGGACAAGCGCTAGCAACATTACATCCGCAATGTAAACGCGTAGTAGTTGGGCGAGATGGACGACTCACTAGTGCTAAATTAGCCGATAGTCTAATTGCTGGTTTAATGTCTGCAGACATCGAGGTTATTGATATTGGTGAAGTCCCTACACCAGTATTATATTTTGCCACTCACTATTGCCAAACTGGCTCTGGTTTAATGATCACTGGCAGTCACAATCCTCCTGAATATAACGGCATTAAAATGGTCATGGCCGAAAACACCCTATTCGGCGATATGATTCAAGATATTTACCAATGCATTTTAACCGGTGATTTCGCTCAGGGTCAGGGGAGTTATCAGCGTATGGATATCCTTGACGCCTACATCGATACGATTACTGCAGATATCAAATTAGACCGCCCTCTAAACATCGCTGTCGATTGTGGAAATGGAGTGGCAGGCCCGAGTGCACTTAAGTTATTCCAACAACTTGGTTGCCAAGTCACCCCACTGTTCTGTGAAATTGATGGCACATTTCCTAATCATCACCCTAATCCTAGTGAAGTTGAAAACTTAGATGATCTTATCAATACAGTGGACGCTCATTCATTAGATTTAGGACTAGCTTTTGATGGCGATGGTGATCGCGTTGGTATTATCGATGACCAAGGAGACATATTATTTCCAGATCGGCAGATGATGTTATATGCCAAAGATGTGCTCTCTCGTAATCCCGGTGCAGAAATTATATTCGATGTAAAATCGACTCGTAATTTAGCCCACTACATTAATCAAGCGGGTGGTAAAGCTACCATGTGGAAAACCGGCCATTCTTTCATGAAGAAGAAAATGAAAGAGACTGGCGCACTATTGGCTGGTGAAATGAGTGGTCATATCTTCTTCAAAGAACGTTGGTTTGGTTTTGATGATGGCTTATATGCTGCAGCGCGCATGCTAGAAATCATCGCTAAGCAAGCACAACCCACCAGCACGCTATTTTCACAATTACCTAATGACATCAATACCCCTGAAATTGTTGTACACTTAGCACACGATGGCCAGCAACATGAATTTATTCAACGCTTTGTTGAATCTTGCTCATTTACACAAGCTGAAGTGTCAACCATAGATGGCATACGGGCTGACTTCCCGGATGGATGGGGGTTGGTGCGAGCATCAAACACGACTCCATCTATTGTGATTCGTTTTGAAGCTAAGTCAGAAGCTGCGTTAACTCGTATAAAAAATGAATTTAAACGCCAGATACTGGCCATAGACAATAGCCTTAATTTACCAATTTAGCCATGAAAACAGAACAAGCATTAAATACAGCAAAAGTTCTAAGCGAAGCCTTACCTTACATTCAAAAATTTGCAGGTAAGACCATCGTTATCAAATATGGTGGAAATGCCATGACTGAACCCGCGTTAAAAACTAGTTTTGCGCGAGATATGGTGTTGCTCAAACAAGTGGGCTTACAACCGATTGTTGTACATGGTGGTGGACCTCAAATCGGAGCGCTATTAGAAAAGTTGGGTAAAGAAAGTCAATTTATTGCCGGTATGCGAGTCACTGATCAAGAAACCATGGATATCGTCGAAATGGTTCTAGGTGGTAAAGTGAATAAAGAAATTGTTCATCTCATCAACCAGCAAGGTGGCAAAGCCATTGGCATGTCAGGTAAAGATGGCGATTTAATTCATGCAGAGCAGTTACAAGTATCACCTGATGCTCCTGAGGCTTCTACTTCAGAAATCATTGATCTTGGTCACGTTGGCAAAGTGACCGGAATTAATCCTGCTGTGCTCAATACATTTATTGCTAATGACATCATTCCGGTGATTGCACCCATTGGTGTTGGATCAAACGGCCAAACCTACAACATTAATGCTGATTCTGTCGCGTCTAGCATCGCCTCAATTATGGCCAGTGAAAAATTAATTTTGCTCACCAATACTCATGGCGTGATGAAAGATGATCAACTACTCACTGGGCTCGCCCCTGAAACGGTTCAGGAACTCATTAAATCTGGCGTAATTAGTGGCGGCATGATTCCCAAGGTCAATTGCGCTGTCAATGCGATACAATCGGGTGTGCACACTGCCCATATTATCGATGGTCGTGTTGAACACGCAGTACTCTTGGAATTACTTACCGATGAGGGTATCGGCACTTTGATCAAGCGCTAAAAACCATATCACCCACACACCATTGCATCACTTAATGGTGAAAGATAAAACCATTATCCAGCAAATCATTAACTCCATCCCTGCATAACAAAATTCTTACTAATATATCGTAACAACTATACACCGTAAGCGTTTCTATACTCTTTTAGCTTTTCAAGATGTGGTGCAAGATCATCGTGGCCTTCTGTAAAACTGAGCAAATCTTCTAAGCACGCAATTGCCAGTACCGGCACTTGATATGTTTGTTCTATTTCTTGAATAGCACTCTTACCTTGAGGGCCCTTCTCTTGTCGATCTAAAGCTACAATGACAGCCGCTAATTCTGCTTCTGAGTCGTTGATAATAGCCATGCTTTCACGTATTGCTGTACCCGCGGTAATCACATCATCCACGATGACCACTTTTCCACTTAGTTCAGCGCCAACCAGCATCCCTGCCTCACCATGCGTTTTTGCCTCTTTACGATTAAAAGTCACACTCACCGAACACTGATGATCAGTATGTAAAGCAATGGATACCGCAGTCGCAAGCGGGATGCCTTTATATGCAGGACCAAATAAACCATCAAAACACACACCAGAATCTACTAAGGTTTGAGCATAATATTTCCCCAATTGAGTAAAATCTTCTCCTTGATTGAATTTTCCAGCATTGAAAAAATAGGGGCTCAATCGCCCAGATTTAAGTGTAAATTCACCAAATAATAAGGCCTGTCGTTGTAATGCAAATTCTACAAATGCGTTGCTTTTCATAATTTTTTTCATATGTTTGATAATGCCAGAAGCTTATGTGCATGCTAAAGTAACTGTTTCTCTTTAACAATCATACATTGTCTTTATTCGTTGAATAATCTTAATTAACAAATAAAAGAAGACGCATTATATGCTTAGCAATTCTACCTAAATAACAACACTTTAAATTATCGTGTCGAATATAAAAATAATATCTTTAAATGCCAACGGTATTCGTGCAGCCGCAAAGAAAGGCGTGTTTGATTGGCTCGCCCAACAAAAAGCTGACGTAATATGCATACAGGAAACTAAAGCACAACTCGATCAACTGATCGATAATCCTATCTTCTTTCCAGAGGGCTATCACTGTACTTATGTTGATGCGATTAAAAAAGGTTACAGTGGTGTTGCAGTTTATACTAAACATAGACCCCTGAAAGTCATCACACAAATGGGCATCGAGGAATTTGATAACGAAGGTCGATACCTAGAGGTCCAGTTTGAAAATATTGCAGTGGTCTCTTTATACGCTCCTTCAGGCTCATCGGGTAATGAACGTCAACAAGCCAAGTTTCGTTTTATGGATGCCTTTATGCAGCACATGAAAACACTTAAGCGACGTAAACGCGAATATATTATTTGTGGTGATTGGAATATTGCTCACAAAGAAATTGATTTAAAAAATTGGAAAGGCAATAAAAAGAACTCTGGTTTTCTACCAGAAGAGCGAGCCTGGCTTGATCAATTATTTGAACAAGAAGGCTATATCGATGTGTTTCGTGAAATCAATCAACAGGAAGATCAATACACCTGGTGGTCAAATCGTGGTCAAGCGTGGGCCAAAAATGTTGGTTGGCGGATTGATTATCATATTGCCACCCCAGGTATACTTGGCAAAGCACGCCGTGTAGAAATTTATAAAGAGCAACGCTTTTCTGATCATGCGCCACTAAGTATTGATTATGAATTACAACTATAGATGATAAAACTGCTGTCACTATGGCATCCCAATGAATCTATTATGAAACCTAACTCATGAATAAACCTCTTGGAAAAAATGTCTTAGGATTATTCTTTTTAGGTATATCCTCTGGGCTGCCACTGTTACTGGTCTTCGGCACACTCTCTGTTTGGTTGCGTGAAGCAGATATTGAACGATCCACTATCGGCTTTTTAAGTTGGGCAGGATTATCTTATGCTTTTAAATTCATCTGGGCACCTGCTATTGATCACCTATCCTTACCTATACTCACTCGCGCCTTAGGGCAACGCCGCAGCTGGATATTATTATCCCAAGCAATCATCATATTAGCTTTATTATGGATGTCTTTATGGGACCCACAATTCAATCACTCAAACTTAATTCTATTAGCCTGTGGTGCCTTACTTCTAGGTTTTGCCTCAGCTACACAAGACATTGTCATTGATGCCTATCGTATAGACATAGCTGATCATGATCAGCAGGCCTTGTTGGCGGGTGTTGCAATCGCTGGTTATCGAGTCGGAATGTTATTTGCGGGGGCAGGTGCCTTAGAGCTAAGTGAACTATTCAACTCTGATAAAAGTTATTCTGCAGCGTCATGGCAACTTGCTTATCAGTGTATGGCTATTTTTATGTTTTTAGGTGTTATTACTACCTTTTTAATTCGTGAACCCAAACCCTCTAATCGGCAAGCTGAGATTGACAATAATCTCTCATTATTTCTACATTTTATTTTTGTCGTCAGTGCATTTGTTATCACTTTTATCATCCTTGGTCAGGGTGTAGACGCTTTTACCACTTATCAGCTGATCGGGTCATCATTGTGGTTGGATTTCATCTTAGCTACTGCGCGTTTATTGGTTTCGTTATTTACTGCTATTTGGGTCGGGCAAGCGTTATGTAAACTTGGCTTCTTAGAGCACAGAGTATTTGCCACCGTATACATATCGCCCTTCACTGATTTTTTCAGTCGCTACGGACAACTGGCAATATGGCTTCTACTCATTGTTTGTTTTTACCGTACTTCAGATATTGTCATGGGGGTCATGGCTAAAGTGTTCTATGTAGATATGGGTTATAGCAAAACTGAAATCAGTCGCATTAGTTTCATATTCGGCACAATTGTCAGCTTAATTGGTGGCATTGTTGGTGGTGTCTTAGCTTACCGCTTCGGCATTATTAAAATTCTCCTTCTAGGTGCGGTTACTGCCTCCACCTCAAATTTAATATTTATCTATCTAGCTAATTTAAGTGCTCCGTCAATCACTGCGCTGACTGGCGCTATCGTGGCAGATAATTTAGCTGGTGGACTTGCAGGTGGTGTTGCCGTTGCATTTTTATCGTCATTGGTGAATAAGCAATTTAGCGCCACTCAATATGCGGCGTTCAGCGCGATTACGTTATTAATTCCAAAACTATTAGCAGGTTATTCAGGAACGTTTATCGATGCCATCGGCTACCAATACTTTTTTGCACTCACCGCGTTAATGGGATTACCGGTCATCTTACTGATATGGCTAATATGGAAGCCCTATAATACTTTTATGCATCAAGAGGTTTCTAAAAGCTAAACCAATCCACAACAGTCAATGGTTGGGTAACATAGATCCAACTCTCGTTATAGAAAGTGCATGAAAATACGATTAATCACTCAGGCTTTATATGAATAATTGTATTGTCTTCTACCAAGTTCCAAACTTCTATCATGTCCTGATTTTCTAATGCAATACAACCTTCAGTCCAATCTCTTTGTGCGAAAGTCAGTTTAATACGTTCATCCCAATCGCTGGGTTGACCATGGATCATAATTTCTCCACCAGGATTTATGCCTTGCTCTATGGCTACTTTGCGTTGTTCTTCATTTGGATAGGCAACATGAATGGAGCGAAAAAAGCGACTGTTTGGATTGCGCCAATCTAGTGTGTACACACCCTCAGGCGTGCGTGAATCACCCTCTTGTTGTTTTTGTCCTATGGGTTGTTGGCCCAGTGCTATCGGATAAGTCTTAATGATTTTACTGCCTGCATATAGATACATTTTGCGTTGTTTTTTACGTACTAAAACATAATCTATTTTTTCTACAGGCGGCACGTGCTTTTCCATCCTCGGTGAAAACAATTGCATAGCAATTGGATCAAGCTGTTCATCTGGTGGTTTATTTAATGGTGCGGCATTGAGCATGCTCAGATACATACACCCTATTATCCATACACATGTGGATCTTTTGGCGGACATACAGCTAGTAACACCTTATGCTTGACTGCGTTTACTCTTAATCCATTTGATAATCGGCGTCCATTGCTCACGATCAATCGCTGTTGCGGCTGGACCCATATCATAAATGCCCAGCCCTCTTTCCGCAGCTTTTACATAATTCTGACTATCACGCAACAAGGTCAGATACGGGACCTTCTGTTTGTGTAAAAACTCATCTAATTCCGTTGAAATATTTGTGATCTCACGAGCACGATTGGCGATCAATGCAATCTTTGCTTTCTTCTGCGCGACTGGCGCTGATTTTTTGATTTCATCAATATATTTCTTTGCCGCACGCATATCGATCGGTGAGGGCAAAACAGGAATTAAGATCGTCTGAGCTTTTCTAATCAATTGTGATAATTCACTGCCGCGAATGCCCGCAGGTACATCCATGATAACTATGTCGGTATTGCGTTTAACCTTTTCTGGGTTTTTCTTATAAGCTGCAATACCTTGAATTGCTGGTTTAGCTGCTGAACGTGCAGATAACCAGTCCAAGCTACTGCATTGCACATCGTAATCCATCAGTACCACTTGTTTATTTTGAGATGCAAAATAACTGGCTAAATTAGTCGCTAGGGTGGTTTTACCGGAGCCACCCTTAGCATTTGCTATCATGATATGCCGCATAATCACCGCCTCATTTTGATTTCATTGATTCAGTTTATGAGTGTGAACTATGCGCGCCAGAGTGACAAGGCTCTGTTGGATAGAACATTTGTCAAAATTCAGCGACAACAGGGGTATGATCTGACGGTCGTTCCCATGTTCTGGGGGTTTTATCAATAATACTTTGTTTACATGAGGTTGAGAGTGCTGGCGTAGCCAATATCAAGTCTATACGCATGCCATGATTGCGTCTGAACCCACCACCACGGTAGTCCCACCAGCTAAATGCTTTTTCCTCTTGCTCAAACAGTCGAAACGTATCTTTCAATCCTTCATCCAGCATGGCTTGATAAGCCGCACGTTCCTTGTCACTGCATAAAATCTTACCTTTCCATGCTTCTGGATCATGCACATCTCGATCATCCGGTGTGATGTTAAAATCACCTAAAACTACTAACTTCTTATATTTCTTGATTTCTTGTTTTACAAATTGTGTGACTTTATCTAACCATTTCAATTTATAATCAAATTTTTCACTGCCTACTTCTGACCCATTAACTACATATAAATTAATCACCCGCACATCATTGATAGTTGCCGCTAGAATACGGCGTTGTGGATCATCTAGATTTTTTATATCTGTAATAATATCCGTGGCCGGCTGTTTTGACAGAATTGCGACGCCGTTATAAGTTTTTTGACCAGAGAAAACCACTCGATAGCCCGCGTCTTCAATCTCTTCTTGTGGAAAATCTACATCTTGTGTTTTGGTCTCTTGTAAACACAAAATATCAACTTGGCTGGTGTTCAACCAGTCTAAAACTTGTGGTAAACGCACCCGCAGTGAATTTACATTCCAACTCGCTATTTTCACAATTAAACGTCTATGTTAGTGGCAGATAGTGCGTTTTTCTCAATAAATTCGCGCCGTGGTTCTACTTGGTCGCCCATCAAGGTAGAAAAGATATCATCAGCAGCAATGGCGTCTTGAATACTCACCTGCACTAACAGTCGCGAATCAGGATCCATCGTGGTCTCCCATAATTGTTCAGGATTCATTTCACCCAAACCCTTATAACGTTGAATACTTTGTCCGCGCTTAGCCTCTTCCATCAACCAGCTAATGACTGCACCAAACTCAGACACGTTTTGCTGCTTATCGCCGCGTTTGATATACGACTGTTCTCCAAACAATCCTTCAAGATTATTAGCTGTGGTTTGCATCACTTTAAATTCTGCACTTTTGAAAAAATCTGCCGTATACACTTCATCATCCCCTAAACCATGAATAAACTTCTCAACGATTAAATGTGGGTTGTCAGTTTCCCATTGCAATTGATAACTAAATCGCGTGCCTGGATTCTGATTTTGATTAAGTTGCTGCATCAATGATTCCACCCATGCTTCCATTTGATCACTATTAGGTAGACCCTCTGAACTTGGCAGTGGCTGTTTCAACATTGCTTGTAACACTTCCATAGAATAGCTCTGTTCTAGTCGCTGCATAATAGCCACTGTTGCCATATATTCTTTTGCCAATGTTTCTAGGGCAATGGCTTTGATTGCTGGACTTTGATCATCAATATGAAGTTCCGCACTATTCACCGCCATATGTAATAGATAAGCATTCAGTTCTGACTCATCTTTGACATAAGTTTCTTGTTTGCCTTTCTTAACTTTAAACAAAGGTGGTTGACCTATGTAAATATAACCATTCTCAATTAATTCTGGCATTTGACGATAGAAGAATGTCAGCAATAACGTTCTAATATGTGAACCATCTACATCCGCATCCGTCATGATAATAATGCGGTGATAACGCAATTTTTCTATATCAAACTCATCCTTACCAATGCCACAGCCCAAGGCTGTGATCAAGGTGGCTACTTCCTGTGAAGATAACATTTTGTCGAAACGAGCTTTTTCTACATTAAGTATCTTTCCTTTCAGTGGCAAAATTGCTTGAGTATGACGATCACGACCTTGTTTCGCCGATCCTCCTGCAGAGTCTCCCTCGACTAAAAACAATTCAGAATTAGCCGGATCTTTTTCTTGGCAGTCTGCTAATTTCCCAGGTAGTCCCGCAATATCTAGGGCTCCCTTGCGTCGTGTCATTTCACGGGCTTTACGAGCTGCCTCACGGGCACGCGCGCTATCAACAATTTTACCCACTATTGCCTTAGATTCTGTGGGGTTTTCAATCAGAAATTCCTGCAACAATTCCCCCACCAAACCTTCAACTATCGGTTTGACTTCGGAGGACACTAACTTATCTTTGGTTTGTGACGAGAACTTAGGGTCAGGCACCTTGACCGAAAGAACAGCGGTTAAGCCTTCACGTGTATCATCTCCTGTAAGTACGGTTTTTTGTTTTTTGTTATAACCTTCTTTTTCCATGAATTGATTAATACTGCGTGTTAATGCACCACGAAAACCTGCGAGGTGTGTGCCCCCATCACGTTGAGGAATATTATTAGTAAAACAAAAAATACTTTCCTGATAAGAATCATTCCATTGTAATGCTGCCTCAACCTCAATATCTTCACGGCTTTTCTTTACATACACGACGGTTGGGTGAATGGCCGTTTTTTTCAAATTCAAATGACCAACAAAAGCGCCGATTCCTCCCTCATAATGAAAATGATCTTTTTTCCCTGTGCGATGATCAATTAATTCAATACTGACGCCTGAATTTAAAAACGATAACTCTCGTAAACGTTTGGCGAGTATGTCGTAATGAAACTCAGTTTGAGTGAATATCTGATTACTAGGTTTAAACTTTATCTGAGTGCCTGTTTTATCGGCTTTTCCCAACTTAGTTAGCGGCGCCTGTGGCTCACCTAATTGATATTCTTGCTGATATACATCGCCTTCACGATAGATTGTCAGGGACAATGTCTCAGATAAAGCGTTTACTACGGAAATACCCACCCCGTGTAAGCCACCTGATACCTTATAAGAATTATCATCAAATTTACCACCAGCATGTAATACTGTCATGATGACCTCAGCGGCTGAACGATTTTCTTCTGGATGGATATCCGTAGGAATGCCGCGCCCATCATCAATCACCGTAATCGAGTTATCCACCTCAATGGCCACTTGAATACGATGGCAATACCCAGCCAATGCCTCATCGATAGAATTATCCACCACTTCAAACACCATATGGTGTAACCCAGTCCCATCATCGGTGTCGCCTATATACATCCCGGGCCGTTTTCTTACGGCTTCTAAGCCCTTTAATACCTGGATACTGGAAGAATCGTAACTCATTTGATGACCTCTAAATTAAAGCAAAATTATACCATTTCTGTGGCTTGTCCGTGTTCCACGTGAAACCATTTTGCTGAATGATTATTAAATTGATTAATCGGTTCTGGCGTCACTGAGGTGATTAATGCTTGCGCATTGAGAGCGGCGATTACTTCCAAGGCCGCCGCACATCTCACCTCGTCCAACTCTGCCACCAATTCATCAATAAGATAGATAGGTGTCTTATTAATATTCTCTTGCAATAAGCTGGCTTGTGCGAGCTTCATGGCCACCGCTAACACTTTCTGTTGTCCGCGTGAGCTACTTTTTGCAAATTTTTTACCCTGCCAATGAAGCTTTAAATCACAGCGATGTGGCCCTATCGTGGTCGTGTGATTACGTTCTAGCAATTCAGCCTCCAACGCTTTTTGAAAAGATTGAGCACGATCCCAACCCGCATCAAAATCCACTTCCACCAATTCTTCAAAGCCAAAATAATCAATTAAATCAATAATATAAGGCGTAATTGCTTCTGTATAATGTTGAAATATTTTTGTTATCAATGTGGCACTTTCCACCATCACCGGATGCCAATTAGCAGCGTCCTTATAATTGTTTTGCTTAAGACATTCATTTCTTTGTTTTAAAGCACGATGATATTTCTGCCAAGCGGAATAAAACGATGGTTCCACGTGGAACGCTCCCCAAGCCAAGAATTTACGCCTATTTTCTGGTGCCCCAGTAATCAATAAATAAGACTCTGGATGTATGTCTATAATTGGTAATTCTGCAGCCAGCTGAGACCACTTATCAATTTTTTCTTGATTTAACTTAATTAACGTTTGCCCGGATGAATATTGAACCCCCGCATGAAAAGCCTGATCTTCACCATTCATGACTGAGGCATGAATAATTAATGATTTCTGATCAAACTGAATAACAGGTGATATGCTTGAGGATCGAAAACTCTTCCCACGACTTAATATATCCAATGCTTCTAATATGCTGGTTTTACCCGCACCATTGGGGCCAGTAAATATATTTAATCCTGTACCTAGCTGCAGATTAAATTCATTGAAAGAACGCAAATGTTGCGCGGCAATGGTTTTAACCCACATAACGGTAAAATTCAGTGAGTGCGCGTTGCGTCAAAAAAATAATCGCTTTGATTGGTATTTGCTGGTTTAGAGTCTCATTGGCATGACAACATATTTACGTTGTTCTGACTCAGGTGAGACGATAAGTAGACTGCTGTTGGTATCTTGTATGTAAAAATGCACATCTTCTGATTTAATCGTATTTAATACATCTACCAAATAGCTCACATTAAAACCAATTTCGATATCTGGACCTTGATATTCCATATCCACTTCTTCTTGGGCTTCTTCTTGTTCTGGATTGTGCGCTTGAATACTTAATAAACCAGAAGAAAATGCTAAACGGACACCTCGATATTTTTCGTTACTTAATATTGACGCACGCATTAAAGAAGCTTTAAGCATTTCTCGATCAATCACCGCTAAATGTTCATGACCAACCGGGATAACTCTTTGATATTCAGGGAATTTTCCATCAATTAATTTAGTCACAAAAACAATATCACCAACTTTGGCTTGTAAATGATTTTGACTAAATAACAATTCCACCGCTCCATCGGTGCTGCCTAATATACGCATAAACTCTGTTACAGCTTTCTTAGGCACAATAATTTGTCGATCGATACCAGGAATATCCAGCGTTGTTTCAGCCAATGCTAAACGGTGCCCATCAGTCGCGACGGTTCGTAAATGTTCACCTTGAGATTCCATCATTAAACCATTGAGATAATAACGAACATCTTGTTGAGCCATGGCAAATGAGCTGTCTTCAATCAGCGACTGTAACACTTCTTTTTCTAAGGTAATGCTTGCATCGACATCCATAGCATCAACCAATGGAAACTCTTTAGCGTTAAGTGTTAAAAGAGAAAATCGACTTTTCGCAGATTTTACCGTCACTTTGTCGTCTTTTAACGACAAGTTTAAAGTACTTCCTTCAGGTAAGGATTTACAAATATCTAATAATTTACGTCCAGGAATAGTGATCGATTCGCCTTCTGGGGAAATATCCACTTTGGCAGAAACTTCGAGTTCCAAATCAGTTGCCGTAATAACTAATTGACCATCAACATTTCTAAATAAAAAATTAGACAGTATGGGCATGGTTTGTCTGCGTTCAACGGCACCGACAATTTGTTGCATTGGTTTAAGTAAACGTTCTCTTTCGATACTAAATTTCATATATTAATAATATCTTTTATGAGTTAAAGATTATTGTTATTACTGCACGCTTTTTCTGTGGATAAAGACTTTTAATATAGCAAAATCATATAGTTATAATCATCATAAGGTGTGGAAAACCACCTTAAGGCTAAGCACAACTATGAGTATTTTCTCATAATAAAAGCTAAAAAAAAGTTATTCAGTGATTATCTCGAAGTTATCCACAGCTTTGTTCATTTCACTGATTAATTTCACCTTAAATTCAGTTGCTAAGTATACGCAATAGACTGGTGTAATCGTCATTAATTTTTGTATCACTGGAACGTAATTCTTTGGTCTTGCGACAAGCATGTAAGACAGTGGTGTGATCACGGCCACCAAAAGCATCGCCAATTTCAGGCAAACTATGATTGGTTAGTTCTTTTGATAAAGACATGGCTAATTGTCGTGGGCGTGTAATCGATCGACTACGACGCGCAGAAAGTAAATCAGCAACACGTATTTTATAATATTCAGCCACGGTTTTTTGTATGTTTTCAATGGTGATCAATTTATCTTGCAAGGTAATCAAGTCATGTAAGGCTTCTTTTGCAAAATCAAGCGTAATTGGCTTACCAGTAAATTGTGAATTGGCTATTACGCGGCGTAAAGCTCCTTCCAGTTCTCTGATATTAGAGCGTATACGTTTAGCGATAAAAAACGCGACATCGTTGGGTAGTTTTGCATTGGCCGCTTCGGCTTTACTTTGCATAATTGCCACACGTGTTTCTAGTTCTGGCGGTTCTATTGCTTGTGTTAGCCCCCAACCGAAACGTGATTTTAGACGCTCTTCTAGCCCGTCAAGTTCTTTTGGATAGCGGTCACAGGTCATAATAATTTGCTGCTGACGTTCCAAAAGCGCATTAAAAGTGTGAAAAAACTCCTCTTGAGAGCGTTCTTTACCTGCGAAAAATTGAATATCATCGATCAAGAGGGCATCCATAGAACGGTAATGACGCTTAAATTCATCTATCGCGTTATGTTGAAGCGCTTTAACCATATCTTGAACAAAACGTTCAGAGTGTAAATAAACCACTTTAGCTTGTGGATTGGCATGAAGAATTTGATTGCCAATGGCATGCATCAAGTGGGTTTTACCTAAGCCAACCCCCCCGTAGATAAGTAGTGGGTTGTAAGCATTTCCTGAATTATTAGAGACTTGTAGCGCCGCGGCTTTGGCAAGTTGATTAGATTTACCCTCAACAAAGCTATCAAAAGTAAAATCTTGATTGAGATTGTGTTGAGGTTTCGGAGATGGTGTTGCCGGCTTTATATTGGTAGTGCTTGGCTGATTAGGTAGACGACTGCCAATCTGTAATAGTACTTGTCGAATGTTACTCTCAATACTAAAAGCGGTAACGAGCTGATTAATCCGCTCCAAGTAATGGTCTTTTACCCAATCCAAGACAAAGCGATTAGGCGCGTATAAATACAGTGTGTGTTCTTTTTCTTCAGCTTGAAGTGGACGAATCCATGTATTCAGCAATTGATCAGACAATTCAGATTCTAATTGAGTGATACATAGATTCCAGAGTGTACTTGTCATGATTTCGATGTGTAATGGGAGCTTATTGTAATTATTATGAGTCAAACAAACTTAGTTGACCGTATCATCGCACAAAAACTGATTATAATCGTTGACAAAATATCATCAGACAATTAATGTTTCGCCCCCTTGAGGATATATTCGTCGATTTGTCGAAATCGCTGTCTGATTGTTAGTAAATAATGTCAGTAAATTAAGAGTTAAGAGTCACATTAGCTTTATAAATCATGACTTATAATAATCATATATCAACGATATGTATTTGAATCATTAAGAGCAGATAGATCATCAATAGTAAGTAAAGACGTTAACGACCGTAGGTAATAGAAGTGAAAAGGACATATCAACCAAGTAATTTGCATAGAAAACGCACTCATGGCTTCAGAGCTCGAATGAAGACTCGTGGAGGTCGTGCTGTAATCCGTGCGCGTAGAGCACGTGGTCGCGCAGTACTTTGTCCGTAACGGTTGATTCAAAGCAAAAACTGAACAAATTAGCGTATCCTGCCGCCATAGGTGGTAAGTTCGCGCGTCAAGATCGTCTTCTCACCCCCGTAGATTACAAATACGTATTTGATCAAGCCATCAAAACGGCGGACTCTGCCTACACTATTCTTGCTAGGCGCAATACCATCGCCACGCCTCGTCTAGGGGTGATTGTAAGCAAAAAGAATGTGTCTCAAGCAAGTGCTAGAAATCGTTTGAAACGCATTGTTCGCGAGAGTTTTCGTCACAATAAAGCCATGTTACCGGCGTATGATGTAGTTGTAATTTGTAAAGCGAAAAGTGCACACCTCATGAATGACAAATTATTCGAGAGGCTTCAAAAACACTGGAAGTTCTTACATAATCATGTTTAGTAAATGTGTCATTGCAATATTGCGTTTTTATCAACGCTACATTAGCCCTATGACAGCTCCCTCATGTCGCTTTGTGCCAACTTGTTCTCAATATGGCATTGAGGCGGTAAAACAACATGGGGTGATTAAGGGGGGATACCTTACAATAAGACGATTATTAAAATGTCACCCATTGCACGCAGGCGGTCACGATCCTGTGCCTGAAAAATTTAACTTTAAAAAAGCCAAATAAACTATCTCATGGAAAATCAACGTTTCTTTTTGTATGCATCGCTTATTGTTGTTTTGTATCTATTATGGAGTTCTTGGCAACAACAAAAAGTATTGCCGTCAATTAATACAGCCACTCCAAAGGTACAACAAAATTACGAAGCACCGATTCAAACGTTAACCACTAAGCAAGATATTCCTAATGCAATCGATGCTAATGACTTGCAGCCAGAAACAGCTAAGGAAGCGATCGTCGTCAACACACAAAAAAATGAATACATCACGGTCAAAACCGATGTATTTAATCTAATGATCAATACACGTGGTGGAGATATTCATCGTGTTGAGTTAAGCGACTACTTGGAAGAACTAGATAACCCCAATCAACCGTTTGTGTTGTTAGATGATATTAATAAAACGTACATTGCACAGTCCGGACTCGTGCATGATCCATTAGCCAATCAAGAGGTTAGTCACCGAGCCCCTAATCATTACGAAATGTTCACAGCAAAAAAGAATAATTATGTGCTAGGTGATGGAGATAATGAATTAATCGTGCCGTTAACTTGGCAAAACAATGAAGGTATTCAAGTCACTAAACGCCTGATATTTAAGCGCGGTGAATATCTTATAGATATCGATTACGAAGTCTCTAATCAAAGTGATGCTGACTGGTTAGGTCGTCAGTATCGGCAACTACGTCATAGTTACATTGAAACGGAGAAAAGTTTGCTCAGATTACCGACTTACACAGGTGCCGCCTATTATGATGGTAAATATGAAAAATTATCATTTGGCGACATGGTTGATAAGCCCTTGAAGGCGCAAATTACCGGTGGTTGGGCAGCCATGTTACAGCATTATTTCTTTTCAGCTTGGTTAGCAGAAGAATTTGAAAAGAACGATTACTACTCCAATATCGTGAATAAAGCGGTAGGCAGCGATTACATCATTGGCATGCGATCAGAACCCACGCGGATTGAACGCGGTGAAACCTACACATTTCAAAATCGTTTATATGTGGGACCAAAGTTACAAAAATACATCGAACAAATACAACCGGGTCTGGAGCTAACTACAGACTACGGCATTTTCACACCGCTGTGTAAGCCATTGTTCTGGATACTCGATTTCATTAACAAAGGCCTACATAACTGGGGCTTGGCGATTATCTTAGTCACATTGCTAATCAAGTTAGTGTTCTATCGTTTGTCTGCAGCCAGTTACAAATCTATGGCACGCATGCGCAAAGTACAACCTAAAATGATGTCGCTGCGAGAGCGTTATGCTGATGATAAGCAAAAGCTTAATCAAGCTATGTGGGATTTGTATAAAAAAGAACAAATTAATCCATTAGGTGGGTGTTTGCCAATTTTAATTCAAATGCCAGTATTCTTATCTTTATATTGGGTATTGATTGAAAGTGTTGAAATGCGTCATGCGCCTTTCATGTTATGGATAGATGATTTATCTTCAAAGGATCCATTATTTATCTTGCCGTTGTTAATGGGTATCTCAATGTGGGTGCAATTTAAATTGAATCCTAAGCCAACGGATCCCATGCAAGAAAAAGTATTCATGTTAATGCCCGTATTCATGATGGCCTTTATGGCGTTCTTCCCAGCGGGCTTAGTATTGTATTGGTTTGTGAATAACCTGTTGTCAATTGGTCAACAATGGTACATCACTAAACGCTATGCAGAATAAACTGTATACGCATTGAGCCAACAAGATACCATTTGCGCATTAGCGACACCTGCAGGGCATGCGGGTGTCGCTGTCATAAGAATTTCTGGCCCTGCAGCACTGCACATTAGCCAACAGCTCACACATAAAAAACTCCAAGTGCGTTACGCACACTTAAGCCAATTTTTTGATCAAGATGATCGTGTCATTGATCAAGGGCTGGCGATTTATTTCCCCAAGCCTCACTCCTTTACTGGCGAAGAGATTGTGGAGCTGCATCCCCATGGTAATCCTTATATTTGTCAGCAACTGATTACGCGACTCACTCAACTTGGTGCGCGGTTGGCGATTGCTGGTGAATTCAGTGAACGCGCATTTTTAAATGGCAAACTCGATCTCACACAGTTAGAAGCGATTGCGGATTTAATTGTCAGTGGATCAGAACAAGCCGCGAAGTCAGCAGTATTATCCATGCAGGGGAAATTCTCTGAACAAGTCAATGACATACTGCAACAACTAATCTTGATTCGTACCCATATAGAAGCCTCACTCGATTTTGCCGACGAAGACATAGAATTAGAAACGCGTGAAAAAATTGCGCAGTTAATCACACAGCTACAAAGTCAATTAGACCACATTATCGAAGTGGCGAAACAAGGCGCCAAACTGCAACAAGGTGCCACGTTAGTATTAACCGGTAAGCCGAATGTGGGAAAATCTTCATTGTTTAATGCCTTGTGTACTCAAAACCGCGCCATCGTTACCGACATTCCCGGCACTACTCGCGACGTTGTGGGTATGGACATCGATATTCATGGTGTAACGTTACGACTCCTCGACACAGCCGGCATTCGTGAGCAAGCCGAAGCAGTAGAAAAAGAGGGCATCGCACGGGCTCATCTAGCCATGCAAAATGCCGATTGTGTAATTCATGTATTTGATCGCGCACTCAGTGATGATGAAGAAATCCAACAAACGCTTACTCAACCACATGCAATCACGGTCATCAACAAAGCGGATTTATTGAGTGAGGACACGCCACCAGACGGAGACGTTGATTCCGCACTGTATATCTCAGCCAAAACCGGCGCAGGACTGGATGCATTGAAACAAAAAATCATGCAAGTACTGGGGTTACAAAGCATGGATCAACAACCGCCCTTTTCAGCACGACTGCGTCATATTGAAGCGCTCACGCGCGCGGCAGATGCTATCGACATGGCACGACAGCAAATCGATAGTGATACCCCGCTAGAACTCAGTGCTGAAGAATGCCGCACCGCACAAC
>Ga0181591_10000512_pt1 | contig 31344 bp, 31 predicted proteins | sample 071ome_33_FD_133757 | JGI IMG/M metagenome (GOLD analysis project Ga0181591, IMG submission 133757) | Coastal salt marsh microbial communities from the Groves Creek Marsh, Skidaway Island, Georgia - 071412AT metaG (megahit assembly) | ecosystem: Environmental > Aquatic > Marine > Intertidal...
TCATGATGCAGTAGCAGTAAAGGCACAGGATGCAGAGTGGGCTGCAGAAAGAATGGAAGCTGCATGGGTGCAGGTATGTTGTAAAAAGGGAGATGCTGCTAAGCCAAGACTAAAGATTAAAATCAACTCCATTGATGAATGACATGTCTTCATCCCCGACTCTAGCCCTTATATCTGGCTGTCCATCGTCGTTCAAGTCCTCAAGGCTAATGAATGACATGTAGTCTTCTGTATCTAAATTTTCTGCGACTTTCTCGATGTCCTTATACCTTCCCTCTTTAGTAAGGTAATAGATTGCTAACGCATAACCTTCAAACTTTGGGCCTCCATTTTCAACCCTCAATCCCTGTTTAACAATGGAAGGCCCAGTAAGCGAGCTGGATTATTCTGAAACATCATAAATAACTCTGCCTCACTAAAACCGTTTTCTCGCAATACCCTGGCAGCCATAACCAATGCATCTGGCACAGTGGGCGTGCCGATGAGCCCGCTGTCACTCCCTATAAAGGAGTGTTCAGCACCGACTAATTTAAGGACCTCAAGTGCCCTTGCCTGCCCCTCACCACCACGGTAAAGGCTTCCTGCAGTAATCTCCACATAACCACCCAGTGCTACCGCTTGCTTAAGCTCATCATTAGACATGTAGGTATACTGAAGCCCAAGAGTTGGGTGTGTGATAATGATCCGCTCAATGCCTCGTTTTCCCGCCTCCTCCATAATCTGCAGAGCTTCGGTGGGCGTGACATGTCCCGTAGCCAAAGTCAGATTAGCAGAGGCAATTGCATCCAGAACACTTAATGTCTCGTCCAGTAGCACACCATTTGCAGAGACATTTACTGAAGGCCGAACCGTACCATCTACCTCCACTTCATGATCAGATTCATGCGTTGGCAACCAGACAATCCTGCCTCTGTCGCCACTTACTGAACTCATATAACGGATGGCTCGTGTATTCAAACCACCAACTGTCGTATTCATTGCAACAGCGCCAAATACTTCAAAATCAGCATCAACACTTTGATCCACCATCTGAGCCAAACCTGCTGTTTCGGTCCAATGATTTTTCAGGACAATTGCCCTCATTCCCCGTTGTGCTGCAGTTCTGGCTACCTCAAAAGCGTCCCACTGACGCGGATAGGCATCTGGACCTGAATGCACATGCAGATCTATCGCTCCCAACAAAATCGGATCCTGCAGTTGTTGATCCTGCGAAGGTGTCCACTCGCGATTCAGATAGGGGTCCCAGTGAGTATCTGAAAGAGCCTCAGCTGCCTGACCCTGTACTACGAACTGACTTAGCAGACAGGCTGCAACAAGAAATAAGTTCAGGATTGATTTTTCTGACATTTTTATAGATTTATCATGAATTTAAGATTTGTCTAAAGCCTGTTTAACATCATTAATAATATCGTCTATATGCTCTATTCCTACAGATATCCTGACCAAATCTGCAGTAACGCCGGCCGACTCCAGCTCTTTTTCATTAAGTTGCCTGTGCGTGGTTGAGGCAGGGTGACATGCCAAAGACTTAGCATCCCCAATGTTTACCAAGCGTAATATCATTTGAAGTGAGTCAATAAATTTTGTGCACGAATTTATACCACCCCGAATCCCAAAACTTAATATTCCAGACGCCCTGCCCCCGGTTATGGACTTACACAGAGAATGATAAGCGCTGTCTTGTAGTCCCGCGTAATTGACCCATGCTACTTTATCATGATCCTTAAGATACTCTGCCAATGTCTGAGCATTAGAGCAGTGCCGATCCATTCTTAGGCCTAGTGTCTCGAGGCCCTGTAGAATCTGAAACGAATTCATTGGAGATATGGCTGAACCGGTATTACGAAGAGGAACTACACGACATCGCCCAATGTAGGCGGCTGGGCCCAGCGCCTCTGTGTAGACAACACCGTGATAAGAGGGGTCTGGCTCGTTCAAAACACTAAATCGGTCTTTGTTAGCAACCCAGTCAAATTTACCTGAATCAACTATCACACCACCTATAGAGGTTCCATGGCCGCCAATATATTTAGTTAAAGAATGTAAAACAATATCTGCTCCATGCTCGATAGGACGACAAAGATAAGGCGTTGCAACTGTATTATCGACTATTAGAGGTACACCATTCTTATGCGCAATATCAGATAATTTTTTTAGATCTACTATGTTGCCGGCAGGATTTCCTATGGATTCACAAAAAACTGCTTTCGTATTTTCATCGATTGCATTTTCAAAACCATCAAAATCGTCATGAGAGACCATCCGCACATCAACACCTTGCCTAGGTAATGAATGGGCAAATAAGTTATATGTGCCCCCATAGAGCTGACTTGTGCTCACTATATTATCTCCCACTCCACATATGCACTGCACTGCATAAGTGATTGCTGCCATGCCGGATGCCACACAAAGACCAGCAATCCCCCCCTCCATAGCAGCTATTCTTCTTTCCAGTATGTCCGTGGTCGGATTCATTATCCGGGTGTATATGTTGCCCGGCACCTTCAAATCAAAAAGATCAGCCCCGTGTTGAGTGTTGTCAAATGTGTAAGAAGTGGTCTGATAAATTGGAACCGCTGCCGCCTTAGTGCTCTCTTCTGACTTATAACCTTCATGCAAAGCTATAGATTCTAGTTTCATTTTTAACCTCAATTGATATATGTCTTATAAAGTCATCTTATTAATTTTCTCAAAATTATTTTCAGTAAAAATTTTATATCCGTAAAAGTCGCCTACTAATAGCGCAATTACGCATGAGGTACTAATGATTGATATAAAAATAGAAGTTTTCATTATGTGAATATATCCATGATTTTTACTTTTTAAGTAACTTACCCGACATAGAAAAGCTTTAAAACCCTTCTTTTGTATTTGGGCAGGTACAGTGACAGTGAAAAGCTGTGACGCCCCCTCCCCCGTGGCTGTTTAGACCCCGCCTTAGTCGATTACAGGGCGATTAGGCAGGTTATGGTCCTAGTGGAGGCTTACTTAAAGCAAGTAGGAAGGGACTTTAAGACTTGTTTTAGAGTGATACAGCAAGGTGCCAGCTATTACCTTAGGTATTACTTTATAGATATGTATAAATATATTTTATATATTTTTCAATGACATATACTATCTATTCAAGTCCGGCCTCCGGTACCACTAAACACCCTCATCTATTTGATTTAATTGTTTTTATAGTTAGCAATATATCTTTTGTGTTGCATTCTGTGAACACCATGTTATGGGGACTGGAAATTTTGATATTTTACTTACCCGCTTGCAATACCTTTAAATAGCCGATCATATTATTTTTACTACCCGGATACAGAGAGAATGAATGGTTCAGAAGATTAATCTGGTTGGTTCTGGCATCAAGCATTCCCGCATGCCACAGCTTCAGGAATACCTTGGAAAAATGGCAGGCATTAACATCAGCTATGGCAAAGTCGATGGCGCGCTGGATGCAGACTTCAACCTGGCGGGAGTTGTCAAAAAATCTGTTCGGGAAAATTATACCGGTCTGAATATTACCCATCCCTATAAAAGTGCTGTAGTGAGTCTGGTCACACGCGCCATTATCCCTGAGCATGATCAGATTGGTTCCTATAACACTCTGAAATTCGAGAACGGTGAAATCCTCGGCGCCAATACAGATTACAGTGGCTTTGTCCGTGCCTACAACAAATACAGAAATCAGCAGTCTCCCGGGAAAGTCTTCCTGGTGGGTGCAGGCGGTGTCGGCAGAGCAATTGCTTTCACCCTTGCCACCCTGGGTTGTCATGAGCTGATGATTTATGACCGCAGGGAAAACCAGGCCCGGGTCCTGGCAAAGACTCTTGAGCAAAAAGGCTTGAATGCCTGTGTAGTGACATCTGCGAATCTGGAGTCAGCGATGTTGTCAGCCGACGGTCTCGTTAACTGCACCGAAATGGGGATGTATAACCATCCTGGCTCGGCTATTGATGCAAAGCTGATCGGTAACCAGCAATGGGCATTCGATGCGGTGTACACACCTATGGAAACTGAATTTCTCTCAGCATGTCGTGAGGCTGGATTGTTATGTATCTGTGGCTATGATTTGTGGATCTATCAGGGTCTGAATGCCTTTACCATCTTCACCGGGATTGAAATAGAGCCCGATGAAAAGCTGCTGAAAACAACCCGCAATTGGCTTGACTCAACAGGGTAGGTCACCATGAAAAAATCCATTGCATCCGTCTGCTTGTCAGGTGACCTCCGGCAGAAGTTCGATGCCGCTTACCGGGCCGGCTTTACCGGCATGGAAATTTTAGAACGACCTGATGCTGTTTGATGAAGCGCCTGCCGTCGTCAGGCGCATGGCTGAAGATTATGGCCTAACTATCATTGCGCTGCAGCCCTTTCGCTACTTGGAGGCCATGCCTGCCGAAACCATGTCTAAAAATTTCGACCGGGCTGAACGCAAGTTTGACCTGATGGGTGAAAATGCAGATGGCATCACAGCTGCTGAGTGGGGACTAGTGAACGAGTGCGTACCTCTTGCTTTCCTGAAAGAGCATGTCACCAATATGGCGAACAAGCTGCTGGAAAAAAATCCGGTAGCAGTGAAAGCCACCAAGGATGCCGTTCGTCACGTCATGGACATGACTTACGACAATACCGAGAATTATCTCGTCACTGCTCAGGAAGCGGCGAATTATTTTGACAATGAAGGCCGCAAAACAGGTATCAAGCAGTTCATCGATGATAAAACCTACAAACCTGGACTGGGCGCATACTAACGGGATGAATCCTGAACGGTCTTGATGCTGTTCCAGGCAAGTTGTTTAGCGGGAAATAAAAATGATAAGTAAGCTGTTGCAAGGGAAATCCGAGGCTGAGGGGCAAACACGCAAGGCTACGGCCAGTGGCTGGATAGGCTCAGTGCTCGAATATTATGATTTTTTCATCTATGCCACCGCTTCGGCGCTGGTCTTTCCGCAGCTGTTTTTCCCTTCAGAGGATCCCCGCGTAGCCCTCATCGCATCGCTGGCCACTTACGGTGTCGGCTATGTGGCAAGACCCATTGGTGCCATTTTCCTTGGCCATTGGGGGGACACCCATGGCCGCAAAAAGGTGCTGCTCCTGTGCATGTTCATGATGGGAGGCTCTACCATGGGTGTCGGGCTGCTGCCTACTTATGCACAGATCGGCTGGCTGGCACCGTTGATACTGGTGATTCTGCGATTGATCCAGGGCTTTGCCGTAGCCGGTGAAATTTCCGGGGCCAGCACCATGATCCTGGAACACGCCCCTTCGGAGCAGCGAGGCTTTTTCACCAGCTTTACCCTGCAGGGTGTCCAGGCCGGACAGATTCTGGCCGCAGCCATCTTTCTGCCTTTGGCATATTACCTGTCACCGGAGGGTTTCGAAAGCTGGGGTTGGCGGATTCCCTTCCTGCTCAGCATTTTTGTCATCATTGCCGGCTTCATCATTCGCAGAAACGTAGATGAAACACCCGTATTCAATGCCAAAGTGGAAGAAAGCACGGATCAGGTCATTCCCGCATTGAGAGCTGTCCGGGAGCATTGGCCCAATATGCTGCGCGTCATGGTAATGTCACTGATGAATGTCATTCCAATAGTTGCCACTGTTTTTGGTGCCGCCTATGCGGTCCAGGAAAGCTACGGTATTGGTTTTTCAACTGCCGTATATTTATGGATACCGGTTCTGGGCAATATGATTGCAGTGGTGGTAATTCCTTTTGTCGGCAAATTGTCAGACAGGATTGGGCGACGCAAGCCAATCATGTTTGGCTCTCTGGGTGCAGGTTTACTCTCTTTTGCCTACCTCTACGCCATCAGCATTCACAATGTGCCGTTGGCTATTTTCCTGTCACTCTTGATGTGGGGAATTATTTACCAGGGCTATAATGCTGTGTTTCCCAGCTTTTACCCGGAACTTTTCCCTGCCAGGGTCAGGATTTCCGCTATGGCAATCTCACAAAATCTCGGCACCATGATCACTGCCTTTTTCCCGGCAGTGTTTATCGCTATTGCCCCGCCGGGCTCTGCCAACATTCCACTGAAAATTGGTAGTTTTGCTCTTGCCATAAGCTTGCTGGTTGCTGTGACTGCATTTACCGCGAATGAAACAAGCCGGAGTGAACTGGAATAACAAGTCACAGGTTTGCTAGCAGAGCGGTCCTTTCAGGTTTTTATCCATTTGATTTATACAGGTACAAAATTTTATAGTTAAATCAAAATCCGTTTGTCCCGGACAGATGCCCTGGTGGGCCAATCTTGAATTTTCTGCACAGGCTGGCAGAAACAGGCGAGTCCTGGCAAAGTCCCGGATTTGTCGAGGTACAAACAAGACTTCGGTTAACACGAATATTAAAATACCAAGAGAATACTTATGCTACATGTATTGGCCAACTTACGTGCTGCCCTGCTGGCGGTTATTGCCAGCAGCTTAGTACTTGTCGGCTGCGGGTCGTTAACTTCGACATCAACTTCTTCACCTGATGTAGTGATGGATATCGATCAGGCAGCAATTAATAACCTGCCGCCGACAGCTTCACTGCCTGAACCACCCGGCTATGAAATAGTCCAGGTACCCAGCAGTCTGGATGGCAAGGAACAGAATGTCGCCATTGTCGTTCCCCAGAATAAAATTGAGGAGCCTATGGGACTCGTGATTTACCTGCATGGCTGGAGTGTCGGCTACACCGACCGGCGTCCGGACATTGAGGCTGCTGCGGCCGAACGCGGCTGGCTTCTTACTATTCCAGATTACCGTGGTCCCTTTATTAACCATTGCGGCAATGAGTTTGCCCAGCAGGACATTCTTGATGTTGTGAGCTGGGCTAAATCCAATTACTCCATTGATGAGAGCAAGATTTATCTGATTGGCTTTTCCGGTGGAGGATTTATGAGCTTGATCATGGCGTACAGACACCCCGAGGTTTGGGCTGCTGTCAGCGCCTGGAGTGGCTTCGGAGACCTTCTGGTGATGTACGAGAAGGACAAGGGTAATCGCTACGGTGCTTCCATGCGAGAATGCTTTGGCGGTGATCCAGACCTCTCGGCTGACATACGCGACAAGATCAATGAGCGCTCACCCATTAATCACTTCGAACCAGGATTGCACCTTCCTCCCTTGGATTTGAACGGTCAGTTGGGAGATGGTTTGGTGCCCGTACAAAACTCCTTGCGTGCTTTCAGGGCCTTGGCTCCAAACCTGGTTTCTGATCAGGATATCGAAGAATTTACGCCGAACGCGGAAATTCCGCCAGGAGAAACGCTACGCATGGACCCCTTGTCAGGACGGCAGATTTACCTGAGACGTGCTCTTGATGATTTGAGAGTCACGGTTCGACCAGGCAATCATGAGGTACTTGGTGCGCCGGCCTTCCAATGGTTTGACCAATTTACTCGTCGATAAGCCCTTGGGGCCAGATTAACTGGTTCCGTTGGTTTCTTTTAATCCGAGATATTTTTCATTTTTAGAAAAACACATCAGACACAGCACGGGATTCTGTCGAATTAGGGCGTCTCTTCCGGAGAGGCGAAGGCAGGTCCAAACCCATCATGACTAATCTGTCCATCCTTAGCGACTACATTGAACGCTTCCATAACCCGAGAAAACGACGCAGAATGGAACAACCAAAAATTCAGAAATCACTCTTAACCAAACTGTCCGTGGAAACGGGGTAAAACCCAACGAAAAGATTATGTTTGTAACAATACTGACTGCCAACGTCACGGCTAGTTGCTTTGCCAACATATGGCAGTGTAGGCTTGCGCTGTATTAATAGGGAAAATAATTAGTTAAGGAAATGCTCTCTAACAAAGTGAGTTGGGACTCGAATAAATTGTAAGTTTGGCAATCAAAACTATTTGTGTTCCGATATTCGAGCATTTCGAATTAGTTGGGTTGTGAATAAACTAAAATATTTCTATACGTATTAAATGAATGTTGAGTAATGCGTTTTAATTTCCGTGGCACACTGCAACCCAGGCCAATCATTGGGAAAATCTGTTCAATAGTATCTTTTGCAAGTTATTTTTGGAGAAGTTATTAGGTAATGGGCTGCACATGCAATAAGTGAGGTGCAAATAGTAAAACATGAGACATAAATTTTCATATATAAATAACTATGCAATATTAAAAGATGCAATATTTGCTGCAAGGTCTACCTTAGGGTTTGGGTACAAGCATTTTAGAGGGCGACCTTTTAGATTATTGTCAACATTGCCTAGATCCGGCTTACATGTAGTTCAGGCTATTTTGAATCTTGCATATAATAGAAAATGTGGAATTCCGGATACATTGTATTGTAATGATGTAGGCACATATTCTTATATTAAAAATGATCTTATTTCCACGCTCGATGTTAGAGCTACAAAAAATCTTCATTATCTCATTTTTAATTCCCATTTATCTTTTGGGCAAGCAACAATACCTGCTGCAAAAAATTATTTAGTGTGTCATATGTATCGGGATGCAATTGGTTATTATACGTCCCTTTTTACATTATGGTCCCCCAAATTTATTAATATACTTACAGAAAAGAACAAAAAAATAGTCAATAATAAAGAAGTATTTTGCGATTTAGATGAATTTCTACGTATAGAAAAAAAAATACGATTAATAAATAGATATAATAGCTACGCGAAAAATATACTTAGGAGTGATTCTAAAACTGCAAAAACGCTTAACTTTTTTACAGATGATCCCAAAAAAGTTGATTATCTGGATTTGATTGCCAAGATTAATTCTCACTTTGGTTTGGGGTTGGGAGATTCTGATATAGAAATATCAGTTGATCGACTAAAACCTGAAAATATTCGTAGAATTAAACGGGATACTAACTTAAAGAAAAATATAGTTTTTTCTAATGAAATCTATGAATACATTGGAAACTTTACAGCGGGGTCCGAGAGTTTACTTAGGGATTCTGTTAGTGATAGAAAATAATTTTAAAAATTAAAAGTGTTTTTTTATTAAAAAGATTTCATTGTATGTATTAGCACAAACTTTAATTTCAACTAATAGATTTCTATGATCAGCTATAATTCGGCAATCTTAAAAAGCTTATTTAATTGTTAATAATGAGAAGGTTTGCTTCGTAGTTGAATCATAATATCGGTGGGAGGATATATATGATTCTTAACTTATGGTTATTTCCATAGATTAGTGTCGTTTCTAAAGAGATTTTCCAGGCTGTTTTCCTTGCAAATACTGCTGTTAGCTTATAGCCAAAGAACTGTGTGACCTGTCATCGATGTAGTCGTTTCGTCAAGTTTCGATAATCGACCTGACATATAAAATGATCTGAGCCACTGCTGATCCATGCAGTTATTCCTGAGTTTTCCGAAAAAGCTTTCCACATAGAGAGATCTAACTGTAAAGATTTCTATACTGATCCATATTGTCCGAAACCATGGAAAAGGCTAGGTTGCTTTTCTGTTTTATAGAATTCAATACAGATATCGCTGCAGACTGAAGTATTTTAGAAGAGGACTGAGTTATAAATGCCTCTGGCAGCTCATGTTCGATGTATTTATCAAAACCAGCAAGACCAAGTATGACCTGTCTGTGATTTTCTGCGATCTTTGCCATCTTTTTTTCAGCAGCAGCAACATGACTTCTTGCCTTAAGAACGGTGTCTATTGTGAGATCAATTTCCACGATAGCATCATTGGCTTTTTGAGAGTTCGTAATGTAGGTTTGGTCAAGGGTTGGGTTTGGGCTTGGAGGCGCCGTTACGTTATCTACAAAAAGTTGGGCACCTGCTGCAGTACCACCAGTTAGGTCAAAGGTGCCTGAGATAAAGACAAACTTATAAGTACCTTCCGTGTTAACGAGAGTCTCAACATGCTGCCAGCCGGAATCTCCACCAGTTGAATTACCCGTCTGATCTAAGAGTTTGATAGTGGCTCCGGTCTTTGTGTTTAGCAAGTAAGCATATACATCATAAGCATCTCCACCACCTACGGCCCTCCAATCAAAAGAAACCGACTCTCCCTTCTTTATAGCAACGGCGCTGTCACTGACAATATAAGGACCATGAACAACACCAAAGCTATCAGTGGTTAAATTATTTGAGCTAAGCCTCATACTACTGGCACCACCATCAGGGTTATCTAGAGCCCTAACACCCTCAATGCCTGAGGAGAATATGCCCCGGCCTACCCTAGAGGATTCTGCAGCCTCTGCTCTGGGCATGGTGTCATTGATTGGCACAGGCCAACCAGCAATAGAGCTACCTCCATCCATGAGTATATTTTGATTATAAACAGTCCAACCATTAATCTTAGCTGGATCAGCACCGGGATTTTCAAAATCTCCGTTATTGAAACCAACGAAGCCGTTTGCATAAATCTTTGGTATGTCAAAAGTTAATACTTCCCCCTCAGATGGGCCAGCCTGAATCGTGAAGGTTTTCGTATCAAGCTTTTCAAAAAGTAAATCCTCATTCCATTTAGTATTCTCAACAATATCCAGCATGTGTTCACGGAGATTCTGATAGAGATTATCCAAGGCTGATTTGTCGTCAAAGGTATAAAGATCTGAGGTTGCCTGCAGGGCTAACTCACGCATCTTGATAAGAGTTTCTGTAATATCTGCGAGTGCACTATCGGCAGTTCGAGTCAGACTTTGTCCATCCTCTAGGTTTCTAATTGCCTGCTCGATCGCCAAACTCAAACCACCAAGCCGGGTGGATATACTAACGGAGACAGCGTCAGAGGTATCACCACCACCAGACTTCTGCGACATAGACACTACCTTCTTCGTCACAAGATCAAGTTGGGATGTTGATTTATTGAGGCTATTTATCGCTATTCGCGCACTTACTATATCGAATGCATTCATTTTTAAGAGACTATTTATTTGTTTTTATCACAAATATGGGGAATTTTGATACCCACATAACCTCTAAATCGTTATTTTTAGAGAAAACTTTATATTTTATGAAAGATTTCTAACAACAGAGGCTTTGAGTAAATTGCTATTTCTCAATGTTATGAGAAATTATAAAAATAACTTTAAATTGGTGCCGAAGGCGGTCACTCTAATTTTTTCTTAAATAAGTATCAGGAGATAAACATGGGCGGTGCAGTTTTACTACTGGTTCTAGGTCTTGCAGTTGGAATTCTTCAGGTCATGCTTTTTTTCAAGATTTGGGCAATGACTGATAACGTTGAAAAAATATATAAATTATTGAAAAAGAATTTTGAGAAGGGCGACGAAAGTAATCATTCAAATCCTCCAGCCCCCCAACAATGACGTACCGGTAGGCTAAAGCACTCTCTTACGTATATGGTCAGGTACAGTGGCTTTGACAGGCTCTGGTGTCTGCTCTCGGTACACAAAAAGTATCCGCCAGTTCATTTCTATCTAATTTTGGGTAGGTTTGTGCCGAGCCCAAAATATCACCACGTAAAAAAATAGCATACTCAGAGGTAGGTCGAGGAAAGTGGTATAGGTCAGCCAAAAATCTTCGGAGAGATGGTTCGCGACCAGGTAGTTAGACGCCGCCATGGCAATACCGACTAAGCTCATACCTACCGCAATTCGTCCATGGTGCAGCTTAAGAGGCATGTAACGTTCGATGCGGGCACCAAAGTAGGCCCCCTTCCTGAAAAAACCGTCTATCATGAAGACGCCTGCCGTTAAGAGTCCCAGTACCGAGCTCTTCATCTGCACCCAATAAGCGTCCTGGAGAGCCAAAGAAAAGGCTGCCGAGACCAAGAGCATGATGGTGCCAAAAACCGCAAAACCACCCAACAGATCGACTTTTACAAATCGCTGTATGAGCACCAGTGCAAGACCCGCACCCGCACCTACAATTGCCGCCAAGGCTATATCCTCAGTAATTTTGCCAACGACGAAAAAAAGCGCGCCTAATGCTAAATCGGCGTAAATTGAATATTTGTTTCTCTGCCAATTACTGCGTGATGCCTGGTGGCTTGCTGCTAGAGTGCCAGATGAGTTAAACAGCTTCTCACCAAATCGCACATCCCGCCCGGGATGACTCTCGTACAGCACTTTACCTTGGGCTATCACTACAATGCCTACCGTCCACCAATTAACATACCCCATCTCTACAACTGCTTCATTTAACCCCTCTTGATCAGGTATTAGATGAACGATAGTCTCAAGCGCATTCGTATATCGATATGACTGTTCATCAACACACCGACCTTCAATAAACAACCGCGAGATGCATCGAGTGAGTGTGAGAGACACCCTTACAACACAGTTCTGATCAAGGTATTGAAACGGCCTTGTGTAAGTCCACAGACGCATAGATTGGCTTTCCTCTCATTCTTACCGACTTTACTTAAAGTTCTAAGTATTTTGACTGTTCAAGGCACTGTTGATCGGTGACGTGGTCTTGTTTATCAAATGTACGGCTCAAAAAAATTAGATATCAACAGAGAATGGAAATTCTCCGCTGATATCAAAGGGAATAAGTATGGATCCTATGCTGTTGACCCCTGTATCAATTGAGAAGTTGCCGGTGATTGAATAAGGAAGAGACTTTAGATTTTTGAGGTCATCACTAGGAACAAGAATTTCCAAGTCACCCCCAAAGCCGTCCTCGCCAGATGATGCCGCCCAGGCACCTGCAAATTTAAGCTGTGAGGCAGACTCTACGAACAAGGAACCCCCGAACGAACCTTTAACATCGATGGTAATTTCTTTCTCGCCCACAAATGGTATGTCAAAAGAAAGTGTGGCGGGTTCAGAACCGGCTATGGTGCCGTTTACCATGCCCGTAATTTCTTGGACCCCAGCACTGGCGGTAGGAACAACCTTGGCGGACCAGTTGCCCTCCAAGAGAATATCTAAAGATAGAGATGTCTCGAAGTCTAGCTCTTTAATTTTAATTGGAAGATCGATACTCAGCGTCTCGTTAAGGCCTCCACTGTAGCTTTTGGGGTACTCAGTACCCGAAAATATGGCCTCCCTGGGCAAAGCAATATCAATGGTAAGGTCATAGGATCTGTAACCATTTTCAGCTGGGGCGTTACCCGAAATACTGGCCCGCCAGTTCAGTCCTCCGGTATTTTCAAACACGATTGGCTTGTCGAGAACTGAGCCGTAAGGAATATCTGTATAAAAACCATCAAGCTGGAAAGATTCTTTATCGTAGGTGACATCAAAAGTTACTTGCAGGCCCAGCCCCTCGGTACAAGATGCTACGCCCTTGACCCTGGCCTGTAGGTTGCCCCCCCCGTTTGAAACTATGTCTACAGATGCGTCCAGGGATGCCTTTGGGGCGACCAGATTTCCATCGCCATCTTCTACGAAGCCAGTAATTTCAGCCACTAGGGCGCCTGTGTAATCCTGTTGGGCAGACACCAATGATGGGATATACAACGTCCCCGATACAAGCAGCGCAGTGATTAGTCTCTTTATTCTATTCACCTCTAACTCCTCGAGTTTAATAGATTACCTGACTGTCTTTTTTGCTGGCAGGTGGAACATAGTCTCATTAAATTTAAATTCCTATTCAACGTTAATTCTGTATGCGACCGAATTAAAATGTAACGTACCATCTTGAGTTGAGTAGCCCACAAATATCTTATGTGTCCCTGCCTGCAATGTACCCTCAAAGACCTCAAGTTTTTCAGAGGAGCCTAAAGAGGCACGCGAGATATATGGCTTTAATTTTTTTAGACCACCGTTCCACTTTTCAAATAGGCCGTCCTCATTCTTCTGGACCAAGGACGTCCCATCCTCGGTCTTTGATTGCATGACAACGTAAAGGTTGCCCGCCTGACCGACATCATCCTCCTCAGGAATTACGGTCGCACTAATGGTTACATTATCTCCAGCAGAGAGGCTGGTCTTTGCAGCGCCCTTGCCATCCAGAAATGCCCCCGCCTTGAATTTAGCTTTAGACGCACCCTTGCTGGACATAACTCCTCTTAATGAGGCCTCGTTTGGTGAGGGGTCAGATTGGTTATTATCACTACCCGAATTCCCTTGATCTCCCTCGGTATCAGTTTCTTCTTCCTCAGTCTTTGGCTCGTTCACCAACACCAGTTCGTCCACCCCGCTATCAGAGACAGATTCGAGTCGAGAGAGTACGTCAGCCTGACCTGCATCATCTTTAACGAAGGCATCTAGAAAAACGAGACTCCAAGTATAGGCGTCATTTAGAGCACCCGGGCTTGGGTCATGCATCTCCTTGTCGTATTCAATAAGGTACTTGGTACCGGGTATGGCCTCAAAGCCCGTTAGCTGCTTAGAGTAGTCTGCAGTCTCGTCCATGTTAGCCGCGTGGCCCATTATTGGACGATCAATAGTCTTTGCGCCCACCCCGTTACTGCCAAACTTGTCGTATGTATCCTTGCCCATGTAAGGCACAATCGTAGATGCGGCCTTAATCCTAGAGTCCACAGTGGTATTAACCACTGATAATACAGACACCTCAAATAAGAAGACCTTTGCACCAAGAAGCGCCATCATGGTCGCACCTCCGTAGCTCTGACCCATTCCTCCTATCTGGTCCTTATTAATGTGATCCTTAAAGTCCTCATGGTCTAGGATGGTATCCAAAGCCGTTTTCACGGCTAGAGGGCGCAGGCTGAATCGTCTTGCTTCTTGATTCTCAAATCTATTATCTCCATGATAAAGAGCAACTATGATGTAGCCATGGCTGGCTAAAACGATAAGTTCCTCAAGCGTCCTTTCGGTGGGGTGTCCGCCAGCACCGTGCGAGTACATCAATAGAGGGTATTTTTCATTTGGATCGGCAAAGAGAGGCTTGTCACCTGCGTCCTGCATTCTGGGCAACGCTGGGGCCACATCGAAGACCTCATAATCTTCTCTGGTATTATTGTCGGACGTCGGATAAAGGACGTAACCACCGTAAGGAAGGCTCTGACCTCTGGACGCGCCATAGAGTTTGTCATCAGGTACCGACAAATTAAAAGTAAAAGCGTCCTCTGGATATTTTAAGAGCTCGTTTATGTAAAGAAGCTCTCCATCATCATTGAAGCCCTGCTGATACTCTCCGGGAGTTATACCGCCGGAAAGTGAATTTTCTTTCTCTTTATCTATAGTCCAGTTCATACTGCCAACGGCATAAGGACCCATCTTTATTGGGTCAAGGACCAAGTTTCTCTCGGCAGATACAGCAAGTGCGGAAAAATAAGTGAGGATGAAGAAAAGAGTGACTTTTAATCTAGACATATAAGACACCTCCAAGAAGATGACAGGCTAAATTCGCATACTTAGGTATTCTTTCTTCGTTCATTTATACAATACCAAGATCAGTAATTTCAAACACAGCCAACCGAACCTCTTAGAATTTATAAATTCAATATATTCAATAATTTATAGTATTTTTTTCATTAAGAACATCATAAGATTCTTTTACTTCAAGAATTTCAGCCACAGATATCGGCTTGTTCGAATAAGAGAATCTTATCTAGAGTCGGGCACAATCGTGTTCGCCTCACGAATGATCTGCCACCGGCCATCAAGCTTTTCCATTATTGAAAGGGAGTGGCCCGCCCAGGTTGTGGTAGCCCCGCCAGACCTTGGTGTTATATAAAGTGTCGACTCAGACCAAAGATAGGCATAGCTACCCATCACTTGTATTTCACGAATCTTACTATCAAGCTCGAATATCATTTGTGATTGCTCTGGTGGCTCACCTGCGGCAGCCTGCACGAAGGATATCTTATCCATCTCACCTATCTCTGGAACCAAGAAAATGGCGCTATCAGCTATATGATCAAGGGCGAGATCTTGCACCCCTTGCGTTGTAGCGATAATAAAATCGTCGAACAATTTACGAATCTGTTCCTCGTCCGTGCCTGTAACTTTATTTAGCCCAACCAGTGTCGATTCGTGTCTGCCTAATAAGGATTCTGGTGGCCTTTTTTGTAAATTTTGATCCCCGATCAGAGATATTAAGGCAGCAAAAATTCCTAATATCGGCAAAAAAGGTACAGCCCTTCGAACAGTATCAGCCTTTAGGACCCTGGGCAGCACAAAAAAAAAGGAAAAGAAGAAGTAGGATAAAGAACGGAAGGAAACGAAAATAGGGAGCCATGGTTCATCCTGTCATTGAAAATTAATGTCAAACCTTGGCGGACTTTTTCTTATGAGCGTTGCCTCCAATAAACCTGACACGCCGTCAACATCAACGTCCTTTAATACAAAACTTGGATTACTTTCATTTAACGTAATACCGACTGATGACTCGGGCAAACTTCTATGATCAATTAGCTCAAAGTAACCATCATCCATTCTTTCAAGAAGAGCCGAGTAACTCTTATTCTGGAATTTTATGGAAGGTATAAAAAGTAGATCTCCCGACAGGGTTGGCCTTGACAAGGAAAAATATTGTTCATTCCTATCATAGGAATCAGTAAGCCAACCGAGAGATGAAACATCGTAGCCTCTAGCATAAAGATTTTCTCTTATAGCTTGGCTTATTTCGCTTGACGATCTTACTCTCTGACTGCTACAGGATCCAGAATGACTATTTATTATTCTTTCTCTGAAACTTTCTTCCGAAATACGGGCTGCAAACAATCTATTACAGTCGATTACGAAGATATTATTTAATGTAAAAAATGGAGGCTCTTGGGCACGCACGGACCACCCTAAACCTTCTACCATCTCTAAAGTATGAGCTTGATAAGAAAAAATCAGCCTATCTTCATTACCTAAACTTAAGATCGACTCTCCCTCCATCCACTCAGGTATCGGAACTCCAATGAAGTCAAGAATTGTAGGCGCGATGTCTAAACGCTGCGTGTTCTGCTCAATCTCACCCGCGTAAAGGTTTTTTGGAAAATGCATCAATAGTGGTACGGGTTTGCCGGCATTAGGTCGCCGACTATGGTCTGAATTGATGATAATTAAGGTATTCTCTAGGACACCATGAACGTCGAGGAAGCTATAAATAGACCTCACAATGTCATCAAAATTTATTATTGAGTCATCGTAAAAATCGCGCATGTGGTTTTCAGTCTGTTCTTGCCCCCTCGAAAAGACTGGGTTAGGTGGAAAGAATTTTGGGCCGTGCGTGGCCATCAAATGCAGATGAACGAAGAATGGGCCCTCCTGCTTCTCTATAAAGTCCTCAAGCTGCCTTATCCTAAAACGATCAACGGTCACGGCACGAGAGAGATTGACATCTGAATTGACTAGGCTGTATACATCCTCTAAATCTACAATTCCTGCAAAGTGCAATAACCTGCTTAATAGCCTGTCCAGGCTCTGTTTTAGAAATATATATTCTGCTGGATATTCAGACAGCACTAAATGAAAGAAACCTCCCAGCTTACTTTCAAGCACTCTTCGTCCATTAGCATAGTCAAAACCATCAACTAAATTTAAGTCACCAGCATCCGCATAGTAACGCACACTTATATCTGCATTGCTGTACCCCAAATTCTTTAGAATGCCAGGCAAGTGTTGGTATGAATCAACACCATTTAGAATATCTGGCGGATAAATAAGCTTTGTAGTGACCGGTAACTTTCCGGTCAACAACGATATGACAGAGCTCGCCGTGTGCGCCGAGTTAGCGAAATGGTTTAAGGAAACTAGAGATTTGCTATAGAGAGAGTCTATGAATGGAGTCGTTTCGCGCTCATACCCATAAACGGACATGTTGCTTTTATTTATTCCATCCGACGACAGTATCAGGATATTAGGCAAGCCTGGCGAATTGCTTATTTCGAATTGTTCTTTGCTATTAAATACTTCGATACGTGAGGAAAATAAAAAAATCATTCCTATTGTGATACTTAAAGTACTAAAAGCTATCGTTGCTCCGTTAATCTTTTCTTTCTTATCTGCACTTATTCCACTAAGCCTACGATAAATAAAAATAAGCAACGTTAAGAAAAAAACCAAATAAAAATAGCGCTCTATTCCATGCAACGACCCACTGAAGAATCCAAAAACAGTGTTCGTAAAATTTTCTATCAAAAGAAAGATTAGTGACGAGTATATAAATGCAGAAACAATGATAATGAAGAGGTATTTTTTTCTTTTCCAAAGATATTCGTCAACGAGTAGCAATACGGCCGAGAGCGGTATAAGACATATAAACAAAACTAAGGGGAGAAGAAAAAGTGTCGATACTTTTTCTAAGTTATTATAGTAACTAAGGATCGAGGGCTTGGTTAGAAAAAAAAGCCACTCCATAAATATATAACCAAAGCAGGCTATATAAATGCTACTGAAAGTAGCAATCACTCTCATAGTAGATTCTTTGATACGCACTCAGATCGCCCTCTCTAGGAGATAGAGTTTGCGGTGACTGCCCTCGATGCATTCCTTGCGTAGTATATTGAACCGCGCTTTAAATGCCCTCTCGAACCCGTCCTCAGAATATTCCGTAAAGATGTCCTCACGTGTCGCAAGAAGTCTTCGGACCTGGGAATCTTCTTTCGGCACAAATTCAATGAGAAGATGGTCGGCAAAGGTCGCAAAAAATTCTGACTGTTTTGAGAGGGGAACATTATTAGATATTGCAAGGTGATGGATTAAGGCCAGAGCCATCACGACCACACCCTCGCACCTCCTAAGAAAGGAGTCTCTCTCAGTTAACGCCCACCCCATATCGTTGCTTGGGTTTGTGAGGTCTTGTAAGAGGGGCAGGATGTTATTTGCCCTGTCTGACTTCGCCTGGCGATAATTTTTTTCCACTGCAACCGGGTCTATATCTTGTGAAATTACGTGGAATCCCGCTTTAGCAGCTACCCTACTAAAGTGGCCATTATTGGATCCAAGGTCATGCAAAATTGACGTTCTCGTAGGTATCGCCCTCAAAAATTCTAGCACCATCTTCTCTTTGTTTCGCATAGAGTCTTCTATGTAGTTGGTATCCGAATAATATTCTCCCCATTCTGTATCTGAACTTTTCAATTTTTGGTTTTGAACACAGGAGCCAATACTTTCCATTAAGGCCTTATATGAAAATTTACTAATTTTTCTGCTGTTTATCTTCGGTTTTTCTGAGGCCGCTACATTGGCAAAGGCTTGCTGAGTTTTTGAGTGCAAATGGATGTGTGTTAGCAACGAATAATTTAACCAGCTGGTCTTAGGCAGCAGTCTGCTAACAAGATCAAGCGGAAGGCCATCAATATATATCCTCAATAACTGGGATAAGCGAATGTCTTTTTTGCTCATAAGAGACAGAGGAGCTACGAAGTGCTGGCAAAATTGTTTGTAAGCGACCCATGGCTCACCCTCGCTATAGAAATCAAAAGAGAGCGAGTCAATGAATATGCATTGGGAACCAATAAATTGGACGTTATAGGCGCTGGCGTCTTTTAATACCATTCCATAGTCAATTGCCAGTTTTTGAATTTCGATGGTGCAGAGCGCGGCATCCTTTAACTGGCTAAAGCACCACTCGTAAGGGTAGGATACATATGGTATTTGTTGAGGTTTAATGATCTTGTAGACATTCTCAATACTTAACCCTTGCCCAGCAACCTCCTCGTGCGGGACCAACAACTTTCGACTTACCAGCTGGTCGTATAATCCGGACGACATTAAGTGCTCATACTGGGCCTCATATGATTTATTAATCTGTCGAAATATCACCCCATCACGTTTAAAAACAAACCCACTGGGGTCTCGAAAAGATGAGTCCAAAGGAGTGGCCATCGTTTATGAACCTTTCTAATTTCGGAATTAGGGATATTATTTATGGAATATTTATATAACTTTTATTAGACTTTTTAAACGCTATGGTAGAACACGATCACATAAATAAGTCACTTTGAATATGAAAAATTTTAGCCCTAAAAATATAGCTCGCATTTTATTACTAGTTGGGTTGCCCATTCCCGCTTACGCTTACCTAGACCCAGGTACCGGGAGCATAATCCTCCAAGGCATAATTGCTGGCATAGCCTCGGTATCTTTTGCTGTAAAGCTTTATTGGCACAAGCTAAAGAACTTATTCCAAAAAAATGACAAGCTTAATGATGAAGACGAAAACGAGGAAGTATCAGAAAATTAATTCGCAATGTAGTTTCATGCCATACTGATCGACCACCTTTAAACACTTGCCATATAGCATCTAATTTTTCCCAGCCGAATCTCCGGTATAGCGATTTCTCTACAGTATCTGACTTGTAAACTTAACGACAAGGTTTAACTTCTTGTCCTAGCCAAAAGGACCTATATTTTTTTTCTGGATCGTAACGGTCGGCCTGAGAGTCTAAGTCAAAGATTCGCCCTCCCCGAGGATCAGCTCCTACACCGGCTATATATGCCCAGTTACCCCAGTTACTGGCAACATCGAAATCTATGAGCTGGCTTTCAAAATAAGCGGCGCCATAACGCCAATCGATATTAAGTTCATAGATTAAGTGGCTGGCAAGAAGCTGCCTTGCTCTATTACTTACCCAACCTGTAGCATTTAATTCGCGCATCCCTGCATCAACAATATTGCTGCCCGTCTCACCACGGCACCAGGATTCAAAAATTACCTCATCAAAATTTAGCTTTATCTTCTTTTCAGACGCCCCCCCAATAAGGAATAGTTTTTCACCGTGAGCTCTAGAATACCAACGGAAGTATTCCCTCCATAGCAACTCAAAACGCAACCAGTATGTAGATTCATTGGCCCCCTTCTCTCGTTCATATTGCAGGACATCGTTCCAAACTTTTCTTGGTGAGATACATCCATGGGCCAGCCATGCAGATAAATGACTAGAGTTGTTAACACCATAAAAAGCATTTCGAGTTTCCTTGTAATGAGTTAGCGCACCCGAATCACAATAATTTTTCCAATGTCTCAGCCCGCTTGTCTCACCTCCTTTTAGTGGCACGTCTACCATTGCTGGCATGTCTATATTGTGTGCCTTTATTAGTTCTAGAGGAGTCTGGTGGGTAAAAGTATTTTTTGGCGGAATATCTTCAGTGGTCCTTAAGTCGAATTCTGTTAGCTCAGGATTTCTTTCAACAGTCTTGCGAAATTTGGAAAACGTCTCTGGTAGATTGCCAAGTTCAAAGGGCAACTGTTCAAGCACAAATAAATCATCTGTGTATGAGGTGATAACCTCCACCCCTGAAAGAACTAGATTTTGATTCTCATATCTTTCTTCAACGGACAATGGTTCGTCTATGACTACAGCGATGACCTGAAATAATTTGTCTAGTTCGTTGATCGCATCCACTGGGCTTGAAGGACTAATATAAAGATCAATTTCCATTTGCTTAAGTTGCTCGCCCAAGTCAATGACCGACTCGGCTCTAAAACGCTTCCAATGCGGGCCTGCTCGCTCAACGCCAAATTGCATGCTTTCCCACCGCCTCGGCTCAAGGCAAGCAACAGGAACGAGACTAGCACTAGATTCGCATGCAATTTGACATGCCTTTACCCAAGAAGGATTGTCCAAGATTCGATAGCTGTCCCTCACCATCCAGACGACGACTTTAATTTTGCTTAGAATTAGAACTCCCCTCGGACCCAACCATGTTAAAAAACAGATTATATGAACATTATCCTGGCAGATTAGCACACAAGTAACTATATTCTACTGATGAATATTTTAGATTAAGGGGCTTGAGCGACACGCTTTTTGACCGCGATCTTGATCCTATCTAGGTAGCTTATCTAAAATATATTTAGTAGTTTTAGACCTACCGATTCTTTACTCACAATGTAAGAGCCGAAGAACTCAGGGAGAAAACAAATTGAAAAAGCACTATTTTTTGAAGCTGGCCTTAACTGTGCTGGTTTTCTTGCCTGGACCCTCTGTCGCTCATCATTCATTTTCGGCTCAATTTGATGCCGATAAGCCTATTACTTTGAGTGGGTACCTACTCAAAATGGACTGGCGTAATCCTCACGTTTACTTTTTCTTGGAAATTGAGACAGAAGATGGTGACTATGAGGAGTGGGCCTTCGAGATGGGGTCTCCGATAGCAATGGAGCGTAACGGATGGAATCGAAACTCAGTCCAGGTAGGAGACATCATCGAGGTAGAAGGCAGTCTGGCAAGAGACGGCAGCAATTTAGTTAATGCAACATCTGTAACCCTTGCAGAGACTGGACGAAAGCTTTTTGCCGGATCAAGTAGGGACGAAGGATAATATAAATGTTGCGACTCCATTTCTCATTTTATTTAATTTGCATAAGCTCTCTCTGTTATTCTCAAGATCCCACACCACGTTTTTCAGATGGGTCAGTTAATTTAGGACGATCCACTGGCGAGACAGGACACTGGAATAGTGGCGTGGGTAATTTATCGGAGAACTTTGTCGAAATGTCAGGAGCGTTTTTGGTACATCCTGGGGAAATCGATAAGGTAGCCCCCTTTCGACCCTGGGCAAAAAAAATCGTCGAAGAGAGACTGGCATCCCTAGGAAGAGATGACCCCCATCCTCGTTGCATGCCCCCAGGTGGGCCACGTCAGTTCCACACCCCTTGGGGCCTTGAGATAGTCCATGACAAGGCATCTGACAGGATTCTAGTGATGTCGGGTGGGGCAAATAGAAGCTGGAGAGAGATCTGGATGGATAATCGGGAGCATCCTCCGCTAGATACTTACACTCCAACCTTCTTTGGACACTCCGTGGGTCATTGGGAGGGTGACACCTTGGTTGTTGATACAGTCGGTTTTAATGAGCGCTTTTGGTTTGCCCGAAGGCCTACTGGGATGCCTCACACAAAACAGCTTCATCTAATAGAAAGAATAAGCAGACCGGATCACGATACACTCCACTATGAGGTTACAATCGATGATCCCGGTGCTTATACTAGGCCTTGGACAGCGAGCTGGAACATACCGTGGACTAACTTCGAGATGACGGAATATTTCTGCCAAGACAATAATCTAGACCTCGAACATATAGTGGGGCCACAATAACGAAGGACTTCAAATGAACTTCTTTACTAATATTATTGAATCTGTGACCAACCCTTGGAACCTTGAGTTGATGTACTGGACAATGCCAGAGGTACTATCTGCATATGTTCAGCTTTTTATAGTTTGGCGAATTTCGAGATTTCTATTTTCTTAGAATCGATCCAAAATAATTTCAGGTTAAGTAGGCCTCACAAACCTGATAATGAATCAATTCATAAGTTTTTAATAAAACCTTCCCTCGTCAGTCTCTTAACTTGATCTTTTCCAAGCTCAGTCTGTCCTTATAACTTATGACTAAAGCTGCAAGGGCTAGTATAAGTATTCCTCCAGCCTCAAACAGGATATTGATCGGATCAAGGTCTTTACTTTGAAGGATTATCATTCGACATAAGGCGGTCATTGCGATGATAATTGGTAATGTCACCGGAATCCTGTGGCTTGTGTAGAAAGCGCCTATCATTCCGAGAACCTCGGCATAAATAAACAACAAGAATAAATCGCTCAGATTAACTTGAAAGGTTGAAAGCATCCTGACGACCTCGGTGAACGCTGCATACAAAGTTGCAAGACCGATAACGACCAAAATTAAATTTTCTGCAATCGTTATGACACGCGAACTTATGGCGCTAAAGTCTTCAGTCATATTGATATCCTCAGGATGGTAGGATTAAGCTCACTTTAAACGGGTCTACTCTGAGCTGGAGGACTCGTCAGGTTTACTCTTGATATCTGAATCTACGCCCTCGACGCTGGAAGGGTCATCGCTAACCCTAAGAAACTCCCTGGCTGTCAAGTAAAGTCCGATGATCATAAGTCCAAATACAACTATCGAAATGTAGGCTATAGTGGTTGCAGTCATTTTCTAGCCCCCAGCACCATCAGTTTGAAGTAAATTCCAAAGCACAGGATCGATGGGACCCACAAGGCCGTGAACACCCCCTCATCCTGCTGCCCGGAGAACCAAAGGAAAGCCGATACGGCAAAAGAAATACTGACGGCTAAAAGAATAAAAAAATCAGACTGCTTAAACATATTTCTGCTCCTGGTACTTACCTATTCATCTAAAAACCCAATAGCTGCTGAGAGACATCCCAATACTGCTACTGCCGCTATACTCCTTAGACCTGAATGTCCAAAAAACTCAAATTCCTGGAATGTGAATATCCCTAGTATCACACTCAAAAAAGTAACTAGAGACAACCCGATTAGAAAAATTCCAGTGTAAACAAGTAACTTTTGTAAAAAATTTAGGTTGTCTGTGTTCATATCGGTTTTTTGAATAATTACATACATAAATACGACCAATTTAGGACCGCAGATGAGAAAACCCTAAAAATAGGTAAATGTTGTTGTGGCTGAAAGACTTTAAAAATATTTTTTACTTAATTTTCAATTACTTATAGATTTTTCGGCTTACCTGATAAGCAGTCCCTAGCTTTACATTTACTTGAGTTAAATATGAAGCGCATGGTGCATGATTTCTGATTTTTGCCATAAAAATCAGGATTTTGCGGCTTGCTTCTTTCCTTTTTATTTCCATCCTCATATCATCACGGGCCAAATTTAGATGATTGGCTAGAAGGTAATTTAATGAGCGAATACACAAAGATATATCTGGAAGAGGATGAGATACCTACCCGTTGGTATAACATAGTTGCAGACTTGCCTGAGCCCCCACCACCAGCTCTGCACCCTGGCACAAGACAGCCAGCTACGGCAGAGGATTTTGCCCCACTATTTCCGATGGCCTTGATAGAGCAAGAAGTCAGCCAAGAGCGATACATAGATATCCCGGGCGAAGTTCTTGACGTCTACAGACTGTGGAGGCCTAGCCCTCTTTTTAGGGCCCGCAGGCTGGAAAAGCTTTTGGACACGCCCGCAAAGATTTTTTATAAGTATGAGGGAGTGAGCCCTGCTGGTTCTCATAAACCCAACACCGCCGTTCCGCAGGTCTGGTACAACGCCCAGGAAGGAATAAAAAAACTGACCACCGAAACCGGCGCGGGCCAGTGGGGTAGCTCATTGGCATTCGCATGCTCCCAGTTCGGTTTGGAATGCGAAATCTGGCAGGTGGCAGCGTCCTACAGATCAAAACCCTATAGAAGGACCATGATGGAAATATGGGGAGGCAAGGTCCATCCCAGCCCCTCCGAGGTGACCGAATATGGAAGGTCGCTTCTGGCTGACAACCCAGACCACCCCGGATCATTGGGTATAGCAATTTCAGAGGCCGTTAGTGAGGCTGCTGTTGATCCTGAGGTGCGTTACGCGCTTGGCAGCGTTCTTAACCACGTCCTGCTCCATCAAACCATCATAGGAGAGGAGGCTTTGTTGCAGCTTGCCAAGGTCGGAGAAACGCCGGACATTTTGGTAGGTTGTACTGGCGGCGGCTCTAATTTTGGTGGACTAGCCTTCCCATTTCTCAGAGAAAAAATGGCAGGAAAAATGAGTCCGGTAATTCGTTGCGTGGAACCTGCGGCCTGTCCTACGCTCACGAGAGGCGAGTATCGTTACGACTTTGGTGATACCGCAGGGCTTACTCCGTTAATGAAGATGCACACGTTGGGCCACTCTTTTATTCCGGAACCAATACATGCTGGCGGTCTTAGGTATCATGGGATGGCACCACTAGTCTCACACATTTATGAGCTCGGACTAGTTGAGGCTATTTCCATACCTCAGCTCGAATGTTTTGACGGGGCACAAAAATTTGCGAAATCAGAGGGTATAGTCCCAGCTCCAGAGCCTACACACGCTATTGCTGCCGCAATACGTGAGGCACTTGCGTGCAAGGAATCTGGGGAAGAGAAGACCATCCTTACCGCACTCTGCGGCCATGGCCACCTCGACCTTGCTGCTTATGACAAGTATCTTCAGGGGGAAATGGTTGACCTTGACCTGACCGATGAGGAAATCGCCATTTCCATAAAAGATATACCAAGTGTAGATTAGTTGCCGCCATGATTAGGAGTAAATTAATGGTTAACTCATTCCATAACAAAACCAAGCTCATCGGGAAGTCATTTTCCCTTTTATCATCAATTTTATTAGCGTTTGGCGGACAAAATGTTGAAGCACAGAATGAAAGTACGGGCGCAGAGCAAATATTAGAAGAGGTTGTGATTACGGCCAGACGTCGAGAGGAATCTCTACAAACGATACCGATGGCTGTCTCCGCATATAGTGGTGAGTCACTAGAATACAGGGGAATAGAGCGACTTGACGAGATTAGCCGTTTTGCGCCAAACCTTAGCCTAGGAAATAACCCAAGCTTTGGTGGAGCATCCAATTCTGCTGCAATCTACATGAGAGGCATAGGCCAGAAAGAATTTCTACCCACTACCGAACCAGGGGTTGGCCTTTATGTCGATGGTGTATACGTAGCCAGATCGGTGGGGGCTATCCTCGACATAGTGGACATAGAGAGACTAGAGGTTCTCAGGGGCCCTCAGGGCACACTTTTTGGAAGAAATACTATTGGTGGGGCGATTTCAATCGTTACGAAGAAACCAGACCCCACGATGCCAAAAGAGGGCTCAGTCTCTCTAAGCACTGGTACCAACGACCTACTCAACTTCAAGGCGTCATACCACACACCAATCAGCGATACTCTGGCAGCAAGATTCTCCCTGGCCTCACTGACCCAAGACGGCTACGTAGTGCGTGGCGACGGGGTCGACCTTGGCAATGACGACACGATAACTGGCAGGGCATCATTCTCATGGGTGCCCTCTGATCGCCTCAGCGCCGATATCAATATCGAGATGACCAGGGACAGAGAGAATGGCCCCGCACTTGAACTAATTGGCATCGATTTCACTGACCTGAGTCAGCTAAATGGCGTTGTCTTGGCTCCGCCACCCCCTATGGCATTCATTCATAATGTTACAGCCGCGGCAGCTGGTCCAGGCATGCCATGTGCTGTTACCGACGTAGCAGGAAACGGAATCACATCAAACCCCGGTATCTCTAATTGTTACGATAGCAGATATGTGGGCGCTGACAGGAGGGATGGAGGAACTGCGCCAGCATTTTCTAGGACCGACCTACTCGGCATCTCCGCTACCGTGAACTACGACATATCCGACTCCCTTGATTTTAGATCAATCACCGCTGTGAGGGACTTAGAGTCAGAGTTTGCCAGGGACGGAGATCACTCCCCGGCCCGGATATCACAGTTTTATGATGACCTTGAGCAGAAACAGTTTAGTCAAGAACTGCAGTTGTTAGGCACGTATGATCGGATGAATTGGGTCCTTGGCTACTACTATTTTAGGGAGGACGGGTTCAATACAAATATCCTTGATTTCACGGTATCTAACTTCAGGTCTGGAGGTGAATTTGACAACTCAGCCTGGGCGTTATTTGCGCAAGCCAACTTTGATATTACAGATAAGGTTCACCTAACCTTGGGCGGAAGGTATACCGATGAGAATAAGTCTTTTCTTCCGGACCAGATAATTTTTGAGAATTACTATGCGGGCTTCAGTAAGTTGGTACCTCCCGGGAACCCGTTAGCCGCCCTTGATGCTCCCTTTCTTCAAGCAGGAGGACGCATCCTGCCACTTGTAGAAAAAGAGATAGAGATCTCTGAGTTCACACCAATGGCCAGCCTATCTTTTGACTTGAGTGACAACGCCATGATCTATGGTACCTACTCCGAGGGATTTAAGTCTGGTGGATTCACGCAGCGCGTCTTTCCGCCAATAGTACCTGGCTTTACAGCCCCCCCAGGAACCCCAGATCTACAGCTAATACCTACCTATGACCCGGAATTCGTAAATGTCCTAGAGGCAGGTTTCAAAACCACACTTGCTAATGGAATGGTTAGGTTAAATGGTTCCATATTTGATACCGACTACGAGGACCTACAGGTCCAAGTATTCAACAGTGTCGCCCCCGTAACTCAAAACATAGGCAAGGCAAGTATAAGCGGCATAGAACTTGAGCTTCAGGCTGCACCAGGTGATGGGTGGCTGATTGAGGCCAGCCTAGCAAAACTTGATGCCAGCTATGACACCATTGACACAAGCATTACTCTCATAGGCAAAGATAATGAATTTGAAAGGGTGCCAGAGACGACTGCCGCACTGGGCATTTCAAAGGAGACTTCACTTCGCAGTGGTAGCTCACTCACAGCAAGACTAGACTGGGGGTACAGAAGCGAGACCTATAACGACGCATACAATTCTGAAATCTTAAAGACTGACGCCTACAGTCTCATTGACGCAAGCCTGAGTTGGGTAAATGCAAATTCAGATCTTAAGGTGGTGCTGGCAGGCAGGAACCTCGGTGATGAAAGGTTCATGGTGACCGGTGTCTACGGCACGGCATTCCAATCATTTGAGGCGATGTTTGATCGTGGTCGTCAATGGCGACTCGAGATTAAGAAGGACTTCTAAGTTTTTTTCCAATAAATTAAATTTGGATCATACACGATGGCCAGAGTTGAAATAGTTAAGCCCTCTAACGTTAGCGACCCAAGCATTAATGCAATTTTTAACTGGGTCACGGAGATGGAGGGTAGCGTTCCTAACCACTTCCTTGTTGAACTTAATTTTCCAGAGTATTTTGTGGCAAAGCTGAGTTCAACAAAAGTCCTCTGGGAGGCTGGCGAATTAGCGTTAGATGAGATTCAACATATAGGAATCCTGGTGTCAAAAGCAAACGGCTGCCCCTACTGCACGGCAGCCTTCTGCACAATCCTTAACCATGGTCTAAAAACTGAGTCTGACTACATTTCGGAGGTAATAACCAAAGGTATCGATGCCGTCGACAGCGATAGACTCAGAGTAATTCTGGATTATGCCCTTAAAGTTAATTTGAGCCCTAAAGATATTGAGGACTCAGATATAGAATCCCTTAAGTCAGTCGGACTGACAGACAAAGGAGTTGTTCAATTAACACACATTGTCAGCGACTTTGCCTCTTATAACAGGCTCAACCTTGCGTTAGACACAGATTATGACTACCTAGAGATGTGGAAGAGAATTGCTTTTGAGAAAGACTAACACGCCTTGCGTAAATTGATATCTTAATAGAGTTAAAGTCCGTCCTATCAGCAAAATATTTTTTAAGCATGTTTTGCATCCCAAAACATCTTCTTAATTATGTGAAATATCAACTTTTTTGCAGCTCGGGCTACCGTCCTTTAGATTACAGAACACAAAACTATCTTCGCCATTGTCGTCTTCCACATACCAAAAACCGCCTTGTTGCAGAATGATGGAGACAGAATTTTCTTCACCGGAAGTGGAAACAGTAACAGAGGACCCATTGGGTAGTGGTATAGCACCCTCGTGAATCATTAGACTCTCACCACGCATGGGCAATGCCCCCCCATGAATCATAGGAATCGGTGGAAAATCACCTTCTGTGAATACTTCAATGTCCAACTCATTAGTAAGGTCACCCGTTACTGTCTTGCCATTTTCATCCATAAAAACAAATTTTCGTATAATTCTTTCAGAATTTTCATCAATTTGATGAGTTTCGGCTTCTCGTGGAACGGAGGAAGCACACGCAGTCAATAATGCAACGCAGCATAGGATGATTGTAGTTTTTTTCACTTTAATTAGTCTCTTAAAAAGTTGGATAGGAATAAAATAGCCTACTAGCGGATTCATGAAAACCTTATTTCTTATTTTATCCTCTTATGAAAATATTTCTCATCTCATCATTTCTTTAATTTTCTGTAACCTTGATCTTAAACCCCTTGCTGTGTACATGAATAGGCCCGTCGACCTCAGAATTTCGATATCCAACAAAAAATGTATGTTCGCCCTCGTTCATTTGTCCTTGCACTACCTCAAAGTCCCAAACCTTTCTGTAAGACGGCAAGTTATCTGACTCCTTCATAGTCCAAACCGGCTCCAGCCTTGGGATAGAGCCATTCCATGAGGTCAGCGTTCTGTCACTATTCATATAGTAAAGCCTGGTTCCACTGGTATTTTTAGATTTAAGGGCTATAAAAAATTCAACCTCTGAACCAATATCAAGCTCGTCCGCGTCAATCTTGGCCACAAGATTAATGAAGTCGTTGGTTGAAAATTCTTTAGGGTTGTTGCCGATAGACCAATCATTATTTTTGGCAGTAGAAAATGATATTTGTGCGGCGGTTGGGCTTGGATCTTTTATCTTGATGGCACGGCCGGCCGAGATATATTCTGTGGAAGGTTGCTCAATGTAGACGTTATTTGTATCCACAATATAAGACCTGATTGGGAAATCGTCGAGAGGCGTGTGGACAACCAATCTGGATAGAGTCTGGAACCCGCTACCAGCGTAGCTGCCTCCAGATGTCGTATTTCCATCGTCTGTCTCTTTCTCGGCGTTAAGTCCGTAGCGCAATTCTGTATCCGACACGTCAACAAAGAATTTATGCCACCCAGTGCCTCCTAAATTTATAGGCATATTTATGGAGGCTCCATTTTCTAGGGAGGCCACCACAGAGGTATCGAAATAGCTATCTCCGTCACGATTTCTTTTACCAGGAGGCATTAATGTAACTTGAAGATCATTTTCTCCTGAGTCCTCTGCACTGACTTTAAATACCAATTCTTGATCATTTTTACCTTGAGTTATCTTTATCGTGGACGACGGCGAGTCATTAATTGCCAGGTTGTCTTGGTCAACAGAGATTTCTTCTTCAAAAATAATTTTATTATCTGACAAGATAAAATATTTCTTTATTGCCCCTCCTACCGAGAGCATGCTTTTTGATGGTATGGTCCTGAGAATTCCGATGCTGCACCAACCATCGTCCTCAATAACCCTGAAGTACCTGCATTCAGTTCTATATTTGGTTGACCTGATAGAGTTTCCATACTCATCTGTAAAATGTATCTCATAGTCTCTTTCTACATCTGCTGAGGCCTGATCCACATATAAATCTGTCCATCCAATGAAATAAAAATTACCTGCCAAGAAATCCTCTTTGGATAGATTTTGAAACTTCCCTCGGCCTGTCTCCCACTCCTCAAGGTCTTGATTGTAGAAATAGAGGCCCGGGACCTCTGTATTTGTAGGCTCAGGCAAAGTCTCAAAGATCTTATTTTCCGAAAATCTTTGTGGTAAACCCCACTCCAAGGCCAAACTGGGCGGATCAACAAACGCCCTACCCCGCCCGTACATGACCTGTAGCGCCCTGATGTCATCCTGTTGAGGTAGGTTGATGTAGTTGTATGGATTGGCATACATCATGGAGATTGGACTGTTAGAGTGACCCAGCCCTATTAGATGCCCTATCTCGTGTGTCAGAGCCTTATCGGTATCGTAGTTTCTATTTATCGCGTAGCTCAAGGACCAATCAGCATCTATGTTTAGCTTGATTGCGCCATCGAGGACCTCATAACGGCCCTTGTCCAGATCGTACCCACATGCCCTTGGTCCAGCAGTCGCCTTAGAGCTTTCTTGCTCCTCCCAAGTTATAGAAACCGCCCTATCAAACTCAGCGCAAGAGGTTACATCTGTCTCAGGTACCACGTCATCATTTATAAAAATAGGATTAAAAGTAACTCCA
>Ga0181591_10000513_pt1 | contig 31340 bp, 35 predicted proteins | sample 071ome_33_FD_133757 | JGI IMG/M metagenome (GOLD analysis project Ga0181591, IMG submission 133757) | Coastal salt marsh microbial communities from the Groves Creek Marsh, Skidaway Island, Georgia - 071412AT metaG (megahit assembly) | ecosystem: Environmental > Aquatic > Marine > Intertidal...
CAGGAACAGTTCTTGTGTTTGGCGGAGATAAAGAAGTTACAGAATCTACTGCTTTTTGCGATCCAAGAGCTGCAGGAATAGTTTCAACTGATCCTGCTCATTTGATGAACAGTGATATCGACGGAGTTGCAATAGCACTCAAGGGAAGAGTCCCTTGCAAAGTTGATGGTCCTGTGAAAAAAGGTGATATACTTGTTACCGGACCTATTGCAGGCACTGCAACTGCTTTGAGTAAAGAAAGTGCTACTCCTAATCCATGGTGCGTTATAGGAAAAAGTTTAGAAGACAGCAACGAGTCAGGCGTCAGATTAGTTGAAGTGGCTGTTTAATAATATAAATATATACGTATTTAAAGGAAGTCGAAAAAAATGGCAGTAAGTGTAGGAGATACAATAACAGCGGCACAGTACAACGGACTGCAAAGTCGTGTTGCCACCATTATGGGAGTTGGTTCAGGTAACGAAGGTTATGGACAAACTTTATCTAGTGCCCAAGTTGCTGTGTCAAACACTGTTACAGCAACACAAATGGATAATCTTCGCACTGATTTAAACAAAGCAAACAATCACCAACTTGGAACAAATGCATCAATTGGTAATATAGCTGCAGGTGATATTATTGGTGCAGACGCAAGCGGCTTAAACATTTCAAGTTTAACAGATATTGACAAAGGTTTCAACGATTACGATGCAGCAGTTGCTTCTATAGAAGCAAACAGGTATGCTATAGATGCTGGAAACAGCTCAGTAGAAGCAGCCATAACAAGCACACGTACAACAAACTGGAATGGTATAATTGATCACGTGTTTACTGTAACATTTGCAAGCGCAAATGATAGAAGATACTTTTTTAATAGTGGCGGAGAAATACGTTTTAGTGCAAACTTATCTGGTCAGTCTGGTGCAAAATCAGACGATTGGGCAACATTGTTATCAAACATGGGAACAATAAAATTTAACCATACAGAAACAACAGCAACAGGCACAGGAACAGGTACTACTATAGGAAACTATGATTTAACATCTGTTTATCAAACAATTTTTACAAAAACAGGTAGCGGTAACTATGCCGAAAACGACTACAACATTGCCGCAAAAGAAACCAGCACAACAGTTATTGACTTTAGAATTCAATTTAGAGACGATGACACAGGTGACCAAGTTTTACCTGGAAGCGAAAATCCTGGCGATGTTGACGGTGTAATTGTTCCAGGACCAGCAGTTGACGAAGATGTAAACGGCAACCTAACTAGTACAATCCAACAATTACGTGCTACTGGATCAAATGTTTCTGTAGCTTCTCCGTCCTACGCAAATACATCAACTCTTTAATCAATAAATCATTGACAATCAGCGTTTTTTAGTATATACTAGTATAAAATCTAGGAGTATCCATATGGATGATAAACTTAAAAACGCTTTAGAATTTGCCAATTATTCGCACACATTGCACAATCAAAAACAACTTATCAAGCAGAAGTTTATTGACGATTGTGTATTTTATCATAATGCTGGTAAATTTACAGTTAATAGAGAGTTGCTAGTTTATTGTGGATATTGTCAACAATGGAACAGGAATATTCCTGTAATTTTACTTGATGATAATAATATTCCTATAGAAATAAAAGATATTGATAAATTTACAATAGATATACTAAAACTTTACAAAAAATCTTCAGAAGAATATCACAATGCTTATCAAAAATTAGTTGGTAATAAAACTGTAAAAGGACTAATTGATGAGTAAAGGATGTCTAGTTTTTGCATTCAACAATGAAAAGATAGACTACATAAAACAAGCAACATATCTTGCTAAAAATGTTAGTAAGTATTTGAATTTGCCGACTACGCTAGTAACTGATGTAGAAGTTGAATCAAAAGAGTTTGATCAAATTTTAGTTATAGAAGATTCATTTTACAAAAGTAAAAAAACATATCATGATGGCAATCTTGCAAATGAAAGATTAACTTTTAAAAACGCCGCAAGAATAAAATCTTATGAACTTTCACCTTATGATAATACATTTGTATTTGACACAGATGTTTTGCTTGCAAATGATAATTTTTTAAAATGTTTTGATCAAGAGAAGTCAGTTTGTATGTATGATAAATCTTTTGATGTGTGTTCATATAGAAAATCTCAAGAATTTACATGGATTAGTGATATAGGTTGCAAGTTTTACTGGGCAACTTGTCTATACTTTAAAAAAGATGATCAGTCTAAAATGTTTTTTGAAGTTGTAAATCATGTATATGAAAATTATTCATATTATAAGCGTTTGTATCAAATAAATTCTAACCTATATAGAAATGATTTTGCTTTCAGTATTGCAGCACATATTATGAACGACTATCAAAAAGGTGATTTTGTAGGTAGTATGCCGGACACTATGTACTACAGTTTAGATACAGACAAAATATTAAGCATAAACAATGACAATTTTTTGTTTTTAAGTTATATAAACAATAAACCCTTGGCCATAAAAACAAAAAAACAAACAGTTCATGCTATGAACAAGTATGATTTGGAAAAATTGCTATGACACAAGGATATTTAATATATGCTCAAGGTGTAAAACATAAAAAATATGCGTTACATTGTGCTAAAAGTTTAAAAAAACTTGGAGATACTAGACCTATAAGTTTAGTAACCGACGAAAAGAAACCTAGTGATTTAAAAGTATTTGATTATATTATAGAAATTGAAAAAAACAATGATAAGTTTCATGTACAAAATAGATCTAAATTGTTTGAGTATTCTCCATATGACGAAACTACAGTAATAGAAAGTGATTGCATAATTACTCAAGATTTAAACAACTGGTGGACAAGGAATAAAACTAAAGAATTATCCTTTATAAGTCAAGCCTATACATATAGACAAGAAAAATTAGACACAACTGTGGATAGAAAAACTTTTTTAGAAAATAATTTACCAAATCTTTATGTAGCATTGCACTATTTTAAAAAAACTAAATTTACAAAAAGTTTTTTTGATTTAGTAAGTCTAATTAACACCGATGAAGATTTACGCAAGAAGTTATTACCTAATAGAAATCCTAAAATTCCTAGCATGGATGTAGCAATATGTTTAGCGACCAAATTGCTTGATTGCGAAGACGCTGTAAGTTATACAGGATTAGACCCAATGTTTATTCATATGAAACCTTATGCTCAAGGATGGCAAGAACCATTTGAACAATGGAGTAAACGCATACATTATTTTCCTGGTGATGAAATTTTTGTAGGTCCGTTTAAACAAAAAGGTGTATTTCATTATATAGAGGATGTAATATGATTTTTTATGTTTACTTTGACAATGAAACTAGAGAAATTGTTAGTATTACAAATGAAAAAATAGAATCTAATCATTCGTATGTAGAAAAACAACGCAATGACGTAGAAGATTTTATTCAAGGTAGAAAAAATTTTGTAGATTTTAAGTTTGATAGTAGATTTAATTTTGTTGTAAAAAACAAACAAACAAAAGATGTTGTAACTAATACTTTTGTAGAAATTAAAACTAAAATAAATCCTATGCTAAATGTTACACACAATAATTGTTGGCAATTTAGTTTTGAAAAACCAAATCAAAGCATAAACGGAGACTTATTTTTTGCGGTTACAGAAAAAAATAATCCTAACAAATTAATTAGGACAATACATTTTAATAGCCAACTAGCAAACAGTGTGTATGAAGTAGATTTTAAATACAACAGCGAGAAAAGTATAAAGAATATTAGTATATGGGCAATAAATCCGCCTTATGAATCAGCAGGACTACAAACAAAATGAGTCAAGAATTTAAAGTTTATGATTATGATATAATTTATCTCAGCTATGACGAACCAAATGCTGAAGAAAATTACTACGATCTAAAACAAAAGATTCCATGGGCAAAACGCATACATGGAGTAGAAGGATCTGATGCAGCACACAAAGCCTGCGCAGAATTATCTGAAACTGAACGTTTTATTACTATCGACGGAGATAATAAAGTATCTCATAATTTTATTTCTGAAGAACTACATTTTAGTGACGACAAAGATCTAAGCAAATGTGTCATAAGTTTTAGTGCATATAACATGATAAATGGTCTTGTATACGGTAACGGCGGAATAAAATGCTGGCCAACAGAGCTTGTCAAAATTATGCGTACACACGAAAACGCAGATCCTGACAATACTGCTGCAGGAATTGATTTTTGTTGGGATTTAGAATACTTGCAAATTAACAAACTTCACAGTCATGTTTACAATAACGCAACACCGTGGCAGGCTTGGAGAGCCGGATTCCGTGAAGGTGTAAAAATGAGTCTGCTCGAAGGCAAAAAACCAGACAAGGACAAATTTAATACACAAGTTGCAAGAAAAAATCTTGATAGGTTAAAAATTTGGACAACAGTGGGCGAGGATGTAAAAAATGGTCTTTGGGCAATCTATGGAGCTCGCGAAGGTGTGTATAAAACCATGTGTACAGACTGGGATTATGTAAATGTTCGTGACTTTGAGTATCTAAATAATTTATGGAAAGAAGAATACAGTAAAATACGTGAAGAGGATTTAAGATACGAAATAATGGGACTAGGGCACACACTGAGAGAAGAATTAGATCTTAATATTCCTGTAGATCATTACAATACTGAACAAAGTAAGTTTTTTAAAAGTGTTTATACACCGCCAGAAAGAGCTCCTCAGACGTTTTTATCTGAAAAAGAAAAATCAGAATATGATATTGTAATGATTAGTTACAACGAACCTAATGCAGAAGAAAATTATCACAAACTAAAAACACGTTTCCCCCGTGCAAAGCGTATTCACGGTGTAAAAGGAATTCCAAAAGCACATCAGGAAGCTGCAAAACTTTGTAAAACAGATTTAATTTGGATAGTTGACGGTGATGCTGATATAAAAGATGATTTTAATTTTGATTACAAGTCGCCTAACCATGAAATGAACTATGTTAAGGTTTGGAGAAGCGAAAATCCAGTAAATGGGTTGAAATATGGTTACGGCGGAGTAAAACTTTTTCCTAGACAGGCAACAATTGAAATGGATATTACCAAACCCGATATGACCACTAGTATCAGCAGGCATTTTAGACCTATGCCTAGTGTAAGTAATGTAACTTCCTTCAATACAGATGCATTTAGTGCATGGAAAAGTGGATTTAGAGAATGTGCAAAGCTAGCCAGTAGCATTATAGATAGACAAAAGCAAGACGAAACAGACAAACGTCTTACAGCCTGGTGTCAAGATGCTGACCAATCTATACCTTTTGCTAATGAAGCAGTTCAAGGTGCAAGAGAAGGAAGAAAGTATGGTGAAAAATTCAAAAATAATCTAGAGAAATTAAATCTTATAAATGATTTTGACTGGTTGCAACAGCAATTCAAAAAAAGCTATAAAACTGAGGATAAACCTTCACAGACAACCAATGATAACGCAGACGAATTTGTAAAAGAAATTTTAGATAGATTTGAAATATTATATCCTAAAGAAAAAGTTAGTAATTTTAGGAGATTTTATTCTTCACAGGAACTTACAAGTTTATTCAAACTCGTAGATAACGATGATTTAAGAAAAGCAATAGTAGAAAAAAATCTACACAGTATTTTTAGATTAGTAGACGTTGACGATGATTTAAGAAAAGCAATAGTAGAAAAAAACCTACATAGTATTTTTAGAATAGTTGAAACCGATGATGATTTAAGAAAAGCAATAGTAGAAAAAAATCTACACAGTATTTTTAGATTAGTAAATGCTGACGATGATTTAAGAAAAGCAATAGTAGAAGAAAACTTGCATAGCATTTTTAGATTATTAGATAATGATGATCTAAGGAAAGCAGTAATTGATAAAAACATGTACAGTCTTGCGAGATTACTACCAGAACTTCAAGACGAAATGAAAGTTGCGTTGAACAACGATCAATATGCGCTATGGAGAGTGTTAGAAAATTATACTAGTAGTTCTTTAATTAAACCTATAAAAACGTTAGTAAATGAAAATAAAAACTTTGACAAAGATTGTATTAGTAGAGGACAACTCAAAAGTAAAATATGGTTAATTGATACACTATTACAACTTGATGTGAAATTAGGCAATGTATTTTTATGTGCTGGTTGGTATGCTACTATAGTTCCTCTTTTAGTTGAAAAAGGATTACAGTTTAATTCCATAAGAAGTTTTGACATTGATCCAGATGTTTGGAAAATTTCGGAAATATTTAACAAAGATCTAGTTGCAAATGGTTGGAAATTTAAAGCTCAAACTTTAGATATACATGATTTAAAATATGATGAATTTAAATTCACAACTATTAAAAGCAATGGTGAAACAGAACAATTAAAAGAAAGTGCTAATACAATTATTAATACAAGTTGTGAACACATAGAAAACTTTAGTGAATGGTATAATAAAATACCAACAGGTAAATTGGTCATTTTACAAAGTAATAATTATTTTGAACTGCCAGAACATGTAAATTGTGTAGAGGATTCTGTACATTTTGAAAAAATGGCACCGTTTAGTAAAGTATTGTTTACCGGAGAACTTGAATTAGAAAAATATACGAGGTACATGAGAATTGGATATAAGTAACCTAACACTTAGACAGTTGCAGCAAGAAAGTGCTAGAGCACTAAGTACTATGCAAGCAACAAACAACAACATATACCAATTTAATCAACAAGCACACCATAATAGTCAAAATTGGTATATGGCAGTTATTAAATGGTATGTTGAAAAATATGGAGATTTACCTAGCCGAATTGGTCCAGGTAAAGATGTAAAATTAGTATTGGAAGATCATGATTAACAAACTTAATTGTTTAGCGCCATACGGTCATTATCATCTAGATGTACACGGTTACGCAAAACCTTGTTGTTGGTGGATGATAGATCCTAATAGAAAATTATCAGAATTTTCATGTTTAGAAGAAATAGGAAAGTTTCATGCAAACATGATGTTAGATGATAACTTGTTAGACACTTCGTGTGCTAAATGTATCCTATACGAACAAAAAGATACAAATAGTCTGCGTAATATTATTCATAGAAATGTTACGGAGCAAGACGAATTGCATAGGCCTGTTGAATTAGAAATAAGTTTAGACAGTGTATGTAATTTTGCATGTATTATTTGTGACAGTGCTAGAAGTAGTAAATGGAGAAGTTTACAAAAGAAAGTAGATTGGACTCCAAAGCAAAATTCAGAAGATCCATCTCATTTTGAAACTGTAATGCGTCTTTTAAAAAACAGTGATCTTTCGCAATTGAAAGAAATAAAAATGTTAGGCGGCGAACCTTTTTATACAAAGAAATTTCATGAATTTGTAAATTTAATTAGTGAAAAATGTGATATATCAAAAATTACACTAATGATAACAAGTAACATGTCTGTATTTCCCAATGACGAATTATATAAGACGCTGTTTAGATTTAAAAAAATAAAATTAATGGCAAGTTTAGATGCCATAGGAACTACAGCAGAAGTAGTAAGATTTGGTACAAAATGGAAACAAGTTGACAAAAATATTACACGTTGGATAGAAGAAGTTAATAGGCGTAATGGCGAAGGCATATCACTAGCATTTGGACCAACATTCAGTTTATACAATCTAGAACATGTTAATACTTTAAAAAATTGGTACGTAAGAAAAACAAGATTTAAATTTTATATGGTTTTTACATTAGCAAGAGAACCTTATCTTACAATAGAAAATTTAGATAAAGAATTTAGAAGTCAATTTGACAAACATCTGTTCCCCCATCCTAGATGGAGTATGGGAGAAGATTTTTTTAGCAAATGGCCTAAAAAAGAAAATGTAGATTATGATTTAATATACAGATACATTGATACATATTCAACTATGACCGGAACAGACATTGCTAGTACAATACCAAAAACAATGGAACAATTAGAAAAACAACGCAGGGATATTTCATGAAAAAAATAGCAGTAATTGGTTGTAGTTTTAGTAGATGGATTGAACCAAAATTCCGTGATAAACCGCATAAAGCAAAATGTTGGCCTTTTGCATTATCTCAGATCAACGAAGATTTAGAAGTACACAACTATGCAATGTATGCAAATTCTTGCAACATGCAATATTTTCAGGCTGTTGAATTTATAAAACGTAAGCAAGAATATGATGCATTCGTTGTACAATGGACCACAGAAAATAGATTTACTTTTATGATAAATCCTAAAGAGCCATTACCGTATTTAAGAATTACACAGTATTCAGATAAAATTCCTAACTATTTTCATATTCCGGAAGAAGAAAATAAATGGATGAATATTAATAATGAAATGATGCATATATCTCCAGGTGTGCTAAAAAGATTTACAGATAGAGAAATTAAAAATAATCGATTTTTATCAGCTGGCGTAACTTTTATGACCAACGGTGTTGGTGTAGGTGGATATTATGGGTCTAGAGAATCTATTAAAGCATTACAACTTACACTGAAAGAAATAGCCAAAAGTTCTGGAGCACCATTATACCAAATGGATTGGCTTGATAGACAAGACAGTGTAATAGAAAATGATATAGACACTGTAGATTTAATTGTCGAGAAACATTTTAGTTTTAAAGAATATGTTGCAGATGAAGGATATCATTTTAACAGTGCAGGCTCAGATGCAGTTGCCACAAAAGTAAATGATTGGATAAAAAATAATGTATAATTACCAAGATATAAAAACAATTCATTTAGAAGTCACACAAAATTGTCAAGCTGCATGTCCTATGTGTGATCGAAACATGAATGGTGAAGGAATAAATCCACATATTAATCTTGATGAACTTACACTAGAAGATTGCAAACGTATTTTTCAACCAGAATTTATAAAACAACTTAACACAATGTACATGTGCGGCAACTTAGGTGATCCTATTGTTGCACGAGATACATTGGAAATATTCAAATATTTTAGAGAGCAAAACCCTACAATGTGGTTAAGCATGAACACAAACGGAGGAGCAAAAAATGCAGATTGGTGGAGTGAGTTGGCCCATGTCTTCGGAAGAATGGGGGCTGTTATTTTTAGTGTGGACGGTCTTAGCGATACGAATCATGTTTATAGACAAGGGGTAGTATGGAATAACGTAGAACGTAACATGCGAGCGTTCATAGATGCAGGAGGTAGAGCTCGCTGGGATTTCCTTATTTTTGAACACAATCAGCACCAAGTAGAAGAAGCTGAAGCATTAGCAAATGAGTGGGGCTGTGAAAAATTTATGAAAAAGAAAACAGGAAGATTCATTGATACAAAATCAAACAAAAAAGAAAAGCACCAAGCCAAAGACCGCAAAGGCAAAGATTCAGCAGAGCTTAAAAAGCCAGACGCAAAATACCAGAACAAAGCTCTCAGCAAGCAAGAAACTATACTCAAGAAATACGGTAGTATGGACGCATATTATGATGCGGCTCCTATCATTTGTAAAGTTAAAAAAGAAAACAGTTTGTTTATCACAGCAGAAGGACTAGCATTACCTTGTTGCTGGACTGCTGGGCGTATGTACAAATGGTGGCATAAAGATCCTAAAGTTGAACAGATATGGGACTTTATACCAGATAAAAATGCTATTGATGCACGTAATGGTTTACAAAAAGTTTTTGAAACTGGTATATTTGAAGAAATACAAGCCAGTTGGAGTAAACAAAGTTGTGATAATGGAAAACTCAAAGTGTGTGCAATGAAGTGCGGCGCCGAGTTCGATCCTTTTACAGAGCAGTTTAAATAAGTACGTATATAATGAATATCGATAACATTAAAAAGATTGAACTTGAAATTACAAGTGACTGCAATGCAGCCTGCCCAGGCTGTGCTAGAACACAAAATTTAGATATACTAGAAATTAATAGTTTTAAGTTATCTGATCTTGTGCGATTGTTTCCTAATGAAAGATATATCAAAAATAAACAGTTTAAATTTTGTGGTGTGCTTGGCGATCCTGCACTTAACAAAGATGCAGTTGAAATGACTCGTTATCTTTCTGAACAAGGAGGGTACAGTCAATGGAGTACAAACGGAGCATATCAAACAACAGATTGGTGGTCTGAATTAGGAAAAATTAGTAAAAAAACCAAATTGGTAGATGTAAATTTTTGCGTAGACGGACATAAAGAAACTAATCATATCTATAGAGTAGGTACTAATTGGAAAGTGCTTGAACGGAATATGCAAGCATATAGCGATGCTGGCGGCAGAGCAACTTGGATTTTTATAGTATTTGATCATAATGAACACGAATTAGAATCTGCAAAAGCACATGCGAACAAATTAGGATTTAAGTTTGCAACTAGAACAGGCATGCGTAATAGTTACCATGATTGGGTTGCAAAAATAGGTAAGAAAAATGATCAAAAAGAAGTTGTTATAACAACAACAGGTGACAAAGAACATAGTAAAAAAGATCAAGTACAAAAACTTGACAAACTTATAAAAGAAAACAAAGTAGATAAAGAAGTAATTAGCACAGTTAAATGTAAACTAATACACGAAGGCGAAATATTTATAAGTGCAAAGCAAGAGCTTTGGCCGTGTTGTTTTTTATGGGATAGTGCTTTTAAAAACAAAGAAAACATTTTAGAAAAACTTGATGAATATTCTACAGGTTGGAATAATCTAAAAACAAAAACTATTAATGATGTTTTACTGCATCCTTGGTTTGATAAAATACTAAGTGAAAGTTGGAACCCTGCTCATGACAAGCATCTTCCAAGATGTATAAAAACTTGTGCATATAATAAAGCATATCAGAATGAGATAAAACATGTGGTCTAGTGAAACGTTAGAATGGATTGATATAGAACTTACAAGTTTTTGCAACATTAAGTGCAAAGGCTGTTTTCGTGTGCTTTCCAAAGAAGCAGATAAAATATTAAACAAAACTTATCTTGATGTAAATGTAATTAAAGAAAAGTTTCAAAAAGAAATGTTTCCTAATATCAAAATTATTAATTTTTGTGGAAGTGTAGATGAGCCAACTACGCATCCAGATTTTTTTGAAATTATAGAACATTTTGCAAGTTGGGATTGCCATATTAATATTGCTACTAACGGTAGTCTACGCACCACAAACTGGTGGGCAAAACTTGCAACAATACTTCCATTTAGTCATAAAGTTACCTGGGGAATAGACGGCAGTGATGAACTCAGCGAACAATACAGAGAAGGTAGTAATTTTAAAAAAGTAAGAGACAATTGGAGAGCTTTTATAGGCGCCGGCGGCAAAGCAAATTGGCAGTTTATAAGTTTTGAGCATAACGAACATCAACTCGAAATAGCAAGACAAATGGCTAAGGATGAAGGGTTTAAAGAGTTTAAAACAATTATTAGTCATAGAAAAGACACTGGCGATATTAAACACAAAAAAGTAGAAGTAGAAGAATCGCCTTGTATTAGTTGTAAATATGGAAATCAAAAACGAATCTTCGTAAACCATATGGGCAATGTTATACCGTGCTGTCATCTTAACAGTAAAATGTTAGAATTTGCAGTTAACAACAAACAAAAAGACAAATTTGAAGAAATACTTGTTGATAATGATTATCTAAATGACATTAATTTAAAAAATGTAAGTTTAGAACAAGCAATGACAGGAAAAGTTTGGACAGCAATACAAAATAGTTGGACCGGAAATGATCGTATACCTAAGTGTCAAAGTACTTGTAAAGAGAACAAGCGTGACAAATTTATAAAGGAAAAATTATAATGAGCAAAGACGGATTACCATCAGATACTTTTTGTTTGTTACCATGGGTACATCTTAGCACAAGACCAGATGGCAGTATGCGTGTATGTTGTACAGCCAATGCAAGTTCAGTGGGTCCGACTAACGATAAAGAACACGGTGGTCAAGTAGGTATTCTTAAAACAGAAGATGGTAAACCTAACAATTTAAATGTAAGTGACTTTGAAACAGCATGGAATAGCACTTATATGAAAAATGTACGCTTACAAATGCTTAACGGCGAAATGCCTCCTAGTTGTTTAAAATGCTACAAAGAAGAAGCAGCAGGACACAGGTCAAAACGCATGTGGGAAACAAACTATTGGAGACAACGTGTAGATTTAGATAAAATACTACAAGAAACAAACCCAGATGGTAGTGTTCCTCCTAATCTAGCATACATCGATTTACGTTTTGGTACAAAATGTCAATTAGCTTGTGTTATGTGTTCACCGCATGACAGTAGCGGATGGATCAAAGACTATAAAGCAATCTTTCCAGCTGTAAAAAATGAATCTTTGAAAGAGATTATGCAATGGAAAGACAAAGGATCTACAAACGGTAGTAGTTATAATTGGCACAAACAAAATCCTACATTTTGGAAACAATTCTATGAACAGATGCCAAGTATGCAACAAATTTATTTTGCTGGCGGCGAAAGTCTTATTATTGAAGAACATTACGAAATACTTGAACATGCTATTAAAATGGGATATGCAAAAGATTTAGAACTACGGTATAATTCAAACGGTGTTGAATGGCGCGAAGATTTATTTGAATTATGGAGTCATTTTAAATTAGTACGTTTCCATTATAGCATTGATAGCATTAAAGAAATGAACAGTTATATACGTTATCCTAGCGAATGGGATAATCAAGTAAACACTTTTCATAGATTAGACAAAGAAACAACTGACAACGTAGAAGTTACTATTGCTTGTGCTGTGCAAGCTCTAAATATATATTATTTGCCAGATCTTATACAATGGAAACTAGAACAAAATTTCCAAAAAGTAAACATGTGGCCATTTGGCGCAGGCGGTATTAGTCAACACTTTGTATACTGGCCAGCACATTTAAATGTAAAAGTATTACCCAAATGGTTTAAAGAAGAAACAAGACGCAAGTACGAAGCATGGTATCCTTGGTGGGAGGCTAATTGGGAATTAGGTATTCCGAGCTGGCACAAAGGTAAAGTAGATTATGATACTTGGAGAAATGCTGAATATGGCATCAAACGCTGGAATGGTATTTTAAGTTTTATGGAATCAGAAGACTGGAGCATACGTTTACCTGAAATGAAAGAGTTTCTATCTCTTTGTGACAAACAACGTGGTATAACTTTTGATCAAACATTTCCAGAAATGAAGGATATTTTTAAAGATGTCTAAGTTACCTTGTTATTACGCTCATGGTGGCCTAAATTATAAAAATGGGTTTGCAACCACTTGTCCTATCAGTGGAGCAAGGCTTAAAATGCTTGACGATGATCAAGTTCCTAGCGAGTTTTGGAATAACGAGCAATTCAAAGAATATAGAAAAATGTTAGATAAAGGTGAATGGCCTTTACATTGTCACCTTTGCAAAGAATCAGAAGAAATAGGCGTTCATAGTATGCGTCAAGACGTAGAAGCTGATTTAACACATTACAATCCGGAAACGGGTGAAGTTGATTTCAAAGGTCTAAAACATATTGAGTTACGATTTAGTAATGCATGTAACATGGCTTGTATGCATTGTTCAGAAGTTTTTAGTAGTCAATGGGGTAGTAGATTAAAAAATTATGTACCCGACGAAGAAGACGTAAAGCACAATTTAACTCAACTTCTTAAAACTGAACACAGATGGGGAGCAGATGATAAAACGAAAATTGATTTACGGTTATCTGATGTTTATAAAATTGTAAACGATTTAAACACAAACTTTCCTAACATAGAAAAAATAGACTTTGCAGGTGGAGAAGTACTTTTCCAAAAACAATTTTTTCCTACATTAGAAATGTTAAGCAAGCATCCTAATGCAAAAAACATTTTTATATTTTTCCATACAAACTTCAATGCTGATTTTGATATTTTAAGATTGAGTGAGTTATTAAAACCATTTGGTAAAAGCAAAATTAAAATAAGTGTAGATTCTAGTGATAAAATTTATAGTTATTTTAGAGACGGTAGTTCAGATCAACTTACAAAAAATCTACAACAGTTTTGTGCAGTAAATGATTTTACGCAAGTGGATTTAGTAAACACAACAAGTGTATACCAAATAATGGATATTAAAAATGTATACAAATACTTCTTAAGTTTACATCTTAATAATATTACTACTAGCATAGTATACACACCTCCGTACATTAACCCGGCAATCATGATGCACAAATTTAAAGATGAAGTTCTACAGGATATTGCAGACACTAAAAAAATGTTAAAAAAAGCAATTGAAAAGAGAAAAAAAGAAGCTAATGGAAATCCAGATGATTATCCCAAATATTCTAGATGTTGGCTTAAAGGAAAACAACACTTTTCAGATATTGAAACTGCATTGCAAGGTATAGCCGAAGTAGAAAAATATGTACAGTCTCATAAAACTTCGCTTAAAGATTGGGAAGCATTTTTAAGTTACAGCAAAAAGATAGATAAACTTTGGAAAAAAGATTTTAATCAACATTTTGAAAACTACAAAAGAATTGATGACAATATAGTGAGAGTAAAATGAAAAATCTATACAAACAATTTGAGTACGATAAAGATTTTGATTGCAAACAAGTCAATCTAGTTGTTAACAACGATACAAATAGACAAATAACAAATTTAAACAAGTTGCTAAAAGAACTTTTAAGTTACAATGCAATGGATATAACTGTAGTGGAAGATCAAGACGCCACTATAAAGGCAGTAAGGCTTGTAATGGAACCAAGCGTAAAAAAAGAGCTTGATATCTTTGACCAAAAAATTGCTAACTATACAGCAGACGACAGAAAAACTTATAGACTTAAAAAAATTAATCAACAAGCAGAAATTTGTACGCATTGGCTCAAGCAAGAAATTGCAAAATTACAAAAGCGTAGAATGCATTTGTATGCCAATAACTTACAAAAAGGTGGATTACTAATACATGAAGTCAATGGTGTGCAAATACCTTTAAATCCAAATTGGAAACGCATTGCTGTTAATTTATCAGGCGGAGCAGATAGTGCTTGTTTAACATCTATACTAGCAAATATAATCAAAGAAAATAAATTAGAAATAATTATAGACATTATAACGCACACTAGAGTATGGGAAGTAAGACCATGGGCTGGACCGGTTAGTATTCAAGTTTACAAAAAATTACAAAAAATCTGGGGCAACATAATAGGTGAAAGAATAACAAATTTTATTCCTACAGAATTAGAACATGGAGTTATAGGAAATTTAAATGAGCTTGAAGACAGAAGCCCAGACCAAGTAATAGTATCTAGATTTAATGATTATCTAGGAACAGTAAAAAAATATGATGCAATATATAATGCTACAACCAAGAATCCTAGTATCGATAAAGAATTATTAGACAGAATGAAAAATAGAGATATTGAAAATATTGATGTAGAAACTTTGGCTATTCCTACAAACTACGGATACTGGATGATATCACCGTTGCGTTTTATTGAAAAAGATTGGATAGTAGAGCAATACTACAAAATGGATCTAGTTGATTTATTTGAAACAACAAGAAGTTGTGAAGGAAATCAAGGAAATATAAGTTTACTTGATGGTTTAGATGTACATTGGTATAACGAAGACAAAGAAGTACCTGAATGCGGAAAGTGTTTTTGGTGCAAAGAACGTGAATGGGCAATCAAACAAGTAGAACAGAGGTTGAAATGAGTTTTGATACAATAGATTTATTAACTGGAAAAGTTTTTCAAGTAACATGGGATACCGGAAGGCGTTGCAACTACGATTGTTCCTATTGTCCTGCAATACGTCATGATAATTTTTCGCCCCATGCAACTCTTGAAGAATTAAAAAATAATACAGATTTTTTATATGAATATATTGATTTACATATGCAATATAGGAATTTTAAATTTGCAAGTATTAGTTTTACAGGCGGTGAGCCAACTGTTAATCCAAACTTTATACCTTTTATAAAATACCTAAAAGAAGAATACAAACAAAAATATGCAGACAAATGGAAAGCAAGTTTTGCACTAACTACAAACGGTGCTATGGGTAAAAAAATGGCAGATAATGTCATGGAAAACTTTGGATTTGCTACGGTAAGTTACCATGCAGAAAGCGACAATAAATTGAAACAGCAGGTTAGAGATCGTATTTTACAATTTTCTAAAGAAGGTCCTGAACACGATTTTGGAGTAAGTGTAAATGTAATGTTCCATGCCGCTTATTTTGATGAATGTAAAGAACTGTGCGATTGGTTACATGACAACAAAATAAAATATGTTCCAAGAATAATCGGAGAAGAACCAGGAAGTCGTAGTAACTTTGCTCATGAATATAACGATGAGCAATTAGATTATATGAAAAACTATTGGAAATATAAAAACGCAGAAATTAACAATGAAAAAGAAACTGCTGATAGATTGAGAGCTACAGGCGAGCCTACACAAGAAGAACAAAAAATTAAAGAACTAGAAGCAGCTAAGAAAAAAGAATCAGAGAAAAAAGGCTACAAAATTGGTAGACCATGTTGCGGCAGTCGAGAAATGTGTTTAAGTAACCAAGGCGAAAGCAGAAAAAGCACCTTTGTTGATTTTAGAGAATTTAAAGATTGGCATTGTAGTGTTAATTGGTTTTTCTTACACCTTGAACAGCAAACAGATAGTGTATTTCATCATCAAACATGCCAAGCAAGATTTGATAAGACTAGAGGACCTATTGGAAAAATTAGTGAAGGTAAAAAAATTATTGCAGATCTAAAAGAAAAAATGGAAAAAGGAAAAATGCCTACAATAGTTTGTCCAAGACATACATGTGGTTGTGGATTATGTGCTCCTAAATCCAAGTACGCACCAAATTATAAAGATGTAATTGCAAATCATTTAGATATGCGAGTGTTAGATGAAATATAAACATGCCTGTTTGTTGCCGTTTAATCATATGGCAGTGCGACCAGACGGCAAAATTTTACCTTGTTGTATTTACAGATGGGATGACGTTCCTGAAGATTTAAATATATTTCATCCTGATCCTTTCAATCATCCGTATATGAAAAATCTCCGTGAGCAAATGATCAAGGACGAATACGTAAGCGGTTGTACCTATTGTTATCAAAATGAAAAAACTAGCGGTAATAGTTTTAGAACTGCTGTCGATGATGCTCCTGACAATTTTGGTATTGTAAATAAGATTGATAATGAAAGCAGTTTAACATATTTAGATTTAAGTATCAGCAATACCTGTAATAACAAATGTAGGATGTGCGGCCCAGACCTAAGCACTAGTTGGTATAGTGATGCAAAAAAGTTAAAAAAGAAAATTCCAAAAGGTATTATAAAAAATCCTTTTATAGAAAACGGTGACTTTAAAAATTTAAGACATTTGAAAATTTTAGGTGGAGAGCCTTTAATGGAACAAGATGTATTAATAGACATTCTTCAAAGATGCAATCTAAAATTATTAAGCGTAAATTTAGTTACTAATACAACATTGCGACCTAATGGAGAATTATTTGCGTTATTGAAAAGATGTAAAAGTGTTAATATTTCTCTTAGTGTTGATTCATACGGAGATTTAAATAGTTTTTTACGTAGTGGAAGTGTATGGTCTACAGTCAAAAAAAATATAAAATGGTATAACAAAAATTTTGATGCTAATGTGCATAGTGTTGCAAGCATTTATAATATAAATGTACTTCAAGATTTAATTTTGTTTTGTAAAAAAATCAATATACCTCATAATTACGTTTTGATAGATGGGCCAGACTACATGATGCCTCGAAATCTGCCAACAAAATATAAACAAGATTTAATTTCTAAGTTTAAACACATTATGCAAAAACCAAATTATCTAAATTATAATATTTTTAATGTTGCCATTAAAGAATTATCCAAACAAGGCGATACTGAATTGTTTTTGAGTGTAGATAAAATAATGAATGATATAAGAAACGAAAACTGGTATAATTTAAATCCTGAACTCTACGATGCAATATTAGAGTATAAAAATTAATCTATTTGTCTAACTAGTATATCTTTTTTACCATGTGACGGCCTGGGACGTTGTGGAATTCCATCTATTACTGGAACTTTTCTATCGTACTTATTATTAGGCTTACCTATTCCTAACATCAAGTAACCTCTATTGAAAGATTTTATTTTGTTTTTTCTAAGAATTTTAGTAACAATTTCGCTTGCAAAACATTTACAAAAACCTGTTTTATACCCTAGTTCAGCAGCTGCTAGTGCGGCTGATCCGCTTGAAATTCCTATAGCGATATCTCTATCAGATTGACTTTGTATTTTTTCTGTGCCAGCACACCACAGCAATAGTGCGTTTGCATTTACTTGACTATTACGCATAAATGTGTTTCTCCAGTTATGTGGATCGTAAGCAGCTTTACTATATAACATTTCAATTATAGTCTTATTTTTAATAACTATTAATGAATATACATTACGATTATTTTTTGTAGGCATTGTTGTACAAACGTCAAGAATGTATTGTATATGTTCATCGGGTATGACAAATTCTTCATCCCAGTTGCGTTGACATGGTTCTACTATTTTTGCATAATCTAATAGATTCATTTATAAACTCCTGTGTAATATTTATCGTAAATACACTTGACTAAATGTAACTAAGGTGCTATACTAAACTTATGACTGAAGATCTTAAATGGAGTAATTATGACTTTACAAAAATACCCTTCGAGGATATTGTCTCTGTAGGTCAACGTACTCTGCTCTATCGTGATCTTTTTACAGTATCATGGCTACTTGGTAGGTTTTGCAACTACAGGTGTTCATACTGCTGGCCATATGCCCGATCAGATCGTAAAGATCATAGACCAACAGAACTATGTCTTAAAACAATTGACGAAATAAAGAGGCAAGCTCGTGCTAACGGTTTTAACAGTTTTCATTTTAGTTTGTCTGGCGGCGAGCCTACCTTTCATCCAGGGTACTTAGACATTCTAAAATACCTTGCTGACGATGTAGAAAACACAAACTACACAAGTATACACATGACTTCAAACTGCTCTCGTCCTATGAAATGGTTTGAAACTTATGTTGATTGTGCAAAGCCATTTCATAGAGCAAGTATTACAGCAAGCCTTCATACTGAACATGTAAATACTCGAGAGAAGATGCAAGACTTTGCAGATAAACTGATACTGTGTCAGGAGCATGATGTACAAATTACAATCAATCAAGTTATGGTTCCTGAATGGTTTGAACGTGATTGGGAAAATGCTTTGTTCTTTCATGAGCAAGGTATCAACGTCACCCTTAAACCGCAGTCCGACCCTACGGCGTCGAGAGTCGTTGAAGGCTACACAGAAGAACAACTTAAAAGATTATGGAACGGAATGCCACAGCGAGCATACACTGAAAGCAAACGCAAATGGGAAGACAGACCTAAACCAAGTTTTCAAATACCTGCAGGAGTAACAGGAAAAAATGATGCAAGTGTTCCGTGGCACATGCAAGTAGAATTACAAGACTCCACTGGTAAAAAATGGTATATGGACCAAGCAGAACGCTTTAACGCCTTTAATTTCAACAATTTTGAAGGATGGCGGTGTAACGCCGGTTTTAGTGGAATAATAATACGGGAGCCAGACGGTTCGGTAAAAAGAAGTTATTCTTGCCATGATGCACCACTTGGCAACATCGAAACAGGTTTTGAGTTATTTAAGACACCTAAAACATGTATTACCAAAAGTTGTGTATCTAGTGCTGACAGTAAGATACCAAAGAGTAAAATATGATACAAAATATAGATACAATTTGTTCTTATCCATGGACATGGTTTAGTTTTAATGTAGATTATGGAATGTGGCGTGTGTGTCCACGTAGTGAATATAGATGGTTCGCTAACGAACAAGAAGTTTCAAATTTTTTTAATACCACAACACAACAAAACATTAGGCACGATTTATATAATGGCATAAGACACAATAATTGTATTGATTGCTATACAGCAGAAGACAAAGGCGGAATGAGTTACCGTAAAGCTCTCAAAAGAGATTTCGAAGTTCCTAATGCACATTCTCAAATTGTAGATGCACCTAAAGTAATAGAACTAAAATTTAGTAATTTGTGTAATTTAAAATGTGTGTTTTGTGCAAGTGTTTGTAGCAGTTTGTGGGAACACGAAGTAGGATTGCCTAGATATATAACCAAGAATCAAAAAGTTTCTGCAGAGTTTATGAAAAAAACTATTTTTGAATGGTTAGATAAAAACATGCACAACATAGATTGCATTATGTATTTGGGAGGCGAACCTGCTATACAACCTGAATTTTATGAGATTGTAGAATTGTTTTTGAAACATACTCCTGATAAAGTTGGCGTTAAAGAGCTTACCTTTAGCACAAATACCTATTATCCGGATTCTCATAGAATAAGATTTGAAAATGCAATACAAAAAGTTTTAGATGCAGGACACACAATTTTTCCAAGGATAAGTTTAGATGGAATAAAACAACAACAAATTTATCAAAGAACAAATTTAAAATGGGAAAATTTTGAAAAAAATATGTTGAGTTTTTTCAATAAATTTAATTTACAAACACCCGGCGTGACTAAAATACGAGCAAACATAGCATTAAATATTTTAAACTTAGTGTACTGTGAAGAAATTGTACAATACTTAGATAGTGTAGGCTTCGGTGATGTAGAACCCCATTACAATTACATTGTTAAGCCTGAAATGTTTTATATGAGACACTGGGGTAATAAACTTACAAAAGCAATAGAAATTATAGAACAACAAGATTTTAAAAAACATACAAAATACAAAGATCATATTATTAATATGGCCAGTTCCTTTACTAACTTGGATCCTAATCATGGACACATTGCAAAAACAAAGAATTGGATAGATGAATACGATAAGAAATACAATTTAAATTTTAAAGAGATTTTTCCTATGAATGGATATTTGTTCGATGAAGTGTAATTTATTAGATAGTGGTATAAATTTTTATCCTGACAAAGATAATTTGTCTTTACTAAAACCTTGTTGTCAATTTACAACAACCAATCCTAAAAAAATAGATTTTAAAAATATTGCAAATAGTTTTCAAAGTCAAGAAAGATTAGATGCTATAAAAGATCTAGAACAAAATACAAAATTTCCTGGTTGCGAAACTTGTTGGAAACACGAAGATAACGGATATCCTAGTATGAGAACTAGGACTAATACATTATGGAAAAATAGTGAATTTGGAAAACTAAAATATTTAGAACTTAACACAGGTAATACATGCAACCTACAGTGTATTATGTGTAATACACAGGATAGTTTGAAAACTAAGGTTTATCGTAATATTGTTAAAAAATATACAAAACAAGAGCCAAATGATTTTACAAAGTATGCAAGAGGTCTACGGAAAAAAGATATAGACGAAATAGATTATACGTCTTTGCAAGATTTACAGTACATTAAATGTACAGGCGGTGAAACATTTTATACTAAAGAGTATTGGTATTTTTTAAATAAATTGACAGAGCACGGATTATCAAAAAATATCACCTTAATTAATGTTACTAATAATACTATAGAAATGGACCAAGAAAAAATAAATGTTTTGAATAATTTTAAAAGGGTAAAGATTTTTAGCAGTGTAGATGGTATAGGTAAATTAGGAGAAGCAATCAGGGCAGGAAGTGTTTGGTCGGTAGTTGAAAATAATATCAAGCAATTAATAGAATTACACAAAGAATTTCCTAATAAATTTTCACACACTGAACCTCATACAGTTGTTCAGTTTGCTAATGTGTTGCAACTAGATGAAATAGTTTATTGGTGGGAAAGTATTAGTACAAACTCATTTAAAAATAGTCAGTATTTTAGAATATTAATGAGACCTGATTATTATGATATAAGACATTTAGATAATGCAACAAAATCTTTAATAACAAAAAAGTATAAAGATGTTAAAAAATTAAATCACGTGGTTAATTATATAAACAGCAATAAGCAAACATTCGACTTACAAACCGCCGTGTATATTTTTAGTAAAAGTTGTGAAGTAAATGATGTAGATCCTAATGTGTCTGACGTATTTAAGGTTGTAAAAAATGTTATATAGAGATCCTAAAACAATTTTGTTTGATAATGAACGCATAGATAAATTAAAAAAAATCAAAGAAGATGCGTTCGTGGTAAAAAATTTCTTCTCCGCAGAAGATATCCAATACATCAATGCACAAAAAGAAAAATCACAACAAGTAAACAAGTTAGGCAGTGTGTTAAATTGGAAGTATGATAATATTCAAGATTTTACTACTTGGTTTGAAGGAAAAATTAAGACTCAACTAAGCCAAAATTTTGAAACACACGGAGGAAACTTTTTTAAAACATCTCTACCTTTCTTCGTACATACAGACACAGGTAGAGACGAAGTTGAAAATTTATTACCATATAAAAATATTGTTGTGCCTTTAACACAAAGCACTGAAGATCAACCATGCTACACTGTTTTATTCAAACAACGCTGGTATGGACAAGCAAGTATGTTTTGGAAAGGAGCACTTTTCAAAAGAAGTAGAACAGATTACAATCACAAAGTAGAAGACTACTCATTACTTGAAAATTACACAGATAGAAACATCAGTGTTAACGAATACATTAGATTTCTAACACACCTGCCCTATCACAATTTACATGGCTTATCTATAGATCGTGTATTTGAATGGAATATAGGAGATATTATTGTTTTTGATTGCACACAATTACATAGCAGTAATGATTTTACGTCACAAGGTTCTGCTAAATCTAAATTTGCTTTAAGTTATTTTTGTAGGATTGCGAATGGATAAAGGAGCAAGATCAATATTTGATAAAGACATTTATGATTATGTCAAGAATACATCAAAAGATTTTTGGGTAGCAGATCACGGACAAATTTGTTGGTCAAACATAACTAAATTTAAACATTTATATATTAATTCTATAAAAGACTTTAGATATAGTAAATTAAAAGGTATTGAAAATTTTAATAATACAATTATCACAGACGGTGTTACCGGTGCGTTTCTTGATTGGTACGTTGAATATGGATTAGAAAATATCTATGTACTAAAAGGTGAATATCCTTTTCATAAAAATAATGGATGTAGAGTTGTAGAAAGTATAGAAGAAATACCTAATAATAAAACATTGATATTAAGTTTGCCATTTAGTGCAACTGGTAATATTCATGAACAATTTCAAACTATTGTTGGTATTTGTGAAGAAAAGAATATTAACATATTGTTAGATTGTGCATACTTAAATATTTCTAAAATAGGAGAAGTAAGCATTGAATCGCCTGCGATTAAAAGTTTTGCTACTAGTTTAAGCAAAGTTTATAACACCGGAATGACTAAAATTGGGTTAAAATTTAATCGTGAAAAACAAAACACACCATATCAACAATTAAATGATTGGCATTATGTAAATCATTTTAGTATAAACTTGCACACTCATCTGTTACAAAAATTTGGTTTATCATTTATGTACGATAGATACAACATAATACAAATAGAAACAAGCAAAAAACTAGATTTGACTCCAAGTAATACAATTATTTTTGCACTAACCTATGACCAGACATATGATAGTTATAATAGAGATAGCATAATTAATAGAGTGTGTATATCAAAGGAAATACAAGATGAATATTGTTCACAGTGACGAAAATATAACAATAGTTGATAATTTTTTAGAAGATGATACTTTGGCTTTGATAAGAGATCAAAGCGAATGTTTAAAAATGAGAAAATTGGAACTAGGTGATGACAAAGTATACAAGCTGAATGTAGGTGATATTTACAAAAGTGAAAAAAAATATTGGTCCGATAAACTTCCATGGAACAACAACTTTGAACCTTTTATACACAAATTAATTGATTTTGTAAAACAAAATGAAACTTGTCTGCCAAAACAACAGTTTGAAAAAATTAGTTGTATGTTGCACGTATATCTTGCAGGAGCAGAACTAAGTTGGCACAGAGATGGAGCATTAGGAGGCGGTGCCTATAGCTTTTATATTCATGACGAATGGCGACATACTTGGGGAGGCAATTTATTAATTGCAGACCAAAAAACAAAAATTAGACCAACAAGACCTTTACCTGGCACAGCATTAGAAGACATGCTAGGAAGAGATTTTAAAAGTAGAAGCAGAACTTGGAACTTGAAAAAAGAAAGTGACATGATTATGTCTCCCGGACATGGTAGATATTTTGCACCCCTGCCCAATAGACTTATGATTACTACTGGAGAAATAGTACACAAAGTAGAAAGAGTAGATTATGCTGCAGGTGAAAATTCAAGAAGAAGTTTGACAGGATTTTTTTCTTGATGTTTCAAAAATATATATCAGAACACGAAGGAGTTGGTACCCTTGTAAATGTAGCAATTGACAATCAGAATTCTATTATCAAAAGAACATTTCGTCAAAACAAAAAGTACAATGATATTGATGCAAAAAAATTTTTTGAAAATGAAGTAAAATGGCTAGAAACTTTGGAGTCGCGTTGGATTCCAGAGACTGTTTACATAGATTACAATGAACAGAGCATTACACAAAAATACTATGCACCTTGTTTGTTAGATTTTCATCTTGATAAAAAGTATTTAGAATTTATACCAGACATAGTAGAACAAGTAGTAGAAATGTATGAATTTTTTAAATTGAAAAAGATGTTTAAAAGGAACGGAAGCCTAAGCAACATGACACATAATAATGGGCAATTAGTTGCTTTTGATTTCAAATGGGCTACAGTAAGGCCAAAAGGTATTAGTATGGAACTTTATTCTTATAATACTTGGTTAAGTAAAATAGATCCTTCACTACCTAAAAGGTTAAAAGAAATTATATAAAAAAGGAGATAAAATGTCCGAAAACTTCAAAGAACTAGATTTTTTACCTAAATATAATCTTTATTACGAATACCAAACAATGTTGCAAAAAGGTATTTTAAAAAATATTGTAGATCATGTATGTGTAACGACAATACCTGACCAACCTGACAATTACCTTTTGGGTACAGGAAGTTTAGGAAAAGAATGGACAAATGCTAAAATTAAAGATATTGAAAATCCAGAATTTAAAGAAGAAGATTTCACTCAGTTATGTTCTGTTTTTAAAGGAACATTGTTTGAGGATGTATACAATGAACTGATAAAACATTTTAAAATAGGTCGTCTTAGAATAATGCACAGCAAACCAAAAACATGTTTGTCGTGGCATTACGATCATCATAAAAGAATTCATTATTCTATGCAAACAAACCATGGCAGTATGATGGTCATTGAAGAAGAATCAAAACATTTACCGTTAAATACTTGGTGGTTGACAGACACAACTAAATACCATACTGCGTTAAACGCTGGTTATCATGAAAGATGTCATTTGGTAGGAACAGTATTATGAAATGGGGATATCATTTAATTTTAGATTGCAAAAGCGGAAAAATTAATGCTGTAACAGATGCAGACACAATAGAAAATTTTGTTAAAGATTTAGTTGTAAAGATAGAAATGAAAGCATATGGTGAACCAATTATTAAACATTTTGCCGAACATGATGAAAATAGTGCAGGATATACTTTAATACAACTTATAGAAACTAGTAATATTTGTTGTCATTTTGTAGACAAAAATGGTGATTTTTACCTTGACGTTTTTAGTTGTAAATATTTTAATAAAGATATTGTAAAAGAAATAGTTGTAAAATATTTTCAGCCTGCTAATATAAAAGAAAGATTTATTGAAAGAAATGCAGAATAAGTTGTATGAATTTATAGAAATAGAAAATATTGATATAATAAAGAATGAACTTTATAACCTTGCACAAATAAAAGCCAATATTTCAAATAAAAACGTATTCAAGCGTGATTTAATAAATGAATGTCCAAATTTATATAAATTTTTAAAAAAATCACCATCAACTTATAACTGTAGATTTTATTTTACAAACCCTAAGCAAGAACTATTGCCTCATATAGACGGAGACAAAAATTTAGGATGGGGACTAAACATACCTGTAATGAATTATGAAAATAGCGAAACTATATTTTATAAGTGCGATGAAGATAATATGATAGAATCTAACTATGACTTTTCTTCTAAAAGAAATAAAATAGAAGGTCCAACAAATCGTTATCATGCTCATTACTGGCATCCTTTAGATTTTAATAAAATGGAAATAATAGAAACTTTTTGCATGGATAGGCCTTGTATTTTTAATACAACAATAATGCATAGTATGAAAAATTATAATGATAAGGTGCGTGTTATGTTTTTAATTAGATTTACTTCAAATAATACGTATAATGAAATAAAAAATTGGATATAAGTATGTATATGTTACAAGAAGTAATTAAAATTATTTTCATATTTTTTAGTTGGACTTGTCTACTTTACTGGATGCATAGGTTGTGTCATGTTACTCCAATCTTAAAAGAAATACATTGGCATCATCACAGATACGTTACAGATCAGCAACCGCAATGGATGTGGCAAAATATTTTTCTATTCAGTGATGATTGGATGAGTACACTTGATATTATAGTAACAGAAATTATACCAACACTAGTGTTTTGTTATTTTACAGGACAATGGTGGTTGTTTGGTATATACTATATTTGGACAGCATTTATACAAGAGTGGATAGAACACAATAAAAATTTTAACATATGGCCTTTTAGTGCCGGAAAGTTTCATTTAAATCATCATAAGAATTGGCGCTATAATTATTCTTTGTTTTTTCCTATATGGGATTACGTTTTTGGAACTGCCAAACCTGTAGAATCCAACCACTAAGACTTGTAAATAACATATGCCCGATTACAAAAGTATTGCATTCTTACCTCTTGATTTACCTAAATTAGATGTACCGTATGAAAAAATTTTAAAACATTTTGACACATCTATAAAAGACAATTACAGGAATTGTAGACACATACCTTTGATTGTTGACAAACCAGGTGAAAGAAACAGCAAAGAGCACCTTAAAGAAACTAAACAATCGCACGATTTTCCGGAAATAATGGATTATTTAAAACAGCATGTGCAACCGTGGATGATAAATTTACCTCGCACAATGATTATATCTACACCACCAGGTGTAAAAAATCATATACACATAGATTGTGCTAGAGAAAAATTTGATACAGTTCAACTAAAATTTAGAATTGTTTTGCAAGGAAAAACAGAAACTCTTTATTTCTTAGATGGTGATAAAAAGATATATGCACCTGCAATAGGCAACCAGCCTTTTCTAATGGCAGGTGAATGGCCGCACGGAATGGATAATACTACAGATAATTTCAAATTCACTCTTGGATTAGGAGCACCTTGGGAATGTGAATCTAACGACTTGTTAGACGATCTTATAGAAAGATCGATAGATAAGTATGGATGCTTGTATAACAATTTTAGTTTACCTGAAAATCATGAAAAATATTTTATGGACTAATTATGGAATTATTTTCAGAACATATTTTAAAAATATCTCCCTGGAGACAGAGAAATAAATTAATTGCAGATAAATTTTTACAACCTAATAAAAGTGTACTTGATTTAGGTTGCGGCGCAAAAACTTTTTTATGGTATTACAAACCTTCTAGATATTTTGGCGTTGATGGTATGCCTTTACAAGAAGTTGATTTAGTTTTAGACTTAGATACTGATTTTCAAAAACACATCGAAAGCGGATGGGATTATGTTTTAAACAGCGGGATTTTAGAATTTGTTACAAATCCAAAAAAATATTTACTACGCCAAAAAGGTTTAGGACAAGAATATATTTTTACATATGATAGAAAAATAGGACTTGTAACAATAAGCCACGAAGAAATGGATGATTTAATACAAGAAAATTACGAAATATTACAAAAATTTGATTTCGGAGTTCAAAGGATATATAGATGCCGAGCCAATTAAAAAAATGTGTATATCCTAATAATATTCTTATAGTTAGTAATAATGGGGATACTATATCGTGTCCATTAGAAAGTGGCAATAAAAAAATAGCAAATATACATGACGGTTTACTAAATTCTTGGAATAATAAAGGATACGAAACTTTCAGGAACAATCTTAATGAATATCTAGAAGACAAATCAAGGGTGTGTTGGCAGTGTAATAAATTAGAAAAAAACGGTGCTAACAGTTTGAGAAAAGAATTTCCTTTACTCAGCGATCAACCTAGTTTGAAAGGCATACAATTTAAACTAAGCAACAAGTGTCAACTTACTTGTGCTCACTGCGGACCTTTACTAAGCAGCTCGTGGGCAAAGTTTTTAGGTAAAAGTAACATAATTCAAAATTTTGAAATGCCCGATAAAGTAATTGATGAACTATCAACTTTATTGCCTAGCCTAAATTTTATTAGATTTACAGGCGGAGAGCCATTTGTTGATCCAACTCATTGGAAGATTTTAGAAAGGCTTGAAAACTCTAAAAAAGGAAATTGTGAGTTACATTACATAACAAATGGTTTAGGTAAAGTTAAAACAGAATTATGGCAGTCATGGCCTAAAGTACAGATAATGTTAAGTGTAGATGGATTCAAAGAAAGTTACGAATGGTTTAGGCGCGGAGCATCGTGGGATAAATTAATAAAAAATTATGAACTATTCAAATCTCTACCTAATGTAAAAATAAAAATTAATTTTTCAGTTACACCGTGGACAATTAATTATTTGGCAGACTGTAAAGAATATTTTCAAGAAGATTTTATTACAGTGCCAGTAATGGATCCTAGTCACGCAAGTTTATCTAGTTTTACACATGACGAATACACAAGACTTGGCTTGACAAAATACGAAAAATATAGTAATATAGTAGGCAGTAATCCTAAGTCAACTACGTATTTGAAACATTGGGCGTTACAATGGGATAAAAGATGGAACACAATAGGACAAGCAGAAAAAATACATCCTTGGCTGTTAGAGATTTAAAAGATTTCAACACCAACGACATAATAGATTTTTGCAAATTTGCAAATGCACATACTTCTGATCCCGCTCATGTGAATATGTTTCACAAAGACTGGCAAACCCATCCAGAAACTTTACCATACTTGATTTATCTAAGTCCGAGATTTTTAAACGATAATGGTAAATTTTTTGTTCTTACTGACAAGGATAAAATTATTGGAATATCAGGCATACATGTAAGCAATTTTGATAGTAATGTTGCACTAGGCGGTGTAAGAACATGGTTGCCTTTTGAGTACAGGGGAAAATTTTTAATTGGAAAGTATGTATTACCCAAGCAACTAGAATGGGCAAAAAACAAAAATCTTAAAACAATAGCACTCACTTTCAATAGTTATAATAAAGACCTAATAAAATACTTCAAACGGTCTGGATTAGGTATTAAAAAGAACCGTAATCCAAACTCTATGTTTTACAATGGTGTGTATGAAGTTGATTATCCATGTAACATACAACATACTAAGCAATGGGTCATATATGATAAAATTGATATGAACTATGAACCTAATTGGCACAAGTTAAAATGGCATGACAACAGTCAATAGCATCTGCACCATATATATGCTACGATAAATATAGTTATGTACAAATATGCTCAATCAACTGAAAACACACTAAATTACATACAGGTATTTGCTGTTTTGACAGCAGTAATCGGTATTCAATTTGTAAATTTTAGTGTTAGCAATTTACTTCTTGCTGTGTTGTTTTTCTATATCTTTAGCATACTAGGTGTAAGTCTTACGTTACATAGATATTATTCTCATAAGAGTTTCGAGTTCAAATATGATTTTTTAAGAAAAATTTTTACATACATTGCGTTACTAGCAGGAAGAGGAAGTCCGTTAGGTTGGGTGTATATACATAGGCTTCATCATAGACATTCAGATACTGACAAAGATCCGCATGGTCCTGAGACCTTAGGATTTAGATTGTTTGGATTTAAACCAATTGATACTACAGATAAAAAAACTAAAGTGTTTTTAATAAAGGATTTTTTAAACAAAGAACATTTAATGTATCACAATAACTATATGTTTTTTGTAATAACTTTTGTAGCAATACTTTGGTCAATTGATTTTAGTGTATTATATTTTTGTTATATTTTGCCTTTGTTGGGCATACAGTTTAGTCAAAACTGTTTTAACTATTTTGCACATAAAACAGGATATAGAAATCACAAAACAAAAGATAACAGCACTAATAATTTTTTACTTTGGCCGTTTATTTTAGGTGATGCATGGCACAACAATCATCATGCGAATTTAGGTAAATTATCTACAAAAGAAAGATGGTGGGAACTGGATCCTGTAGTAACGGTTGCAAAGGTGGTAGGAAAATGAAATATTTAAAAAGTAACACAATAGTTGCACAGATAGTTTTGTTGATTAGTTTGATAGGAACTATTTACGCATATTACTTGCATGGGATTACATTAGGTACAATACTTTTACCTATATTAGGTTATTTCCTTTATGTTGGCTTGGGTATTAGTGTTACCTTTCATAGGAACTTAACACACAGGGCATACGAAACTAATCCTTGGATTGAAAAAATTGGAACTATTTTAGGCATCCTTAGTAATACAGGAAGTAGTATTGTTTGGGTAGCTATACATTTAAATCATCATAGACATGCTGATACTGAACTAGATCCTCACAGTCCTAGACATTCTGGACTAAAAACTTTTGCATTAGAATATGACTTAGATACTTCAAAAGTTAAATGGAAAATGAAACATCTTATAGGCGATCCGTTCCATATGTTCTTGCACAAATATTATTTTGGTGTAATTGCAGCTTGGAGTTTATTCCTATATCTAGTAGGCGGCTTTTACTTAATGGTTTTCTTACATTGGTTTCCAATGATAATAAGTGGTGCTATGAGTAACATAGTAAATTATATAGGGCACAAGCCTAATTGGTGGGGTGGATATAGAAGATATAACACACACGATGATTCTATTAATAATTGGTTATGGGCAATACCAAGTTGGGGTGAAACTTTACACAATAATCATCATCAAAAACCTTTTTCATACAGTCATTCCGAAAAATGGTGGGAATTAGATGTAGGTGGTTGGATTGTCAATATTATTAAATCAAAAAAATAGGACTTTTATATGGCAAATGTAATATTATGCGGAGGGATCTCTGTGATCCCATATTGGCGTCCTGTGGGAATTTACCAAATTGCAAATGTTTTAAGGAAAAAAGGTTATACAGTCCAGGTAATTGATAGTTTTCCGTGGCTTGTATATACAGATTACGAAAAATTATTAAAAATATTTGACAAATATGTAGATAAAGATACATTGTGGATTGGATTTGGCTCTACATGGTTTCAAAGAATGGAAAACATTCTTAGTGGCAAACCCAATGCTGGTCCAGACGATGGATACATGACAACCAAGCCACAAGGCAAATTAGAAAGA
>Ga0181591_10000528_pt1 | contig 31018 bp, 22 predicted proteins | sample 071ome_33_FD_133757 | JGI IMG/M metagenome (GOLD analysis project Ga0181591, IMG submission 133757) | Coastal salt marsh microbial communities from the Groves Creek Marsh, Skidaway Island, Georgia - 071412AT metaG (megahit assembly) | ecosystem: Environmental > Aquatic > Marine > Intertidal...
AAAATTCCAGACTTCAAGTCTATAAATGGACTAACGTTAAACATCGATAATACTGAGTTCAGAACATACCCACGACAAAGAATCTCAAATATTCAAGATAGTGAAAGCCCATATTTAAATGGATTGTTTGATGAGTTGATAAAAAAAGAAAATGAAAAAAATAGTGGTATAAGATTTAGCGCAATAGTTGAATCTGCTCGCGGCTGTCCTTTTAGTTGTGCATTTTGCGAAATTGGAGAGAAGTATTATCAAAAACTTAAAACAAGTTACGATAAAACAAAACAAGAAATAGATTGGATCGCAAAAAATAACATAGAGTACGTTACTGATGCTAATTCAAATTTTGGAATCTTATTTAAACAAGACTTAGATTTAGCAGAGTATGTTGGAAAAATAAAAGAAAAATACTCCTATCCACATGCTTATAGAGTTACATGGGCAAAAGGTAAAGCAGATAAAGTTCTTGAAATAGCAAAAATATTTGAAAAAGCTAAGGTACAAAAGGGAATGACCATCGCACTTCAGTCGATGAATCCAAATGTTCTTAAAGCAATTGCAAGAAAAAATATTGACGGTGGCAAACTAGACGAGTTCATTGAAATGTATGAAGGTGAGAATATTGCCAGTTATATAGAACTTATCTGGGGATTGCCAGAAGAAACTCTTGATTCGTTTATAGATGGTGCTTGTAAAATAATGGAGAAGGGCTATCATAATTACTTAGATATTCACTTGATGATGCTTTTGCCAAACGCGCCAATTGGTTCTGATAATTATATGAGCAAATATGGCATTAGAACAAAAGAAACGCAGCCCCGTTTCTCACATCGTCACGTAACAGAAGAATTATCAACAGATACAGCTAAGTTCGTAACACAGACAAATACATTTACAGAGGAAGAGTGGATACAAGGTCATCATTTTAGATGGTTGATTATTTTTGGTCACTATTTGGGACCATTACAGTTTATTGCTCGCTCATTAAATGAAATATATAGTGTGCCTTATAAAGACTTTTATATGGGATTGATGAATTACACGAAACAACACCAGGATACTTTTTTGGGTGAGGAATATAATAGGATTGATATAAACTTAAGAAAAATAATAAAAAATGAAAGACACTGGGGAGATGTCTTAGGGCATGTTAGTGATATCAATTGGGAAGTTGATGAGTCAACTTGCATAAGATTGGCAGACCCAGATACGTCCAAAAGATTTTATAAAGAAATACGTGTATTTTGTGACATACTATTAGGCAAAAAATCTGATAGAGAATTGTTAAATGATATTTTTAGATATCAAAAACTTAGACTTCATTCGTTTGATAAGAATTACCCCATTAAAGATACTTTTACTTATAATATAGATGGGGTTATTGAAAGAAAGCAAAATCTCAAAAAGAAAAAAAATTCTATAATTTTTAATGGAAAAAATTATAATTCTGACTTATTTAAATGGGCAAAAGAAATTTTATGGTATGGTAGACGAGTCGCGGCATATAAAACTCAAACAATGGTAGAAGCAAATTAAATGAATATAGACATATTACTTCCAACACGAGCAAGACCAAATAGGGTGGAGGAGTTGCTCGATTCAATAGAAAAAACAGCCGATGATCTATCAAAAATTTTTGTATATTTTTACGTTGATGATGATGATACAAAGACAATTGATCATATTGGCAAAGTCTTAAAAAAATATAGTATTAATATTTCATTTATTATAGGAGAGAGAATTGTTTTGAGCGAGGCTTGGAATAAATTATGGAAAGAGTCCAATTCTGAAATATTAATGTTGTGTGCCGACGATGTAAGATTTGAGAGTTCCGGTTGGGATACTTTAGTAAGAGAGCAATTTGAAAAAAGCAAAGATAAAATATTGTTTGTTTTCGGAAATGATGGGATAACTCCTAAAAATCATTATGGTGAAGGTTTTGGCACTCACGGCTTTGTAAGTAGAAAATCAACAGAAATTTTAAACTATTTTGTACCACCATATTTTGCTTGCAACTTTAATGACACTTGGATTAATACTTTGTATGGTAAAAGAGGCTGGAATCGTTCTTACCAGCAAAAAGGTCCAGAGAGGGGAGTAGATAGGAAAGTGGAATTATATGATGAGATGATCATAAAGCACTATCATTGTTCTGTCTATGGAGAATACGCTGATAGTACCGAAGGGGAGATGAGAGGCAAGATGAGTGAGTCTACTGGTTTGTTTTTTAGCAAAGAATTGGTTGACAAGAGAATTGAAGACATTGAAAAGTTAAAAAAACACTTAATTTCTAATTGATATGCAAAATTACAAAACAAATGGCTGGCTTGTTAATGATACTTTGACTTGCATACCTGGAACAAAGACTTTATGGCATTTTTTATTAGATGCTTTACCGGGAATAAAAGATAAAACAAACGGTTTGACACCATTCTCTGAATTACCTATATTGATTGAAAGAGAATATTTTTATTCTTCCAAACAGTTAAGACCAGATTATATAATAAGAAATGCATCATTTTTTCGCCCACTAAGAATAAAAATCCCAACTATTAGTTTGTTACAAGACCCATATGAAGAGGGCACGCCGTTACATAATATGCAAGTAGATGTATGTAATCAATCTACTTGCGTTGTTTATAATTCAGAATACACCAAAAATATGTATTCAAAACATGTAAAACGACCAGGCATAGTAATTCCAGTTGGCACTAATTCTGATTTATTTAAAGAGAACCACCCGAAAAAAAGTAAAAATACTATAATTTATGTTGGTTCGACGAATGAGGAATATAAAGGCTTTAGTTTATTATTAAAATTAATAGAAAACTCAAATTATAATTTTATTTTAGTGATGAAAGATGATTTTCAACTTAACAATGACAGGGTTAGGGTGTATAATAAGATAAGTCAAGAGAAACTTAGTGAGCTTTATAATTTGAGTGACTTACTCGTTTGTACTTCAAAAAAAGAAACTTTGCATCTTGCCGGAATTGAAGCAGGGTTTTGTAACGTCCCAATCGTTGCCAACGATGTTGGCATTTATTCTAAAATTAAGAATGATAGTAGATGGGGGATTGTTGTAAATGAATACTCTGAAGATTGTTATTTAAAGGCGATTGACGAGATTCTGAAGAGTGATAAAATGTCACCAAGAATAGTGATGGAAGAAAATAAGCTCTCTATTAAAGATTTTCAAGCACGTTGGAAAAAATTAATTAGTAGAATTATGGAGAAAGTAGGAAATGAATAACGTTTTAGTAGTTGGTGGAGCAGGATACATTGGTGGCTTTCTAACAGATCATCTTAATAGAAACGATTACAATGTTGTAGTTTATGATAATCTTCTCTTTGAAGACAGATACTTAAAGAATTGCGAATTTATATATGGTGATATTAGAGATACTAAAAAGTTGAGTAAGATTGTTGACAATTATGATTGTGTTGTCTGGCTTGCAGGCTTGGTTGGAGATGGCGCTTGTGCTGTTAATCAAAGACTAACAAAGAACTTGAACGTGGATACGGTTAAATGGCTTGTAGATAACTATAAAGGAAAGATTGTTTTCCCATCGACTTGTTCTGTCTACGGCATGAATAATGATTTAATTGAAGAGGACGCCACACCAAACCCATTGTCACTATATGCTGCTACTAAATTACAAGCAGAGGAATATGTTTTAAATAACGCCAAAGACTCTTTGGTATTCAGACTTGGAACTCTTTTTGGTCTTGGAGACCGTCACTCACGCATGAGATTGGACTTGGTGGCAAACATCTTGTCAATGAGGGCTGCAAAGGGAGAGAAGCTAACAGTCTTTGGCGGAGAGCAATGGAGACCACTTTTACACGTAAGAGATGTTTCAACCGCTATTTTACATGGATTGAAAAATAATATTTCTGGTCTATATAACCTATCATACAAGAACTACAAGATTGTAGAGCTTGCAGAACAAATTCAAAAGATAATTCCTGAGTGTCAAGTTGAATACACTGATATGAAGTTTGAAGATTTGAGAAATTACAAAGTTAAGAATGATAAGTATTTAGCTACCGGCTGGAAGCCTGAATACACTCTTGATGATGGAATAAATCAGATCATGTCTTTGATCGAAGAAAACAGAATTAAGGATACTGGAGACGTTGTATACTCAAATGCCGCATTTATGAGGAAGTTAAATGAATTCTAAGACCCAGGTTTTAAATGGCGGTGTTTTTACGGACGACCGTGGTAGAATCAGATTTGTTAATGATTTCGATTTTAAGAACGTTAAGAGGTTTTACCAAGTAGAGAATCACAGGCAGGGATACATTCGTGCATGGCACGGACATGTAAATGAGGGCAAGTATGTTTACGTTGCCAAAGGGAGTGCATTAATTGGTGCAGTTCCTATGGACGATAAAGACGCAGAACCTCAAAAGTTTATTATCTCTGAACACAATCCAAAAGTATTGTGGATCCCTCCAAGCCATGCTAACGGATTTAAAAATTTAGAAGAGGATACAAGAATAATATTCTTTTCCACCTCAACTCTTGAGGAAAGCAAGGGGGATGATATAAGATTCCCATACGACCAGTGGAATATCTGGGAGGAAGATTATCGATGAGCTTTGATGAATATTACAAATATTATCTAACACTTCATCAAAATAAGTGGTGCAGAAGATTACATGCCCTTGGACAGTTAGCAACTTTATGCTTCGTTTACTTTTCACTGGCAAATCAATTTTGGTTGTTACTTCTTTTAACACCATTTGTTGTTTACCCATTTGCATGGTCAGGGCACTTCTTTTTTGAGAAAAACAAACCAGCAGCGTTTTCTAACCCGCTTTGGGCTAAGGCTTGTGATTGGTTGATGCTTAGAGATATGATTGTTGGTAGGATAGAGTTATAAAATGAAAATATGTATTTTAGGCAGCACAGGAATGCTTGGAAACGCAGTGGCAAAACACTTTTTAAAGAGTGGACATGAGGTTGTTTTAACCCATAGAAACGAAGAAGTAAAGCTCACTGATAGTTCAATTTACTTTGATGCTGAGAACACTGATTTAGCCTTCTTAAATGATTTTGATTATGTTTTAAATTGTATAGGTACAATTAAGCCATTCATGGATAAAAATCCTATAACAAGCATTTATATCAATTCAATCTTTCCAAGAAAATTAGCAGATCATTGTGAACAAAACGATGTTAAACTTATACACATTACCACCGATTGTGTTTTCTCAGGCAAAGATGGCAACTATCATGAGGATAGTTTACATGATTGTTTAGACAACTATGGAAAGTCCAAATCTCTTGGCGAGCCAGAGAATTGTATGGTGATAAGAACAAGTATTATTGGTGAAGAAATTCATAAAAATGCAAGCTTGATAGCTTGGGTAAAGTCCATGAAGGGCAAAGAGGCAAATGGTTTTAAGAACCATTGGTGGAATGGAGTTACAACAAATCATTATGCAGAGATTTGTCAAAATATTATAGACAATTCTCTATATGAAGTTGATCTTTTTCACGTTCATTCTAATACTGTTGATAAACATCAACTTTTAAATTTAATTAATGATAAGTTCGATTTAGATATAAAGATAAGTGGAATCGTGACAGATGTGAGCGTTGATAGAACACTTGCATCTAAAAAGCATTTAATAAATAAGCTAAACATAAAAAGCATAGAGCAACAAATAAAGGAGTTATAAAATGGTTTTATCAGATCAAGCATTGGGAGCCGTAATGATGGCTCTACAGAAGTCATTATTGGAGCAGTCAGACATTGTTCCAGTTTTAAAGGGATTCAATTTTACATTGGAAGGTGAAGAGTTGACAGTTGACAACCCACCATCATTTAAGTTAGACGAGTTTGACGATGCAGAAGATAGTTGAGAAGCCCTGGGGGCACGAAGAAATTATAGTTCACACTGACAAGTATGTCATGAAGAAACTATGGATCAACGAAGGTCAGAGGCTTTCAAGACAGTTTCACGTCAAAAAAGATGAGACGATATTTGTTTCAAAAGGAACATTACTTTTAGATTTATCAACAAATGATCTTGAAAGCAATGTTATGAAACTTGAAGAGGGACAGTCGTGGAGAATTGTACCAAAAACAATTCATAGATTTACAGCACCTAGCGATAGACCCGTAGAACTTTTTGAGGTCTCAACACCAGAGTTAGATGACGTTGTACGCCTTTCAGATGATTACGGGAGAGCAGGTGCCTAAGTATCACTATAAATGCGACAGTTGCTCAAGAGAGTGGTGGGAGTGGTTATCTGTATCTCAATCAGATAGGAAGGACTGTCCTTATTGTCAGGGACCACCCCCACAGAAAATTCCCTCTGGCTTTACGGTAATCAGTGATTCAGTAGAGGAAAAGAAAAGTGCAAAGAACAACGTGGTTGATCATATTGAAGAGAATAGAGAAATACTTAAGAAGATGAGAAATTTGGCTAAAAATGAGGATATATTAAAAGATGATTGAAAGTTTGGCGATAATTGGAACAATTATTTTTGTAGGTTTTTTCTTTGGATCGATTTGGTTTAATGTTTATCTTTTGAGAAAATTGCTTTATTTTAATGAAAATTTTGAACAAGTAAATATTTCAATAGAGCAATTTAATAAACACATAGAAACGGTTTATGAGTTACCAATGTTTTATGGAGATGAAAACATACAAAATCTAATGAATCATTCAAGAGACTTGAGACAGGATTTAGTAGATTTTCAAAACAAGTATTCGCAATGAGAAAGAAAAGAACAAAAAATTTATATTTTACAAAAATACATGAAGAAGCGATAGTGGAATATGCAAGATCAACAAATCTTACAGAAAAGACAAAGTTGTATTCAACACTAATACAACCAGCATTCAATGAACTTGTAGATAAGATTGTTTATACATACAAGTTCAACAACCTTCCAAATATTGACTATCTAAAAGATGATTGTAAGGTCTGGTTAACAACCATCTTGGACAAATATAATCCAGACAGGGGGTCAAAGGCGTTCTCATATTTCAGCGTTATCACGAAAAACTGGTTTATCCACAAGGTGAAGAAAAATGCTCAGGCAGCAAAGAGAGAAATTGCTCTGGACGACGCCGTAAATTCCTCCCAGAGCGAGTTTGTTGTAGTTGACAACCCATATGAGCGCGATAGGGAAAAACGTGAATTCTGGGAAGCCCTGACGCTTTTTGTAAAAGCAATGGAAAAAAATCAACAGATTATTAAAAATGATAACGATAGAAAAATTATTTCATCTATAGAATATATGCTTGAAAATATGGATAAGTTAGAAATATTAAATAAAAAAGCAATTTATCTTTATCTAAGAGAAATGACAGGGTTGACAACAAAACAACTTGCTCCAACTCTCAGAAAGGTTAAAGTTGAGTATAAACATTTCATCACTGATTGGAATAACTAAATTAAAAGTAATTCCTATTTATTTGTGAGGTGTTTTATGAATAAAGATAAACTTATTGAAGAGGCTCTTGACAATATTCGCAATGATAGGACTACGACAGAAAGTTTGTTGGTGGACCTTCAACAAGAAATTCAACAAAATCAAGTTGAAAACGTCAAGGCGGGACTTGTTGCGGCAAAATATGTTGAAACCCTACAAAGGTCCAATGAACAATTAGTTAAGGTTCTACACCTCATACAGAAAGCAGAGCAACAGAATGGCAGCGTTGAGTTGTCAGATTATGAAAAAGACAATCTTTTTGAATTGATCCAGGGTCAAATGAATGATCGCGCTTCAGGAGAAGAGTGATGGAAAAGTATGATATCAATTCAAAATTATTTGAATCCACGAGTTACGATGCTGAAGGTATCCCTATTTCAACAGCGGTTCAGTTTTTAATTGATGAAAAATTCACAAGATTAACCACCGCAAATGAAATACCTTTGCCAAAATTTGCTATTGTTAGGAAGAAAACACTTATTGAGGCTGGAGACTCCAGCATAAGTTTTGACAATACAGATTTGCCACCTGGTTTTTCATCAGAAAAAAACTATTTTATACTTTTTTTAGAGATAGATGGTATAACAGAGCCGAAAGAATCTTTAGTGAACGATCTAATAACCAGAGAAGAATTTATCTCTTCTCTGGTAACAGTGTATGTATCAACAAAGCATTTATCAAGAGTTCCAATAGTGGATGAAGTGATATTTATTGATTATAAAGATTCAACAGATGTCAATAGTATCTTTTTTAAAGGACTTCCAGAAGAAAAAATAATAGACCCAAGAACAACATCATATAGTAAAAAGTCAAGAACTAGAAATGCTTTTACTACCGGAGCATAACGAATGGAAACAATTTCAATAAGAAATGATGACGGGTTGGTCGAAGAAAGGAAAAAAATATCTAAGGCTTTAGCCAACGAAATAGATAGGGAGGAAAAAAGCCTCCAAACTCCAAAATTTAATGACACTCAATTAAATGGTGGTGTTTTAATTGTTGGTGAAGCAGATTCTGTTGTTGCACAAATTCAAGATGCGAGATATGGTACCGCTTTAACTGGCGATGGAAAAGGTGGTGATTTTGCAAATAAAATTGTTATAGGCGTTGGATTTTTGAATGATGGAAAAGTAGACGGCGATAGTATAGATCTATCTGATCCAAACTTAAGATATGCAGCGGGAATTACCATTTATCAAAGAACTGACACTGGAGTGGAAAATATTTTTACCCCAGAGGGAAATGAGATACCTGAAGAAACTTTAAAAGCCAGAAAGACTACAACGGCTTATCCACAAAAAGCAGTTTCTGTTACAGAGATCAGCGCAGATACTGTAGAGATTAAAGCAAGAAATGGCGGCGTGAATATTGTCGCTGGTTATGACAATGCAATACCGGGCTTTGGTATTAAAGATAAAAAAGACGCTGCGAACGTTTCATATGTAGGGGTTAGTTTAATAGGTGGTGGTAACCCTGAAACAAGTATTTTAAACGATAGGGAGAATATTAGAGGGTTACAACCGATTCCAAAAGGAGACAACCTGTTCAAAGCACTGAGCGCCATGAACGATAGGTTGAACGATCAGGCGAAAGTTATGTCACAGTTGCAAAGAGGGCAAGCGGTATTAGAAACCGTATTGGCTCTTCATACCCACCCAGCAGCATTGGCATATACTTTCCCCTCGCCAGAATTAATAATAGCAATTGCAGGTGTAAAACTTCCTTTAAATATTTTTAATTTTTTATCAAATTTGACCGCTACATACAACAACGTTGCACAAAAAGTTAACATGTCTGAAGTTTCAGAAGGAAGTATCAACAGTAGATGGAATAAAACAAACTAAAATGGCTGAAGATCAAAAGAAAATACAAGAAAAAAAGATTAAAGAAAAAAAGGCTATTAGTGAAACAGATGGTCAAGTTACGACTCGTGTTGGTGCAGGTTGGGCTGCGGCAGCCAAAGAGTGGCTTGTAGAAAAAGCCGTAACGGGAACACTACCAGATATAGCCGCTACGGGTGCGAATCAGATCACTAGCACCATAAATCAACTTGATGCCGCATTAACACAATTAGCAAATTTGGATCTAGATGGTAGTTGTAAAAAGAAAGCCTTTGAATTCACACCTGGGTCGGAAGGAGACGGCACAATAACCGGAGAAGATTTTGCTGCGGCTGCTCAGGGCTGTAATCCTTTTAAAAATTTACCTGCATTTCAAAAGGTTGCGAACGGAGAAGATGTGGAGGCTGAGGATGTTGTCTCTACAATTATTGGTATTGTTGTTAAATTAACAGGACCATCAAGTTTCCCAGACTGTGTTTTTCAGCAATATAAAAATTTTTTAAGTGCCTTTCCAGTTGAATATTATTTATTGCTTGCATTGAAAGAAGCGGCAGAACTTATAAAAGATCCAATAGAGACTCTCAATTCTGTTACAGCCTGTAAAACAAACAATGTTGCTGAAAGAATTGAAAATTTGGAATCAGAAATTCCCAAACCAGCGATTCCAACAATACCAGAATTGCCGTATATTAATATTCCTGATCTATTAGACATTTTGATCAATATTATTCTTGAAACAATTTGTTTTGCCTTGTGTACAACACTAACTCCATTAATAGAAACGATTGGTGAAAATCTTTTTGAAAATATAAGTGATGTAAAGGAGTCGGTTGGTGAAGATAAAAACCAGCCATTGGTGAAGACATCAATTGAGCCGTTTTTAACACCAGATGTGTTGGTAGAAATTAAATCTTTTGTTGATAAAAATATTAAAAATTCTCAAAATATTAGAGCGCGAGAAATTATAAACTTTATTGTTAAAGTTCAAAACAATCCTAAAATTTCACAAGATGAGTTTATTTTATTGCTTCTTGGAAAAACAAATTGTAATGTATATAATACCATAGTGGAGGATTTACCTCTTACGATAACTCAATTTGAGTTGGATACCGAAAATAAGTTTTTATCTTTTTTTGCGTTTGTTGGCAGTACGATCAACACTCTCTTATTCATACAAGATTCAAAGGCAAAAGTTTGCGATCCAAACCCATGTGATTTAAAAGAAGATGAAATAATTGATAAAGTTTCAAACCTTTGTAATTTATTGAGTCCAAACACCAATTTGGAAAGCCTGATATCAACTGGTGAAATTTTAGATAAAACGGGCGCTTTAGACTTTATATCAGGTAATTTGAAGACAATCTGTGATTCTATAGCAAGTTCATCAAGAGCATATAATCCAGTGTATGACGCAGGGGACCCACTCACTTTGAACCAGTCTTACATAGAGAAATTTAGTGGAGTTTTAATAAATTTTAATGAAATTATGTTGGCAACTTATAATGCATCACCAGATATTCTTAAATCCACCACTTCGACAGTATTTAATACTTCGCCAAAAAGAGACGTCATTAGGGAAAGTATTGTGAGCCTAAGAAAGATTTATTACCAACAGGTATTTGCGTTTGCCAGTGTTGTATTGCCTGGAGACAATCCTAAGAATAATAAAATTGCTGCTTCAAAAGATTTTAAAATAGATCTATCCACTGTTATTGGTGTTGCTCCGACATCTACTTTTGACTTTGAAGTATTCGCAGGCTTTAGCGAGCAGGATTTGAAGGATAAAATGAGTTTCGCAGCAAAGAAATTTAATTCAAGTCCGCAACAAACGACAAAAGACATGTTGAGAATAACAGAATTGAAAAAGAAATATGGTATAATATAATGCTTGGATTTAAAGAATATTTAATAACTTCGTTTGATATATTGCTAACAGCAAGAATTAAAAACTTTTTTCTTTTATATTATGGAAAAATATTACCTTTGTTAGTAGAGGATTATAAATTTTTTATTGATGGTTTTGGTAATGAAAAATCAGTTGAAGAAGGTGTCTCTAAAACAATTGAAATATATACAGCAACTGACCCATCAGCGCTTACTAGTTTACTCTATCCTGCTGGAGTGACTTTTGAACAAACCATGTCTTCTAGCGTAAGAAAATATTATAAACTTGCTGCTGAATTTTTATTAGAAAATGATATGTTGGTGGCAGACATTCAATCGACAGGAATTAATAATCCCTTAGAAATAAAATTTTTTGAAGAATTATATAAATTTAAAAGAGACCTATCTCTAGCGGCTTTCCAGGGAGGACCCCTTTCTTATAATTTGGATGAATACGAAACAAAGGCTGTACGAGATTTTTATGAGTTTTTAAAAACGAAAGGTCCTAATACATTATTTGGTAATTTAGCGGCAGCAGCCCCACCGGTCTATGTAAAAACATTAAATTCTGCTATAGCCGGAAATGAATCAATTGTCAACTCTACTACAAAATATAGCACAGACGAGTGGATAAAAGATACAAAAAGCCCATTAAAAGAGTCAACACAAAAAATAAATAAAATAGTAGATCAATCACCTACGCTTAAACGTTACAATCAGTTGTTAAAGATTTTTCAAAATTTGACCGAAGCATCAAGGTGTACTATTTGTAAACGAGGTGCCTTCAAAGAAGGCAACTCTTTGCTTTATTTTGTTGAGCAAAAATATGGTAAACTTGGTATCGGAAAAACACAAGGCACAGACCCTAATGCACAACCCCCAACAAATCTGATTCAATCTATACAACTTGGTCAGGCTTTAAATTGTCAAAGCGTTGGTTATGATGGCTTTAGAGGAAACGTAGAAGGAGCCGAAGTTAAAGGATTGGCAGCAGGAAAATGTCCGGTAGAACCAATAAAAGAAGTAAGTACTACACTGAAATATGGAAAAACAGAACTTCAAAAAAGTTTAACTGCTGTTGATTACAAATCACAATATTTTTTAAATTTGCTTGAAGCGATTCAAGAAATTAATGATAAAATAGATAAAAACCTAATTACCTTAATAGATGGAGAATAAAATATGCCAACAGGTATATCAGCAAAATTGCCTTTAGTATATGATAATGCTAATGGACCATATTTGCTAACTAAAAATTTAGAAGAAAATGCTAAACAAAATTTAAAAAGTCTTATTCTTACCATCCCTGGTGAAAGAGTGATGAATGCAGATTTTGGAGTTGGCTTCAGTGCTTTATTGTTTGAGAATGCAAATCAAGAATTGGTAGAAGACTTAAAGGAAAGACTATTTACACAAGTGAATAGATATTTACCTTTTATAAATATTTTAGATGTTAATGTGGGAATAGAAGAAAATACTGCCTTTCTAAGAGTTAGTTATTTTATACCAAACATTTCTGTAAGCGACACTCTAGAATTAGACATTAGGAATAATTTTGAGTAGGGAATAAAATATGTCAACGAGCAAAAAGACAAAACCTGTAAGATATGCTAGTAAAGACTTTGATGAAATTAAAGATAAGTTGGTTACATATGCAAAAACTTATTACCCTGATACTTTTAAAGACTTCAATCAGGCATCTTTTGGGTCGTTAATGCTGGATACTGTAGCCTATGTTGGTGATATTTTATCTTTTTACATCGATTATCAATCAAATGAGTCTTTTATTGATAGTTCAATAGAGACTAACAATCTTCTTAAATTGGCAAAACAGTTCGGTTATAAAAACCCTGCACCATTTTCTGCTACTGGAAAGTGCGCCTTCTATGTTCAAGTTCCAGCACAAGGGGATGGATCGGAAAACAGAGACTTGATCCCTATTCTGAAAGAAGGTTCTTCACTAAGCAGTGCAACTGGTGTTAGTCTTATTACAACATCTGATGTGGACTTTTCAAAATCGAGCGCAGAGGTTGTTGTATCGCAAACTAATACAGATGGTGTTCCGACAGCATATGCGTATAAGGCGTATGGAGACGTCACTACTGGTGTAGTTGAAACAGAAATTATAGCAGTTGGTCAATATCAAAAATTTTTAAAATTGCAACTTGAGGCAGATCAAATAACAGAAATTATATCTGTGGTAGACAGCGAAGGAAACGAATATTATGAAGTTCCATATCTTTCTCACAATGTTATTTTACAACCAATAAGAAACCCAAGCATGGCGGGTGAAGAAGATGCACCATATGTTTTAAGGGAGAAATTAACAGCAAGAAGATTTACGACAGAAATTGACGCTGACGGTAAAACTTTTATTCAATTTGGCTATGGATCAGAAAACAGTTTAAAAGAGGGTGAATATCCAGAACCTTCCGAGGTGGCTTTGCAGAGATACGCTAGAGACTATTATTCAGATGATAGTTTTGACCCATCGACTTTGTTAAAGAATGATAAATTTGGTATAGTTCCGCCATCTGGGGATTTGACAATAACATATAGAAAAAATGATTCAGAAACTGTAAATTTGCCAGTAAACTCTGTAGATACAATAACTGATCCAACTTTGTCATTTTCCTCTGATGGACAACCAACAGCAGAAAATAGACAATTTATTGTTGAGAGTTTAGATGTCGAAAACGAAGAGGCAATTTTAGGAGAAATAACCTCAATAACCCAAGAAGAAATTAGAGTTAGGGCGATAAATGCGTACTCTTCTCAAAATAGAGCAGTGACACAGCAAGATTATATTAGTTTAGTTTATCGTATGCCATCAAAATTTGGAGCGGTTAAAAGGGTCAATATTGTGCAGGATAAGGATTCTTTTAAAAGAAATTTAAATATGTATGTTTTGGCAGAGGATGTTGATGGCAATTTAACCACTGCCAGTTCCACAATCAAAGAAAACGTAAAAGTATGGATCAATCAATATAAAATGATCAATGATACTGTTGATATTTTAGATGGTCAAGTTGTTAATTATAGTATAGAATATAAAGTTTTAGGATCTCTAGATTACAATCAAGCAGAAGTTCTAAATCAGTGTAATGAAGTGGTTAAAAGCCTCTTTTTAACAAAATCTTTATTTGGAACACCATTTTATATTTCTGATATATACAAATCATTAAATGAATTAGATTCAGTCACAGATGTTCAAGATGTTAGAATTGTTCAAAAATTTGGAACAAATTACAGCGGTTACTTTTTTGATATCGATGGGGCAACTACTGCCGATGGAAGAAGTATTATCATCCCTGAAAACGTAATTATGGAATTAAAATTTCCTGATGAAAATATTATTGGAGTGGTGGTCTAATGGCAATTAGAAGATTCAAAGCAACAAAAGATAATACAATTACAAATGCCTATAAGGAGAATCTCACTACTCGCGGTACCGGCTCCAATATGGGCGAGGCTGATATATTAGAAGTTTTTAGTATCTATGGTCAGGCAACGACTTCATCGGGTGAGTTATCGAGGGCTTTGATTGAATTCGATATTGCAGCCCTATCAGCGTCTAGAGACGACGGCAATATTCCAGCATCAGGTTCTGTAAATTTTTATCTAAGAATGTTCAACGCAGAACACTCATCTACAACACCAACAAATTTTACACTTACAGTAGCAGCCATCTCACAGTCTTGGACCGAGGGGATAGGTTTGGACATGGACGATTATTCAGATGCCGGTGTTTCAAACTGGATTAAATCGTCAACATCAACAAATTGGACTACTTTTCACGGCGATGTAGAGGGCGGCTCTTATCATACGGGTTCAGAGGCAGTTACTTCAAGTCAATTGTTTGCAAGCGGAATTGAAGACTTAGAAATTGATGTTACAAGACATGTTGAAGAGTGGCTAAACAACAATACTGGTAGTTATGGTTTTGGTGTGTTTCTAACATCTTCTTTAGAGGATGCAACAACTTCATATTACACTAAAAAGTTCTTTGCGAGAGACAGTCAATACTTTTTGAAGAGACCAGTAATTGAAGCACGTTGGAATGACTCAAAGTTCGATGATGCTTCAAGTTTTTATCTTAGTTCCTCAAGGGTCCCCGCAGCCGACAACTTGAATACTCTTTATTTATACAACTATATTAGGGGTCAACTACAAGACATTCCAGGGCTTGGAGCAGAAAATAAAATATACTTAAGTATTTATTCGGGTTCAAGTTCTGCGCCAGCAGGCAGCAAGATAACACTTCCAATTGGTGGTGGAGTAGTCACAAACAACGATACTAATATAACAGGTAGCAGGGTTTCAACTGGTATTTATTCAGCATCTTTTGCCTACACAAGTTCTGCAATCACTGAAATATATCCGGTCTGGCATAGCGGCTCAACAGAATATCTGACTGCATCTGCTGTAACAGTCAACACATTTGATACACAAACATCTTATCCTATTAATTCTTACAAAACAAATATCACAAACTTGCAAGCAGAATATGGCGCAACAGATACTGCTCATTTGAGAGTGTTTGTCCAAAATAAAAACTTCCAAGCAACAGTATACACCGTTGCTTCTACAGCAATTGAGCCCACAATCATCGAGAAAATGTACTACAAAGTACAAAGATTTGTAGATGAAGAAGTCGTAATCAATTATGGTACAGGATCTGGCGATCTTGGTTACACACAACTTTCTTATGATTCGGCTGGCAATTATTTTGATTTAGATATGAGCATCTTTGAACCAGATTTTTCATATCAAATTAGTTTTTTAATTAACGACGCAGGTAATTACTATGAACTCAAAGACAAATTTAAATTTAGAGTAATAGACGAAAACGACCTACCGGGTTAATGAAAATTTAACAGCAAAATAATTATAAAGACATGGGTACAAAAAGTTTTTTCAACAAGCAAAAGTCACAAGAAGTAAAAATTCGCGGACAAGAGAAATCAACAATCGAAGACGTAAAGCAAAACGTTGAGTCGATTGATTATATAAAAGAATATTCAATAGATAAATTTGATTTTGTTCCACAACTTGATTTTGAAGACCCTGCAAACTTTGTAAAATATGGATCTGCCAAAGATTATTATGTTGATTTGGTTGACAGTGTTGTACAATCTTATCCATATGACGGTTCTCTTGCAGAAAGATTGAAATATCGTAATGGCTTGGTTGCAATTCAAAAACATGAATTTGATAAAAACTATCCAAGATTTGTTGGTTACGCTGATTTTAATGATGAGAGTTATACATCCAACATTCCATCAACTTTTACAATTGGTACAAAAACTTTTGGATTTGGTGAGAGCACAACAGAACACTACATCTTAACAGACAACTATTCAAATAATTTAGTATACAATACTGGATCAAATCAGGTCGGTAGTGTTGAGTTAAATTTTGCTGATGGTGTTACACTTGAATTTTGGATGAAAAAAGACGGGTTTCCAGCCGCTGTAGATACTCAAAACGAAGTTGTCTTTTCGATCAGCAATGCTGATAACGATCTTTTCCAGGTAACAACTGATGTAACAGCCTCAACTAAGATTTTAGCAACATACTCAACATCGCTTACTTCTGCTGAATTTGTTTACGAATTTGAAACAAATCTTTCAACAATTGCTGATTCAAATTGGCACCATTATGCGCTAGCATTTTCTACTAATTCAGCAGGATATGTTGGTGAATTCTATGTGGATGGAAAGTTTCAAGAGAAACAGTTTTACACAAAAGCATCACCTAGTTTAACTTTAGACGGCACGCTTGATGCAACTATTGCTGCATCGTCACTTGCTGCAAGGCTTGGTGATGGCGGTTTATCGGGATCCATTGATGAAGTCCGTTTGTGGAAAACAACGAGAGATGCTAGAGAAATTGGCGTAAATTATTTTTATGACGTCGGCGGCGGCGGTAATACAGATACAACAAAAGTAAACGATAACAATCCGCTAGGGCTTTCGTTATATTACAAGTTTAACGAAAGCAACACAGGCACATCGTCGGTGGACAGTATAGTTTTAGATTACTCAGGTCGTTTAACAAATGGCGTGTGGGTTGGATATAATTCATCTGGACACGTCTCCAGGGCTAGTGGGTCGGCTATAACAGATTCTAATGTCGCCACTGAAACCGGCGATCCGATTATTTATGCAACTAATTCGTCTGTAATTTCTTACAAAGTGGATAAACAGATATCAGGATCTGCTTATGATGACAGTAACCTTGGAAGCCTCTATAGTATGCTTCCACAGTGGATAACCGATGACGATGCCGCTAGCGGTCTTCAAATAAGAAAATTGATGCAAATTATGTCCAGTTATTTGGATACACTTCATGCTCAAATTACAGCAATTGCTCAACTACAAGATGGTTCGTATGTTAGCGGCTCTAACGCTAAACCAAACCCTTTCTCAAAAAGAAATTTAATTTCATATGGATTTGATATTCCAGAAGTATTTATTGACTCTCAGATTATCGAAGAAATTTATTTTAAAGATGAAAAAAGAATTTATGAAGATAAACTCTTTAATCTTAAAAATCTTATTTTTCAAAATATTTTTAATAATTTAAATTACATAAATAAGTCAAAAGGAACAGAAAAGTCTTTCAGAAACCTTTTTAGGTGTTTCGGTGTTGATGATGAACTTGTTCGTTTGAACATGTATGCAGATAGTCAAGAATATAAAATTAAAGAAAATTATCAAGCATCTCAAGTTAAAAGAAATATTGTTGATTTTTCCGGTTATAAGGACGGGCAAAGCAGAGAAGGTGTCTTATATACATTTGCAGATCCTGCAAAGTCAACAGGCGAGACTGGTGATTTCGGTTATATTCCATCTTCATCAAACGCTTACATACCTTTAACTTTTGAAAATCAATTTCAATTTCCAAAATTTACTAATTTTCCAAACGGCAGTTTGGTCAAAATTAGTAGGTCATCTCTATTTGGCGTACATAGTGCAAGTAGCGACACTACACAAACTACTATTCCAGCAGGCGATTTAAACTTTAAGGTATATGCCGACACAAACTCAAATAACAAAACTCAGTTTATTTTAGAGACGAATATTGGTTCTGTTGGATCTTTAACTTCTTCATTTTATGAGAATGTCTATGATAATACACAGTGGACATTTGCAGTTCGTACAAAGCCAAGAGAATATCCATATGCTCAAGAAATTACAGCATCGAATGTTTTTGATTTAGAGTTTTATGGAGTTAACTACATTGCTGGGTATAAATTAAATGAGTTTAGCGCATCAGCAGAAGTAGATTTAACAAACGACATAGGTCAATTCTTAACGGGCTCCAATAAAAGAGTTTATGTAGGGGCAGACAGGGCAAATATAACCGGCTCTTTAAGTTATAGAACGGATGTAAGGGCTATTTCATCAAGAGTCTGGTTTGATTATCTTACCAATCAAGAACTTAGAAGTCACGGAAAAGATGTAACAACTTTTGGTAGATTAAATCCTTATAGAAACTCATTTATTTATGAGAATGGTGAATCAGGAAGTTATATACCGAGAATAAATACTTTAGCCCTGCATTGGAATTTTGAAAATATTACGGGCTCGGATGCATCTGGTGAGTTTTTAGTACAAGATATAACTTCTGGATCTAACTACTCTGTCAATCCAAGATTTACTGGCGGTGAATATTCAAAATACGTCGGACCAAACTATAGTGGTCAAGGATCCGGCTTTGCAAACAGTTCAACAGATGTTGTTGACTTTTTATTTGCTGATACGGCAGAACAACAACTACCAGAAAATTTATACAGTTCTGATTTAGTTGAAATTAGGGAAGGCGACGATACTCTTTTTACTAGAGAGAGTCGTCCAAGCAAATACTATTTTGCAGTCGAAACAAGCCTTTATGATACAATTTCAAGAGAAATGTTAGGGTTCTTTGCATCTATTAATGATTTTAATAGTTTGATTGGTTCACCAGTCAATATGTATAGAACAGAATATAAGGGATTAAATAAATTAAGAGAGTTGTTTTTTGAAAATGTCCAAAATGAACCAGACTTGGATAAGTACGTCAATCTTTATAAATGGCTAGACGGCGCTCTGGACAGTGTTATATCAAATTTAATTCCTGCTTCGGCTAAAACTTCTGATAAAGTTAGAAACATTATCGAGAGTCATATTCTAGAAAGAAGTAAGTATCAGCACAAATTAGTTCAGTTTAAGGAATATACAAAGGAAGATCAGGTATCTAAAAAATCAACAGATTTACTCCCACCAGGAATTGGATCGCAAGACTTTACTTCACTTGATGGAAATGTTGAAGTTTTGGATGCAATTGGTGGACCAGATGTTAAACCAATTCAAAACACTACAATTTTTAACTTGGATGTCCCATCGAGTGTTGCATCGAATACCAAAACAAAAAGAAACGCAGGAATGCGATCAACAGTAAAAACTGATTCTGATTTTATCGTTAAAACGGAAGAACTTAGAACCCCTGATCCCGGTACATTCTTTAGATCCCCGTTAGATCAAGGTACAAAGCCACTGTGGTATAAACTCAAAGCGGACAGAAATCCAGGCGGCTTGATGTCTACCGGAGACGATTCATCCGACTTTTCAAGAGTTCAATCTCAAGTAAATCAAACACAGACTACAACGGGTTCAAGACAAGAATTTTATTCTTTTTCGGTTGATGCTAAAAGTTCGGTTGGAAAGAATACAAGTTATGCTGGTGAAAACAGAAAAAATTACTTCCCAACATCGTTTAAGGGTGCTCAAGAATCTAATCAAGATGGTCTAACAATAGTTGTTAGAAATACTGTAACTAACAAGTATGGCGATCCTTACTATCAATACTCTGGTTCGAGAGACACAACATTTAATAATGAAAAGTTATTACCAGTAACAGTTACAGATGTAGCGAAAGATGAAGTGTTGGCTGGTCAGAATTATCTGCCATTTGTTTTGGTTAGTTCATCTGCAACTGCTAAATCTGCTTACCAGAATTTGCTTTTAGATGTCGGAATTAATGCTGATGTTCGTATGTTACATCAAGATTACGTTGTTGAGGGCGGTGGTTTACAGGGTCCATTTACAGATGATCATGTTGGCGGCTGGATGTATCGTCACGGCAATGTGTTAGAAACAGATACAACATTAAGAAAAGAGGGCTATTCGTTTATTCCATCAGGAAGCAGTACAATCTACTTAACAAGTCCTCGCTTCCGCAGCGCAAGTGCAGGACCAGTCTTTGACGAGGGTGTACCATACGGTGCTTATCTCAGAGATGGGGCAGCACAAAGACCAATAAATATTAAAAATATAAGCGGGTCAAACTTTTATAGAGACTATGAGATTGTTCAAACAACTGGTCGTCGTATAAATAATAGATATTATATAAAATCGGATGGATATACTGGCACTGTCAACAATACAAGCAATATTGCTTACGATGAAGCAGGAACTTTCTTCTATAAAGACTTTACAGTCCTTAATCGTGATACAACAGGTAGCAACGATTTTGTAATCGTTAACAGATTTAGTGCTCCAGGTGGACCCGAAGTTAACTCATTCGCGTTCTTGGATGTCGAATCGGCAGAACTATCAGTATATAACAATCTAAATTATAGAAATCTTGTTGTTAGAATTGAGAATGATAAATTATTAACTCGTCACGTTTTAACGGGAGGTTATGATTCCGTATTATTACAACCAACTGGTGCTTTCTACAAGTCATACAGAAATGGTGTTTACAAAATTTCAGCATCTTTAGAAACGCCAGAGCCAATCTTTGATAACTCTTACGTTGGTCATGGTATTCCAAGAACGGATGTGCAGTATCGCTGGGTTGCAAGTTCGTGGATCGCAAGAAAGACGGGATATCCAAATTCTGCCACTCTTAACTCAACAGAAGGGCTGTTAACTTCTAGCGGAAAAAACCCTGTCTTTGGTCAAAATGAAAGCGATTTTGATTATAATATCTCATCAAGCGATTATTCACCAATTTATGGTTTTGAGTATTCAGATAACATTAGAGAAATGCCAGAGGGTCATATTGAGTATGGTGTCGGCGGCGGCGTTCCAGTTTCAGTTGCGTTTAACGCAACCAACTACATCATTGTTGGTGATGTGGATTTGGAAAGAAACTTATTTACAACTGCATCAACATCTGATGGACCTGGAGATTATTACAACCTACCAGAATTTAATGTAGGTGCAAATGCATATATTTTAAATGCTCTTTTATTGAGCAATAATGGTCCATATCAGCACCCATCATTTAAACAAATTAGAGGTGGTGAGCACAGAGTTGGTCGTGAGTTTTGGCAGCAAAACATTTATGTTAATAATCGTGATAGAATTTTTGTCGATGATAATTCAGATAGGCTTAGAAGAGAAAAACTAGGTGATAAATTTACTATTACTCAGGCTCCAGTAACAAACAAGTACAAGCCAATTGTACAGTTGATTGATGATCAGACTGGTTCTGTTGAGTATGATTTAGGCAATGAATTGGATTACTTTGCAAAAACTTATGACAGCGCATCAAATTCTATTCAGAACTTTAATCAGGAATTGAATGCACCGGCAAGAGATATTTTTACAAGTGATTTTTACAAATTTAGTAATAAGTTTGAGGTAATCAATTACCCTGAAATAATTTATCCAAGACAGGAAAACCAATACAGAGGTGATTCAAGAGAAAGGAACAATTACGATTCATTCTGGATTAGTGATGATTTAGATGTCAGAATTGATCAAGTAATCACTAACTCACAGAATATTAGCATTAGTGCAAGTAACTGGTCTATGGATGTTAGCCCATCAGGATCTGGTCAGATTGAAAGATCTGGCGAATTAATGAGAAACACAGGATCAACTGGCGCTGGAGAGGCTGTGGGCGAGTCTAACGCTCGTTATGCATTCCACTTAGGCGAGTGCCGCCCAAGAAACGAAGTACAGTCACAAGCCGGTACAGGGGCTTTCTATACTACATATGGTGAGTTTTCTAAAGACATTAGATTAATTGGGCAGGATGAAACACTAATTCCTGAATTTACAATTTCTGATTTTGTAAAAGAAGTGTTTGAAGAGCACGATGGTGACTTTTTAAAAGAAACAGTTTACAACTTCTCACTTACTGGTAGTGAAAGTTTGGTAGGAAATAGTTTCGCAGAGAGATATGGGCGTACAGAGCAGATCACTTATTTAAAACAGTTGAAGGACTTTTATGGAGAGCCCGCAGCAATCAGATTAAGTTTTAATGCGACCAAGAAACTACTTCCAAGAGACGGTTTTTATCCACAACAAAGAGTTTTAGACTTGGCAAACCAATTCTCATCCTCTTTCTTCAGACCCCCACAAAACAGTTTCTTCTTAGGAGGAGCACAAAATATCAGTCCCGCTGGTTCCCAAGGAACAACAGAGACTGCCTTAATGCCATTCTGGGCTCCTGGTATTGGGTTGAACTCTATTAAAGCAGGTTTCGCAGTAGAGTTCCCTTATCGTGGCACAGGAAGTGCTGCTCCAACTGCGAGTATCACTTCAAGTTTTGATTCAATTGCACCATTTGAGTCAATTCTTTCACCAAGTGAATATGTTAGTACAATTTACCACATTGGTGATTCACCAGATTATAGTTCATACACAACAGCAATACCAGAACTGATTAGTACGGCATCCGTTCAGAACAGTGATGGTATTTATGAATTGATGTCTCACAACTTCTTTGCTGAGGTTCCAGAGTTTTTCTTGCAGGATTTGGCAACATTTAAATCGGCACCATCAGATACTTGGAGTTTTGAAGGTCCACTATCTTCAAGTGCTGGAGTAAAGAAGTTTGCCATGGACATTTACATCGAAAACCCAATTGACTTTTTGATGTACGGTGGCGGCGATGGTTGGGGACCATTCCCATATAACAACCATGCACCACCCGGCTATGCCTGGAACAATTCTGGAGTTTTCCCTGGAGATTACTGTCAGTACATGTTAAACTTAGGTTTAAATAGAACAAGTTGGACAAGGGCGACAATCGAATTTGATCCAACCGATCTTCTTACAAACGAGAACAAAAATGGTAAAACTACATTCTCTTTCCAAGATATTGTAGCAAATTCAACCGTAACACACGCAAATTATCTCGTTGAAAGAGACAATGCCTCACCAGCAGGGACTGTTGTTATGGGTCTCTCTGCAAGTTTAGATTTGTTTGTGATTGACAATGATAGCAGGTGGTCAATTAGAAGTAAGTGGGAGGCTCCAGTTTTAAACTTTTCAGGCTCAACTGGCACTACTGATGGTTCACACGATGCTACTTTGGGTATGTGGCATCAATATGGATCATTGGCAGGTTCTGCAATTAGAAAAAGATTAAATGTTAGAATAGACGATATCCCATATGTATCTGGAAGTTTAACAGGCTCTCTTTCTAAGGCAGTGGGATTTGAAAACAATGCAATCGCTTTTGGTAAAATCAAACCAAAAACATTGATTGAGGAAGCCGTTTGCTGTGTCCCATTTGTTATCGATCCAGATAATGGTGAAGAAAGATTCTTTGAATTGCCAATCAATCAATTTGAAAATAGTTACACAGGTGTTAGAAGCCAAAAGGTGACAGAAGATACTTTTGCTGATATGATTAGAAAGATGGATAAGTATGTATTACCACCTATCTATGATTTTGTTAGTGTTAGAGATGATGCTGGTAAAACTTTGAATGTTAAAGAGGACTTTGAGCCGGGATATGCTCCATTTGCCATGTACTTCTTTGAATTCTCAAGCGAGTTAAGCAGTCAGGATCTTGCAAACATTTGGCAGGGTGTTATGCCAAGTATTGCTGTAAATGCAGAAAAGGAAACCTCTATAATTGAACACCCAATCGAGGAGGGTCAGATCCTATCGCCATCAGTTTTCCTATATAATGGATTTAGCAGTATGCCAAATAACATTCGCTGGAAGATCTTCAAGGTGAAAAAGAGAGCAAAATATGATTATTACGAGATGCTTTCAGAAAAAACTAAAACGCCGGTTTATAAGTCATCTAATGCTGGTAGGTTCTCATTTAACTACCCATATGATTACTTTAGCCTAGTTGAGTTAGGTAAAATGGGTGCTGAGTTGCAGGTTGTAAATAATAGTCCAAATGAGATGAAAGATATTCCAGGTGGCTATGTTAAAACTGATGACTCGGGGTTTGACCAAGATAACAACACTTTCCTTTTAGAAGAGGACAACGAATAAAGTAATAATGTCTAATTATAAAAGAGAGAAGTTATGACGTTTTTTAACAAAAAAGAAGAAGTTGTTCAAATTGAATTGACAAGAATAGGCAGAGAGAAACTATCAAAAGGTCTATTCAAACCAGCATATTATGAGTTTTTAGACGAAGACATCTTATATGACAGAAAAACAGTATCGGCAGAAAATGCAGAAGAACAAAATGATATAAAAACGAGAATAAAAGAAAAATTAACTCTTAGAGCACCGACTGCAAAACAGTCTGTACCACCAAAAGACAATCCACCATTACCAGAAAATAAACAGATAGAAAGTTTGGGTACGTTTTTACCTTATTCAAATTATAAACCATCATGGAAAATAACAGCGATTGATGGAACTTTGTTTACTTCCTCTTCTGATATATCATATGACCCTTTGGAAATATCTTTAGGCAGGACTGTTGGTCCAAGTTATGAAAAAATACCACAATTGGATTTAGTTTGTGAATATGAATACAATGCTTTTATAAAGGTGGATAAACAAAACGAGTCTTTTCAGGACGACGTAAATGAAAACCCCTTTATACAGGAGAAGGACCTCTTTACAAATCCTGAAAACAACTCTTTTATTTTATTCGATAAGCCGTTTAATGATTTTACTATTAGTGTTGAAGAAAAAAATGTCATAGACTTGAAAGATGATTTTGATTTAGAGGTTTTTAAATATGAGTACGATCAAGATGAATCTGGTAATGAAAAATTAACAATTAATCAACTTTATTTTGATGAGCAAAATGTGGATGAAAGTTCAGTATATTGGTACTTTGATTTCACAACAGATGATCTTGTTGAGCCAGCAAGAGAGGGCTTTGCTTATATAGATGAGGACGTGAAATTGGACGACGTTGATGACGAGTGTGTAGATGTTTGAGGGGAGTAAATGAAAATACTTGAACTGTTTAATACAGAAAATGTGAAATCTAAAACAAACATTGAATCATCTAAGATTTTTCCACAACAGGAAGAACAAATCGGGACTGTTGAATTTAGAAATTTAAGTATTCAAAATGGTACTTTAAATTTTGATCTCAGACTAAAAGATTTGAACCCATCAGATTATACTTCTGTTGTTGTCAACTCAATAAATCTTCAAGAAGCATCAATACTGAATAACGAAAATTTCCCAGATACTTTGACACCGGCATCTCAAAAAATATTGTTTTCTGCTATGCAGGGATCTGTTGTTTTAAAGCCCAAAAAAGATTTAGAAAACATTAGTCTCGATGTTAAAGACATCTCCTCTGACAACTATGTTATTCTTGTCAGCCTTACAGAAGATCCTATTGCCTCCTCTGATGTGTTTTTGTTGGTGTTAAATAAAAATTTCCCAATAAGTGTTGAAACAAAAGATTTTTCTTATAATGAAATTTTTATAGATGAAAAAAAAGGCACAACCCCATTAGAGATAAAGGAGGACAAAGCGTATGTGTCAAATATGCATCTATCCTATCAACAAAATGGTACATTAAATGGGTTTTATTGTATTGATATAGAAAAAATTGTTAATAATAATTCAAAATTTCCAAATTTATTTTTCAACAATAGTTTAAACTTTTTTGACACCTTTCTTTATAAATCTGAAATATTTTTGTATCGTTACGATAAAGAAAACTTTGGCTATTATTTCACAAGTCAGTTGGGTCCTATAACTCCGACGCCAGTGGATAATATACAAGCAACCGGAATAGACGGGAAAAGATTTTACGATTTTTCAATTCCAGTTAATGATGAGGTTTCTGAATTTCAAGTTGTTCTAAATTTATATTTTAATGATGTAACTATAAATTTAGCAAAGCAAAGGCTTGAAGATTTAAAAGAGGCGAGAAGAAAAAATGATCGCAGCGCAGTAGTTGGCATAAGTTTATCGATTTATGGTGATGAGTTTGAAGAATTATTTTTTATTAATTTAAATAATATTTTAAAAATATCTGATATTGAGTTTAGAGAAATTGCAAATAAAATCATCAATGACTTAGATGAAAAGATCAACAATGCTTCACAAAAAACAGTAGTAAATACAAATGTAAATTCACAATACACCAATCCAAAACCAGCAATACCAGTTTTTTATGTTTCAAATTTAAAACAAAAATTTGAATCAAAAATACATTTTGGAAATAAGAAAAAAAATAACTTTTTCAACTTTGAAGATGGCAACACTTTTAAGACTGTCGCATTTTCTCAATTTGACGTCGCGGCTAAAATTTTAGTAACACCCTCTTCAAAAGAATTCGCCGTTGTGAAAAATAAAAAAATTATAAAATCTTTTGTCCTTTCTTCAAAAAAAGATATAACAGTGGCAAATGAAGGATTGCAGATTAAATCGAGTATAAGTGATGCTGACGAAAGATCGGAAAGAAACTTGGCAGATGCACAACAACAAGAGTTTTTAAAATTTGATTCATTCAGCGATAGAGGATTAAAGTTGTACTATTTAGATTCTGTTGGTGACTCAGTATCTGCACTTTTATTCAAAGAAGTTACAGGTGACTTTAATTCAGTTTTTACTCCCGGTACAAAGATTTTAGTTCGACTTGATAATTATGAAGAGTTCTATAGTTCATATTTTTACGTTGTTTAGAGGTTAAGGAAAATATTAATGAGTTTTTATAGCAATATTAACAATGCAACAAACACACAAAGCCCAAAGCAGCAACAAAAACAAGGTGATGCCGCTAGTGATGGCGTCAAATATCTATTAAATAAAAATGAACAAGACCAGCAGCCAAAAATTAAAATCACTAGTCCACCAAGTGGACAAAAAATAAAACAATCGACTGCTACAAAATTTCAATTTCAGGTCAAAAATATAGACAAGGTACAAGTTTTAGCAGATATACCTGGAGGGTTTGGAAAAGTAGGTGCGCCAATTGATGTAAGTCAACAGACGGATTTTGAAATAACCTTCAATGTCCCTGGAAAACGTAAAGTTAAACTTGAAGCGTTAAGTTCTGATGGTAAGCCATTACAGCAATCAAACTTTTTTGACGTTATCGATATCGAAGTACTGAGCGTTGAACAGTTTAATCAAGAGCAGGTTGTTGTAGCAGAAGACGCTGAAAATAAAAAGAAAGTTCAAGATCTTGAGTTTGAAAAAAAGAATCTACAAAATCAATTGTCTGCCCTGCAAGAGAAAAAAGACGCAGTAGATTCAGCCCAAGAGTCTTTAGACAGTCTTTTGGCAACAATTGACAGTTTACCAGAAAATAGCCCACTAATAAGTTTTTATAAAGATAATCAAGTACCTGTTTTAGAAGAAAAATTAAAAGAGGCACAGTATGTTTTTGTAGCAGCCGGTGGTCAAGTATTATTACAAAAGTATCAGTCAGAAATACAATTAAAAAATAAACAAATTCAAGAAATTCTATTTCCAAGTGGCGCTGAAGGAGCAGGCATTATAGGCGCAACTGAATCTAAACTTGTCAAAAAAGCAACTGATCCGAAAGAAGTCGGTAAAAAAGAAGATGTACAAACAACTGTCGTTACAGAGAGCGAAGAGACAAAACAGTTGCTCGATGCGATTAAAGAAACTGAAAGCAAAGAGGCTATAACAAAGTCTCAATTTAATGTTGAAAAAATTAAAGAAGAATTACAAGAGGCGATCAAAGGTAAGGAACAAAGTGGCAAAATTGTCATAGAGGACGTGCAGAACATAAGCACAACAAGGCTTCGAAGTATTATTAATTTGTCTAAATATTTAGAAGACCCAATTGCGTTTATGGGAAATTATGTTTGGAATTATGATATCTTAAATCCAACAAGACTTGTTTTTAGATATGCCTTTCCACAAAATATTATAATTCAAATCAATAAAACAACTACTAAATTTGTTAAAGAAACAATTGATTTTTTAACAAATCCAGAAAATAGCCAGAGCATAATTAATGAAGCAATTCAATCTCAAAGTCAGACAGAACAATTTGTTCTTAGATCTGTTTTTGACGATAGATTTGTGATAGAATTCTCTGCAAAGGTTAGAGGTTATTTGGAGGAGCAGTTTCCAGGTAAAGACTTCTCTTTTCTTGAAGCCAAGTCTGCAACAACAAAAAACATTAAATTCTTTTGGCTGTGGTGGAATCAAGTTTTTTATGTCAATACTCCAATTTTTAAACAAAAATTTATTTTTACTATAGATGAAAATAATGTACTTCCTGTTAATTGTGCGCTTTATTTTCTTGAAAAGGCATTCAGTCTTGTAAAAGGGGATAATTCAATTCAGACAAAAGTGGCAGAAGTACAACAAGGTATTGAATCAAATGTATTAATATTTAAATCAGATATCTTTAAATTAAATTATTTAGACCAGTTAAGCAATACTAACAACTATATTAACAAGAAAAATTTGCCAACTGTGGGAGTTGAAAACATAACTAATGTTGTTAGTTCTCCATTCTTTTTATTAAATTATACTAGTTTGTCAAACAAAGAGAAAAAAGCAGTTGATATTAATACAAAAACAGTTAAAGAGTGTAAAGAGGTTAAAGATGACAAAAAAATAACTTCTCTAAAACTGTTTTATAAAGAAGGCAATGATAACATTCTTGATAAGAAAAAACCAGAAACTGGACTTGGCTGTAGCACGACAACTTCAGAATGGAAACAGGCAGAAGAAATTATTTTTTCTGCAAAAAGCATCGATGCTAAATTGGGTAGAGTTAATTATAAAATTCCATATTATAATAACTTAATAATTCAAGCAAAAAATGCAATACCTGCTAAACTTGACGTGTATCAACAAGGGCTGCTGACTTCTAATGCTTCTGATCTTATTGCATATAATAAATCATTTGAAGGCTTATCATCCGAAATTATCTTAAACATCATTGGAAAGCCACAAGATGATATTTTAATTGACAATGATTTAATAGAAAGTTTGAATTTGAAAGGAACGTCTGCTTTAATAGACCAATATTTTAGCAAATATCCAAACTGGGGACCACAATACATTATAGACAAAATTCCCTTTTTCAATCCACAAGATACTCCGTTTTTTAAATTAGTGATGTTGCCTTATATTGGAGCATTCAATGCTGGTTATTTAATTGATAAAAGACCGGTAAACTCACAAGAAGTCTTACAAACATATTATATTAATTCAAATTCGACACCAGAATTATTGAATATATATGATTCGCAGGTTAAATATGCGAGAACATACAATTACGACTTAAGACAAATCATATCTTTCATCGACATTAGATATCGCTATAGTAATCCAAAGTTAATTGTACCAACAGAAAATCAAACTGAGTTTGTAGAAGAGACTGGGACAATTGAAGAATTTACAGGTGGACTATTCTCTTCAACAGCGGATACTGATCCAACTGCTTTGTTCGGTACCGGTAAAATATCAAAAACTATAACCTTTGAGTTTGAAACAAAAGACATAATTTACCACAACTCTGTAGAACTTATTAAGACAAACAATATTTTAAGTCCAATTTCTTATGTTGATTTGCCACCCCCAGCACCTTTTTTAAGAGTTTACCCTCAAAGAGCAGTTAACAATAAAATTTTACTTTCTTTTCAGAAATTCTCACAATCAAACAAAGTTGTTAGAAGAATAGTGCCAAAAAAATACTGGACAGATGGATGGGAAGACGCACGCAAGTTTTTTGTAGAAGTTTCTGAAAATTCGCCGGAATCATTTAAAAACTTGGCTGGCGATGTAACTGTCACAAATGTAGATGACGAAATGTTTTTTGCCGACCAGGATGTGTTTTTAGCAAAAGTATATTCCTCCAAGGGTGCAAAACCAACTGATATTTTAGAGTTGGAAGAGACGAAAGAAATAAATTTATTTACTGATGGTTTTACAACAGAACTAGACATTGAACCAAACACAAAACATTATTTTGCTGCCAAGTTTGTTTCGTTCACCGGATTGCAGTCATATTATAGCGAAGTTTATGAAGTTGAATTAGTTGATGACGGGGGCACCGTGTTTCCAGTTATTAATGTTGTTGAACTAGAAGAAAAAGTTCAACGTAAAACTAAAATTGGTTTTGATAAAAAATTTAGAGTTAAGCCAGCATTATTACAACAGGCTCCAAATCTCGACAAAGATGATATTGGATATTTAACACCATCTGTCTTTACAACGCCGAACGATACAAAAACAAGATTTAAAATCAGACTGACTTCAAAAAGCACTGGTAGAAAAGTAGATTTTAACATTGCGTATAAAAAAGATTTTAAAAAGGAATCAAAAGATGCAGGCTCCTTAAATTTAAACAGAATATTAAAGGACAAAATATTAATAAGTTATAAATCCAAGTCTATGGAAGAGAAGCAGGCAGAAGAAAATGCTGCTGCAAAAACAAAAAACACAATAGAGAGTTCCAAAGGTGCGGTTGTAGAAAGTTCTGATGATAACATTTGTTGCAAATTCATAAACAAAAAGCCTCTACTTCCAATTTTAAATCCCGAAGGCTTTCAGTGGGCGACAGTTGAGCCTGCTCCCGATAGAATAGAAGAGAATCCAAATGAAGACGAGAAAAAATTAAATGAAAAATTATTAAAGATTGATAGGGCTCTCAACAAAATTAATGATGATGAA
>Ga0181591_10000534_pt1 | contig 30852 bp, 26 predicted proteins | sample 071ome_33_FD_133757 | JGI IMG/M metagenome (GOLD analysis project Ga0181591, IMG submission 133757) | Coastal salt marsh microbial communities from the Groves Creek Marsh, Skidaway Island, Georgia - 071412AT metaG (megahit assembly) | ecosystem: Environmental > Aquatic > Marine > Intertidal...
CATGACAGGTTCAGTGACGGCACGCACCGCCTGGGCGAAACCTTCGCGTGATACCGCCGGGCTGATCATTCCGGCTTCGGCATGGAGGCTGGCCACCTGAGAATAGTCGCGGTCCAGCATGGCGTTGAGAAGACGGGCAAGAAACAGCCGGTCCGGAAGGCTGAGATCACCCATGATCCCGAAATCGATGGGAACAAGAACGCCGTCGTCACGAATGAAGATATTGCCGGGATGCATGTCGGCATGGAAATACCCGTCCCTGAAGACCTGAACGAAAAAGCACCGCGCCGCTGTTCTGGTGATGGTATCGATATCGTGGCCGGCGGCCTTTAAAGCCTCCCGGTCGTCAATCCGGGTGCCCTCGATGCGTTCCATCACCAGCATGTGTTCGGTGGTGAGTTTCCATTCGATCCATGGCACGTGGATGCCGTCATCTTTGTGGTGATTGTCGGCAAGTTTACCAGCCGCCGCCCCTTCGAGCCTGAGATCAAGTTCGATATCAGAGATATAGGCAAACTGATCAACGGCGTGAACAAGCCGGAGCCGGCGCGTGGCAGGGGCGATCAGTTCGACAAACCCGGCCATCGCGCGGAAAAACCGGATATCCTTTTCCACCCGGCGGCGGATTCCGGGCCGCAGAATTTTGACCGCCACCTCACGTCCATCCGTGAGCGTGGCAAAATGAACCTGGGCGATGGAGGCCGCCGCCACGGGGGTATCCTCAAAAGTGGCAAAGACGCTCTCAAGAGGCTGATCGAGTTCTTTTGAGATCAACTGTCGTGCCAGCGCCGGGGAGAACGGGGGCAGCCTGTCCTGTAGGGTGGCAAGGTCGGCGGCCGTCTCGGCGCCGATCAGGTCAGCCCGGGTTGAAAGGGCCTGACCGAATTTGATGAAACCCGGACCAAGCCGTGAGAGGGCGCGGGCAAGGGCGATGCCGGGACTATCACGGCGCCCCCAGCTGAAGACACTATCGAGGCTGCGGAAAAACCCGGCAAGCCATCCCGGTAAGATGCCGGTGCGGACAAGGTGGCCGAGAATACCGCCCCGGGCCAGGACCAGAAGAACAACAGGCAGGCGCAGGAGTATCGTCATAGATCAAGCTTCCAGCCGCAGTGGATGGCAGCAATTCCGCCGGAAAGATCGCGGCATTTGACCCGTGAGAAACCGGCAGCGGCAAACTTGGCGGAGATGTCTTCCTGAGGCGGGAAACGGCGGATGGATTCAACCAGATACCGATAACTTTCGGAATCATTGGCAATCACCTGCCCCATGCCCGGCAGAAGGTTGCTCCAGATCTCATAGAGAGAGGACAGAGGGCGTGATCTCACCCGGGAGAATTCAAGACAGAAAAACCGCCCGCCCGGTTTCAGGATGCGAAAAGCTTCGCTAATCGCGGCATCACGGTCGGTGACGTTACGTAGCCCGAAGGCAATGGTGACGACATCGGCGGTATTTTCGGCAATCGGAATAGCCTGGGCATCACCTGCTACCCATGAAAGATGGTTGAGGCGGGCAAGATCAGCCCGTTTGCGTCCGGCGGCCATCATTTCGGTATTGATATCGACAATAGTGGCGGAACCGCCGCCGGCTTTGAGAAAACGCGCGGAAATATCCCCCGTTCCACCCGCAAGATCGACGAGATGCTGGTCAGCAGTGGGGGAAATAAGCCGGATGAGACTATCTTTCCAGCGGCGGTGGATACCAAGGCTCATGACATCGTTCATGATATCATACGACGACGCCACGCTGTCGAAGACAGCCTTGACACGGCCGGCCTTCTCGCTTCGGGGGATCATCTCATCCCCGAAATCGATGGCATCATCAGTGGAAATAACAGGTCTGGATTTTTCGCTCATAGAGGTCTTATATCAGGGGCGGAGGAAAGGGGAAAGCATCATGCCGGAATTACCTGAAGTCGAAACCGTATGCCAGGCACTCCGGGATACAACAACCGGTGAGAAAATAGTATCGGTATGGAATTCGGGCAAGACCATGCGATGGCCGATTCCCGAAAACCTCGGTGAGCAGATCAGCGGGGCTGTGATTACCGGTATCAGGCGTCGCGGCAAATATGTGCTGATGGACCTTGAGGTGACGGAAAGACCTTCGCTGACCATGCTGATCCATCTCGGCATGTCGGGATCAGTTCGAATCACGGCGCTGAACAGGGAGGAAGACAAAAGAGCAGAGGGCGAGAAGCCGCATGATCATCTGGTGCTGATGACAAGGGACGGAACAAAGGGCAAGAGCGGGCATCATGTGGTGCTGAATGATCCGCGACGTTTTGGCGGGATCGCTCTCTGCCGAAAAGGAGACGAGATCCATCACCCGCTCCTGAAAACTATGGGGATTGAGCCATTGGGAAATGCCATGAACGGTCCCTTTGTGCATGAGGCGATGGCGGCGAAGAAAACCTCCATCAAGGCCGCCCTTCTCGATCAGCGGATAATTGCCGGAATAGGAAATATCTATGCGAGCGAGGCTCTCTTCCGGGCAGGAATATCGCCGCGACGTCAGGCCAGAAATATCGGTCCCGAGCGGGCAGGCAGGCTGGCCCATGCAATCGTCGATGTGCTGAAGGATGCGATCGCCGATGGCGGCACGTCGCTGCGGGATCATGTCCAGCCGGGCGGGGAGATCGGGTATTTTGTCCAACGGCTTGACGTATACGGCAGAGATGGCGAGACCTGCCGACGTTGCGGAGGTCAGGTGCGCATGATCCGGCAGGCGGGACGTGCCAGTTTTTATTGCCCTTCCTGTCAACGCTAGAGTAAGATCTGAGCATGAAAACATTACGTGCAACTATCAGTCTTTTTTTTCTGATCTTAGTTCAGGGGCAGACGCTGGCCGAAGATCTTCCCCAGACAAAATGGGTAGGTGATCTTCCCATCATCCCGGCGTTGAAGGTCGAACCTGGCCTGGGCTTTGCCTTTGAAAGCCCGAACGGCCGCATTGTCATGATCTATCTGAGCGGAACAGCCACGAGCCAGACAATCAAAGCCTATTACGATGAGGCGCTGGCACCGCTGGGATGGAATTCGGTCGGCGCATTATCCTGGTCACGTGAGAGCGAAAGGCTGAAGGTGGAAGAGGTGAGCACTGCCGGAGGCAATCTCTGGAAAATCATGTTGCAACCGGAATAATGGCCCCTTGTCCAAAGGTCTTGACACAAGGCCCATGAATGGGGCATAACCCACCCGTCGGACAGCCCTTTGGCTGTCTTATCCGTTTATAAACAAAAGATGAGTCCGCCCGATGGCAAATCATAAGTCTGCAAAAAAGCGCATCCGCCGCAACGAAGCGTTCAGCCTTATCAACAGCAACAGGCGTAGCCGCATCCGGACTTTTGTCAAAAAAGTCGAAGCCGCTATCAGCTCTGGTAACGCCGAGGAGGCTCGTGCCGCTCTCAAAGAAGCCCAGCCTGAAATGCATCGCGGTGTCTCTCGCGGTATCATGCATAAGAACACGGTCGCGCGTAAACTGTCACGTCTGTCGGCACGTATCAAAGCTCTTACCGCCTAGAAGCCAGATTTTTTATCTGACAGGAAGCACCCGCAGGTTATGCGGGTGTTTTTTTATGCGAATCGACAGCACCCGTTTCAGGGGTGCCTTGCAGGGCTGTCTTTTAGTGTCGGGCGAACGAGAGCGATTCACATACTGAAATTGTTTTGTTTTTCAGAATAGCGACATAATTGGCATGGATAAACAGGACCGGGGAAAGACATCTGGAGTGGTGTCGCGCCGAATACTGTCCCGAAAAGAAATTTAATTTATAGTGTAAAAATAGACAGTTAAGAATTTCTTTTTCCGGGATTCACTCTTGACACGATAAAAATGGCCAAAGGCAGCATTTCGATCTTGAATTATGGCACGAGGTCAGTGAAATATCATGGTAACGCTAACGGCCCTTGAACCGGAGAGGTCAGGCATAAAAGACCTCAGATCCGGTAACCCTCACGCGTAGCCTGTAAAGGGCTGTTCATTTTTGTTTCTCGCCTCGGCGCGGTGATCTCATCTCCGCATAAGAGGGAATGATTGTTTAATCCGGCCAGGGAGGTGGCATTGAAAGACTCAGATTCAATCAATTCTCCCGCACAAACCCATCAAAACAGCACAGAATCAGAAAATCTGACCACAGCTGCCATAGAGGATGCCTGGGGGCGGGTGCAGCAACGGATGAAAAAAAATCTTGGCGATACGGTCTGGAAATCCTGGATCCGCAATCTCAAGTTCCTAGAAAAGACGGAAAACCGGGTTGTTCTTGGTGCGGAAACCAAACTTGTCCGGACCCGGGTATCAAGCCAGTTCGCGGATCGTCTGCGGGCGAATTTCAAACTGGAATGGCCAGACGTCGATCATGTTGACATCGTTTTGAGCCGGGGGGCCGCGTCATTGCCGGAATCTCCCAAGAGGGCATCGGACCAGCCGGCACGGGTTGAGATATCGGCCCCTCTGGACGGGTATGATGAATTTGGTGGCCGGCTTGATCCACGCATGACATTTGAAAATTTCATCGTCGGCAAATCCAATCAGCTCGCTTATGCGGCGGCCATGCGGACGGCGGAAAGCGAGAGCCCGGTTTTCAATCCCTTCTTCATCCATGGTGGTGTTGGTCTTGGCAAGACCCATCTGATGCATGCTATTGCCTGGGAGATCAAGAAACGGTTCTCACGGCGCCGGGTTGTCTATCTTTCCGCTGAAGTCTTCATGCACCGGTTCATCAAGGCACTGCGTCACAAGAACACGATGCAGTTCAAGGAAGAGTTTCGTTCGGTTGATGTACTCATGGTCGATGACGTGCAGTTTATCGGCGGCAAGGATTCAACCCAGGAAGAATTTTTCCATACCTTCAACGCGCTGATCGATCAGAACAAGCAGATCATCATCTCAGCCGATAAATCCCCGACCGATCTTTCAGGTATGGAGGAGCGTCTGCGCTCCCGGCTCAACTGGGGCATGGTTGCGGATATCCATCCGACGACCTTTGAGCTCAGAATGGGGATCATTCAGGCCAAGGCTGAACTTGAAGGCCTTGATCTTCCGGACAAGGTTATCGAATTCCTGGCCCATAAGATCACCTCGAACGTGAGAGAACTGGAAGGCGCGATCAATCGTCTTGCCGCCTATGGCATGCTGATCAACGCACCTATCACCATCGACACGGTGCATGAAGTTCTTGCCGATGTCCTGAGGGCCAGCAACCGGCAGGTTTCGGTTGGTGAAATCCAGCGCGAAGTCGCCCGACATTACAATATCAGGCTTGATGAAATGCATTCCAAACGTCGGTCCAGAAATATTGTTCAGCCTCGCCAGGTGGCCATGTACCTCTCCAAAACCCTGACCACCAGTTCATATCCTGAAATCGGCCATCAATTTGGTGGCAGGGACCACACGACGGTGATGCACGCGGTGGGCAAGGTGGAAAAGATGCTAGCCGAGGACCCTGTTCTGGCCGAAGATATGGCGATGCTCAAATCGCTTCTGAACGCAGGTTGATGAGGGATTAATTCCCCTCTAAATTACACAATATTCTGGTTATTCAGGTGCAAAATATGCTATATTTAGTATATTGATCATGTGCCCGGGAAACCCGTTTCTCCCTTTATCACCGCACAGCAATGAGGAAACCATGAAGCTTACCATCGACCGTACGGCACTCCTGAAACCTCTTGGCCATGTCCAGAGCGTCGTTGAGCGTCGCAACACCATTCCTGTTTTGTCGAATGTTGTGTTGCGGGCGGAAAACAGCCAGTTGATGCTGACAGCGACCGACATGGATATGGATATCGTGGAAACGGTGGCGGCCGCGGTTGCTGAACCCGGCGTTGTCACCACCCCGGCCCAGCTCCTCTATGATATTGTCCGCAAACTGCCCGATGGGTCAGAGATTGAAATCACGGTCTCCGGCGCATCACAGATCACTATCAGCGCCGGGCGTTCCAGCTTTGCCCTGCCGACATTGCCGGTCGAAGATTTCCCGGCCATTTCGGATCAGGCCATGTCGACGGAGTTTGTGCTGGCCGCAGCGGAGCTCAAGGCCCTGATCGAAAACACGCGATTTGCTGTTTCAACCGAAGAAACCCGCTATTACCTGAACGGAATCTATCTGCATCATGCCGACGGGCATGTGCTGCGTGCCGTCTCCACCGACGGGCACCGGCTGGCGCGGTCCCAGATGGACCTTCCGGCCGGGGCTGAAACCATGCCTTCGGTGATTGTTCCCCGCAAGGCCGTGGGTGAGATGAGTAAACTGATCGACGAATTTGAGGGTGATGTCCGTATCGGGCTTACCGATACACGGGCCCGGCTCAGTTTTGGCAGTATTCAGCTCAGCACCAAGCTGATTGACGGAACTTTCCCTGATTACCAGCGGGTCATTCCGACAGAGAACGCAAATATCATGCAGGTCCCGGTTGGCGCCTTCAAGGAGGCGGTGGATCGGGTCTCGACAATTTCAGCGGAAAAATCCCGCTCGGTGAAGCTTGCGATCAGCGCATCGGTGCTGGTGCTTTCCGCATCAAGCCCGGATGCCGCCAGCGCGACCGAAACCCTTGAAGTGCAGTATGAAGGCGGAGAGATCGAAATCGGGTTCAATGCCCGTTATCTTATGGATATCGCCAACCAGGTTGAGGGCGAGGTCATGGAATTCGCCCTGTCTGATGCGTCGGCGCCAACCTTGATACGGTCACCCGGGGATGACGCCAATCTCTTTGTTCTGATGCCGATGCGGGTCTGACGAGGGGAGATGGTCAATCCGTCCACGAACTCTGTTCCTTTTGTATCGGCTGAGCTGACCCCATCGGTCTGGTTGCGTGATATTCACCTCACGTCCTTCCGGTCTTATGGGCAGCTCTCGCTAAGTCTTGATCAGGGATCGGTGGTGCTCATCGGTCCGAACGGAGCGGGCAAGACCAATCTTCTTGAGGCTATATCCCTGCTGTCGCCCGGGCGCGGACTTCGGCGCGCCAAAACAATGCAACTGCCGAGGCGCAGTGCCGGATGCGAGGCGCAGGATCAATCGGCGGCATGGTCTGTTGCGGCCCGTGTTGAAACCCCGGACGGACCTCTTGCCGCCGGGACCGGCGTGCCCCCCGGGGCGGAGGGAGACAGTCCGCGAAGGGTGGTCCGCATAGATGGCGAATATGCCTCGCAGATGGCTCTGGCCGAACGTTTTGCCGTCTCATGGCTTACGCCTGATATGGATGCTGTCCTGGGTGCGGCGCCATCGGAACGGCGTCGCTTTCTTGACCGGCTGGTGATCGCTTTTGACCCGGCCCATGCCGGTCGCCTGCAACGATATGAAAAAGCATCACGACAGCGCGGACGCCTGCTGGATGAAGGGGCCGGAGACAATCACTGGTTTGATGCGCTTGAGGCGCAGATGGCGGAAGCCGGCGTTGCTATCATCGCCGCACGTCAGGCGCTGGTGGCGGCGCTGGACAGGGAAGCGGCCGAACCTCTGCCTTCGTTTCCTTCGGCGCGGCTGAAACTAGAGGGGATGGCTGAAACCTGGCTTGAAGACATGCCGGCTGTTGATGTTGAAGACATGATCCGGCGTGAGGCTTCCGCCGCAAGGTGTAACGGAGAGCGCGGTTTGCCGGGCCCGTCGGGAAGTCTGCTGACGGTGACGCATTCCGGCACCGGCCAGACCGCGGAGCTTTCGTCCACCGGTGAGCAGAAAGCGCTGGTGATCTCGGTTATTCTGGCGCATGCCCGGCTTCAGGCGAGGCGACTTCAGCGGCCACCTTTGCTGCTTCTTGATGATATCGCCTCTCATCTTGATGCTGAAAGACGGTCCGCGCTCTATGACCTGACCGCGGAATTGGCAGGTCAGGTCTGGTTCAGCGGGACAGACGAGAACCTTTTTCAGCCGATGTCGTCAACGGCGCAGTTTATTTTCCTGGATGCTGGCGGGGTGATCCGCCCGCCCGCCCCGGATATGAGGAGCGTATCATGAGCAACGATGAACAAGACACCTCTGTTGACAGGACAGATGCCGATCAGTATGACGCGGATTCCATCAAGGTGCTTCGCGGCCTTGATGCGGTGCGCAAACGCCCGGGCATGTATATCGGCGATACCGATGACGGCTCCGGGTTGCATCACATGATCTATGAGGTGGTCGATAACGCGATCGATGAGGCCCTTGCCGGGCATTGTGATCTGGTTGAGGTGATACTCAACGGGAACGGTTCGGTGACGGTGACGGATAACGGCCGCGGGATACCCACCGATATTCATCCCGAAGAAGGGGTGTCAGCCGCCGAAGTGATCATGACCCAGCTCCATGCCGGGGGCAAGTTCGATAATAATTCCTATAAGGTTTCGGGGGGCCTGCACGGCGTCGGCGTATCGGTGGTGAACGCGCTGTCGTCGCGCCTTGATCTGGTGATTTACCGCGGTGGCCAGAAACATGTCATTCATTTTGACCACGGGGAGTCGGACGGCCCGCTTAAGGTGGTGGAGCCATGTGGCGACAAAACCGGTACCGAAATCACCTTCATGCCGTCAACGGACACCTTTTCCAATATTGATTTCGATTTCGGGACACTGGAACACCGGTTGCGTGAGCTGGCTTTCCTTAATAGCGGCGTCAATATTCAGCTCACCGATGATCGCCAGGCGGAACAGAAAGTCAGCCGGTTTCATTACGAAGGTGGTCTGAGGGAGTTCGTCAGCTGGCTTGACCGGTCACGGACAGCCCTGCATGAGACGATCGCAAACTCGATCGAAAAGGATGACGTCGGTGTCGAGCTGGCGATGGAATGGACCGACAGCTATCACGAAACGACGCTCTGTTTTACCAATAATATTCCCCAGCGTGACGGCGGAACACATCTTGCCGGGTTCAGGGCGGCGATGACCAGGGTGATCAATGCGTACGCGCAGGAAAGCGGGATCGCCAAGAAGGAAAAGATCCAGCTCTCTGGTGATGATGCCCGGGAAGGCCTGACGGCGATCATATCGGTGAAGGTTCCCGACCCCAAGTTTTCATCCCAGACCAAGGACAAGCTGGTTTCCTCCGAAGTCCGGCCGATTGTCGATGCGGTGGTGGCGGATGCCCTGTCGCAATGGCTTGAAGAGCATCCGGCTGAAGCACGAAAAATCGTCTCGAAAGCCTATGAGGCGGCGGCCGCACGTGAAGCGGCACGCAAGGCAAGGGAGCTGACACGTCGTAAGGGCGTGATGGATATTGCCAGCCTGCCCGGTAAACTTGCCGATTGTCAGGAAAAGGATCCGGCAAAATCAGAACTTTTCCTCGTTGAGGGTGACTCCGCGGGCGGTTCCGCCAAACAGGGACGTGACCGGGCCAATCAGGCCATCCTGCCTCTGCGCGGGAAGATCCTCAATGTCGAACGTGCCCGGGTGGACAAGATGTTGTCTTCGGCGGAACTCGGCACCCTGATCACGGCCATTGGTGCCGGTGTCGGCAACGCGGATATGAATCCGGATAAGGCCAGATATCACCGGATTATCATCATGACGGATGCTGATGTTGATGGCAGTCATATCCGGACACTGCTGCTGACCTTTTTCTTCCGTCATATGAAGCCGCTGATTGAGCGGGGGTATCTCTACATTGCCCAGCCGCCGTTGTTCCGTGCCAAAAGAGGCAGTTCTGAGGTCTATCTCAAGGATCAGCGCAACCTTGACCAGTATCTTCAGGATGCTGGCCTCAAGGATGCGGTTCTCATTCAGGCGGATGGCAGCCAGATCACCGGCGAGGATCTCTCGCAACTGGTGAGCACATCGGCTGCCGCTGGCCGCTGTATTTCCTCGCTCGCCCGGACGGTGGGCAGCAGCATGGTGGTGGAACAGGCTTCGATTGCAGGCCTGCTGACGCCGGAGGCGATCACCAATGCCGAGGCCGCAACCTATCTGGCACGCCGGCTTGAAGGGTTGAGCGATCCGCTGGAACGGGGCTGGGAAGGCAAACTCGTTGAAGATGCCTCAATGCCCGGCGGCAGGGTCATGGAAATCAGCCGGACCTTACGCGGCGTAAAGGAACAGTACCTGCTCTCACAGCGGCTTCTCGGAACCGAAGAAGCACGGCGCCTCGATGAGATGGCACCCATGCTGCAGGATTATTTTGCCCGCCCGCCTGTTCTGAAAGTTCAGGGTGGTGATGTCAGCGTTGGCGGACCTGTTGATCTGGTTGAAACGGTATTCCAGGCCGGCCGCAAAGGTGCGCAGGTCTCGCGGTATAAAGGTCTGGGTGAGATGAATCCCGAGCAATTATGGGAAACCACGCTTGATCCCAATCAGCGGACTCTTCTTCAGGTTCAGATCGACCATGAGGAAGATGCCGAAGATGCCTTCTCAACGCTGATGGGGGAAGCGGTGGAAGAACGCAGGCAGTTCATTCAGGACAATGCGCTCAAAGTGGCCAATCTTGATATCTGAATGCGCTTACCCTGAGGGTTGATAAATGCCGGAGCAGGCTTTTCACACCACGGGCATGACCACGGCAATTACCACCAGCATGCTGGCAAATGTGAGGTGGATTGCCCTGACCGGGCAGATCAGTGCGATTCTGATTGTCCATTTCGGGCTCGGGTTTCCGTTACCGCTGGTGCCATGTCTTGTCGTTATTGCGCTCTCAGCGATAGTCGGCCTGTGGCAGACGCTGACCACGTATCAGGGAGGGCAGATCAGCGGCAGGTGGGTTTTTACCCTGCTTGGATTTGATACGGTACAGCTGGCGGTTCTGATTTATCTGACGGGCGGCCTGGCCAATCCTTTTGCCATCATGTTTCTTGCGCCGATCACGGTTTCGGCAACAATCCTGTCGCCACGCGAGACAGCGGCATTGGTGTTGCTTGTGGGCGGATTGGCGAGTGCTTTGGCGGTATATCATCAGCCTCTCCCATGGCTGTCGGATGAGCTGAACCTGCCGGTTCTCTATATGACGGGCTTGTGGGCAGCGCTGGTGCTGACAACCGTTTTTATCGCGGTTTATGCGGGTATGGTGGCAAGCCAGGCGCGGCGGCTGGCACGGGGGCTTGCCGAGGCGAGATTAACGCTTGAACGTGAACAGCAGATGGTGTCTCTGGGCTCGCTTGCCACCGCGGCGGCACACAAACTCGGCTCACCTCTTAACACCATTACCCTGATCGCGCATGATCTCGGGCAGGATCCGGAAAAACCTGTTGATCCGGAAACGTTCAGAGAAGACATCCAGCTGCTCAAACAGGAAACCGAACGTTGCCGCCAGATTCTCGCTGAACTCAATCAGGATGCCATCAATCTCGGGCAGGAAAGCTGGGATCCGATGACCATATCAGCCCTTGTCCGGGGATTGGTTGATGAAAGATTTGAAGATTCCCACCAGATGATCAGGGTCGTTGTCAACGCATCTGAACATGATCGTGAACCCAGAGTAACCCGGCGGCCTGAAATCCTCCATTCACTTGAAACCCTGATTGATAATGCCGTTCAGTTTGCCCGTCATGCTGTTGTGATCACCCTGTCCTGGGATGACAGCCGGTTTCGTCTTTTAATTGACGATGACGGCCCGGGGTTTCAATCCTCGGTGCTCTCCCGGCTTGGCGATCCCTATATCAGCAGCAGGGGCGGTTCAGGCGGGCATATGGGCCTGGGTATTTTCATCGCCACTACGATGGTGGAGCATATCGAAGGCCGGATCCGGCTGATGAACAGGAAGGAAGGTGGGGCACGGGTGGTGCTGGACTTCCCCCGCAAGGGGATCGATGTGGATATGGCCGCATCCGGGTAAAGAGGGCGGATAAACAGGGCGCTTAAAGAGGGAAATTTGCCTTGGCGCGAAAAACGCATATATAGTGGGTAGCATTGAGGAAAGGGATTACGAATGACAACCGAGACGCGGAGACTTCTGATTGTCGACGATGACGCGCCACTTCGCGGACGGCTCTCTCGGGTGATGGAACGTCGCGGCTTTACGGTCTTTGATGCCGATGGGGTCACTGATGCTGTGAAAATCATCAATGAGCAAGCGCTGACCCACGCGGTGCTGGATATGAAGCTCGAGGATGGCAACGGGCTTGAAATTGTCCCGCTTATTCAGGAAAGGCATCCGGAGTGCCGTGTTGTCATGCTGACAGGGTTCGGCAATATCGCAACCGCGGTAGCGGCGGTCAAAGCCGGGGCCGTTGATTATCTGCCCAAACCTGCTGATCCGGATCTTATCGCGGCAACATTACTGCAACAGGGGGATGAGATGCCTCCTCCCCCGGAAGACCCGATGTCGGCGGATCGTGTCCGCTGGGAGCATATTCAGCGTGTATACGAACAATGTGGCCGCAACGTCTCAGAAACAGCCAGACGGCTCAAACTTCACCGCCGGACTTTGCAAAGAATTCTTGCCAAGCACGCGCCAAGGCCGTAATTACGACCTTTAATCTGTTTTACCGGAAAATTATGACAAAAAAGACTTGGCATAAGGACACGTTAAGCGTGCGTGGTGGCCTCAACCGCACCGGACATATGGAAACGGCGGAGGCCATGTTCCTGAATTCGGGCTTTGTGTATCCAAGTGCCGAAGAAGCCGCGCTTGCCTTCGAAGGTGATATTGACCGGTTTCTTTATTCCCGTTTCGGCAACCCGACAGCGACCATGCTTCAGGAAAGGCTCGCGCTTATGGAAGGGGCGGAGGCCTGTCTTGCCATGGGCACGGGAATGGCGGCAATGTTCAGCGGCGTTGCATCGATGCTCAGCCAGGGAGATCGTATCGTTGCCAGCCGGGCTCTTTTCGGGGCCTGTTATTCCGTCATAGATGAGATTCTTCCGCGCTGGGGGATCGAACGTCAGTTTGTTGATGGCACCAGTCTTGAAGAATGGGAAGAAGCGCTCAGCCGTCCGGCCCGGATGGTTTTTCTTGAAAGCCCTTCAAACCCGATGCTTGATCTTGTGGATATCCGAGCGGTTGCGGAACTTGCGCATCGTGCCGGGGCACTGGTGGTGGTTGATAACGTCTTCGGCACACAGACAGGGCAGAAGCCGCTCGAACTCGGCGCGGATATGGTGATGTATTCCATTACCAAGCATCACGACGGGCACGGAAGAGTTCTTGGTGGCGCGCTTCTCGGATCGGAAGAGATGATCCGCGGGGATTTGCTCAAATTTTATCGCCAGACGGGCCCTGCCATCAGTGCCTTTAACGCCTGGGTGGTGCTGAAGTCACTGGAAACACTGTCGCTCAGGGTGGATCGTATGGCCGCCAATGCGTCTCTGGTTGCTGAAGCCCTCGCCGATCATCCTGAGGTGGACTGGCTAAGGTATCCCTATCATCCTTCGCATCCGCAATATGAACTTGCCCGCCGGCAGATGAGTCACGGCGGCACGATTGTCTCTTTTAATCTGAAGGGCGGGAAAAAGTCAGCCTGGCAGGTGCTGGATGCGCTCGAGCTGATCGATATCTCCAACAATCTGGGTGATGCCAAATCCCTGGCCTGTCACCCGGCAACGACCACGCATTCGAGTGTGGCGGAAGAAGACCGGCTGGCCATGGGTATAGGCGACGGTCTGATCCGACTTTCCGTCGGGCTTGAGCATGCCGATGATCTCATCGCGGATTTATGCAGGGCGCTTGATACTCTCCGGTGTGACTAACTGATGACGATTGCGTCATTACTTGCCCTCGGAGCAGCGTTGAGCTGGTGTCTGGCCGGTGTTTTTGGCCATCTGCCGGCAAAACGACTCGGGTCCATGCATTTCAACCGGCTCCGGATGCTGACAAGTTTCCTGATGCTTCTTGTCTATGTTCTTGTTACAGGCACTGGTTTCAAGGTTGCCCAGAGCGACATGTTGCTGATTGTGCTCAGCGGGTTGATTGGCGCCGCAGGCGGTGACTATTTTCTCTTCCAGACCATGCGGCGAATGGGCCCGAGGCGCACGGGTATTCTTTTTGCGGCCAACGCACCGATAGCGGCATTTCTCAGCTGGCTTTTTATTGGTGAGGCATTGACCCCCCGGATGCTGCTGGCCATTTCACTTGGTTTTGGCGGGATTGTTCTGGCGGTGATCTATGGCAAACGACGGGATCTCATCCATGTCTGGGAAGATCTGACGCCGCCATTATGGCTCGGCATTGTCTTCGGGCTTCTGGCCGCATTGGGGCAGGCGATTGGTGTGCTGCTGATGCGGCCGGTGATGGAAAGCGGCCTTGATCCGGCCACGGCAGGGCTCTGGCGAGTCACGGTGGCCATGTTGATCTTCTGGCTCATCCTGCCGGTGGAGCGCGGGCGCGGAAAAGGTCCGGATAAAATCCTGCCGGACCGTGATCTTATCCCGCATATCCTCGGCAACGGGTTTTTCGGCATGGCATTTGGCATGGCTCTCCTGCTCAAGGCCCTGGAAACAGGCCCGGTCGGCATGGTGTCTATCCTGTCATCAACCGCCCCTCTGATGATGCTTCCTTTTGTCTGGGCAAAGACACGGCTTGTTCCGCCTCTGGGCGCGTGGATTGGTGCGGTTCTGGTGGTGTTATGTTCAGCGCTGCTTATCTAGTTTTCCCATGATGTTCTGGTCACTGTTTCTGTTTGCTGCGTTGATGGTGGGGTCCCCGGGGCCCGCCAATATGGTGCTGATAAGTGCCGGCGCCCGATTCGGCCTGCGTGCATCCCTGCGGTTCATTTCCGGGATGATTGCGGGGAAATTTTTTCTCAATGCGGTTATTGCGCTTGGTCTCTACGATACGCTGCGGTCCACCCCATGGCTGTTTGATGCGCTGACCTATATTTCAGCGATTTTCATGGTCTGGCTGAGTTTTTCCATGATCCGTGCCTCAAGGGATATGAGCACCGTCCATGCACAGCCCGGTTTCAGCAAGGGGTTGATGGTTCATCCGCTCAATCCGAAAGCCTGGGCCATGCTGACCATTTCCTGGTCCGGTTACGGGCCGGTCTTTGATGACCCGTGGCTGAGATTTGCATCCATTGCCGGCACCTTCATGGCAGCTCAGCTGATTTTTCACGTCCTCTGGTGTTACGCCGGGGCCCGGCTGATAGGCCTGTTACCATCGGAGCGGAGCCGATATTTCTTTGAGGTGATGCTGGCACTTCTGACGGCCGCTGTTGTTCTTTGGATTGTGCTCTTCTGACCTGCCCTTAAAGGTCATGAATTACCCCACCATCCCGTATCACTTCTCCTTCGGGATAGTTCCCTTACGTTAACCTTTCGTTAACTAATACCCTCTTCTCAGTCAGGAGTGACGGAAATGAGCAGAGGTAGATGGCTGAATTTTAAATTATATAAGTCAATTTTAATAAGCTGTGTGCTGGCAGGTTGTGGTGGCGGCGGTGGTGGCGGATCACAACCGCGGCCTGAAATCACCCGGCCCCCGACAGAAACAGGATCCATCAACAGGGTTGAACAACAGAACAGCCCCGGGCTTTTTCAGGTCGGGGCTAATCAGGTTTTTCTCAATGGCGCAACGGGCCGGTCTGTCACCATCGGCGTTGCGGATAGCGGCGTTGCCGCCGGGCATGAGGAATTCAGTGGCCGGGTGCTGGGCGGTGGTGACTGGCATGGTTCGGAACAGGGTCTGCTCGATGAAAATGGCCATGGGACACATGTGGCCAGTCTGGTTGCTGCAGGCAGTGATGGTGCCGGCATTCAGGGGGTGGCGCCGTCAAGCCGGATTGTTTCCTACAGGATACTTGGCCGTACCGGGACTTTTGAAGGCAGGAGCGGTAATGTCATGGTGCCCGGCCTTCTGGGTGATGCACTGTCTCGTGATCTGCCGGTGGTCAATCATTCCTGGTCGTCCTATTACGAGATCAATGATCTGGCCAAATCCCGAATAGAAGATTTGCTACGTGATGAAATCACGGCTTACCGCCAGATTGCGTCGGAAACCGGGCCGGTCATGGTCTGGGCCGCGGGCAATGGCAGTGACAGTCAGGTTTCAGTTCGCAGCGGCCTTCCCTATCATCTGCCTGAGCTTGAGCCTAACTGGCTGGCGGTGGTTGCGGTGGATACACAAGGAGTGGAGCCTTCCTACACCAACCGATGCGGTGTTGCCGCGGCCTGGTGTCTGACAGCGCCGGGCGGGGGAGATAATCAGCAGGCAGACGGCATTCTCGGCGCCAGCCATGAGGGGGGATATATCAGAAAGTCCGGCACGTCGATGGCGGCCCCGGTGGTTTCAGCTGCCATCGGTCTTCTGGTGGAACAGATCCCGGGTCTGACGCCGCGGATGGCGGCGGCACGACTGAAAGCGACGGCAACATATGACGGGCTGACCACCGCGGCCGGATGCACGGTCAGCAGTTGCGGGGTGGCGGCGATGCGTGACGTTTTCGGCCATGGACTCATTCAGGTGGATCAGGCGATGCAGCCGATTTCGCCTTCGGCCATTTCGCTTGGCAATGGTGAGCAAGGAGATCTGGACAAGAGCGGGCTGCTTCTCCCTTCGATGATCACCATGCCGGTAATCGACCGGCTGGATGGCATAACTGCGGTAGTGATCGATGATTTTGACGGCGCCGTATTCGGCCTTCCGTTAGGGGCGTTGGCGGCAAGGGCCGAAAGAGCGCCAGGTCGCCCCCGTAATGCTACGGTTACCGAGGTGCAGAAATTTGCCGAAGGGCAGAGTTTCCTGATGGCGGGGGCAGGTCATGTGCCCGGGCAGTCCCGGGAAGACAGTCGCATGCTTGATATTCCGGCGACACCACTCGATCACTGGGCAGGATACACGTTCACCTCGGCCGAAGTGACAACACGCTATCTTGTCGGGCTGGGCAACGAGCGTCAGGTGGTCCATCTTCTCAACGAATGGCAGGGGGAAGATGAAAAATGGATCGGTCTTGGTCTTGACCAGAGCGTAAACTGGCTTGACGGGCAGGGATACGGGGCGTTGAAACTGGATGGCCATCGATCAGGCTGGATGACGGTGGGCGGCAGCAAAGATCTGGGCGCCGTCTCCATGACAGCAGAAATCCTGACCGGATACACCATTCTTGAGGGAGAGGCATCCAGCCTCATCCGTGGGGGTGAGATCTGGTATGACGCCATGACCATCGGGCTGTCGCATGCTACTCCTGAATTGAAAAGATGGCGTCTTGATTTCATCCAGCCTCCAGCCCTCAGCCGGGGGCATCTGAAGATCATGGCCCCGTCACCGGCAGAGGGAGGATACAAAGCCTTTCATCCGGTTGAGCTTGACCTTTCTCATCAGGTCCGGGAAAGAAGGCTGACAGCAGGGGTGGATATGCCTCTTGCCGGCATTGCCGGGCTGGAGCTGAGGGCAGATATCACTCTGTTCCGGAATCGAGATCATCTGCCCGGCGCGGAAGATGGTGAAATACGTCTCTCCCTCGATATGGATTTCTGAGCCGGGGGCTTGTCCGGATAAGGTATTTTCGATCCGTTAACTATTCCTTAACCATGACTGTGCCATCAAGGTGGGATGCGGTGCCGTTTCGTTCTTCTGCTTATTTTCGTGGTTGTTCTGGTGAATGTTCATCTTCCCGTTCTTCGGGCTGAGCAGGTTTTGTCGCCAGCACCGGCCGTTACACTTGACATGCTCCTTGAAAGTGAGGACGGAGCGGCGATCCGCCGGTACCTTACCTTGAGAAGGGATGAAATACTTCGCAACTCTGATGATGTCATCAAGGCCCTGATATTATGGCGCAGGCTTGGTGATTTTCCTGCCGCCATGGAATTGGCGGAGGACGCACGGTCACGTGGTCTTGCCGGAGACCGGCGGCTCGATTTTGAAACCGCCATCAGTTTCTGGCTGAACGGGTCCTGCTTGCGGGCGGCGCCGTTGTTTCGCAAACTTCACGCGGCTTCAGGCCCGTCGGCGGACTGGATCAGCCGGGAAAGTGCCCGCTTTCTCGCTGACTGCCGGGCCAGATTATCCTGGCGCCTTTCTACGGAAACACGGCTCGGGTATGACACCAACCTCGGCGGGTCTGTCCCGGAAAGGGTGGTGATACCAGAGCCCGGATCACAGGTGGGCACTTCCCTTGATCGTCTTCAGCTTATTCATGAGGGGGGCAGTGTTGCCCCGGGTTTTACGATCGGCACCCCTGCCCATGAAGGTTTCTGGGCGGAGATTATGCCATATCTGGAATGGCAGCATCCTCTTAAACAGGGGGGGCTGACTTTCCGGATCGGCAGCACCGCACGGCTGACAAGCCGCCGGGAATATCATGGACAGGCCCATCACGCGGCGGCATCGTATCTCTTACGGGCGGGCGGGCATATTCTTTCCGCCTCGGCTGCGGTGCGGCATGATAGGGATTCGCTCGGCCCCATAGCAGGTAACCAGTGGTCCCGGCGCCAGGTCCTCCGCGTATCTTCTGCCATCAGAATAAATCGCACCTTTTCTCTTCTTGCCGGAGCGACAGGCCGGAAATTCAAAGGGATGCACACCACCGGTTTTTCCGCCCGCTATCAGGGATTTGACCTTGGCCTTTCCTATCAGGGAAAAGCCGGATCCCTGAGGCTGGCTGAACCGGCATACAGGCTGTCATTTGCCAGCGGACAGGATACAGCACATCCGAGATGGAGTTCGGGTCACCATAAAGGGATTACGCTCCATCTTGGCCCGTTCAGGACAGGCCAACTTCCGCTGCGTGTTGAGCTGCGGCATGACCGAAAGTCCTACGATCACATCAGGCCCTGGCTGCATGCCGGTCATGACCGCAAACTGGTCTCACTGACGCTGGCAACAACCTATGCTTTTGTTCAGGGTTACCCTGTCCGGATTGATATGGAATGGTACAAAAGCAGATCACGCGACCCGGTTGAACAGAACAAAGGGGTAAAGTTTTCATTGGGTTTCCGCCATTAGAAGGGTGTGCTTTTTGATGCCCGTATATCAGCCTGGCACCTATCCTTAAGGTCAATTTCCGATGAGGGGTTTTGAGTATAATAATACTCAATGTTAAAAAATCGAAGCGTAGTTTGTCTTTGGGCTGTGTGTTCTCCCATGCGCGATTCTATAGGGAGAGATACATGAAAGTCATACTGACTTATGCGAATATTTTTTCACGCGACCTGATTATCGAGCAGGCCGGTCACATCAATACCGATATGACGATTATTCCGTCGACCCGTGTTATGGAAACGGTAGACATGCTCCATCGCGGCATGTTGCCGGATTTGATTTTGCTCGATACCGGTCTTGCGGATATGAAGGGGCTTAGTGGTCTGACCCGCATACTTGACGCCACCCAGCGGAATATTCCGGTTGCCATCATGGGCGCACCGACCAGCCAGTCTGAGATGCGCCTTGTTCTCGAGGCCGGGGCGTCGGGATATGTGCCCAAGAATATCGGTATCAAGGCTTTTTTCAGTGCCATATCACTGATGGCGGAGGGGGAGATTTTTCTGCCTGCCGAGGTTTCAACCCATCACGGGGAAAACAGCTTTCTTCCCAATAACTGGCTGACCGGACGAGAGCAGGACATGCTTGCCGGTCTGCTGGCAGGTAAATCAAACAAAGAGATAGCGCGCATTCACGGCCTGTCGGAAGTGACGGTGAAACATCACCTCAAGAGTCTGCGCGGCAAACTTGGTGCCCGCAACCGTACCCACGCGGTATGCCGGGCGATTGAGCTCGGCATTGTGCCGGAGGCACCCTGACCATTTTTCCCCGGGACCATTTTTCCCCGGTACCATTCAGCCCATGACCATTCAGTCAGGCTGTATCTCCGGCGTTGATCTTATCCCCGGTTCTGGCGATTGGCGATGAGATCATCCACCACCGCCGGATCAGCCAGGGTTGAGGTATCGCCAAGTTCGGCAAAATCATCCGCTGCCACCTTGCGCAATATCCGCCGCATGATCTTTCCGGATCGTGTCTTGGGCAGGCCTGGTGCCCATTGCAACAGATCAGGTGTGGCAATCGGGCCGATTTCTTTCCGGACCCATTGCCTGAGTTCGGCATGCAGATCATCACCGGGCTCTTCACCGGCCACCAGCGTGACATACGCATAAATCCCCTGGCCCTTGATATCATGCGGATAGCCGACAACAGCGGCTTCGGCAACTTTGGGATGCGCCACCAGCGCGGATTCAACCTCGGCTGTTCCCATGCGGTGACCGGATACATTGATAACGTCGTCCACACGGCCGGTGATCCAGTAATATCCGTCTTCATCCCGGCGGCATCCGTCGCCGGTGAAATACCGGCCCGGGAACATGGTGAAATATGTTTCAACAAAGCGCTGATGGTCACCATAGACCGTACGCATCTGGCCGGGCCAGGACCGGTTGATACACAGATTGCCGTCGGCAGGACCTTCAATCACGTTATTTTCACCATCGACCAGAACAGGCTGGATGCCGAAGAAAGGACGCGTTGCTGATCCGGGTTTTGTGGTGGTGGCCCCGGGCAGAGGCGTGATCATGATGCCGCCGGTTTCCGTCTGCCACCAGGTGTCAACGATCGGGCAGCGTTCTTCGCCAACGACTTTGTGATACCACATCCAGGCTTCGGGATTGATCGGCTCCCCGACTGATCCGAGAAGACGCAAGGACGACCGGTCTGTTTTCTCAACAGGAGCGTTACCTTCACGCATCAGGGCGCGGATTGCCGTCGGCGCGGTATAGAAAATATTGACTTTGTGCTTTTCCACCACCTGCCAGAACCGGCTTGAATCAGGATAGGTGGGCACGCCCTCAAACATCAGCGTGACGGCACCATTCGCCAGAGGTCCGTAAAGGATATAGGAATGCCCTGTCACCCAGCCGACATCGGCGGTGCACCAGTAAATATCGCCATCGTGATAATCGAAGACATACTGATGGGTCATCGAAGCATAGACCATATAGCCGCCGGTGGTGTGCATGACACCTTTCGGCTTGCCCGTGGAACCTGACGTATAGAGGATGAACAGCGGATCCTCCGCGTCCATTTCTTCCGGCGGGCAGTCAGGTGATGCTCCGGCCATGTCTTCGTGGTACCAGAAGTCGCGGCCACTGACCCAATTGATATCGCCACCGGTGCGGCGGACCACGATGCAGGTTGTGCACATCGGGCAGTTTTCAAGAGCAGCATCGGTATTGGCCTTGAGCGGGATCGTCTTGCCGCCGCGAACGCCTTCATCGGCGGTGATGATGGTTGAGCTGTCGCAGTCGATGATGCGGCCGGCCAGTGCATCGGGCGAGAACCCCCCGAAGACCACGGAGTGAATGGCCCCGATCCGGGCGCAGGCCAGCATGGCCACGGCGGCTTCCGGTATCATCGGCATGTAGATGGTTACCCTGTGTCCCTTGCCGACACCACGGGTTTTGAGCACATTGGCGAATTTTGAAACCTCTTCATGAAGTTCGCGATAGGTGATATGGCGGCTGTCCGTGGGCTCATCACCTTCGAAGATAATGGCGGTCTGATCACCGCGGCTTTCCAGATGGCGGTCAAGACAGTTGGCGGCGGCGTTCAGCGTGCCGTCCTCAAACCAGCGGATGCTCAGATTGCTGGCATCATAGGAGACATTTTCGATCTTTGAATACGGCCTGATCCAGTCAATTCTCTTGCCATGCTCGGCCCAGAAGGCTTCGTTGTTGTTGATCGAGTCATGATAAAGCTTCTGATAGAGCTCGTTATCCGCATGCGCATGCCGGGCAAGTTCATCGCTTGGTGGAAAAGTAATTTCTTCGGACATGGTTCTCCCCTCAATTCTGCATCAGCACAGTTTACCTGTCGTGCTGACCTTTATATGGCAAGTTTACACCTGTCGTGACAATTCCCGCAATGCCCTTAGCAAGCATTCCTGCTGCCATGATCAGGTGAGCGTCTTTTCCTCCAGCAGGTCTTCGGCATCTTCGGGATGATCAAGCGCCAGGATTTCCTTTGCAAGAGAAAGGCTGAAACCGGCCCGGGCAAAGCTTGCCAGATGACGCTGGCGAAGCTTTTCCGGGTCAGTCTGCCTGTCTCTTTCGGACGCATAGGGTCCTAACCGGCGGCGGCGGGCATGGATCAGCGCCGCCTGCCATTCGTTCGCCACATCATCCGCGTTTTCATGATCAGCAAAGACCGCTTTGATAACGTGCTGGTCAAGCCCCTTACCTGCCAGGGTTTTTTCGATCCTGCGGCGTGATCGTCCCTGCCGGCGGAGCGAGACGGCTTTCTGCTCGGCGTAGAGCTGATCATTGACATATCCTTTACCGATACAGTCCCTGATCACGTCATCAATAGCCTTGCTGATGTCATCCGGCTCAGCCCCGGTCAGTTTTCGCTCGGCAAAACGTGCCAGCACGTCTTTCAGTCTGCTGGTGGTGGAGGCATAACGGCCCAGATAATGAACAGCTTTACTGGTCAGCCGGTGGCGGAGTTTTTCATCGGAATATCTCATTCCGGGATGCTAGCATAATCAACGGTGATCGGCGAGGTTGCAAGCCTCGCGCTTAGGCCCTATGTTGCGGCACATGCATAGTGATTCGGATAAGAATATATCGCTCTACCAGCGCCCTGTTGAGATCGGCCGCATAAATACCATCGGCCTTTTCATGCTTTACCGGCGTGAGGTCATGCGGTTCATGAAGATTTTCATCCAGACCGTGGGCGCTCCCATGACCACGGCGATACTCTTCATGGTGGTGTTTGCCGTGGCCGTAGGGGACCGGATCAACAGTAGCGCCGCTGTGCCTTACGTGGAATTTCTCGGCCCCGGTCTTATCATGATGGCGGCATTGCAGAACGCCTTTGCCAACACCTCTTCCTCGATAGTTGTTGCCAAGGTTCAGGGAAATATCGTTGATCTTCTGATGCCGCCGCTTGGTGCGATGGAAATTCTGATTGCCATGACCGCGGCAGGCATTACCCGGGGTGTTATCGTCGGGGCGGCTACCGCGCTTGCCCTGTGGATGCTCGGATCATCCGGCTGGCCCGTGCATCCGCTGACAGCTTTTATCTTTCTCTTTCTCGGTTCGGCGGTGATGTCGCTTGCCGGGGTGATGGCAGGTATCTGGGCGGAGAAATTCGACAGCCTTGCGGCGGTCACAAATTTTGTTGTTCAGCCGATGGTGTTCCTTTCCGGCACCTTTTATTCGGTTGATCAGCTGCCCGCCCCGTTTGATGGTATTGCCGCCGCCAACCCTGTCTTTCATATGATCGACGGCTTCCGTTACGGTATCATCGGGCAGGCTTCGTTCCCGCCCCTATCAGGAGCGTTGATTTTGCTGGTGGTTACGATCATTCTGGGTGGAATATGCTGGCGCATGCTGGCAACCGGTTACAAACTGAAAGCATGACCATGCCAAGAACAACACAAACCTTTCCTTCGGGTATTCTGGCCGCCCCCCAACTTGAAGAAGCGGTCGCGGCGGGGATCATCCGGCCGGGACAACCGGTTATGGCCGGACAGATCCAGCCTGCGTCCATCGATCTCAGGCTTGGGGCAAAAGCCTGGAGGATAAAGGCATCTTTCCTGCCCGGCGAAGGTGTGTCGGTGGCGGCAAAACTTGAGGCCATGGCCATGCATGAAATCGATCTTTCCGCCGGCGCGGTGCTGGAAAAGGGATGTGTCTATATTGCCCGGCTTGAAGAAAGCCTTGATCTGCCGGCCGGGCTCTCTGCCTTTGCCAACCCGAAAAGCTCAACCGGCCGTCTCGATGTTTTCACCCGCATGATTGCGGATGGGGCCCTTGAGTTTGAAACCGCCCCTGACGGTTATAGAGGCCCGCTTTACGCCGAAATTTCGCCGCGGACCTTTTCAATTCTGGCGCGGCAGGGATCTCGTCTTTCCCAGCTCCGGTTACGGCAGGGGGAATCCCGGATCAGCGATACCGAAATGCAGCGACTTCAGGATGAGATCGGGCTTGTTCACGGGGGCGGGCTCAACGGACGTGATATCCGTGATGGCGTGCCGCTGAGCGTTGATCTTTCCGGTTCTGCCAATCCTTCTGTTCCGGGTCTGGTGGGATGGCGGGCACGTAAACATGCCGGGCTGATCGATGTGGACCGGCCGGGCGCATATCCGGTGGCGGCTTTCTGGGAGAAGGTCACAACCCGTGACCTCAGCGGCGGGGGGCTGGTGCTAAACCCGGATGAATTCTATATTCTGGTCAGCCGCGAATGTGTGACGGTGCCTCCGGCTTATGCTGCTGAAATGAGCGCTTATGATACACGTGTGGGTGAATTCCGTGCCCATTACGCCGGGTTTTTTGACCCCGGCTTCGGCATGCCTGAACTTGGCGCACCAGCAACACGTGCGGTGCTGGAGGTCAGGTCCCATGATGTGCCTTTCCTGATCGAAGAAGGCCAGACGGTATGTCGTCTGGTGTATGAGCCGCTTTCCATGGTGCCGACCACCCTTTATGGTGCGGCCGGATCCGGGTCACATTATCAGGCCCAGGGCCTGCAACTGGCAAAACACTTTCAGCCGCCGGAGGAGACAAATCATGGCTGATGCGGTCATGGGAAATTACGGGCGGATCGATCTGGCCTTTGATCACGGCGACGGATCCTGGCTGGTGACAGCCGCGGGTGAGCGTTACCTTGATTGCGCCTCCGGTATTGCAGTCAACAGCCTTGGTCATAATCATCCGGCGCTGGTTGACGCGTTGCGTGATCAGGCCGGCAAACTCTGGCATGTCTCCAATCTTTACCGCATACCTGAGCAGGAAGAAGTGGCCGGGATGCTGACATCTCTTTCGGGGCTTGACCGGGCCTTCTTCTGCAATTCCGGGGCGGAGGCCACCGAAGCTGCCGTCAAGATGGCACGCCGGGCCATGCATCACCGGGGCGAGAGCGGACGCAGCACCATTCTTTGTGCCGAAGGCGCATTCCATGGCCGGACGATTGCGATGCTGGCGGCAACAGACAGACCGGCTTTTCGTGAAGGCTTTGGCCCGATGCCGGACGGGTTTGATCATTTTCCCTTCGGCAACATGAATGCCCTGCGTGACCGCCTGATCAGGGATGCGGAAACCGGCGCACCGACCATCGCCGCGGTGATGGTGGAATCGGTTCAGGGTGAAGGCGGCGCCAAGCCCCTGCCGGCAGGGTTTCTGAAGGATCTGCGGGCGCTGTGTGATGAAGTCGGCTGTTTTCTGATTGCCGATGAAGTGCAGATCGGCGTCGGCCGTTCGGGGCATATCTTCTCGTTTGAGCCGAGTGGTATCAGGCCTGATATCGTTGCCATGGCAAAAGGTCTTGCCGGGGGCTTTCCGGTCGGTGCGGTGCTCACCACTGAGACTATCGCCGAAGCCATGACGCCGGGCAGTCACGGCTCCACCTTTGGGGGCAACCCGCTTGCCATGGCATCTGCGCGTGCGGTGCTTAACGTGCTGTCCGGGGACGGGTTCATGGAAGGCGTGCGCCAGCGTGCAAAACTGCTCCGGGACGGGCTTGATGATCTTGCCCGTGGCCGGGATAATCTTTTTCATGTGCGGGGTAACGGGTTTCTGCTTGGTCTTGTATTTGCTCCGCATGTGACAGCAGGTGATGTTGTCGCCATGCTTCGCCGCCATCATGTGCTGAGCGTTCCTGCCTCGGAAAACACGGTCCGTCTGTTGCCGCCGCTGACCATTTCCGAAGAAGAAATCAACCTGTTGCTTGCCACGGTTTCAACCTGTCTCGACTCACTGGAGAAAGCGTCTGCCTGATGCCTGATTTTCTGGATATTGCTGATCTGGATACCGCCGGACTCAAAACCATTCTTGCCGATGCTGATGCCATGAAAAGAGGCAGGCTTCCCCATGACCGGATTCTTGCCGGCAAGACGGTGGCCATGATCTTTGAAAAACCGTCTACCCGCACGCGGGTGTCTTTCGAGGTTGGCATCAACCAATTGGGGGGTGCGCCGCTGATACTCCAGACCGGGGACATGCAGCTTGGACGTGGCGAGACCATTGCCGATACAGCACGGGTGCTTTCCGGTTATGTTGACGCGATCATGATTCGGACCTCTCGCCATGAAATTCTTACCGAACTTGCTGATTACGCCAGCGTTCCGGTGATCAACGGGCTGACCGACCGGAGCCATCCGTGTCAGGTCATGGCAGATGTGATGACACTGGCGGAAGTCAAAGCCCCGGACCATGATTTTTCAGCCCTTAAAGTGGCCTGGCTGGGTGACGGAAACAATGTGGCAAACAGCTGGATCGAGGCGGCGTCACGTTTCGGGTTTTCACTTGACCTTGCCGTGCCGCCTGCGCTTGAGCCGGACAAGCTTGTGATGGAACAGGCAAACCGCGACGGGGCCGCCATCGCAATCACCGATAAACCCGAAGATGCCGCAAGGGGGGCAGATGTGCTGGTCACCGATACATGGTCTTCGATGGGCATGCCCGGCGGATACAGCAATTCCGGTGATCGTCAGGCGTTGTTGCGACCATTTCAGATTAATGGGGGCATTATGGATTTGGCAAAACCTGATGCGGTTTTCATGCATTGCCTGCCGGTCTACAGAGGCCAGGAAGCCACTGCGGATGTCGTCGACGGGCCGCAATCGGTGATCTGGCAGGAGGCGGAAAACCGGCTGCATGTCCAGAAAGCCATTCTCGCCTATTGTGTCGGTGCAGGATCCCGCGCATGACCATGCTCCCTTCAAACGAAGCCAGCGGTGTCCTGCCGTTTCTTCTTGATGCCGGTCCTTCCCGGGCGGCGATGCGTGGCCGTCTTGTGCGGATTGACGCCGTGGCAAGTTCCATCCTTGCCCGCCATGGCTATCCCGGGGGTGTTGCCGAGCTCACCGCCGAAGCCATGGCACTTGGCGCTGCCCTTGCCAGCACGATGGATTACGAAGGTATCTTTACCCTGCAGGCCAGTGGCGACGGGCTGATCCGGACTCTTTTTGCCGACGTGACATCAGACGGGGCTGTTCGCGGATATGCGAGCGCGGCCGACAGCACACCTGACCTTGATCACTGCGGCGATCCTGCCCACATCCTGGATCTCATGGGAGCAGGCTATCTTGCCTTTACGGTGGATCAGGGTGATCAGGGCAGATATCAGGGTATTGTGCCCATCGAAGCTCCGGATCTGGCTGCGGTATCGCTTCGGTATTTCAGGGACTCCGAACAGATCGATACCGCCATCCTTGTGGCGGCGCGGCCATCCCGGGCCGGGGGCTGGCATGCGGCATCGCTTCTGTTGCAGCGCATACCTGAGGTTGGCGGCAAAGATGGCACAAGGCTTGCGGATGATATCGGTGATGATCACTGGCATACGGCCTGCACCCTGATGGCGACCTGCAGCCGGGATGAGCTTTGTGACCCGGCGCTGGCCCCTGATGTTCTGCTGCACCGGCTGTTTCATGAAATGGGGGTTACGGCCCTGCCGTTCCGGCCGTTGCGTGATGAATGCCGGTGCTCACCCGAACGGGTTGACCGGATGCTGGCAACACTTTCTGTTGAAGAAAGACGCGAGTTGGCCGATGATGATGATATGATCACCGTGGCCTGCGAATTCTGTAAGGTTGAACATCGTCAGGCGGTATGATCACGCCGGATCCATCATATTCGGAAAGATACGGGCTGATGAAGAGAGATATTATGGAAATATTCACCCCTCACCTCAAAGGATGGTTCACCCGTCGCCATATGCTCCGCCAGCTGGCCGGGGGATTGACAGGTGCGGTCCTGCTGGCGGCATGCCAGAATACCCCTGCGCCACCGGTGATGCTGAGCGGCCCGGAAGGTGGCCCTGTGCCCATTGCTGTTGCCGCGACGGACATCATTTCCGACTATTCAAGCCCCGGGGAAAAACCATATATCGACCATCTTTATTCGCCGTCGCCGTCTGATCTGCTGAAGGAATGGGCGAGCCGTCGCCTGACGCCAACGGACAGTTCAGGCAATCTCTTGTTCACCATTACCCGCGCCGCGATGACGGAAATCAGGCTTGAAAGCGATGAAAGCCTGAAATCACTCCTCACGAATGAGCAGAGCCGCCTTGTGCGGGTTGAGCTTGAGGGGATTTTCTCGTTCAGCCATCCCGCCGGAACACGATCTGCCACGCTGGTGGTGCGGGCGGAATACGAATCTTCCATCGCGGATAACACCACGCCTGCCGAAGCGGATCAGCTCAGGCTGAATATTGCCCGGAATACCGTCCATCTTTTTGAAAAGGAATTCCGCCAGCAGCTTGATAATGTTGCCGGTCATAACGGCTGGCCGAAAGGCCAGGGTTAGCGGCGCCAAAAGCCCGGGGCGAGCATCACCAATACGGTGAAAAGTTCAAGACGACCGATGATCATGGCCATGCACATCACCCATTTTGCGAAAACCGGCACACCGTCAAAATTTCCTGCAGGCCCGATGATCTCTCCAAGACCGGGGCCGACATTGCTGATGGACGTCGCCGCGCCGGAAAGGGCGGTTTCAAGGTCAAGGCCGGAAAGGCCGAGAAGGCTTGCAACGATGACAAAGCAGAGAATATAGAGATAAAAGAATCCCATGACTGAATCGATCACCGGCTCCGGCACGGGTCTCTTGTTGTAATACGCCACCACCACGGCATGGGGGCGCATAAGTCTGGAAAGCTGGATACGGGCATTGGCGGCCAGCACCTGAAGCCGGAACATCTTGATGCCGCAGGTGGTGGAACCGGCACAGCCGCCAATAAACATGCAGATCAGCAGCAATACCGTTGCACTGCCGCCCCATGATCCGAAATCGGCACTGCCATAGCCTGTGCCGGTCATGATGGAAACCGTGTTGAATACGGCAAGGCGCAACGCATCATCAAGCGGGGTGGATAACGTGCCCATCAGTTGCCAGGTGATCAGCAATGAGACCGAGGCCGCAAGGGCGAGAAACCATCTGACCTGCGGGTCCTGCCGCAGCCTTGACCAGCCGCCACGTGTCAGGGCCATGTAATGGGCAAAAGGCAATGATCCGACAATCATGCCGCCCACGACCACCCATTCAATCCAGACATTATCAAAGGCACCAATCGAATCGGTCCGGCTAGAAAACCCGCCGGTGGCCAGTGTTGTCATGGCATGTATGACAGCATCAAAGGCCGGCATGCCGGCGATCCCGAGCATAACGGCCCAGAGCAAAGTCAGCGCGCCATAGACAAGGAAAATACCTCCCGCAAGTTCGGCCGCCCGGGGCACCACCTTGTCCGGCGTCTCGTAAGACTCTGTTTTAAAGAGCTGCATACCGCCAACGCTCAGCATCGGCAGAACGGCCAGCGCCATCACAATGATACCTATCCCGCCGAGCCATTGCAGGAGTGCCCGCCATACAAGAACGCCGGGAGACATCACTTCCAGCAGAGGGATGACGGTTGATCCGGTGGTGGTAATTCCCGAAACGGATTCAAAGACCGCGTTGGTCACGCTCATCCCGGTATCGGCCAGCATGAAAGGAAGGGCACCGAAAATACCGATCAGCAGCCAGGCCGCGTTGGTCAGCACAAAAGCCTGACGGAGCCCCAGCGTTTCACCTGAACGTATATTGGTGGAGAGCAGTAATCCTGATCCGAAAAACAGCGTGATTAACCCTGCGGCGATGAAGGCAGACCATTGCTGATGACCATAGAAATAATCCACGGCGGCAGGGATCACCATCGTCGCCGCAAGCAGGCTCAGGAGAATGCCAAGTATATGAAAGACAGGGCTGAGCGGCATCGCCGATTCCCGTATGACCACGACATGTATCTTTTATACTGCCAAATGTGGGGTCATGTCTAGGAAAGCAGGTTTCAACGGTGTCCTGTCTGCAGCAGGAAGCGGTCACGCAGGGATTCGTCGTTTTCAAAAATGCCGGTAAATCTGGTTGTCACCATGCTGACGCCCTGCTTATGGACACCCCGCGTGGTCATGCATTGATGCTGGGCGTCGATGATCAGCGCCACGCCTCTTGGTTGCAACACGGATTGAATAGTGTCCGCGATCTGGGCTGTCATGGTCTCTTGTGTCTGCAGACGTTTGGAAAAGATATCGATCACCCGGGCAAGTTTGGAGATGCCGACAACCCGGCGGTCCGGAAAATAGGCGATGCTTGCGGTGCCCAGAATAGGCACGATGTGGTGCTCGCAATAGGATTCGATCCGGATATCCCTGAGCAGCACCATATCGTCATATCCCTCCACTTCTTCAAATGTGCGGGACAGCATTTCGGCCGCGTCTTCCTTGTATCCGGCAAAGAATTCTTCATAGGAACGGACAACACGTGCCGGCGTGTCGCTCAGGCCTTCACGCTCAGGCAGGTCACCTGCCCAGCGGATCAGGGTCCGCACGGCCTCTTCGGCCTCATCCCGGCTGGGACGAGTATTATCCACCTGAAGTGAAAGTTTGTTGGCATCGTAGGGGGTCATATTTACTTCTCCCGATCCGTTCGGTGGATAACTGAATTGCTAACCGAAGATATGGCGCATCATCAATTAAAATCAACATGTAAACATGGCAGGGGTTCATATTTTCTCAATAGTATCGGTCAGCCGGCGCACGGGGCCGGTTGCAAGTGCCACATCCCGGGGGTCGTGGCTGACAAGTACCGCAGGCAGCCGGCGGGATGCGATTTCATCTCGGATGAAGGTGCTGAATTCCGCACGGGTATCAGGATCAAGACTTGAAAACGGCTCATCCAGAAGGATCGCCTGAGGCTCAGCCATCAGGCTCCTTAAGAGTGAGATCCGTGCTTTCTGACCGCCTGACAGTGTCATCGGGTCCCGGTCGGCCATTCCCGGCATACCGATACGTTCAAGGGTTCTGCCAATCCGGTCCCGGCGCTCTTTGGGTGGCATCCGGCCCGGGATTCCGAAAGCCAGGTTTTCGCCGACAGTCATATGGGGAAACAGCAGAGTTTCCTGGAACATGATCCCGACCTGCCTGTCTTCGGAGGGAAGAGAGGTGATATCTTTTTCATTGAGGGTAACCCTGCCCGTGGCCTTCAGTTCGGGCGGCGGTGTTCCGCAGATCCAGTGGAGAAGAGTTGATTTCCCCGCCCCGCTGGGGGCCTGAA